>Ga0182024_10006554_pt1 | contig 25498 bp, 16 predicted proteins | sample P32metaG_FD_120480 | JGI IMG/M metagenome (GOLD analysis project Ga0182024, IMG submission 120480) | Permafrost microbial communities from Stordalen Mire, Sweden - P3-2 metaG (Illumina Assembly) | ecosystem: Environmental > Terrestrial > Soil > Wetlands > Permafrost | place: Sweden: Stordalen...
TGATGGGTGCTGCGATCCCTGTCATGCATTACACCGGCATGGCCGCCGCCAGTTTCACGTCCTCCGGCATGCCGGCCGACCTGTCTCACGCCGTAAGCATCTCCGCACTCGGCATTGCCGGAATTGTCGCCATCACCTTCATCGTCCTCGGACTGGCTCTGCTGACGTCCTGGGTGGATAGACGATTCGCTGCCCAGACCTTTGAACTGCAGCAGCGGCGAAACGAGGCGTACTTGGCGGAAGCCCAAAGGCTCAGCCACACGGGCAGTTTCGGTTGGAAACCCTCTACTGGCGAGATCATCTGGTCAGAGGAAACCTTTCGCGTCTTCCAATACGGCCGAACGACGACACCGACCGTGGAACTCCTTCTCCAACGGGTTCATCCGGAAGACGTGGCGCTCGTGAAACAGACAATTGAACGCGCGACGCAGGATGGAAAGAATTTTGAACATGAATATCGCTTGCTCATGCCAGATGGTTCCGCCAAACATGTCCACGTTGTGGCTCATACCTTAGGCGATGAATCGGGCACCTTAGAGTTCGTAGGAGCGGTGATGGACGTCACCGAGCGCAAGCAAGCCGAGCAGAAATTTCGCGGGCTTCTGGAATCTGCTCCGGATGCAGTGATCGTCATGAATCGGCAGGGCAAGATCGTCTTGGTCAATGCTCAAGTCGAGAAGCTGTTTGAGTATCAGCGGGACGACCTCTTGGGGCAAGAGGTTGAAGTTTTGGTGCCGGAACGATTTCGGGGCCTACACCCCCAGCACCGGAAGGAGTTCTTCGCACACTCTCGGGTACGGCCGATGGGTGAAGGCCTGCAACTGTACGGACGGCGGAAAGACGGCACAGAGTTTCCCGTGGAAATCAGTCTGAGTCCGCTGGAAACGGAACAGGGTACGCTTGTCTCCGCTGCCGTCCGCGACGTCACCGAGCGCATGCGGTCGCAAGAGGCATTGCGGCGGAGCGAGAGTTATCTGGCCGAAGCGCAGAAGCTCACACATATGGGAAGTTGGGTCTGGGCAGTAGCTGAAAGACGCGCATTGCATCTATCCGAAGAATGGTATCGCGTGTATGGCTTCGATCCGAATGAAGGCATTCCGGATTGGAATAAGCCAGTGCAGCGCATGCATCCGGATGATCGAGCCAGGTGGCAACAAGTATTCGACCGAGCAATACGTGAAAAGTTGGATTACGAAGCTGAATACCGAATTCTTCTTCCAGACGGCGCCGTAAGACACATCCGCAGTGTCGGACATCCTGTTCTGAACGCTTCCGGGAATCTGGTGCAATTCGTTGGCAGCTCCACCGACATCACCGAACGCAAACAAGCCGAAGAGGCTCTGCGCCGGGCGCAGGCTGATCTCGCCCACATCAACCGCGTGAGCATGATGGGAGAATTGGCCGCCTCACTGGCTCATGAGCTCAAACAGCCAATCGCCGCCGCCCTAACGGACGCCAAAACCTGCGTGCGATGGCTACGACGCGATACTCCCGATGTCGCTGAGGGTTGCGAGGCGGCATTAAGAATAATCAATGATGCAACGCGCGCTGCCGAGGTTATCGACAGGGTTCGCTCGCTTTATAGGCGAGACACATCGGACCGGGAACTGCTTGATGTAAACGAAATCATTCGAGAAATGATTATTCTGCTGCACGACAACGCGGATCGGAATTCTATTTCAATCCGCACCGAGCTCGACTCAGGGCTTCCGCTGGTCACAGCGGATCGCGTACAGCTGCAGCAGGTATTAATGAACCTGTTGCTCAATGGCGTTGAAGCGATGAAAGATGCAAAAGGCGAACTGACGGTCACGTCGAAGAGGACCGACGATGGTCAACTGCTCATTTCAGTGAGTGATTCGGGCATCGGTCTTCCGAGCGGAGACGTGGACCGGATTTTCGAGGCCTTCTTCACCACCAAAGCCCAGGGTACCGGCATGGGATTGTCCATTAGTTGGAGGATTATCGAGTCTCACGGAGGGCGTTTGTGGGCGTCCGCCAATTCGGAACGCGGCGCGACATTTCACTTCACACTGCCCGGCGACGTGGCGGCGTCCTCACCATCGGCCGCGTAACATTGGGATCGTCTCGCATCTCAACCAGAAAACCTGATCGTTCTTTCCGCCATCCCCTGTATCTTTTGCGCAGTTCAGTAGCAAGGACTCCTTCGGGCCGCGTGACGGTAGCGAAGTAATTCCGTCGCGCCTTTTGCGTTCCCGGACTCGGATTGCCTTTTGTCCAGCAATTTCTTCCGATTAATAAAAATCGACTGGCGACGTGTTCTTTGCGTTGTCGGGGACGAAAACGGGTCAGTGACATTCACACGGCTGGCGGGGCGGGTTCAGCTTCGTGGGGACTTTGCGTTTGAGGCGTGAACAAAAAAAACCCTCTCCCCGGCGATCGGGGAGAGGGCTGTTGCAGTCGGAACGTGTTTTAGTCGTCGTCGTCGTCACCAGCCGGAGCGGGATTATTGAATTCGCTCGGTGGGCGAACTGTGGTCTCTCCAGGATAGGGACGCGTAAACCCGGTGGACTCGTACCAGTTGAAATGGTTGACAGTGTCGGGGTCTTCGGAGTCGGGCTTGTTCAGCTTGCCAGCGGAGATCTCCGCCTTCTTGTCGAGCCAAGCCCTTCTCAGGGATTTGACCGCCGGGCTGTCCTTCGCGTTGTCTGCGTTCCCTCCAACGCCCTGGTTCAGCGGGATCTGCTCCGGCACGTGGGTCCAGGGCTCGAAGTTCCCCGCGGGCGGCTGGCCCACGACGAACTCCGTCCCCATCGGCGATGCGATGAGGTCGTACTGGTTCATGGGCGTCAGACCGAGGATTTGCTCGATCGTCCGCGTCATGTTGACCTGCGTGTAGAAGGTGTGGTCGGTGGGTCCGTTCTGCACGACGTATGGGCTGACGATGTAGCCTGGGCTGCGATGACCGTCAACGTGGTCGACGCCGTTCTGCGCGTCGTCCTCCTCGATGAAGATCGCCGAAGTGGACCACACGGGGCTGTGGCTGATGTAGTCGATAATGCGCCCCACGGCCAAGTCGTTATCGGCTTGTTCGGCTTGCGACGTCGGCGGGCCGGTGGTGTGGTCGCACATGATCCACAGCTGTTCCATCGCAGGCACCGTACCGTTCGCGAGGTCCTTATTGAAGTCCTGCACCCAGAGATCGACGCGGAACTGGTCAGGGATGTTCAGATCGAACTGCGGGAAGTTCTTGATGACCCGGCTATCCACGGCCGGGATAGAAGAGTATGCCTGAACCGTGTTCTGATAGTACAGCGTCGTCTCGCCCGGGGTCCCTGGAGGTCCGCAATCAGGCCCTCCCTCGAAGCACTGCGAGTCGGCGTAAAACTGGCTCCAACTCGGTTCGCTCGTCGACCCATTCGGTTGTAGGAACGTATCGCCCTCGACGTATTCGCCGTAGATCTTCACCGGCAGGCTGGCCTGTTCCGCTTCCGAAAACAGGAAGCCCTTGGGCTGATAGGCGAGTGCATCGCCGGCGTTCCCGCCGGGATAGCTGCGCACCCAGTCCGGCGACTCGATGTCGTCGGCGTAGGGTGCCATGGCTTCCTGGATCCATTGGTGACCGTCCGCCGACTGGCGGCTCGGGTCGTAGAAATTGTCCAGGAGAGGGAAGCGCGTGATCCACGTGTGCGCGTTCGGCGTGACCGGAGTGCCTCCAGCTGCGGAGCCGTCGCCGAACACTGCCAACGAGGGGTCGCCATTGCCGGCGGCCACGTCGCCCAGGATCTGATCATAGGTGCGGTTTTCACGGATGATCACGAACACGTGCTTGATCACCGAGGGGTCGCCGATGTGGGCCGGAAGCGCGACCGGCGGGGTAGTCGGGCTGCCACCGGAGGCAGACTCGATATTTTGCGTCAGATCCCAGTGGTTATTCACGAAAACCTGGCTCGTCATCTTCTTCAAGGCCGCGTTACTCGGCACTGGGACGACACTGACGGTGCCATCGTCCTGGTGGCTATTGTAGCCGCAGACGCCATGGTCACACTCGAACGAATAACGCGTGCCGATGCCCTTGTCGTTGGCAACGATGAGTATCTTAGCGGTCGTGTCCAGCACGACCGAGGACGGCGCATAGGCCACCGGGATCATGCCTTCGACGGAAAAGGTTTTGAGGTTGACCACTGCGATCGCATTGGCATTGTAAAGTGCCACATAGGCAACGTCTGTCTTGGAATCGACGGCGATCGAGTTGGGCGCGGCGCCGTAGGCGGATTGGCCTGTGTCGGGCACTCCGATCGGCAGACCCAGGTTGATCGTCGTCTGCACCTCGTTAGTATTCGTGTTGATAACCGAGATGGTATCGCTATAAGTATTGGCGACCAACACGTACCGCTTGTAGAGCGCCAACCCGGTCGGGTGCAGACCGGTCGCGATCGTATCGGTGACCGTCATCGAGCCCAGATCAACCACAGAAACGGTACCAGTGACTGCGGCGCCCACGAACGGGTCGGCGACGATTTCCGTGCCGGCGGAGTTGATCTGGAAGTCCGACTCGGTAGCGGCGCGGCCACCCTCGTTGCTGACGTAGGCGGTCGTGCCGTTGGGGGCGATCACGATGCTGTGCGGCGCGTTGCCGACGCGAATCTGCGTACCCTGCGTCGGCGGGTTCGCGGTCAGGTCGATCTGGGTGAGCGTATCGTTCTGGTTCAGCAGGGCGTATGCGCTCTTGCCATCGCTAGAGAGCGCGACACCGCCGGGATAAGAGGTGTACCCGCTATAGAACGAGCCGCAGGGGTTGAAATAAGAGGCTGGCGGGCTGTTCGGAAAGCAGGCGATGAAGGAATTGTTCGGCGCCACGTATACCTGGGCGTTGTCTGACAGCAGGCCCTGTGCATTGACGTTGGCGATGGTGACATGGCTGCTGTCCTGGCTGAACACCAGGTGGCTGCCGTCCGCCGAATAGGTTATGCCGCTATAGCTGCCGCTCGGATCGTTTCCTCCGGCTGGGGTGTAGTTCTGCAGGACAATGCCGGTCTGGATATCGAACACCTCGACGGCTCCGTTGCCGTTGGACGAGTACGTACCCATGGTGAGCACGGCGGCGGTGTGAGTTTTGACGTTGGGGTTCAGCGCGACGGCCTTCGCGCGGACCTCGATGCCGAGGTTGACTTGTTTGCCGGCCGGTGTGATGACCTGGCCATCGCTGACGACCCACGAGCCGTTCGTCTGCGGGCCGACGAAGTAGGTCGGGTACTCCTGGGACTGACCAGCGGCGAGCGTTGACAAGCTCAGCCCCGCCGCCAGCACACCGGCGAGCGGACGCAGATGCTTGATCCGAGACTTATTTCGAGACCTCTTTTGAGGCTTATTTCGAGACGCTTTTCCAGACATACCGTTCTCCTCTTTGGATTGTTTCCATCACGCAAGTGGGACTGGCCGTGCGACGCCGGCGTGAAATGCGACCGGCGCCGCCTGCTACTGAATTGGTAGTAGCGAATCCTAGCAGCGGCCTATAACGGAAATATGAAGGTCTTGTGAAATTTTCCTTTAGAGGGCTGAATTTTTTTGTTGGGGATTGTGACGCGCAGATCGGCGTTAAGAGTCGACGTCGACGAGTGCGCGCAGCGGCCCCAGCCAGGGTTCGTAGCGTCGCCAGCGCGCAACCGAAGTGCGATAGATCGGCTGTCGGGCTTGCCACTTGCTGGGGGTGTTCACCGCCCGCGGATTGGATTCGGGGCGCAGGCAGGCGTCGTTCCAGGCCAGGCCGCAGGCCGCGATGATTCGCCGGATGACTGGTTCCGGCGCGCAGGTCAGGTCTTCGTAATCGACCTCGATGAAGCGCTCCGCCGGCAGCACGCTCCGCCAATGGTCGATGAGCCGCTGGTAGTCGCGGAAATACGCGACCAGTTCGGTGCCTCCGGTTGGAAACGCCATGTCCGGACGGAAATGAGTTTGATGGATCGACAGCGCCGTGTCGATTGCAGCACGGCGGCAATGGATGATGGTGGCGCGCGGGAATGTCACGTGGATCAGCCCGGCCCAGAGGAAGTTGAATGGCATCTTGTCGGTCACTCGCGCCGCAGTCGGCGCGATCGCACGCAACACGCCAAGATAGTCTGCCGCCGCCTTGGCTAAAAACTCGGAGACGACGAACGGCGTCTCGTTCCCGGCCGCAGCGTTCCCGGCAACACCGGAGCGGTGCCACTCCGCTCCGCGCTGGTTCCAGAAATGCAGCTCGGCGCCGGCCCCGACCTCGGGATGCATGGAGACGATCTGCTCGACGAGAGTTGTACCGGACCGCGGCATGCCAATGATCAGCACCGGCGTCGCATCTGAGCTGCCGATTTCGGGCGCCTGCGCGATCCATTCGGGTGTGCAGCGGGCAATCAGGCGGTCGATCTCGATGGAGAACGCGGCCGAGTCGAATGGCGCGAAGCCGCGGCGCACAACGTCTGCGGCGTCGAAATGCTGCATGGCCAAGGCGTAGTCGCCAAGATCCTCCTCCGCCTTGCCGATCGCGAGGTGAAGCCGCAGGCGTTGCGCCGCTTCCAGTCCCGGAGTCACCAGGGCGGCTTGCATCCGTTGAAGCAGACCCTCGTCATTGTCATTGCTCGTGACGGGCCGGCACCGAACCAGATCGTAGTAGCTTCCCGCCAGCAGCGGCGCGATCGCGATTGCGCGTTCGAAGCATGCACGGGCCTGGTCGAAACGGCCTAGCTCAGAGAGCAGATTGCCCCGTAGCTCATACGCCATGGCGTTCATTGGATCGGCCGCCAGCGTCTCTCGCAATACCTGTTCGGCTTCCTCATTGCGATCCTCAATCAGCAGCGCCCGCGCCTTGGCAAGGCGGCCCAAGCTGTTCCTACCTCCGGTCACCGCCGCTCGACGGAAACAGCCGATCGCCTGGTCGCGATTGCCCAGGGTGTAGACCAGGGCGCCGGCGCGGAACCACGCCTCGGTCAGGGATGGGAGAAGCTGAGTGGCGCGATCGTACGCAGCGATTGCCCCGCGGGTGTTGCCCAGTTTCTCCAAGGCGATTCCCAGTCGGAAATATGCATCGGCGTAGCGCGGGTTGCTGGCGACGGCGCGCTGCAATGCTGCGATGGCATCCGGTATGAGGCCGACCTCAAGGCAGGCGAGGCCGAGGTCATGCTGAATGGTGGGATTAGACGGCTGCAGCAGCGCGGCGTCGCGCAAGGGTGCGATCGCATCGGCTGGTCGCCCGGCTCTGAGAAAGGTCGTGGCCAACGCAAGCAGAGGCGCCACCTGCTGCGGCGCGGCTGGGTTTGGAAACTGGGACATGGCGCAAACCTAGCATGGGAAGCCGTTGCGTGGCCATCAGAATTGCCAGCGCAATTGTTACGCCACCATGATCTGCGTGAAACTTTTGTTCAATGTTATACGTTTCTAGGACTACGCTTTAAGGACCGGAGGAATGATTGCAACTTGTCATCGATGGAGTCAGTAAACGCTACAGCGGCGGAAATTGGGCGCTTAAAGGATTCACGCTCGAACTGAAACCTGGCGGGTTGGGATTGCTCGGGCCGAATGGCGCCGGCAAAACCACGTTGATGAGCATCCTGGCGACGATCACTCGCGCGACCGAGGGTAGAGTCACGTGGAACGGCAGAGACGTGGCGTCGCATCCCGATGAATTGCGCGCGGTGCTTGGCTTTTTGCCGCAGGACTTTGGCGTTTATCCCAATCTGAATGTGGTGGAGTTTTTGGAATATCTGGCGGCGGTGAAGGGATTGGATGCGGCGACTTCGCGACGGCGCATTGACGAACTGCTGAACCTGGTCAATCTGACGGATGTGCGAAAGCGGCCACTGGGCGGTTATTCCGGAGGGATGAAGCAGAGAGTGGGCATCGCGCAGGCGCTGCTCAACGATCCGCAGTTGTTGATTGTGGATGAACCGACGGCCGGGCTTGATCCAGAAGAGCGGGTTCGCTTTCGCAATTTGCTCTCTGATCTTTCAGGCGTGCGGATTGTGATTCTTTCTACGCACATTGTCTCGGACGTGGAGGCCACTGCCACCGACATCGCACTGATTGCGCAAGGCACGCTGGTGGCGCATGCTTCGCCGGAGGATCTGCTTCGGCGGGTGGAAGGTAAAGTTTGGGAGTGGGTGCTTCCGAGCGCTGAGTTGAATGCGGCGAAACAAAAATATCTGATCAGCAACACTTCGCGGCGCAGCGATGGCGTACATGCGCGTGTGCTGGCAGATGCGCCTCCGGATGGCGCGCAGCCGGTCACTCCGAATCTCGAAGATGCTTATCTGTTCTGTCTCTCGCATCATCGCGCAGGAGTTGCGGCATGAATCAGGCGCGGGTTCTGTATCACATGGTGCGGGCGGATTTTCTCGAGCGGGTACGGCGCTACAGCTTTCTGCTGACGCTGGCATTCGCCGCCTATCTGGCGTGGGGCGCGGCTACGGGGCGTGTGGTTTTGCGGTTGGACGAATATCGCGGCGTATTCAACTCGGCGTGGTTGGGCAGCATGATGACCGTAGTGGGCACGATGTTCATCTCGCTCGTAGGCTTCTACATCGTGAAGAACGCAATTCTGCGTGACGAGCAGACGCGAGTGGGAAGGATTTTGGCGAGTACTCCGATGAGCCGTCTTCTTTATACTCTCGCCAAATCGCTGAGTAATTTCGCGGTGCTGACGCTGATGATCGCGGTGCTGGCGATGACGGCGCTCCTCATGCAATTCACGCACGCTGAAGATACGCATTATCACCTGGGGACTTTGCTGGCGCCGTTTCTTTGGGTTGGGATTCCGGCGATGGCGGTGACGGCGGCGGTGGCAGTTTTATTTGAGACGCTGCCGATATTGCGTGGCGGGGTCGGCAATGTGATTTATGTTTTTGTTTGGGTCGGTGCGTTGGCGGTCAGCGACAAAAAAGGCATTGATGATTACGCCGGATTCTTTGTGATCGCGCACAGCATGCAGACGGCGCTGAAGAAGGTGAATCCCGCTTACAACAATGATTTCGCGCTCAACATCGGGGACAGCGCTCTTGTCACCAAGAGATTTCTATGGACGGGAGTGGATTGGACGGCGGCGATCATTTGGCATCGGATGCTGTGGGTACTTATCGCGCTCGCGATAGCAGGAGTGGCGTCATTATTCTTTCATCGGTTTGATCCGGCGCGGGCGTGGTCGTTGAGAAGGAAAAAGCCGGCTGCTCCTGCGAGCGCGAATGGAGACGCGCTGGCGGCGGGGCCTGCTGCGGAAGGCCGGGCCTTGGGGACTTCGGGCGGACATCTCACGCCGCTTGGACCGGAAGCAAGAGAAAACCGCTTTTGGCAACTGGTTGTTTCTGAATTGCGGCTGATGCTGCAAGGGCAGCGCTGGTGGTGGTATGTGGTCGCGCTTGGATTGTTGATTGCGAGTGTGGCTTCGCCGACGCTCGAGGCGCGATCGGTTGTAATCGCCGTGGCGTGGCTGTGGCCGACGCTGGTATGGTCGCAGATGGGTGCGCGCGAATCGCGCTTCGCGACCGAGTCGCTGATTTTTTCTTCGGCGCGAACCTTGAATCGGCAATTGCCGGCGGTGTGGGTTGCGGGCTTCATCGTGACCATGCTCACAGGCGGTGGCTATGGGATTCGGCTTCTCACGAGCACGGATTGGCGCGGATTGCTGGCGTGGTTCGCGGGGGCGCTCTTTATACCAAGCCTGGCGCTGGCGCTCGGAACGTTGAGCGGAACCTCTAAGCCGTTCGAGGCGACCTATACGGTGTGGTGGTACCTGGGGCCGTTGAATCATGCTCCGGGATTTGATTTTGTGGGCAGCGTGGCGGCGACTCGCAATCCGTTGTTTTATGTTGCGTCGAGCGCAGTATTAATGACCGCAGCCTATTTCGGGCGGCGGGTGCGAATGGCATACGTTTAGATCGTCGAACATATTAGCCTCGCGTTCAGCGACTGACTTGGTAGGTGTGCAGCGGTGCTTTTGCGTCGGTCGCCGGTAAAGGTTGCGATTCTTTGATCATGCTCCAGAGAATTTGATTGAATGTTGCGTCGTCGACGCGATCGGGCGCGCTGAAATCCAGCGCAGCAGATGCCTTGGCAGCCGGTGTTGCCGGAGGGTTCGTTTCATTCATGTCGGCCTCGGGAACGATCGACGTAAATGGCGAGAGATCCGGCGTGTCAGCGAAGATGTCGGACAAAGATCGGCTGAAGTAGTCGAACTGCGAAAGGCGGCCCAATCCGAGGATGTCTTCGATTGCGGCGACGACGTCGGTGGTATTGGCGAAGCGGTGCATGGTGCCGGGGCGGTTGTAGGCGGAGATCGCGAAGAAGCATGAACGATGCGAGTCGATGTGGTCGGGGCCGGCCTGGGAATCGTCTTCGAGCACGAAGATCACGGTGTCTTTCCAGAATGGAGAGTTGCTGAGGGCTTCGACGATTCGGCCGAGGGCTAGATCATTGTCGGCCATGAAGGCGCGCGGAGTGTGAAAGCCGGCGCGTCCACCGGCGGTGTGGTCGCTAGGCAGATGCATGATTTCGAGCTTGGGCATTTCTCCTTCGCGGGAAAATTTCTCGAGCTCGGCGATCCATGCATCGGCGCGGGCTTGGTCGGGCGTTTTCAAATCAAACGCGGGGTAAGTGGGGCTGAGATAAGGTACCACCTCGCGCTGCGTTACCGGCCAGCCCTCCGGCACTTTGACCATCTCGCCGTAATCGCGAAAACTGATTCCCTTTTTCTTGGCCAGCGTCCAGAGGAAGCCATTGAGAGGCTCGTCGATTTCCTCGCCATCGACGCCTTCACGCTTGCCGGAGTAGGCGGAGGGGATTGTCTTTTCTCCGAAATCGGTGACGTAGGCCGCGGTCGACCAGATGTGGCCTTGGGAGCTGACTTCCGCGTTGGTGAAAAAACGATCGAACAATCCGAAGCGCAAGGCGAGCGCGTGATGATTAGGCGAAATCGCCTGGCCGAAAAAAACCAGGGATGGATCGCCATCGCCCTCTTTCAAGTCTCCGAGCACCTGATCATAGGTGCGATTCTCTTTGATGATGTAGAGCACATGTTGAAACGGTGGGTATGGTTTGCGAACGCGCTCGACTTGCCAGTTATTCGCGGCGGCGACCCTCTGTGAATATTCTACCCGCGAGGCCGAAGAGATCTGGTCGGGAAACGTGCGCAAGGATCCGTTGAGCTGGCCCAGGGCATAACCGAGCGGGCGCTTGATGCCTTCGCCAGGAATGGGACCGTCAGGATTGGCGTGACTTCCGCGGCCCTTGCCGTTCAGCACAAGGATTTGACCACCGGCATCGAGAATTGCGGTTGGGTACCAATCGGTTGGAATGCGACCTAGCAATGGGGGCGCCGTCGAACTTTTTTCCGAAACATCGAAGACTGCAACAGCGTTGTTGTCTGCCTCGGCAACGTAAAGCAGCGACTGGTCATCGGAGAGGGCCAAGGCGTTTGGTGTGCTGCCTTGTTCCGGTCCGGCAGGCGCGGCGTCGCTTAGGTAGCGGATGACAGTTTTGTGCGCGGTGTCGATGACGGCGATTTGATCCGTACCTGCGAGCGCGGCAAATAAGCGGGAGCCGGTGCGATTCGAGAGCAGAGCGGAAGGCCGAGGGCCTACCTTCAAGTTGCCGAGAGGAGCGAGGAGACCATCTGGCTTCACTCGAAATTCCGCGACGGTGTCGGCTGCCCAGGCAGAGACGTAGACTTTTCCGTTGGGTGCAGCTTCGACGGCGTAGGGATAATGATCGGTGGGAAATCGTTGTACGACTTGTGATGTCGCGAGATCGATAACTGCGAGGTTGTCGGCCACATCTTCGGCGACATAGAGATAGTTGCCGACTCGAGAGACGGCGAGGCCCGCGGGATATCGCGTGCTGGGCTTGTCTGGCGCTTTTTCAGCTAGCGTAATCTTGCGATCAAATGCTGCGGTGCCATCGCGCCAGGAGTAGCAGAAAATTGTGTCGTCATTGCCGCCCGAGACGAAGAGTTCGCGGCCATCGCGAGAGAAAGCGATGCCAAAGAAGGCGGCGGGCTGAGTTAACGTTTGAGTGACTTGGCGCGATTTCAGATCGACGATTTGTACGCCCTGTTCGCGCCAACCGCTGAGGATGACGGCGAGCTTTCCGCCTCTGGGGGCGAGGGCCATCGCCAGGGGCATGCTGCCTAAATCGATCGCTTCACCGATCGGGTCGAGGCGCACTCCAGTGGACAACGGCGCGGTAAAGGTTGGAGTCTCCGCGGCGCTGGATTCAGTGGGGGTGGAAATTGTGGCGGAAAATAGCAACGTGATTGCGGGAATGCAGAGAAATGAACGTGAACGAGTCATAGCGGGCTTCCAAGGAGACGATTATTGCAGAAGTCTAGGATAGAACGATCTCGCATTAGAAAATTTGGCAACGGGAACGAATCAACGAACATCTAGCATTATGCGATTCTTCGAGGGATAGACTCAACCGGAAAGAAATCGTGAGCCGCGGAGTTGGCTCGTCGCTAGGAGGAGCGCTGATGGTTGCCGAAGTCAAGAATCGCGAGACGCTTGAAAGGAAGATAAGAAAATTTGGTGGGTGCCTTGTTTGCGTTTTCTGCCTTATCGTCGCTATGGCGTTCCTGGTGGGCTCGGTGAGTGCGCAATCGTCATCATCGGACGAGACCATTGTCTTGAAGGATGTGCGGGTAATCGATGGTACGGGTGGACCGCCGCTGGAGCACTCTGCGATCGTGATCAAGGGGGAGCGCATCGTGGCTATTGGCCCGATCGAAAAACTGCCGTGGCCGAAGTCGGCGCGGGTGATCGATTATGGCGGCAAGACGGTTGTGCCCGGGCTGATATCCGACCACTCGCACGTCGGGCAGGTCGATGGAACTGGTACTGGGCCCCAGAATTACAACCGCACCAATATTGTGCGGCAGCTGCGGCAATACGAGGTTTATGGCGTTACGACGGTGACCGCTCTCGGTTTGAATGGCGATTTGTTTTACGAACTGCGGCCGCAGTTACATGCCGGTGCTCTGCCGGGAGCGGATTTATTTGGCGCGGACCGCGGAATTGGCATTCCGAATGGCGCGCCGCCCACATTCAATTTGCCCGAGAGTCAACTCTACCGCGTCTCGACCGCGGAGGAGGCGATAAAGGCGGTTGACGAGATGGCAACTCGCAAGCCGGATTTGATCAAGGTGTGGATCGACGACTTCCATGGCAGCCTGCGAGTGAAGATGCAGCCCGAAGTATATGCGGCGGCTATTAAAGAGGCGCACAAACTGGGACTGCGGGTAGCGGCTCACATCTACTATCTCGCGGATGCAAAGTCGCTGGTGAATGCGGGCGTCGACGCCATTGCGCATGGGGTGCGGGATCAGCCAGTAGATGCGGAATTTATCGGCCTCATGAAGTCTCATTCGGCCTGGTACATTTCGACGATCGACCTGGATGAGTCGTTTTACATTTATGCGGAGAAGCCAGACTGGCTCAAGAACCAATTTCTTCTCCACGCGCTGCAACCGGCGCTGTTGGCTCAGTTCAACGATTCTGAGTGGCGCGCCAAGACGCTGAGCAACCAGAAACAGGTCGAAGGGTCGAAGGCTTCGGTGCTCATGAACGAGCGCAATTTGAAGACTCTCCACAATGCTGGAGTGAACATTGGGTTTGGAACGGATTCGGGAGCAACCGCGCTACGCATTCCGGGCTTTGCCGAGCATAGAGAATTGGAATTGATGGTGGACGCGGGCTTGACGCCGTTGGAAGCGATCAACCTTGCCACCGCGAGGGCCGCGGCGTTGCTTCGTCTGGATGACCGGGGAGTTTTGGCGCCGGGGAAATTGGCGGATATGATTGTGGTCAATGGCAACCCGGCGGCACAGATTAAGGATATTCATAATATTGAAGCGGTGTGGCACAGGGGAAAGTTAGCCGGTGGGCGGGTGCAGGATTTCACGCCTTAGATAGTATGAGGGCACCGCTCCGCACAAATGGAGCGAGACCCATCGACGGCGGTATATGCCGGTCGCTACGGTTCATCCATTGTCTGCGCCGTCTCAGGGTTCATTTGTGCGCGGGGTCGTTGCGAATTCGATAAAGAAGGTATGCCACCACCGCAATATTTATGGCAAGGATCAGACATTTAATTGCGTTGGGATGGCGATGGATCTCGTAAATTTCTACGGGAATCAGCGACGTAGTGATGATGACGCTGAACCACTCTCCCCAACGCTTCACCAGCCAAAGGCCAGTCCCCTCGGTTAGAAATAATCCCGCGTAAATAAAACTGACAATTCCCAGATTTCTTATCTTATTCGGAGTGAGATCGGCGACCTTCTCAAGGCCTCTGGCGACGTAGTGGTTGCCCGGATCCAGGCCGAGCCTTGCGACCCAATGCTCCGAAAGGCCGGCGATATTTTTGTGGAGCAAATGGAGAGCGCTCATGCCGACCGCGATGAGCAGAGCTGACTTTGCGAACTTGAACAACGCAATCAGCCGGATCAGCCTGTTGTCGGAAGATTTCATGTCACGGATCTGTACGTAGCGAACTGGATTGCTGCCGAACTTCCACGTTCGCGAAGAAAGAATTCTACTTCAGGCCTTCTACCAGATAGAGATCTCCAAGAGTGCGGTGGAAGCCGTATACATACGTCTTTCCGTCGGGAGTTATCAGGATCGGCCCGATGGTGGAGACTCCGGTGGGATCGAGCGGGGCGATTTGCTTCCAGACAGTTTTCTTTCCAGTGGCTAGTTCCAAGCGATAAACCTTGGCGGGCACTTCGCCGGTTTTGCAAAGATAAATGGAGCGGGCATCCTGACTCCAATTGAGGGGAATGTCGCCGGGTTCCATACCCTTTACGATTCGAGGGTCGCCTCCCTCGGAAGAATATAAGTAGCCTTTTTGATCGGGGCCGATGCCGACGACGAACTGGCTATCCGGCGAGACCGCGAAATTCTGGGCGTCGACACCTTCGGGAGAAATTGGCTTGGGCTTGCCTCCGGAAATATCCTGTATATAAAAGCGCACGCCGCGGCCTGGTTCGTTGCCCGCGAAGACGAGGTGCTTGCCGTCGGGAAACCATCGTGCCCATTGATGATTGATCGGGTCATTGGTGAGCGATTGAGTTTCGCCGGGGCCAGTTGGCAGCAATCGAAGTTGCCCGGGCGCGATCGGGGTTACGACCAGGACCCATTTCTGATCGGGCGAGAGAGCCGAGGCTCCGCCTTCGCCTAGTCGAATGGCGGGCGTGCCGTCTGTGTTTCGAATATAAACGGCGTAGGTCAGTTCCTGTGCGTCGCCGTACTGCACGCCGCCGCCAATTCCTTCTTCATCGAAGAGAAGCGTTTTGCCGTCGGCGGAAAGGTCGGCGGGGTAGGAGTAATCGAGCCAGGAAAGATCTCGCTCTTTGGCCTCGCCCGCGTAAAGTGACATGACCTCGCGGCGGCGGTCGGCGCGCGCCAGCAGCACGCGTCCGTCGCGCCAGATATCGAACATCACGAGAGAGCCGGGCACGCGCGTGACGAGGCGCTGCTTGCCGGTGAGATCGACGGCGGTGATGTAATGAAACAGCCCCAATTCACTGGCAGTAAACCAAATCTCCCGGCCGTCAGGCGCCCACGCGAGGCCCTGCGTGCCGTACCATTCACGCGTCAACTCCTTCGCGTGACCGGATGTGTCGACGACGGCGATAGAGCCGCCGTCATCTCCCTGATTGGGATGGTCCATGAAGGCCACGTAATCGCCCTTGGGCGAAACTCGGGGATAGCTGATCCATCCGCCGCTGGTTTCGTAAAGGACTTTGCCGATGGGGAACTCGAGACGGTCGCGCCCATCCACGTTGCGAACGACGGCGAGGTTATTGCCGTCCGGCGACCAATCGGCCCACTCGACATCTTCGAGAATGGGGCGCGGAGCACCGCCTGCAATCGGCGCGCGGGCGAGCGTGCCGACATTGATCCAAGTTCCGACGGGATGGCTGCCTAGGGAGAGAGCCATTTCGCCTTTGGATGAGATACCGAGAAGCTCGGCGCGGCCCAATCCCAAAGAGCGCGACTCGACCATGCCCTGGCGCGCGGAGAATGTTTCGACGGGATTGCCTTGCCAGGCGGCGCTGTAGAGGATGGTTTGGCCATCGGGCGCGAAGCGGGCGGAGCGAATTTCGCCGCGACGGAAAGTAATCTCGTGATAGAGAGGAGCGCTGGCGGCGGAGGATCCCCAGAGGCGTTTGCCGACTATCAGGCCGATCGCTAGCATGACAACAAAGCCGCAAGCAATTAGCAGCGGCAGAAGACGGCTGGTCGTTTTCTCTCGCTGCGTTTGTCTACCCAACTCGCTGCCGGGAGCGATGCTGCGAACTGCTGTCAAGCCGCTAGTTCCCACTGTTGGAACAACTCCACTCGTCGCACTGCGGGAAGATTCACTGTCGCGCTTCAGGCGCTTCAAGTCGGCGCGAAGTTCGGCGGCGCTCTGGCAGCGCAACTCTCTGTCTTTTTCGAGCGCCTTGTTCAGGATAATTTCCATCCCTGCCGGAAGGCCGGGATTCAACTGAACCGGCGGCGCGGGTATTTTGTTGAGAATGGCTTCAAAAATTACGGCCGAGGTAGCTCCCGAAAAGGGCTGCCTACCGGTCGCCATTTCGTAGAGCACGACTCCGAAAGAAAACAGATCGCTGCGCTCATCAAGCGCCTCGCCGCGTGCCTGTTCCGGCGACATGTAGCCGATCGTTCCCATTGCTGTTCCGGGAGAAGTCAGTTGATCGGCGCTGACGGCGGTTACAGCGCCCACAGTTGGTACCGAGCCATCGACCAGAGTGTGTGACTGCGGCGTGACTTTCGCCAAACCAAAATCGAGGATCTTGGCTTGACCTCTTTGTGTCACAAAAATATTCGCAGGCTTGATGTCGCGATGCACAATTCCGCCGGAGTGGGCGGCATCGAGGGCGTCGGAGATTTGAATGCCCAGATCAAGGAGCTGCGCAGTCTTTAGCGGACGACCCTCAATCATATGTTTCAGGGTCGTTCCGTCCAGATATTCCATGGCAATGAAAGCTTTGCCATCTTCCTGGCCGATGTCGTAGATGGTGCAGATATTCGGATGATTCAGCGCCGAAGCCGCCTGCGCCTCACGCTGAAAGCGGCTGAGCGCTTGAGGGTCTCGGGCTACGTCGTCAGGGAGAAACTTGAGCGCGACGAAGCGGCGGAGTCGCGTGTCTTCGGCCTTGTAGACCACGCCCATGCCGCCGCCACCAAGCTTTTCGACAATGCGGTAATGCGAAATGGTCTGGCCGATCATTCAGCTCATGAAATGCGGGATTAAATGCGTATCGTTGAAAGCGGGCATGCGGAGGGAAGCATGCCGCTTTCGAGTCGCTCCATCTTAAGGGCGAGGTGACCTTCCGTCAACGAAATGCAGTTCGCGGAAAATGGGCGGCCGCCGTCTCGCCTTCTAGAACAAATTCCACAAGAACTGGTTATAGACGTCGTGGTGGTACTGCACTTCCTGCGCTTTGACGAAGGTTCCTAGCAGGCGCGGACAGCGGTCGGCTGAGGCTTGCTTCAGATCGGCGTAGCGGCCTTTCACGTCTTCACCTAAAATCTCGGACGTCCACTTGGCCTTCCGAAAATTGTCGATTGCGTCATAAATGTTGTCGGGCAGATAACGTTCGGCTTGGCGCAGGTTCTTGATCTTCGACGTTTCTCCATCCAAGCCGGTCTTGAAGATGGAATACATCACCATATAAGGATTGGCGTCAGGGCTAACCGAACGCACCTCGACGCGCATGCTTTTCTCGTTGCCGATAGGAATGCGAATCATCGATCCGCGATCGACCGCCGAAGCCTTCAACTGATTGGGCGCCTCAAAATGCGGATCGAGACGGCGGTAGGCGTTTACGCTGGCATTAAGCATCAGGCAAATATCGTTGCCGTGCGTGAGGATGCGATCGAGAAATTCCCATCCGAACTTGCTCAGCATCTCTTCGCCTTTTGGATCCCAGAAAAGATTTTTTCCACCTTTGCTGATGGAAACATTGGTGTGCATGCCGCTGCCGTTCACGCCGACGACGGGCTTGGGCAGGAAGGACGCGGTCAGTCCCATGTTGGTTGCGACTTGCCGGCAGATCAGCTTGTAGAGTTGGATCTGATCGGCTGCGGCGACCACCTCGCCGTAGCTATAGTTGATTTCAAACTGCGAGGGCGCAACTTCGGGATGATCTTTCTCATTCTGGAAGCCCATCGCGCGCTGCACTTCGGCGCTGGTGTCGATGAACTCGCGCAGCGGATCGCCTGGCAGTGAGTGGTAATATCCGCCGGTGTTGACGTACTCGAATTTGCCGGTCTGGTTGTAAGTCCGTTCGGCGTCTTTTCCCTGAAAGATGAAGCCCTCGATCTCGTTGGCGGCGTTGAGCGTGTATCCCTTCTTGGCGTGCAACTCATCGGCGAAAGTTTTCAGGATGCCGCGAATGTCGGCGGCGTAGGGCTCTCCTCCCTTGTCGATGACGTTGCCGAAGACGAGCACTTTGCCGGGACCAAAAACGTCGGCCGGACCCCAATAGAAGGCGCTCCAATCGATGCCGAGACGCAAGTCGCTCTCGCGCTGGGCGGTAAAGCCGCGAATCGACGAGCCGTCAAAGGTCAGATTGTCGAAGCTCTTGAGCAGGAATTTTTTGTCGTAGTCGAGCATGTGCAGGCGGCCTTCCAAATCGCTGAAAAGCACGGTCAGCGCCTTGATGCGCTTTTCATCAGTCAGATACTTCAGGCGCTCTTCCTGAATTTTGTGAAAGGCGACGCGGTTCTTGCATTGCTCTTTGGCCTTCAAGTTCATCTCTTCGAGTTCGTCGTATGGAATAGCAAGAAAATTTCTCAGTTCTGTGGACATGCATCTCCTTGTGGCGGGTGAAGTCCAAATAAGTGCGTCAGGCACCGGGGAACAGGGTAACGCGCTTGGAGCAATCGCGCCAATAGCGCCGCGAAATATTGTCGCTGTCGTTGGATTAATGGGTACGGAACCGGCGTCCTATTAATGGTTCTTCTAGCGAAAAGACTTATGCGAGGTAGAAGAAATACCGATTGGACTTGGGCTTCGGCTGTCGATAAGGTCAGTTTCTAGCGATCGGAGCCTTAGTGTGTCATGCGCACGCCACTGCCCACACCTAAGGAGATGAGGAGACAAGTCATGGCAGAGGAAGCTGCAACCATGAAACCGACTTTGGGCCTGACCGGGCTGACCATGAACGCCATGGCGTTGATTGCCCCGGGAGCATTTCTGTGGCTGACTTTTGCGGGGCAGGCGGCGGCGGGCGCGACCGCGCCATCGATGTGGATGGGCATCGTGTTTGCTACTTTGTTGTGCCTGGCCACCGCAGTCTGTTATGCCGAAATGGCCAAGCTCTATCCCGGCACGGGAAGCTCGTATTATTTTGCCGAGCAATCATTTCTCAATCACGACAAAGCGTGGCGTTATGCGCGGCTGGCGAAATTCGTCGTCGGCTGGGGCTCGCATCTTTATTACTGGATCTACCCGGGCGTGATGGTTGGCGTTATCGGGGTGATCTCCGGCTATCTGGTCGGTACGCTTTGGCCAAACTTTATGAGCGCATCGAATCCTGGCCCGATGTTCATGATGGCGGTCGCGATTGTATTTGCGTTTGGTGTGTCTTACATTGCCCACCGGGGCATAACCGGATCGACAGTAGTCAACGTTGCTATCAACTTTATCCAGATCAGCGCTCTTATCGTCTTCGCGGTGATTGCACTCGGCTATCGCATGAATCATCCGCCAGGCAGCGTGGCCTTCCAGTTTGACCCGCAGACTAGCACCGCTTACAGCTGTGAGTTTGCTGCGACAAAAGCAATAGTGAACGGGCAGAGCATCGATACGATCATGCGCGCTGCTGACGGAACGCCGCAGTGCGCGAAGGATGCGGCGGGCAAAGCGGTACTGTATCACATCAGCTATCCAGAGAAGGATGCGAGCGGTGCTTTTGCGTCTCATCCTAACGCACGCTCGGTCGTGAGCATGCACAATTTTGGCTGGATGTTCGTGCAGGCGACGATTGCGATTCTTATTCTCGTCGGATTTGAATCGGTTACTTCGATGGGCGGCGAGGCAAGAAACGCCAAACGCGATGTGCCGATCGCGGTGATTGTCTCGCTGCTAGTGCAGGCCTGCTTTTGCTATCTGTTCGAATATTTTGCTGCGAATTATTTCCTTAACAGCGGTTATCCGATGAGCTTTGCCGGAACTTCGGCCGCACCCATCGGGGACATGATGACCATTGTTGGCGATGCGCTGTTCGGACCGGGCAACGGGCGGACTTTCATGCTGATCGAAGCAGCTACGGTTTTTCTGGCGCTGATCGGCACGACGCTCTCATGCATCAATACTGGGGCGCGTGTGACCTACGCGATGGGAAAAGATCAGGAGGTTCCTGAACACTTCGGCATGCTGCACGACAAGAATCTCACGCCTCATCGTGCCATCTGGACGCTGGCCGCGATTTCTGCGGTGGTTGGGTGCATCACGGTGGTTATGTTTTTTGGGGACGGCGCCGCGCCGACGGATTCGGCCATTCAAGCGCTACCGCACGGCTTCTGGTCGAGTTTTGGATATACCACGCACGACAAGATGGCGGCGCTGCCCAATACGTTTCTGACTACCACGCTGGCTTCAAACTTCGGGACGTTTCTGCTTTATATGCTGAGTTGCGTGACTTGCATCGTCTGCTATCACAAGCATCCGCAATTCAAAGTAGTGCGCCACTTGCTCGTTCCCTTATTTGGATTGCTCGCTAACCTGGCATGCATGATCTTTTATGTTGTCGGCCCGTTCATGGGCTACGGCACGCAGATGGAGCCGTTGATCGCCCTGGGGATTGCGCTCGTCTGGGGAATTTACGGAGGAATTTATTTTCTGCGCGCGAGCAAGGCCATGGGACGAACTACGTTTCGTGCCAGCCGCGTGGCTAGCCTCTGAGCTCAAGAACAGTTGAAAGCAAGCGAAGCCTGGCAATGGTAGGGTTGCCAGGCTTTCGCATGTCAGTAAGAATTAGATTTCTTCTATGCTCGATATCGAATTCGCCGAGCTCTCCGATCCGGGCCGCGTGCGCACGCGCAACGAGGATTATCTCGGGCACGTCGCTCCCGGGTCTCCCTCGCAAGCGCGCTCGCACGGATGGCTCTTCGCGTTGGCCGACGGTGTCGGCGGACAGCGCCAGGGCGAAGTTGCTTCGCGCGCCGCGGTGCAGGAAGCGCTGGCTGGATTCCGCCGCGCGAAAGAGGGAGCTTTGCATAAGGATGTAGTCACGCAGCTCGTGCAATCGGCCAACGCACGTGTGTGCGAGGCGGAAGCGCTTTCGGGCGGTTTGGGCCACGGAATGGCTTCTACCATTGTCGTCGTAGCGCTACGATTTGATCGTGCCACCATTGCTCACGTCGGCGACTCGCGCTGCTATCTGGTCCGTAGCGGCGATGCCAAGCCCCTGACCCGCGATCACACCGTTGTCGCTGACCAAGTGCGGCTGGGTGTCATTTCAGAGAAAGAGGCCGCCGAGTCGTCCCAGCGCAACGTGCTGAGCCGTTCGCTCGGCATGGATCTTTTCGTAAATATCGGTGTCGATGAGGTTACGCTGCTGGCGGGCGATGTGCTGCTGCTTTGCTCAGATGGATTGCATGGTGCTGTCAGCGCCGCTGAGATGGCCGAAACCACCAGACGTCATCGCGACCTCGCCGCGGCTGCGCGCGACTTAGTTGATCGCGCTAATGAACTGGACGGCAGCGACAACGTGAGCGTGCAGATTATTCGTGTGCGCAGCGTCGAACGCGTGGGGATGTACCGCGGGCGTCCTTATAAGCTACGCTAGGAAGCTGTCAGTCCCGAGATGTCAGTTGTCAGAAAGAGCGCGGCATGCGCTGCCCTTACGCCTTTTTTATGAAAGTTCTGCGACCATGACGACATACCAGCACGATTGGAGCCGGGCCGCTTGCAGAGCACGTTTAACGCAGATTCATTCACGATGACTGTCCTCCACGCCGGCGACCAGCTCGATCACTATCGGATTGAAGAGCTCGTTGCCCGTAGCGGCATGGCCTCGATCTTCCGCGCCACCGATCTTAACAATGGCCGGGCCGTCGCTATTAAAATTCCTCATCCTGAGGTGGAGTGCGAGCCCGCGCTCTTTGACCGGTTTCGCCGCGAGGAAGAAATTGGCAAGCTGATGGATCATCCCGGCGTGATGAAGGTGCTTTCCGATGACGATCGCAGCCAGGTCTACATGGTCATGGAGTGGGTCGATGGGCGGCTGCTGCGCAAGATTCTTGCGGAGCAGCCGAAGCTGCCGCCGGAGCGCGCCATTCGGATCACGCTGCGCATTCTCGATGCGCTCGACTACATTCACACGCACGGGGTTGTGCATCGCGATCTAAAGCCGGAAAATGTGATGGTCGATGAGCACGACAACATCAAGCTGATCGATTTTGGTATTGCCGGCAGCACGGGCGCTCGGCGGCTCACGTTCGCGAAGTTTTCTCCGACGATGGGCACGCCCGATTACATTTCACCTGAGCAGGTGAAGGGGCAGCGCGGCGATGCGCGCAGCGATCTTTATGCGCTAGGCGTGATGTTCTACGAGATGCTGACGGGCAAGGTGCCATTTTCGGGCACGAATCCTTTCTTGATAATGAACGATCGGCTATTGAATAATCCAGTGCCGCCGCGCGAAGTCGATCCGACGATTACGCTGCAATTACAGGAGATTATTTATCGGGCGCTGGAGCGCGATCCGAAGAATCGATATGCCAGTGCGGGCGATTTTGCGCGCGATCTCGAACATCCGGAGCAGGTCGGAGTGACAGAGCGCGCAGAATTTCGCAACTGGAAAGATCGGCGCACGCCGTGGACGAAGAAAGTTCTGTTTTATGTGCTGATTGCGCTGATTCCGATTGTGATCTTTGGGCTGCTGCTTTATGTGGCGCGGCACAGCTAGGGGAGATCAGAGGTTAGAGGTGAGAGGTAAGATTGCAAGCAACGATTTTTACCTCTGCAATCTCACCTCTCACCTCTGGAATCCTCTATCGCTGTAAGTATTCATCTCCGCGAATGTCAAATTCTGGATAGGCCCCGGAGCCGAGCTCGAATAGATCCATTCCCTGCAGCTCGCCTTCACGGTCTACGCGCTGGCGGTAGATGCGGTTGAGCAACCAGTTCAATGTGTAGGTCAGCGGAAGCACGAAGCCCAGCAAGGTTGCGATGCCCACTAACTGCGCGAGCCACTGTCCGCTGGAGCCGGCATTCGACAGTAACGCTACGGCAAGCACTCCCCACAGGCCTGCTACCGCGTGAACGGAAACTGCGCCACCCGGATCGTCGATGGCGAGTTGGAATTCCAAAAAATCGGCCGCCGTCACCACGAGAATTCCTGCTACATCGCCCACTATGATGGCGGCCGCGGGCTTCAGGAATGGGGCGGAGGCGCTGCTTGCTACGAGACCGGCGATCCATCCGTTGGCGATTAGAGATGCGTCGGGGCGTACGAAGCGGACTCGCGTCACGACCGCAGCTGCCAACGCAGATGCAGCCGCGCACAAAGTGGTGTTAATCGCGATGAGCGCAACGCGCCCGACTTCAGCGCCGAGAAAGAGGATTGCGCCTGCGGAATTCAGCGCGAGCCAGCCGATCCACGCGAGCATGCATCCGAGAAGAGCCAGGACGGCATTGTGGCCGGGAAGCGCGGCGGGCATGCCTTCGGCTGAAAATTTTCCGCGGCGCGGGCCGAGAATCCAGGTGATGGAAAGTGCAGTGAGGCCGCCTACGACTTGAATCGTGCTCGAGCCTCCGCCATCGATGAAGCCGCGCCCTAAGCCGCGATTGGCGCCGAGTTGCGCGAGCCAGCCTCCTCCCCAAACCCAATGGGCAAAGAGCGGATAGGTGAATCCGGCGAGCAGAGCGGTCGAGGCGCAGATGGCGACGAGCCGCCAGCGATCAGCGCCGGAGCTCAGCGGGATCAGGCCGGCCAATCCGACGCTGAACATTTGCAGCAGTATCACGAGCGCTTCAGGCGAGAGATTCAGGCGTACGCCGCGCAAGAAAAATGGCTGGATCGCAATCCATCCCCAGGATTTGCCCGCGAGGACCAGGGCGTGATCGGGATGCCCGGCGGCGCCTTGCAAGGCGAAACCGACAATCACATAGACCAGCGCAGCCACGGCGGTCACGGAAAGCGCCGCTAGCATGGAGTGAGCCGCGCTCCGTGCTCGGCCCAGTCCGGTATTGACGAGCGCGAGACCAATATTGGCTAACGGAACCAGCAGGATCAGGATTAAGCAGAACAGCATCGTTGCGGACATTTCTGAGAGGGACGGAACGGAAGGGGCCACGACAGGGGCCACGAGGGGCGTCACTCTGCCTCCGCCGGCAGGACGAGATGAGCGCGGACGGCGAGCGCGAGGCCGAATAGTTCGACTGCTACTCCGGCTAGCACGAAAGCGCCGCGCGCGCCGGGCGAGGGCAGCAGTGCGACGGCGGCGACGATGATCGCCCATCCCGCGGTCAGCAATAAGAAGCCTGCGATCTTCATGGGACTAGTTCTCGGTTCCCTGTTTTCAGTTCGCAGTAGAAGTTAAGAGTCTGCGTCGTGCTCGAGGGCAGGCCTTCATCAGTCCAGGCTCCCACAGTTCACGCGCTCACGCTAATGCGGCGCCAGCGCAACGTCCAATCGATTTTTTTTATTGTACCTAGAACTGGAAAAGATCAGGCGACTCCGCCGTTCCTGTTACGATGGCGGCACTTCGCCAAGATTGGGAGACCTACGAGGGACCCTATGAGAGACCTGCTCAATCAGCTTGTCGCGCATCGCGCCGGCGCACTCTTTCTTCTCGCCATCGCTGCTTTTCTCGAAGCTTACGGAGACTCCTGCTTCCAATCGGCGCTTTATCGTGCATCCGGAATGAGCCGCGCGCTTGCCTTCGTGGGCGGAGCTGTCTCGCTCGCGGCTTACGGATTGGTAGTCAACGCTCCACGCTGGGAGTTTGGCAAACTGCTGGGCATCTATGTTGTGCTGTTTTTCCTGTGGGCGCAGGTTGTGGCACGAGTGAAGTTCGGCCAGACCCCCACGCCCTCGATTTTGATCGGTGGAGCACTGATCTGCGCCGGCGGCGTGGTTATCTCGATCAGTGGATAGGTTGTCGTTCTCGATCTCGCTCCTTCGCTCTCAATATCACTATCAGTCGTCAGCCGCCAGTCAAACCTCCCTTCTGAGGATTAGCCCCGTAACGCCCCCTGGGAATAGGACTTAACACTAGTTAGTAGAGAGTAACCACGGCATAATCACAGCCAGGGAGCACTGCATGAGTCTGAGCCAAGGGAAGGGTGGGCAACCGCTCAGGGAGGAAATCGGCGCGGATGCGCAATCCGAGTCGATGCGGAATCGAAAGCCTTATCACAAGCCCGCGTTCCGCTACGAACGCGTGTTCGAGACACAGGCTTTATCTTGTGGGAAGATCTTTAGCCACGGCACGTCGTGCAAACTGAATCCTAAGACTTCCTAGCCGCTTCGCCCCCGCAGCCGGCTCTCATTGCAAAA
>Ga0182024_10006555_pt1 | contig 25497 bp, 18 predicted proteins | sample P32metaG_FD_120480 | JGI IMG/M metagenome (GOLD analysis project Ga0182024, IMG submission 120480) | Permafrost microbial communities from Stordalen Mire, Sweden - P3-2 metaG (Illumina Assembly) | ecosystem: Environmental > Terrestrial > Soil > Wetlands > Permafrost | place: Sweden: Stordalen...
AAGAACTGACAGGCTGTTTTTTGCCAGATGGACGCTGACGTACTTCCACCGCTAATCACCTTGTCGTATACCCGACCTATTCCACGACAGCGTTTAACTGGTGCTCACGGAAAAATTCCTGAATTCGAGCTGGATTGCGGAATGCTTCTGTACCGCCGCGATCGGTCGTGGAAAGTGCTCCACATAAATTTCCCCAGGTGAGGCAGCGTGTAATGTCCGCTCCGTTCAGAAATTGATGAAGGAAGCCCGCGTCAAAACTATCGCCGGCTCCAACCGGATCGACCACCGCAACTGGGACGGCCGGAACGCTGAATCTCCGGCCACCCCGCATCGCTACGGCTCCGTTGGCTCCCATTTTCACGACGACGGTTTGCACTTTCTCGGCCAGCCGGGAGAGCGTCGTTTCCAGGTCGTTGGCGCGCGAAAGCTTCATCGCTTCCCGCTCGTTCGGCAACAGGACATCCACATACGGAAGAATCTCTTCGAGAACGCCGTCCCAGCGGTCATCGGGATCGTCGTTGGTGTCGAGCGACGTGGTCAGTCCCGCGGACTTCATCTGCCGGAAGAGTTCTGGTACGTCCGCGCGAAGTCCGCGCTGCAAAAAGAGCGACGACATGTGAAAGTGGCGTGATGATGCAAGATAGGTGAGGTCGAGATCTTCAACCTTCAACTCAGCAATGGTTCCCAGAAAGGTGAGGATATGGCGCTGAGTTTCGTGAGGCAAAAGAACGGTCACGCCGGACTTCGCGCCATGCACGACGCGGGTCAAGTCCACTCTGCGCTCACGCAATCGTTCCAGCGCCAGCGCTCCGAAACAATCTTCGCCAGCTTTGGTGAGAAATCCGACGCTGCTGCCGAGAGCAGCGAGGTTATGAGCCAGTATGGCTGAGGAACTGCCCAGCGTGATCGCGAAATCGCTCGCCAGAAGCTCGCGTTCAGTCGGCATTTGCTCCGGCAGGCCATAGAGGATTAGGTCGAGATTGAGCTCCCCGGCGATTGTGATATCGAACTTGGACATTGTTGTCTTTCGCCATTCTCTCTTGGAGGAGATTGACTCGCGGCGTTTTCGAGGGCCTTCGAGGTGACTACGCGATTGGATCTGTCTCTTTCAGACCAGAGTGACCTTTACTCCCGCATCTTTCAGCGCCTGTAAATCCGCCTTCGGAATCTGCTTATCGGTGATCACTTCATGCACCATATTGACCGGCATAATATTGCATAAGCTGCGGCGGCCGAACTTGCTCGAATCGCAAACTGCGATTGTTCTGCGGGAGATGTTCACCATGACCCGGTTTACTTCGGACTCCAAAAGGTTCGGAGTGAAGAGGCCGGATTTGGTGTCGAATCCGTCCACACCCAGAAATAATATGTCAGCGCTGAGTTGGCGAAGAACCCGCTCTGCCAACGGACCCACCAGAGAAAATGAATTCTTGCGCAGCATTCCTCCGGTCAAAATCAGTTCGATGTGCGTACCAGCCAACTCGGCCGCAATGTTGATGGCATTCGTGATTACGGTGAGCTTCGCTTTTTCTTTTAAGGCTCGGGCAATCGCCGTGGTTGTGGTTCCGGAATCGAGCACTACAGACTCGCCTTCCTGAACCAGTCGGGCGGCAGCCATTGCGATCCGCATCTTCTGCTTGCGATGCAGTTTCTCTTTCTCGCGCAAGCTCGGATCCAGCAGCGTCCCAGCTTGAAGAGGCAGCGCGCCACCGTGTGTACGCTGAATGACTCCCTGTCCATCGAGGAACTCGAGATCCTTGCGGATAGTAATTTGCGAAGTGTGGAAGTGTCGCGCCAACTCTTTGACCAGCACGCGACCGTCGCGATGAAGGATTTCCAGGACTTCACGGCGACGTTCTTCGTTGAGCAGGCCATTCGAAGACATTATGTTTTTCTCAAATTCTCATGCGTTGCAGTCTTCAGATGTCTTTGCCTCAGAAGTAAAACTTCAAGGCAAACTGAATCTGCCGGGGAGCGCGCGCCGCCAGCGGGAATCCGAAGCCACTCTGTGGATTTGTCGGATTAAGTTCCAGAGGCGTGGGTTCGGCGCTGATTGCGCCAAACTGCCCAAACAAATAGTTCACGTGGTTGAGCACATTGAAGAATTCCGCACGGAATTCGAGGTGTTTTTGCTCGTTGATAGGGAATTGTTTGACGAGAGAGGTGTCCCAGGTGACGTATCCAGGCCCTTCAATGTCGTTGCGAGGAGCGTCTCCAAATGTTCCCAGAATTGTATTGTGTACAAACGCGCAAGTATTGAATAGCGTGCCGGGGGCGCACGGTGTGGTGTTGGGATTGCCGACGATGTTTGGACGAGAGCAATAGAAACCAACGGTGCCACCGCAATCGGAGTTGGAGACCGAAACTGTATCCGTCGCGGTGTAGTAGTTTCCGGTGGCGGCAGAAAAGACACCGGACGTTTGCCAACCGCCAAAAATCTGATTGACGACTCCGGAAATAGTGTTGCCGAATGCGCGCCCGCGACCGAAAGGTAAGTCGTACACATAACTGAAAACGAAGCGATGCCGTACATCGAAATCAGCATTCCCATAATTCTGATTGGGAAAGCGCTGGTCCTGGAAATCACCGTTATTTACCGATCCCAGGCTGGCGCTGGAAGCGTTGTCGAGGGCATGCGCGAAAGTGTAAGAAGCTTCGTACTGGAGTCCATGAGAGTAGCGCTTCTCCAGGCGAACCTGCAACGAATCGTAATTGGATTGCGCATTCGAGCGCAGTGTGTCAATCGCGGCATCCAGGGCCGGATTGCAATACTGTCCCTGGGTCGCCAAAGAGCAAGGGCCGCCGCTTCCGCCCGGCCAGTCATTGTTATTGGCGGGGCGCCGCGGAGCAAGAGCGTCCGCTGGATTCGGGTCGGGAACTGCCTGATTGGCATTGTAGAAAGCGAACAGCTTCAGTCCGCGAGAGCCTCCGTAAGAAATTTCCAGAACACTATCTGCGGGCAGTTGATACTCCAAACCCAGATGCCACTGCTGGGTGTAGGGCGTGAGGAGATGTTGATCGAGCGAATACAAACTCGGCGTGTTCGGGTCGCTCAGCGAGTTCGCAGGAAAACCTTGCGACAGAACGTTGAGCGGCAACGTTCCAGAAATCGAGCAGTCGAGCACTGCAGCATTTGCAGCCGGTACGCTGCAGTTGGGACTGAATACTTGGGAGGCAAAAAATGGAGGATTGAAGCCCGGGCTGGGATTTGAGAATGGTCCATTCTCCTGCCCGCCGTAGAAAATACCGTAACCGCCGCGCAGCACCAGTTTGCGAAGGAGTTGGTAGGCGAATCCTATACGAGGCGCGAAATTGTTCAGGTCAGGCGAGATCAGCCCGCGAGAACCGTTGCGCTGAATGGTCAGTTCGGTAGCGAGCGTGGGTGTTAATTGCTTCGTTTGTCCGCTCGGAACGATCAGCGAATCGGTATTGAAATCAAATGTAGCCTGATTGTTATTCGCTTCTTTGATGGTCGAGAAGAATTCGTAGCGCAAGCCCAGGTTCAGCGTGAGCCGCGGAGTCATTTTGAAATCGTCAAGCGCGTAAAAGGCGTAAATCTGCCGGCGATAGTCGATGTTGTTCAAGCCGGTGATGCTTCCGCCATCGGGAATGCCCAGCAGGAACGTGGCGATGGACTCGCCTCCGGAGCCCGGCGCAGCTGGATTGTCGGTGAAATCGCTGCCGAAGCTCATGGTGCCGCGAGCAGCGGCTGGCTCGAGTATCGTGAACTGTTCGAAGCGAAGCTCGGTGCCGAACTTCGCTGCGTGGCGTCCACGGACCCAGCTGAGATTATCTGTAAACACAAAGCTGTGCTGCGATTCGATGGCGGGCAAGTATCCCGAACTACCAATCGCTGCTGTGCCGTCACTGAAGCTGATCGAAGGCAGGCCGCCAAGGTCGGTTCCGTAAGGAACTCCGGGGAAGCCGAGTTGCTGCGCAATATTCGCATTATAGTTCAGGTTAAAGCGGTGCGAATTGAGGTGGTTGAAGCCGAATCGAAATTCGTTGATCAGATTATTGCGAAAGGTGTGAATCTCACTGGCAGCCAGTCCCTCGGCGGTGTTGTCGCTGTAGCCATCCTGGAAGCTGCCGCCGTCCAGCGCGTTGTTAAAAGGGGAGGGAAGAAAAGTCCTGTCATTGCCGTAGCTGAAGCGAGCAAAAAAATTATCTTTCTGACTGATGATCCGGTCAATGCGGATATCAAACTTGTCTTCGGCTTCGCTGCGCTTCGGATCCGAAAGAAAATTGTTGCCCCCGCCCTCAGTGGTGTTGGATACAGGAAACAAAGCGGCCAGACTCGCCGCCAGCGGGTCGATACCGCCCGCTGGAAAAATATTGGTCGGCTGTCCGTTGGAGACTCCGATGGGGACGCCGCAATATCCGTTAGGATTGCTCGCGGAGGATCCTACCTGGCGGGAGTTGAAAATTTCTCCCTGATAGGTTGGGTTGCCATTGCAATCGAGCGCAATTTGATTGGTAGGATTTCCATTCGCGTCGACCGCCATGGCCGGAGTGGTGGTAAGGAACGCGGAGAAATCCCCACCAATTTCCGCCTGTGTGGGCACGGTAGAGAGTTGCGGTAAACCCTGCCGGATGCGCAAGCCTTCGTAGTCTCCAAAGAAGAACATCTTGTTCTTAACGATGGGCCCGCCCAGCGTAAAGCCGAATTGATTTTGCTTGTAAGGCTGCTGGCCGAATTGATCGAAGGCATTGGTGGCATCTACTTTTTCGTTTCGCAGGAACTCGAACAGGTCACCGTGAATCTTATTCGTCCCAGATTTAATGACAGCGTCCATGATCGCGCCGTTACCGCGGCCGAACTCTGCGCTGTAAGAATTGGTCTCAACCTTGAATTCGGCGATGGCGTCCACCGAAGGTTGAATTACGTAAGAAGCTCCATTGAGCACATCCCCTAGATTCGCGTTGTTGTCGATGCCATCGAGCAGAAAATTATTTTGCAAAGAGCGGGCGCCGTTGGAACTGAAACCGTAAGTAGTCTCAACCCGCGATCCGGGTTCCGCCGCCGCGATGCCCACACCCAACAGCGCCAGCTGCGCATAGTTCCGGCCATTCAAGGGGAGGGCGTTAATACGACGGCTGTCTACGACCTGGCCGAGGTCGGAAGTTTCGGTTTCAAGTTGTGCCGAATCTCCGGTGACGGTGATGGTTTCCGAGATAGAACCTGTCTGCAGCTTCAAATCCACGCCAACACGATCCTGAATATTCACTGGAACGGGCCCAGCCACAGCTTTCTTGAAGCCCTGCTTTTCAACCGTTACACGGTAACGCCCAATCTTGAGCGGGCTGGCCACATACTCCCCTGCGTCGTCGGTGGAGAGCGTCAAGTCGATGCCACGGTCCACGTCGGTTACGGTAACCTTCGCACCCGGCACGACCGCGCCACTGGAATCTCGCACCAGGCCCACAATGGCGCCTGCGTCTTTTTGCGCCCATAGCAACGAAGTCAATGTCAGGTAAACGAGACTAATGGCGATAGAAGAGAGAACGACCGAACGGGTTTGCCGGCGGCAAAAATGCACGATCATGGCGAGGCTCCTCGACACTCGTCCCCAAACAGCAGACGGTCTTGGCTGAATCACCTTGGGTGAACCACCCTGGGTGAACCGCAATGAAATTTAAGCTTGTACGCGCGTTGGTGCTATATTACGAACCATTACTTTTACTTTCGTTTGATAGCGTTTGTCAACCGGTATCATTTGAGCCCGAAGCCCTTAACGAAGGTGCTGTTGGTCTAACTTCAATGCAGAATCGAAATATCAAACTACTGCGAGGGAACTCAATATGACCGTCCGTAAGCCCGCGACCGCCCTCATCGTAATAACACTCGTCATCGTAGCGTCGTTAACCGCTTGTTCTAGAGTTTCCAAGCGAGAAGCGCCTGCGGAAGCTTCTGGGAAGAACGCTCCCGCCAAACTCGAACCGTCCCACCTTTCCTATCCGGTTCACGTGGAGATCAGCAGCAGCTCGGTAACTCTCACCACCAGCGCCGCTGAATTCCAAGTGAAGCCGGATGGATACGCCCGGGCGTCTTTGTTGAAGGATGGCAGCAAGCTCTCTCTCGACGAACCCAGTGCCGGCACGCCCGCGGACAGTAGTTATGTGACCATTGCCGGCAAGAATCTGAATTTCATTCTCGATCTTGAGCACGCCAAAGTGATCGACGCTGTCGGAAAAATGGGCTCCGGCAAACGCGTCGAAATTCCCGCTCGCCCCGCCGGACCTGCGGGAAGGGAATTGCCCGCTGTATTCGCCTTCGAAGTTTATGACAATTTTCCCAACGTACTGCTGAGCACAGTGGCATATCAGAACACAGGTGCACGAGATTTCGTTATTGAAAAAAGTGTGAACCAGCGGCACCGTTTCGATGCGCGGTTGTCTGACCCGAAAGCGCAGCCCTGGGAGATGTGGTCCTTTCACGGCGCCAGTTATGACTGGGGAAAAGATGATGTCTTCAAACTGAAGCCAGCTTTCTTCCAACCGAACGTCATGGGCGAAATGGTGAAGGGTGGCTATGGAGGCGGCATTCCGGTGGTCGCTTTCTGGACGCGGCAGGTAGGCGAGGCCGTAGGGCACGTCGAGACACTTCCAATTCCGGCCTCAATTCCTACGAAAGTGGCAGCGGATGGACGAGTGAATGCCGAGGTGGACTACCCCGCAAATGCCGCGTTGAAGCCGGGCGAAACATATTCAACCCCAAGGACCTTCCTATCGGTCTTCGCCGGCGATTTTTACGAGCCCTTGCGAATCTGGTCCAGCGTTCTGCAAAAAGAAGGATGGGAACTTCCAAAGCCTTCGAGCGAAGCCTACAACGTGAGCTGGTGCGGATGGGGATACGAGGCTGATGTCACTCCGGCGCAGATGTTAGGCACGATCCCGAAGCTGAAAGAATTTGGCATCAAGTGGGTGACGCTCGATGACCGTTGGTTCGACGTTTATGGCGACTGGAATCCTCGCAAGGATACTTTTCCCGGAGATTCCATCAAGAACATGGTTGACGATTTTCACAAGCAAGGCATGCTGGCGCAGTTGTGGTGGCTGCCGCTTGCGGTCGAAGATGGGGAGGGGAGATACGAGTCGCACAAATATTCGGTCGCGAAGATTGCGCAGGAGCATCCGGAGTGGCTGATTCTGGATAAGCAGGGCCGACACGCGCATATGACGCGAGGTCTGGCGGTGCTGTGTCCAGCGGTGCCCGAGGTGCGGGCATACCACAAGCAGCTCACAGAAAAATTCATTCGCGATTGGGGATTCGACGGAAGCAAGCTGGACAATATTTACAGCGTCCCGCAATGCTACAACCCCGCGCATCATCACAAGTCGCCGCAGGATTCGGTGAACGCCATGGGCGACATCTACAAGGAAATTTTCCAGACGACGCGCGCGCTGAAGCCGCAAAGCGTTACCCAGAGTTGCCCTTGCGGCACTCCGCCATCGCTCGCATGGTTGCCGTTCATGGATCAGGCAGTCACCGCCGATCCGGTAGGCGCAGTGCAAGTGCGGCGACGGATCAAGATGTACAAAGCCTTGCTCGGGCCTGAATCCGCGGTCTATGGCGATCACGTCGAACTTTCTGCGATGACCAGAGTCGGCAACGACTGGAAAGAGCACGGCGACGATTTCGCTTCCACGATTGGAACCGGGGGCGTGGTTGGAACGAAGTTCGTCTGGCCCGATCCTGGCCCCAAGTTCAAAGATGTCAACCTTACCGCTGCCAAAGAAGAACGCTGGAAAAAATGGATCGGTTTGTATAACGAGAAAATGCTTTCCAAGGGCGAATTCGAAGACCTCTATGTAACCGGCTACGATATGCCCGAAGGATATGCCATCGCGAAAGACGGCAAGATGTATTACGCATTTTTCACAGATGCGAACTGGCAGGGCGAAATCGAATTGCGCGGACTGAAGCCAGGAAAATACCGGGTCAGCAACTACGCCGAGGGAAAAGATCTCCGCACCGTGGAGGCGGCCAACGGCGTGGCGAAACTAAACGCCGCCTTCACGGATGATCTCTTGCTGGAGGTTACTTCTCAACCGTAGATGCCGCCCGTTACGCGGCCACGATGCACGTGTGCTAGAGCGCTCTTGACTGCGTGCTACGAATTGTCTTTGTGCTCAAGGGCGGAGTGGCATCAAGGTGCGCTCTCCCATGGGCCGATTTCCAGGGAAGCAAGTCACGCCCGAAGGCGATGATCGTGACTGCAGCGACCATTACGGTCCAGGCGGCGAAGAAAAGCCAGCCGGCATTCGAGAGAAAAGAATCAGTGAGGGTCATGGGGGTTGATCCGTCATCTGCCTTACTTCTATTTGCTTCTTCTGCCCCGGCGCGAGGCCGGCCAGAGTGGCCTCGCGCCGGGCTACCAGAACTCCCCGACAATCTCGCTCTTCAAGAGAGTTCCACTAATCAGCCGTTCTTCAATTTACTGTTCCGCAGGGGGGGGCCTGGTTCATGTGCTGCTGCATGCGGGCTGCGTGATTCGCTTCCAATTGCTTGACTTGCGCCTGCTGGTCGGAAGTGAGCAGCTGATATAGCTCATTGTGAACGCGCGTCTCGGCCACCGTGAGTTGCGTTTGAATCTGTGCTTTCTGTGCGGCTAGAGCCTGAACTTTTTCCGCGTTGAAAGTCCCCTCTACATATTGACGAAGCTGCAAGTCAATCTGGTGCTGCTGCTCCATCAGCGGCTTCATTGCGGGATGCTCTTTCTGCATCACGGCCTTCATCTGCGTCTTCTGCTCATCGGTCAGGTTCAGCTGCTTGGCAAAAAATCCCATCGGTCCGGGTCCCATCCCGAATTCATGGCCATGCATAGGTGGAGGTGGCGGAGTGTCGCTGCTGGTCTGCGACTTCGCGATGGCGGTGCCGAGCAGAACGGCTAACGCGGCAACTAGAAAACGAAATGACTTCATAAGTGGCTCCTCTTAAATCCCTTTGCCGAATCCCACAATTTTTCCGCGATTCCGAGATCGCGTACATTGAATAGGAACACGGCTTGGCTAGAGAAGGCGGTAAAGAATCGGTCAACCAGAGTAAAGTTTTGTCAAGGATTAGGCGTCAAGGTCAAATCCGACCAAACGTCGCAAAAATCGCGGTGCGAAAGGCGCCCGTCGAAAACTAAGTTTCCCCGCGTGGGTTTGACAATTCTTTACTGCGGATCTTTGACTCCAGGCGCACAATGAGGAGGCGATGGAACGAATTCTGGTAATTGACGACGATGTTGAGCTCTGCCACCTGGTGGGTGAATATTTGCGCGCGGAGGGATTCGCGGTGGAATGCGTGCACGACGGCGAGAGCGGACTGAAGAAGGCGACGGCGGGCGAGTATCTGCTGGCGGTGCTCGATGTAATGTTGCCGGGAATTAACGGATTTGAAGTGTTGCGCAGGATCCGCGCGACCTCGCGGCTGCCGGTGCTGTTGTTGACGGCGCGGGGCGAAGATGTGGATCGCATCGTCGGCCTTGAGATTGGTGCGGATGATTATTTACCGAAACCGTTTAATCCGCGGGAGCTGGTGGCGCGCATTCGAGCCGTGCTGCGTCGCACTCGCGCCGACGGCAGCGGTTCCGCTTCCGCGCCAGAGGTGGTGAGTGTGGGCGATGTGGAACTCGATCCGGCGACGCGCATGGTGCGGCTGGAAGGCCGGCCGGTAGATTTGACTTCGGTGGAGTTTAATCTGCTTGAAGTGCTTCTCCGCGAAGCCGGACGCGTGGTGCCGCGCGAGCGCCTGGTGAATGCGGTGCTCAGCCGTAAATTCTCGCCATTTGATCGCAGCATCGACATGCACGTCAGCAAAGTGCGCAAGAAGTTGGGCGATACCGACAGCGACGAACATATTAAGACCGTTCGTGGTGTAGGCTATATTTTTGCGCGTCCGCGAGAGAAGTCGAAGGTCCAGGGCTAACGAGTTTAGGGCCAACGAGCGTGGCCTGATCGGCCAAATATTCGGTCCAATATGAAGAGTCTGTTTCTGCGAATTTTTCTGTCGTTCTGGATGGCGTTCGCGCTGTTCCTGGTCCTGGCCATTCTGGTGACATTGGCTCTGCGCCCCCGCAGTTCAACGTGGGAGGCGCTTCGTACCTCCGTGTTGAACGATGCGGTCAGCGCCTACGAAGCCGGAGGCGAGCACCAGCTTCGCCAGTACCTGCAGGAAATAGAAGCCACGCAGCACGTGAGAGCGTATCTGTTTGATGAGCGCGGCGAAGAGCTTTCGCACCGCGCTCCTCCTGATTGGGCTATTCGCGTCGCCCAGGGCGGTCCGCGCTCCTCTCGGGATGGATTCATACTGCCAGCGCCTCCAATGCAGCGCGACTCTCGCGCTTCTTCCGATGGCAAGCATCGTTACACGCTAGTAATGGGACTGCCTCCGGGGCCGCGCGTCTTTATTGGTCCACGTGGCATGCCGTTGCCAGCGCTGTTTGGATTAGTGCTTTCTTCCGGAATCGCCTGTTATTTTCTGTCCTGGTATTTGACGAAGCCAATCGTGCGGCTGCGCTCGGCGACTCTCCGTCTGGCGGCGGGCGATCTGACAGCCCGAACCGGCGCGCCCGCTTCAAAGAAACGAGACGAAGTCACCAGCCTGATGCGCGACTTCGATGCCATGGCGGAGCGATTGGAAACGCTGGTAAAGGCGCAGTCGCGCCTGCTGAACGATATTTCGCATGAGCTGCGTTCGCCCCTGGCGCGATTGAACGTCGCTCTCGGCCTGGCGCGCCAGCGCGCGGGAGTCGAAAGCACCGACATGCTCGATCGCATTGAACTTGAGGCCAGCAGGCTCAACGAACTGATTGGCAGGATTCTGACGCTTGCGCGGCTCGAAGACGGAGAGCAGCGCGTGTCGCAGACTCCGGTGCCGCTGGGCGAGTTAGTGGCGGGTGTAGCCGAAGATGCGGAGTTCGAAGCCCAGGAGCGGCGTTGCCACGTGCACACAGTGATTCCCGAGGGCGACTGGAGCGTGCGCGGGAATGATTCACTGCTGCACAGCGCGGTAGAGAATGTCGTGCGGAATGCGATTCGCTACACGCAGGAAGGTTCGTCCGTCGAAATTGAATTGAACAGCGAGAAACGCGGCGACCGTGCTGAAGCCGTGCTTCGTGTCAGCGATTCGGGCTCAGGTGTTCCTGCGGATGCCTTGCAGAAACTGTTCGAGCCCTTCTACCGGTTGGATGACGCCCGTGGCCGGCTCACAGGTGGAGTGGGCCTTGGACTGGCAATTACCGAACGCGCGGTGCGATTTCACGGAGGAAAAGTCTCGGCTTTCAATCGCGCTGAGGGCGGCCTGATGGTGGAGATTCGGCTTCCGCTGAGCGTGGCTGGAGTACGAAGCAGAGAAGTAGCTGAGCCGGTTTCCTCTGCCATGAAAGCGTAACTGCGGATGTCGGACTTCCGCCCTCAGACTTCGAACCTCAGACTTCGGACGTTAGACTTGAGAGATTGGACTTCCGACCTCACCCCTCCGGCACGGAAATGAATTATGCCGCGAAGCGGCAAAGGTTGGTGCAAGGGCACGGCTTCAGCCGCGCCGCAAAGCTTGGAAATGATCGGGGCTTTAGCCCCCGAGCTTATGTCCGCGTCGCCTCCACGAGCGTAAAACTTGAGCCTGGCATCTGACGTCCAAGTCGGAGGCCGCAAGTCTGAAGTCCGAGATCTGAAGTCTGAAGCCCGACGTCTGACGTCAGACGCTTTCTTCTAACCTCCCGTATACTAAAAGCTGTTGCGAGAGAGCGGGGCAACTCGGTAGCGCTACTTGGGTTCCAATAGCCGGTGTGGGAGTTTGCTCTTCCTGCGCTTTCCTGATACACAAATGGATTGAGATTTCCCTGCTTTTTTCAGATTGCAGAACCCGTTCGGCGGGACGCCTCGGGTGTGTGCACCCTTAACCTCACGTAAACATGGAGATCAACCAGAGAATGTCGAAACGATTCGCGTGGCTGTTCGGGGTGGTAGTCCTCATTTCGTTCGGATTGCTGGTGGCCTGTGGAAGCAACTACAACCCCTCGTCCGATGGGCTGGTGTTAGTGGCCAGTCAGGGCTCGGCGCTTATCGAGACTTTCAGCTACAACCTCTACAACGGACACCTCTCGGAGATCGCTAATACGCCGATCGATACGTCGAGCGAAACTTGCGTCCTGAACGGCATTCCCTCATCGCTCGTGATCAATCCGGCCGGCACCTACGCCTACGCGATTCTGACTACCAATTCCTTGTGCCCGGGAAGTGTCACCGGTCTCCAGATCTTCAAGATCAATTCCGACGGCAACGTGCCGACGGTGGGAAGTCCAGTGTCATTTAACCCGGAAAACGTCCTGCTTCTAGGAACTAGCACCCCGGTCAGTCCTGCCCCGCCCGTGGTTCCCTACTTCATGGTGATGGATCCCTCCGGGAAGTTTCTGTTTGTCGCCGATCGGGCAACGTCGGCTCCGAACCCTGCGGCCTCCGGAACTCCCCAACCCACGTCTGATCTTTACATTCCCGGTGCGATTTCGGTATTTGCCATCGGGAGCGGGGGAGTGCCGACGGAAGTGGCGGGCTCGCCATTTTTTACGACCGGTACTACGAATCCTCCGACTACCTTGACCCAAGCGGGACTTGATATCGTGAGCGTGGCCGCGTCCCCAACTCTATTTCCCAAGATCGGCGTGAATGGAGTGCAGAATTCGGCGTGTTCAACCCTCACTCCGCCGACCACGGAATATCTTTATGCGGTCGATGGCTTGGGAAACCAGGTTTTCGAATTTCAGGTGAATACTTCGACGGGAGTTCTGACGACTCCACCCAACCACGCCCAAATACCGGCGTTCGCCACCGATCAAACCCCAGCCGGCGTCGCGGTCGATCCTTGCGATCGGTTTGTCTACGTGAGCGACAGCCTCACCAACAAAGTCAGCGCTTATTCGATCTGCGATGGTTATGCGACCCAATCTTCGTCAAATTGTCCCCCGAGCCCATTGCCCCCCGATGGCAGCCTGGTACAGATTGCGGGTTCGCCCATCAGCCTAACAGGAAGTTCGAACGGCCCCGGTCCCTTGCTCGTCGATCCCTACGGCAATAACGTCTACGTGCTGAGCTTGCTCTCGAATACCGTTTCGCAGCTGAAGATTAGCCCGGTTTCAGGAAGCCTTTCCGCCTTGACTCCTGCGACCGTGGCCACGGGGTTAGGACCCGTAGCAATGGCGATTCGTGCCGACGATAACTGGCTCTTCGTTTCGAATTATGGCACCGCGAGCGCGGGCGGCACCACGGTATCGCAATATTCGATTACGCCAGCGACTGGTGAGCTGTCTGTGCTGCCGGCCTTCCCAACCGATAACTATCCCTGGGGCGTAGCGGTGAAGTAAGCGCGAGCGCAGATGTGGGGCGTACCCGGTCGCGTGATAGCTGTCACATCGCGATGCCTTCAGCGTGGTGTAGTGATGTGTATCAGGGTGCGGCTTCAGCCGTACCACGCTTCGCGAGCAAGAATATGTGGCTTTAGCCGCTGCGGCTTACGCTAATGAAAACTGCCGCAGCGCCTGAAGGCGATTCCAGCGGACCGTTCCTCGGCATGGCTAAAGCCATGCCCTGATACAAGACTTCTTACGTAGGCACCTTCAAGATTAAATACCCGCCCACGAGCACAAAAATCAGATCTGGCGACCAGGCTGCCAGGGCCGGCGGGAGTTGGTTTAAGTCGCCCATCGCTTCGAACAGCCGCGACACCACGGTATAAACCACGGCAATTCCCACAGCGACCGCGACTCCAGTGATTGCGCCTTTTTTCCCCGTCGACAGAGAAAACGGGATGGCGAGCACGGCCATGATCAGCGTGATCAGCGGATAGGACAACTTCTTGTTCAATTGCACCCGCAATCGCACCACGTCGAATCCGCTCTGCTGTAGATCGCGAATGTAGCGACGCAGCTCTTCATAGTTCATTTCCGTATACTGCTTCACTTCCTTCTTGAAATAAGACGGCGTCTCCGGCAGATCGGGAAACGTAGCGACCTCAAAGGGTCGGTAGTCGGCCATAGCGGAGACGCGCAGCGATCGCTCCCAACCCTGTTCATAGACCCAGCGATTCAGATATTCGGCCCAGTGTGCCCGGTCCGCGTGAATACGCCGCGTGATGGTGAAGGTTGCGGGATTGAGTTGGAAGATCGTGATGTTGCCGAACTGGTCCCGATCCGGATCAAAAAACTGGTAGTAATAAATGTCGTTGTTCTGACCGAAAATCCATTTGCGATCGGGACGCAGGTAGGTTTGCGGAGGCTTACCTTTGATCTGGTTATGCAGAGCCTCCTGGCGTTGGTTGGTGCTCGGCAGATAAAACTGGTCGGCGAAGAATAGTCCTACTGCCAATACCGCGGCCGCCACGATTACCGGCAAAGCGATGCGGTAAATGCTGGTTCCCGTAGCCTTGATCGCGGTAATTTCATTCGACCGTTGCATCAGTCCGAAGGTGACCAGCACGGCCAACAACATGACCAGCGGCGCAACATTGTAGAGCAGATAAGGTGCGACGTTGAGCAAATATTCGGCAACTACGGTGGCGGGGACCTGGTTGCGAAGAATGTCGCTAAGCAACTCGAACAGGGTGAAGACAATCACCAGCACCAGGAAGGTAGAAAGGATCAATCCCAGGTAGACGAAGAAATCGCGCAGCACGTAGTCGTCAAGCAAGGTCGGGAAACTGGCGCTAAACACGCGCCGTCGGGTGGAAGCGCGTTCAAACGCATTTTCGCGCCGTCCGCGCAGAGCCGAAAAGTAGGTGCCGGAGGGATCGCGCTTCCAGAAAGCCCGGAATGAGGCCAATTCGAAGGGGCGTCTTTCGGCTCGCGAGAACAGAAACACCGCCAGCGCAAGAAAAACGATGTCCGCCAGCCACGCTCCGAACCACGGAGCAACCTTCCCTTGCCGCGCCAGCGAAACGCCCAGCAGCGAGATCACGTAATAGGTGAATACCAGCAGGATGGTGAGGACGAATCCGCCGGACTTACCGCTTTTTTTCGATGAAAGACCGAGCGGAATTCCCACCAGCGCAAGCACCAGACACGCGGTGGAGAGCGCAAAGCGTTTATAGAATGCGATGAGATACCAGCGAGCTGAAATCGGATCGACTCGGCTGGCTTTCTGCCAGAGCGCCGAGGTATTCATCAGGTCGGCGGGAAGCGACTCATCGGGCTTACTCTCGGTGGAAGGCAAGTCGAGCGGAATATCTGTCTGCTGGAACGTGGAGATATTGTAATGACTCGCGTCTTTGGGATCCGTCTCGTGTTCGGAGCCGTCGATCAGGTGCAGGTGCAGACGATCCTGACCTTCGCTGACCACGATCCCTTCTCTGGCCAGGGTGATTTTAGGATTGGAGGCATCGCTCAGGTCAGCCATGAATACGCCTTTCCACACGGCTGCTCCCTGAGCGCTTTTCACGTCTTGCACGTAAAGCACAATCTTGGGGAATCCCTCATAAAAAACCCGCGGCTGTACCTCGAACGAGACTTGCGAACCTTTGAGCCGGTCTTCCAGGTGGGTCAGCGCAGCTTGAGCGCGTGGGGCGACGTAGAGGCCATTGAAGAGCGCCAGAAGCCACGCAGCCACGACGAAGATAGACAGCGCGCGAAGGAAACTCCATACGCCGAACCCACTGGCGCGCATGGCTGTAATCTCGCTGTCGGCGGCAAGCCGGCTCAGGCCAATCAGGATTCCCAGCAACACGCTCATGGGCAGCGTGTAGGTCAAGGCAAGCGGGACCGTAAAGAAGAAAATTTCGGCGACGCTCGGCAACGGAGCGCTGGCGCGGACGACCAATTCAAGAATGCGCCCCAGATCGCGCGTGAACAGAACAAAGGTGAAGATCGCCGCGCCAATCAGCGCGTGCGCGGTCACTTCGCGTAGGATGTAGCGGGTCAGAATCCGCATGTGGGGCGCTTTAGGCGAGGATAGCACGACGCGCTCGGGGGAAACGATAGACGGAACTGAGACTACGTTGCCTGCGGTGGTTGAGAAAACGTCGCTTGCACGAGGACGCGACTCACCAACATTATTACTAGCAACCGAGAACTGAGAACCGGCAACTGAGAACTGGCAACTGAGAACTGCTTTTCTACGCCCCGTTACCTGCCGCGGCTGCCTCTCCCAGAAAAATGCTGACTTCGCTGCCCTTGCCGGCGCCGGTAATCTGCGCCGCAGCGGCGCGATTCGCAACGATTTCCAGGTACCCCATGCTGCCGAGAATGCCGAAGACTTCTCCGGGCGCGCCCTCCGCAAAGTTCTGGCGAATGTCGGTAATCTCGCGGCTGCCCACGGTTATTTTGAATGTCGCCGATTCCGCGAACAGTGCAGGAACGTCTTGTGGCGTCACGTTTGTGATCAGATTGCCAAAGCGATCGACTTTCAACACCACCGCGCGCAAGCGGTTCTCGCCGGCAGCTTTTGGCCGTGGCGCGGCAAAGCGGACGTAGTCCTCAATCTCGTCTCCAAACTTGTGCGAGTCCACGAACTTGGCGAGATATGCCGCCACCGGCGCAAATATGTCGCGGCCGTGAAATGTGTTGCTGACCGGTTGCCGGAAATAATGTTCGGAAGAGATGTGCCGCACATGCATGCGTTCTTCCTTGGCATAGACCATTGAGAGCACGCCATTATCGGGTGCCACGAAATGATATCCGTCGCTCGTTGCCAGAATCGGCCGGCGCGCCGTGCCCACGCCCGGGTCTACGACCACGACGTGAATCGTGCCGTTGGGAAAATACGAATAGGCCTGCGAAATGGCCAGCGCCCCGTCGAGCACATCGTAGGCCTGCACAGCATGGGAAATGTCCACAATCTGAACGTCAGGCACAATGTCGACAATGACGCCCTTCATGGCGCCTACAAAATGGTCGTTCGTTCCAAAATCAGTGGTAAGAGTAATGACCGGACGATGCGACAAAATTTTCCCTCGCTGCCAGACGAAATGATGAAGACGGAATAATCCCTATGCTTGCGAAGTTAATTTGCCGGGAACCTGCACGTCAAGACACGTAAGTAATAAGCTACTCGGACACCAACGAACCGTATCTACAGCCCCGCGGTGTCTAATAATCGTATGGAGACCGCTCGGTCGTCTTGGGTAGTGCCGTTCCTGAAAGATGCGATAAGTTTCGCCACCTTCGCACTCGGCATTATCGTCGCAGTCCTCGGTGTGGCAGTGGTCGCTGATATGCCTGTCTTCTCTGGCTATTTCGAACCCGAATGGTCTCGGGTAGCGGGATTTGCCCTAATCGGCTTCGGTGGACTGCTCGGGTCGGCTGTTGCCCTCCGGAATCGTCGCCAGGCTGGCATTTGTTTTCTTCTCGTTGCCCCGATCGTAGGAACCTGTTTTGCATGGTAGCTGCGCCTAGACCGATACAATTCGAGAGTCACGCTAAGTCGACCTCTTCTGGTCTTCGCAGTGGCTTCGCTTCCCTTCGCTATTCTTGGAGCATTCTGGTTCATCACTTCGCAACTTGGGTGGTCCCCTCTCGTCTCGCGCTCTATGCCAACTGGACGTGCCCACCTCTTCGCCGACGCACTCTTATTTGCAGGGAGCATGCTCGCCGGGCTCCTGCTCTCCTTCTACCTTCCAAAATCGGGTTGGGGGGACTGTCGGGAGTACCCTCCGCTCTCCGTGCAGCGGTTCCCCGATCAGGCCGTCTTCACCGCGAGTTTGGTGTTTGCCAAGGGAGATTTGCGCGATTCTGGCTTCGGGGCTGGGTCTCTGATGCATGTGCGGCAAAGATTTTGGGGGCTTCCTTGGTGGGCTCCCGACTTCGTGATCGTGCGAGGATTCTTCAGAGCTGAAAAAGGGGAATATCTTTTCGATGTCCGCCGCACTCAAGGGTTGTTGACGCACTTCCTCCCAGTCTTTGATACGTATCCATGCTGCCACACTCAGCCGATTGACCGAGCAGTCGCAGACCTCCGCTCGTTGAGGGATGGGCCGCCAAGATCCGGAGTCCGGATTATCGGGACCGTCTATACAGATATGTTTGTCACGAGTGAGCCGTCTCGCAACGTGGAAGTGGTCGTGACTGGTCCAAAAGGAAGCATTTCGACCACGACCGATCAATACGGCATTTACGATCTCGCCGGTTTGCCTGAAGGGCACTATTCAGTGGTGGTTAACCATGAGAATCTGGGCTACTTTCGACATAAGGCAGAAGCTGATGTGAAGTCTGGGCAGGTCTGGGGCGTAACGCTGATCGCTCCTCCGCTTCAGACTCCCGAGCGTTGAGTTAAATACCAGAGGCGAGTTGCCCCTATTCATACCGCAGCGCTTCAATCGGATTCAGCCGCGCCGCCTTCAACGCCGGGAAGAATCCGGAAACAATTCCCACGATCGACAGAATTACGAACGACGCAATCATCACGCCCATGGATGCGTGCAGAAAAATCGCGCCCTCGTGATCCGCGGTCTTGTAGAACTCGTCGTAAAGCGGCATGGGTGGGATCGCCCATGTCAGAAATTCTGCAACCGCCATGCCGATAAGTCCGCCCACAAACGTGAGCACCAGCGCTTCCAGCAGAAACTGCACCAGAATGTGGCGCGGTCGCGCGCCGATCGCCTTGCGCAGGCCTATCTCGCGGGTGCGCTCGGTTACCGAGACCAGCATGATATTCATCACGCCAATGCCACCCACTGCGAGCGTGCAAACCCCAATCAATCCCAGCACGGCCTGCAATCCCATTGAAAATGCATTGATCATGGCGCGGTCGTCAATCGTGTCCCACTCCGGAGTCGCCTTGTCGTCTTTGGGGTCGAAGTGGTGCCGCCGCCCGATCACTTCGCGCGCGGCCATCAGAGCCTTCTTATTCAGTTCGGGCGCGGTGGGTTGAATGAGAATCTCGTCGGGATCGCGAACGTTTTTCAAATCGCGCATCAATGCGAAGGGAATGAATCCATTCTCGTTGTCAGGACCGTTGTACATCGAATCCTGAATCTTGTTGCGCATGGTGCCAATCACTTCAAAATCGAGCCCGCCAATTTCAACGTGCTGGCCCACTCCGGGCGCGCCCTGAAAGATTTTTTTGGCCGCCCCGTAACCGAGAATGACCACGCGGCGATGATCGGCAAAGTCGCTCTCGTTGAAGTAGCGTCCATCCGCCAGATCGAGTTTGCGCATCTGCCCGTAGGGCATATCCACGCCGCGCACCTGAATGGAAACGACCCGGGTGCCGATTTTGAATCCGAAATCGCGGTCAATCTCGCCGCTCACCGCGCGCACAATCGGAACTTCGTCACGAATCGCTTCCACGTCCTCCAATTCGTACTTGACCGCTTTGCCAGTCCTCTGGCCGCCGGCCTGCATGCTGGTCTGGCCGGGCCACATAACGATTACATTGTTGCCCATATTGAGGAATGCGTGCAGCACGCACCCGCCCAGACCCTGCCCGTAGGCCAGCAACAGCACGACTGACGCCAGGCCCCACACGATGCCCAGCATGGTGAGCGCGGAGCGCATGCGATCGCGCATCAGCGACTGCCAGCCTTGCGAAATAAGTTCCTTGAGGAACATAGGTTTCAAAGTTTCAAGGCTTCAAAGTTTCAACGTAAGAATTAAGAATCCACGGAGCTGCAAGGAGTCACAGGGGAACCTGAGTCCCGAACTTGAAACCTTGAAACTCTGAAACCTTGAAACCTCGCTCTTTACCCAATGTGGATATCGCCCGATCCCGTCCGCACTTTGAGCAGCGGTCCTCCGCCGTGGACTTTGCCGTGAATCTGTTTATGCGTATCGTCCAGGCGGCCCTGCACCGTCATTTCGATCGGTGAACCCACGTCGATCGATCCCGAACTCGTGGAAATGTCCGCGTCAAAGGCGGCGTTCGCCGGCAGGTGTACACGCACGTTGCCGGAGCCCGTACGAATTTCCCAAGGACCGCTCTGCGTGCCTTCGGCGGTAATGTCACCGCTGCCGGCCTCACCGTGGAAGCCGCCCTGCACGCCGCGTGCGGTGATGTTTCCTGAGCCAGTATGCAGGTCGATGTCGCCGGCTGCGGTCTCTTCAATCTCAATGTCACCGCTTCCCGTGCCACCTCTCACTGCGCCCGCAATTTGATGCGCCCGGATATTGCCCGATCCCGTCTGCAGGCGGATCTCGCCGGTGAGATTTGCGAGCTTCACGTCGCCCGACCCGGTTTGCGCCTCCACATTCCCGCGGGTGCCTTCAATCACCTGATCGCCCGATCCACTGTGGGTGCGCACGGTTGTATCCGCGGGCACGCTGATTTCGTAATCCACGGAAATGTTCTTCATGTCCACATAGTCAATGTGAATATTGTCGCCATCCTGCCGGATCGGAGGATGCTGTTCAATCTCGTGAACATCGGCATCGCGGCCGCCCATCAGCCAATGATTGCCAACGTAAATCTTCCCCCGAATTAGAACTGATCCTGTAGAACCGGCGCGCACCGTGACGTCGCCGGAACGGGTGAGCACTTCAAGATTGACAGGGCCGCTGACGCTAAGAGTTTTCTCGAACGTCCCTTGCGGGGTTGAGGCGAAGGCTGCGGTAGACGTAAGCAGCGCGGCCAGCGCAATCGCAAACATCGCGACGGAATAGCGACTGGAGAGGCAAGCGGAACGGAAATTTCGATATTTATTCATAACGGAGTGACTCCACAGGTGTCATATCCGCGGCCCGCTGGGCGGGATAAACGCCTGCGGTCACGGTGATCAACGAAAGTGTCAAGATGGAAGCAACAATCGAAATCCAGGAAACGATCGGATGTGGAACAAAGTCGGGCAAGGGCAGCGCCTCCATGGCGGCGCATATACCCACACCGAAGCTGAGGCCAAGCACTCCACTGACGATAGTCAACATAGCCGACTCGGCGAAAAACTGCCGCAGAATATCGCGCTTAGTTGCGCCCATGGCCTTGCGCGTGCCAATCTCGCGTGTGCGCTCGGTTACCGATACCAGCATGATGTTCATCACGCCAATTCCGCCCAGGCACAGCGTCACGATGGCTACGCAACCAAAAAATAGCGTGACCACGCCGAAGATTTTGTCCAGCATCTTGGCGCCCTCCATCGTGTCCCAAATAAATAATGCGTCTTTATCCAAAGCGTCAAAGTGATGCACTCGCGCGAGCGTACGCCGCACCTGCAGCACCGCAGATTCATGTTCTTCGGGATCGGCGACTTCGAAGACGATGTCATCCAGATACCCACGCGTAATTCCGGCTCCGGGCTTGGTCGGAGGAGGGAAATCGCGCGACACCGCCGAGTAAGGCGCGAACAAATAGTCGTTATCGGGGCCACTGTAATTCGAGTTCTGTTTTTTCTCTTGCAAAGTTCCGACGACCAGATAAGGAACACTCTGCACCAGAAGCGTGGCGCCGATTGCGGGCTGCCCGGGAAACAGCTGCCGGTATGCCTTCGATCCCAGTACCACCACGCGCCGGCCTTCGCGCTCATCATCGTCGGTGATCAGCCGGCCTTCTGAAATCTTCAGCGAGCGGAAATCCTGATACGTGGGCCACATGCCAACTATGCCGCGATTCGCGAGATTGTACTGGCTCACTTCAGGAATGGTGCGCCGTAATTCCGGACTGACATTCTTGACCAGGTAACACTCGTCGCGAATCAGATCGGCATCGTCGACGTTGAGATGGATCTCGCGCCCAGCCGCTCGCCCACCCACTTGTGAACTGGTGCGCCCTCCCCACAGAATCACCAAATCCTTGCCCAGCGTCTGCATGTTCTTTTTTTGATCGACGCTGAAGCCGCGCCCCAGTCCCACCAAAATGATCACGGAAGCAATTCCCCACACAATGCCAAACATGGTGAGGAAGGTTCGCATTTTGTGGGCCCGGAAGGTGGAAAACGCCTGGCGCAGGATTTCGGAGAGAGTCATCAGATCGGACCTCAGACCTTAGGCTTCGGACCTCACGCCTCGCTGAAGTCAGAAAAGCAAAAGCCGAGATCCGACGCCCGAGGTCCGACGTCCGTTTTACTGCAGCACTACCTGCTCACCCTCTTTTAACCCGCTCAGCACCTCGGTCTTGGCGCCGTTCGAGATTCCGATATTGACGGCAACTTTATCCTTGCCATCTTTAGCTTTCGGATCGGGCACCTCCACCGACGCTTTTTTGTCCTTGTCGTAAAGAATGGCGCCTTCCGGAATCTGCAGTACGTTCTTGTGTTCTTCGAGGATGATTTCTGCATTGGCGGTCATCTCGGCTTTCAACTCGCCGCCAGGATTCTGAATCGAGACGCGCACTTCGAAAGTGGTGACGTTATCTTTCTCCACACCCATCGGAGAGATCTTCGTCACCTTGCCGTCAAAAGTCTTGTCCTTGAACGATTCTACCTTGATGCGCGCCCGCTGCCCTAGATACACCTTGCCAATATCGCTCTCATCGACCTTGCCCTTCACATATACTTCGCTGGTATCGCCGAGTGTCATGACCAGCGTTGCCGACGAACCTAAAACCAGGATCGAACTGACCGCGTCGCCCATTTCTACGTCGCGCGAGAGCACGATGCCATCGATGGGAGAAACGATGTCGGTATAGCTGAGCTGTTCGTCGAGCTGTTTGAGATTGGCCTGATCCTGCGCCACTTGCGCCTGGGACTGAGCGATCTTCGCCTTCAGCACGGTCACCTGTGCCTTCGAGACATTCTGCTTATTCAGGGCCATCTCGTAATTCTTTTCGGCATCGTCGAGGGCCGACGCGGAAACCACGCCATCCTTCGCCATTCCCACAGCCCGGTCATAGGCGCGCTTCAACAGCGGAACATCCGGACCTTCAGCATCCACCTTGGCACGTTCAAAGTCGGCCTGCGAGCTCTTCAAATTGGCATCGGCCGCATCCAGCGCCGCGCGCGATTGCGCCACCTGCGCCTCGATTTCAACTTTGTCAAGCTGCGCCAGCAACTGCCCCTTCTTCACGCGATCGCCGTAATCGACCAGAAGCTTTTTCACAATGCCGCTGGCCTTCGACTTAACTTCGACTTTGGTGATCGGCGTCACCTTGCCAGTCGCCACTACGCTCTTGGCCAGGTCGCCTTTTTCCACTTTGGCTAGTTTCGAGGGATCAATCTTCGTCCCGCCTCGCGTAGCCGCGAACACACCACCGGCGATCAGCAGCACGATCACAGCCACAATGCTGCCCCAGATAATTAGTCTGCGACGCTTCTTCTTTTGATTTCCGTTACCGTTCACAACGCCTCCTGAAATACCGCCAAGGGGAGTTTCAGAGCTTTCCGCTGCCCTCATTCTCTTGTACGCGGTTTGCCTTACTTTTGTTCCTATGATTTCAAAACGATGATTTTGACGTGAAGCCGGAAGCTTACGGCGGCGAGCTAAACTATCTGCCGCTTCCGGTTAGACCAGCTGGTTAATAAAAGGATAGCGCATTCCATGCGAATTTTGTGGTGCCGCACTCCAGAGTGATGCCTGCATCTGATGTCAGAAAGGTTCATGTGGGGACAGCCGCCCTCGGCTGTCCGTCGGACCGAAAGCCCGATGCTTGCCGTTTAGTAGACTGCCTGGATCAAAACCAGTCGAGCTGCGCTCGACCGGACAGCCGGGGCGGCCGTTCCCGCATGGGGCTGTCCCCAGCATAAATCTTCCAACTGTCTTTGAAATGTTAGAATTACCGTTCCATGATCGCCTTTGTGCTGCTCCGGGTCTTTCTCATCCTGCTCCTGGTGGCGGCCAACGCCTTCTTCGCAGCGGCTGAATTCTCCCTGGTGAGCGTGCGCGATACCCGAATCCAGCAGCTTATCTCAGCAGGCCGCATCGGCGCGCGCATCGTACAGCGTCTGCACCAACACCTCGACGAAGTCGTGAATGGCGTGCAACTCGGCATCACCATGGTCAGCCTGACCCTCGGCTGGATTGGCGAGCCCATGGTCGCCCGCTTGGTCGAAGGGATGGGTTTTGTTCACAGAGTTCCGCATGCTGCGGTCTATGCCCACACGATCGCCATTGTGATTGCCTTCAGCCTGATCACCTACATGCATGTGATCTTGGGCGAACTGGTCCCGAAAACGTTGGCGCTGCAGCGCGCCGAACAGGTCGCCCTAGCCGTCGCTGCACCCATGGAAGCATTCCTTACCTTAACGCGCCCAGTCCTGTTCTTCATGCGGCGCTCCGGCGGCCTGGTGCTGCGGATGTTTGGCGAAAAGACCACTCGCCGTGGCGGCGCCGTTCACTCGCCCGACGAACTGAAACTCATCGTCACCGCCAGCCGCCAGTTTGGTCAAATTCCCGAATTTCAAGAAGAGATGATCCACAGCGCCATTGAACTCGACAGCATTACCGTGCGCGAAGTAATGGTGGCTCGTCCCGATATTTTTTCTTTGTCTTCCGATCTTATGCTTGACGAGGCTTTGGCCCGCGTCGTCGAGGGCCAGCATTCGCGCATTCCAGTGTATGATCCTCAACGCGGCCCCGAGCACATCGTCGGAGTTCTTTATTACAAAGACCTGATGCGCTGGATGCGTCTGCGCCTCAGCAATCTCGGCCAGTCGACCGCGATTCGCATCTCGCGCATGCAAATCAGTCAGATCATGCACGATGTTCTGGTCGTTCCCGAAACCAAAGTTCTGGCCGAACTGCTTTCTGAGTTTAAAGATCGCCGCCGCCATCTGGCGGTCGTGGTCGACGAATTTGGTTCGACCGCCGGAGTCATCACCGTCGAGGATATTCTTGAGCAGCTGGTCGGCAATATCGAAGACGAATTCGATGTCTCCCCTAGCGAGCCCGGCCTGGAACATGAATCGGTTCTCGTGCTCGAAGGCTCGGTCAACATTCGCGATCTCGAAGCCGAGTACGGCCTGACGTTGCCGCGCGATGCAGGTTTTGAGACTCTGGCGGGATTCATTCTGGCGCGCTTGCAAAAAATCCCAGCGCTGCGCGATTCGTTCGAATACGAAGGCCGCCGCTATACCGTCGAACAACTGGAGGGTCACCGCATCGCGAGGGTGAGGATCGAAAGAACCGCCAAGGTAGAAGGCGAAGCCGAAGCCGCAAAGCAAGGCGGAGATTAGAATGCGGTCTCTTCGGCGTGCGGCTTCCGGCTCTCGGCTTACGCTTAACAACCTCGTACATTCTTCCAATCTTTTTCAGAACGCTGACCGCAACCATTCCAAACTCCGGCGCCACCGGAAGGCGAAAGCCGGAAGCCAGAAGCCTAACTGATGCTCTCCCGCCTCCTGCAACGTGTCGTCTACACCCTCCCGGTCATCTGGCTCGTCGTCAGCCTCGTCTTTTTACTGATTCACTTCGTGCCCGGAGACCCCATCGCGCAGATGCTCGGCGAAGGCGCGCCGCCAGCCGACATCGCCGCCACGCGCCACGCCTTTGGCTTGGATGCTCCGCTGAGCGAACAATACTTGCATTATTGGAGAGGCGTGCTGCACGGCGACCTCGGCCGCTCGATCCGCTACAACCAAACCGTCACGCGGCTGATTGCCCAGCGCTATCCTTACACGCTGCAACTCACTCTGGCATCGCTGCTTGTCGCTATTGTCCTATC
>Ga0182024_10006556_pt1 | contig 25496 bp, 21 predicted proteins | sample P32metaG_FD_120480 | JGI IMG/M metagenome (GOLD analysis project Ga0182024, IMG submission 120480) | Permafrost microbial communities from Stordalen Mire, Sweden - P3-2 metaG (Illumina Assembly) | ecosystem: Environmental > Terrestrial > Soil > Wetlands > Permafrost | place: Sweden: Stordalen...
ACTCCTCGTCGGTCACATCACTGGGATAGCCGGGCGCACGCGGACGGGGGACTCGCTTGGGCATCCCCTCTTGTGCCAAATTCCGGCGCCCAGTACAAGCGAAAGTACATAACAGGCTCTAGGAGAGGCGGGGTCGCCAACACGTCGAACAGCGACGCCGTCGAGACGGCGAAGGGAAGCAACTGCGCGCCGCCCGAGGCGCTCGTGCTCGGATGATAGGGTGCCGAGTTGGTCGAGAACGCGGCCACATCATCGAAGATGCCACGTCGCTCGCGAACGAAGTCGTATTCCTCACCGCGCCAATTGTTATCCATCCAGAAAACGTGAATGCGTTCCTCGCCGTAATAAGGAAGGGACCGCACGAGCAGGTCGTTGACAACGCTGTAGAGCGAAACCGTCGCGCCAATACCGAGTCCGAGCGCGAGTACGACGATGCTCGAGAATGCCGGCCGGCGACGCATTTGCCTCGCGGCGTGCCGGACATCGGCGACGAGGTCGGCGATGGTGTCGCCGAGGCCAAGGGCCGTGGATGCCACGATTTCGTTAGACAGCCATACCGCGCACACGGTTGGTCGTCCGCATCATTGGGGGCCGGCGTGGAGTGACCGGCCGTGACAAACCTTTCCTCTCGCGCTCCGTCTAAATACCTATAAGCTTTAGGTATGACACTGGACCGCCTCCCCCAGGGCACGCTCGATCTGCTCATTCTGCGCACCTTGGCCCCCGCGCCCCGGCACGGGTACGCCATCGCCCGCTGGATCGAGGACACCACCGATGATGCCCTCGCGGTCGAGGAAGGGGCCCTGTACCCCGCGCTCTACCGGCTGCAGCGCCGCGGCTGGATTCACGCGGAATGGGCGCGATCCGAACTGGGCAAGGACATCAAGGTGTACGAGTTGACGGCCGATGGCCGCGCGGAATTGCGCAAGCGGTCGGCGGGCTGGACGGCGCTCGTCGCCGCCATGACCAAAGTCCTGAAGGCACGCTAGGTCATGTCGGGACGACATCCACGCCCTGACCCGCGGCCCGTGGCCGGATCTGACGACGAGATCGAGTTTCACGTCGAGATGCGCACGAGACGCTACGTTGAGGCAGGGCTCGACCCGGCCGAAGCCCGCGCGAAGACATTGGCCAGGCTTGGCGACATCGAAGCGGCGCGGACGGCGAGCCGAGCGATTGCGCTCGACATGGGGGGATCCGTGACACGAAGCGCCTGGTGGCCGTCGCTGCTGCAGGACACGCGGTTTGCCGTGCGCGTACTTCGCGGCGCGCCGCTGTTCACCATCACCGCGCTCCTGACGATCGGCATCGGCATTGGCGCAGCGACGGCGGTCTTCAGCGTCGTCAACGCAGTACTGCTGCGCGAACTGCCCTACCCGGCGGCGACGCGCCTCGTGGTGGTGTGGAACTCGTATGAACAGGCGGGTCTCGAACACGCCGCCGTCTCGCCCGAGGAATTCGCCGATTTGATGGCCGGCGCACAGGCCTTCGATCGCATGGCCGCGGCGCGGCCACAGGCGACGACGCTCACGGGTGCCTGCGGCCCGGGCGCCAGCTGCGAGCCCGAGCGGCTCAACACGTACATCGTCTCGCCGAACCTCTTCGAAATGCTCGGCGTCAACCCGGTGCTGGGACGAGGCTTCACCGGGGCCGACGGCGGCACGGGCGCGGCGCGTGTGGTGCTGCTGAGCGATGCGCTCTGGCGCCGGCGCTTTGGCGAGGACCCGACGATCGTCGGCCGATCGATCGCGCTTGGCGGACTGACGTTCGAGGTCGTCGGCGTCATGCCCGCCGGCATCCAGTTCCCGGACGAGCCAATCGGGTACCTGAAACAGCGGGCCGATGCGTGGATCCCGCGAAGTTGGGAGACGGTGAAGGATGGCCGCGGCAACCAATACCTAGCCGTCCTCGCACGGCTGCGGCCGGGTGCCTCGTTAGGCGACGCGCGGGCCAACCTCGCAGTGGTAGCCGCCGATTTCCGCATCCGGTTCTCCGATCGGTACGCCCCGCCCCAGGCGCGGTGGCGCTTGGCGGTCGTGTCCCTTCGTGACGAAATGTTCGGCGACGTGCGCCCGGCGTTGCTCCTGGTGTTTGGCGCCGTCGGCTGCGTGCTCCTCATCGCCTGCGCCAACGTGGCCAACCTCACGGTCGCGCGAGGCACGAGGCGTCGCCGCGAAATGGCGGTCCGAAGCGCGCTCGGTGCGGGCCGCGGCAGACTCGTCCAGCAACTCATGATTGAGACGCTGCTGCTCACCGGTGTCGGCGCTGGTCTCGGTATCCTGATCGCGGAGGCCGGCCTACGAGGTGCGCTGGCCCTGAATCCGGGCAACATTGCCGGCCTCGACGGTGCACGCATTGATGCCGTGGTGCTCGCCTTCACGGCGGCGCTCGCGATCGTGACTGGCGTGATCGTGGGTCTCGTCCCCGCGCTCGGTCAGTCGCAGGCCGACCCACAGTCGGCGATGGCCGACGGCGCACGTGGGGTCGGAGCGACGGCTCCGCGCCTGCACATTCGCGCGTCGCTCGTGGTGGCGGAAGTGGCCCTGGCCGTCGTCGTCTTGATCGGCGCGGGCCTCTTGATTCGCAGCTTCGTCGAGATGACGCGCGTGCCGACGGGGTTCTCCGCCGACGGGATGATGACGGCGGGCATCGCCTTGCCACGTGCGGTCTACCTGCCGGCCGACAAGGCCATCGCCTTTCAGCGCGACCTGCTGAGTCGCCTGAGTGCCCTACCCGGCGTCACCCACGCCTCGGCGGTCTATCCTCTGCCCATGAGCAACGACGGATGGTCGGGCTCGATCGTCATCGACGGCCGTGATGATCTGCCGGGCCTGCCACCGGCGCATGCCGAGTACGCGGTTGCGGATCCGCACTACTTCGAGACCATGCGCATTCCCGTGATCGAAGGACGGGAGTTCGCCGCGACTGACGGGGCCGGCGCGCCGTCCGTGGGCATCGTGGACGTCGAGTTTGCGAAACAATACTGGCCAGGCAAGTCCGCCATCGGCCAGCGCGTGAGTCCCTTCGGCGAGCCCGGCGTAGGACCTTGGACCACCATCGTCGGCGTTGTCGGCCACGTTCGCAACGCGGGCGCTCGCGCTGCGGGCGAGGGCCAGTTCTATTTCTCGGGCCTGCAGAAGGCGGAGTTCGGCATGACGTTCGTGGTTCGCACGACGTCTGGTCCGGTCGCGCTGGCGCCGGCGATTCGGTCGGCCGTGCGCGAACTCGATTCGAACCTGCCTATTGCCAGCCTTGAGCCGATGGATCAGGTCGTCGTGCGCCTCACGGCGCGGGAGCGGTTCAACGTGGCGGTGTTGACGATCTTCGGCATCGTGGCACTGACCCTCGCCGCGATCGGCCTGTATGGCGTGCTCGCCTCCCTTGTCTCGCAGCGGGTGCGCGAGATCGGCATCCGCCTTGCCCTCGGCGCCCGTCCCACCCAGGTCGTACGGCGCGTGGTCGCGGAGGGCCTCGGCCTGGCCGCCCTAGGTCTCGTGCTCGGCCTCGCCTCGGCCGCCGCGCTGTCGCGAGTCGTGGAGACCCTGCTCTACGCCGTGGCGCCAGTGGATCCGGTCACGTACGGGCTCATTGGCGCGATGATCATGGGCGTGTCGCTGCTGGCTGCGTATTGGCCCGCGCGCGCAGTGATGAACGTCGATCTGGTTTCGGTCCTGCGTGCGTGATGGAGCAGCGGCTCGTTGTTTACCGTCTTGCGGTGATCTCGCCACCGTCGCTTGTGATGGTCAGGGCCATGGCACTCCCCGTTTGTGTGAAGGTGAGACGCACCGGGCTCGGACGCCGATAGTCAAAGCGCACGAACGAGGTCGCCGATTCAGGCAGGAAGTCTGGGCTCAGCAACGATCGCTGCCCCATGAAGCCCAAGAGACGTCGCGGTCCCCAGGGATAGAGCGCGATCATCGCGCCGCGGGCGAAGCGGAGTTGCACCTCCACGGTCGGATCCCCATCGGTAAACGTCACGCCGACGAGATCAAAGCCCTTGAAGTCGCCAAACTCCGTGCGCCAATCCTGCCAATCGTGCCCTTGGCCTGCTTGCACTTGGGCTAATGTCCGTCCCCCATTGAAGGCGTCAACTACGGGCTGAAAATCGCCCTTTGCCGACGCTGTGACGAGCACCGCTGTCCGTTGCTCAAGATCCGCGAACCGGCCGCCCGGCGGGACGAGTCCCGTGAGCGCCGCGAGAAGCCGTACGTCCGTCGTGTCCGCGCGAAGTCCGGCGGCGGTGGCGGCGATCGTGAGCGTTCCGCCTCCCGACACCGCGTACGTGCCGACAACGTCCGCGCGCGCGGCGGCGGGCACGGACACGGTCGCCGGCGGCATCGACACTATGGATGGATCGAAGACTAGAGGCTCGAGACGATTCATGGCGATGAACGTCGCGGGGACGACCGGCGTGTTGCCCAGCGCGATGATGACCGTCTTCTCGTCGACGTAGCGTCGAAAATCGGCGAAGTAGATGCCGTTGCCGCCGTTATGAGAAATGACGGTCGTATGGCGCGGCGTCTCGTCCACGCCCCAGCCGTAGGCGTAGCGATCGCCGCCCGGCGTCTGGACGTACGGCGTGAACAGTTTCGTCCGCTCCGCGGCGGGAAGCACCGCGTCGCCGCCAAGTGCGAGGTGCCACTTGTACAGGTCGCCCGTGGTGGACTGAAGGCCCCCGTTGCCCCGGAGGTACCAACCGGGGCCGTCGGCCCGCCAGCCGCGCTCATAGACCGTGCCCCATTCGGTGCCGTCCGCCCGATACCCATGCGCGATTTCGGCGTCGGTGTACTTCGGCAGCAGATAGCCGGTCTTCGTCATTCCGGCCGGCCCGAACAGTTGATCGTGCAGAAACTGTTCGTACGACTCGCCGGACACGCGCTCGACGATCGCCGCGAGCAGACTGTAGCCCTCGTTTGAGTACTCGAACGTTTCGCCCGGTGTGTGTGCCAGCCGCGAGGCGAGCACCACCTTCACCAGCTCGTCGCGTCCGATGGGCTGATCGTCGGCCCCGCCCAACTCACCTCGCAGGCCGGCCGTATGCGTCAATAACTGGTGGAGGGTGATGCCCTCCTTGTCGGTCGGGACACCGGGAAGGTACGCGGACATGCGATCCGTGACACTCAACTTACCCATCGCCTCCAACTTCAGGATCGCGGCGGCCGTGAACTGCTTGGTGATCGACCCAATGTTGCCAACCGTGTCGGACGTCCACGGAATATGGCGGGCCCGGTTCGCGATGCCATAGCCTTTATTGAGCACGATCTCGCCATCGCGGGCGACGAGCACGGCGCCTGACCAGCCGAATGGCACCAGCCGGGTCAGGTAGGTATCAATACGCGTTCCGACCTCGCCCTGGACGACGTCAGCGGCGCGTGGCGTGCCGGCGACAACCAGGGACGCGAAAAGGACCAGCCCACTCATAGCGAAACGGCTCATGCCTCCATGAGACGCGCAGGTTATGAAGATCTTATGAAGTCGGCCAGGTGACCACGAAGGCCGCGCCGCCGCCGGGTAGATTCGCGGCCTGGACGTCGCCGCCATGTAGCCGCACGAGCTGACGGACAATCGCGAGACCGAGACCAGCGCCGCCCGTGGCTCGCGTGCGGGAGGGATCGGTACGGTAAAAGCGTTCGAAGATGCGATCCAACTGATCGACGGGGATGCCAGACCCGGTGTCAGAGACGGTGATCGTCATCACCTGCCGGCTCGCGGTCGCTCCGATTCGGACCGCGCCACCAGAAGGCGTGTAGGCGACCGCATTGTCGATGAGGTTCTTGAGCACCTGGACGAGCCGCGCCGAGTCCGCACGAAGGTGCGGCAGGGATGGTGACATCTCGGTAACGAGCCTGATGTTGGCGCCCGCCAGCCGTGGACCGATTTCCTTGGCGAGCAAATCGATCACGGGCGGCAGCGCGACCACGTCGATCGTGAGCGCCAATTGTCCGGCGTCCGCGCGCGCCAGATCAGCGAGGTCCTCCACGACGTGCTGAAGATGGAGGACGTCCGCGAGGAGCGTGTGCGCGCTCTCCGTCGTGAACGGCGTGACACCGTCAGCCAGCGCCTCGAGATGGCACCGGAGGTTTGTCAAGGGGGTCCCCAGCTCGTGCGCGACGTCGTTTGTCAGGTCACGCCGCTGGCGTTCATCCGAGCTCATCTGGTCGGCCATCTGGTTAAAGGCACGTCCCAGGCCGGCGACCTCATCGTGTCCTCTCACGTCGACGCGCGCGGTGTGATCGCCGCGTGCCATGCGTTCGGAAGCCGCCCGTAAGGCGGCCACAGGCCGGACGATGCGCCGAGCGAGCCATGCGGTCGTCGCCGTCGCGCCGATCAAGATGATCGCCAGCGCGAGCCAGAGACGACCACTGAGCACAGGTCTAGGAGGCGCTGGCGCCGTGATCACTTCGCGCTCGAAGTCCCTGGCCGGCGCGGCGCCGACCGGTCGGGTAATCGTCACCTCCTCCTTGACTTCGAGCCGCAACGCCCGCTGGACGAACCACGCCCCCAGCGCGAGGGCGATGACCGACACGCCGACGATCGCCAGAAAGAGGCGCGCGCCGAGGCTACGCGGGCGCATCGGTCACGACGAGCCGATAGCCCGACCCGTGAATGGTCTGGATAGAGGCGGCACCGCGAGCGACATCGAGTTTCTTCCGGAGGTTCTTGATGTGCACATCGACGGCGCGCTCAGTGCCTTCGTACTCGTCCCCAAACATGTGCAGGACCAACTCGTGACGCGCAAACACACGTCGAGGTGCGTTAAGCAATGCCGCGAACAAACGGGCCTCCACCGGGGTGAGCGTGACGACCACGCCGCCCGCGCGCGCCTCGTGGGCGCCCAGGTCCAACGACCAGCCGCCCCACGCGATCGGCTCCTGAGGTGGCTCGCCCGTTCGACGCAAGACCGCTTTGACGCGGGCCACGACCTCCCGGGGGCTGAACGGCTTCGTGACGTAGTCGTCGGCACCGCACTCGAAGCCGCGCAGCCGATCGTCTTCCGCCGACCGAGCGGTAATCAGGATGATCGGCACGCGTGAGGCAGCCCGCAGATGGCGGCAGATTTCAAACCCGCTGGCTCCGGGCAACATGAGGTCGAGCAGAATGACGTCTGGCGCCGTTTCGTCCGCGAGCGCGGTCGCGCGCACGCCGCTGCTGCACACCAACGCCTCGCAGCCGCTGCGCTCTAGATACAGCTTGAGCCATCCGGCCGTCTTCTCGTCGTCTTCGACAATGAGTGCGAGCGGCCGGTTGCGCGAACGAGCTGGCGATGCGACGGAACGAGGCGGCACGGTCCTATTATCGGCCGCCCTGCGGGACACTAGGAATCCGCGAGTGCGCGGACGGGGTCGACGGTCAGCACGCGGCGTGCCGGAATCCAAGCGGCGGCGACGAGCGCGAGGAGCAGGAGGACCGACACGCACGCCGCCGGAAGCCAGAAGGCGACCGGCCGAGCACCGAGCGCACGCACGACAAGCGGCTCGACCAGGCGCGCCAGGATTGCGCCGATGGTGACACCCGTCACTCCAAGTCGCACCAAGCGACCGATGACCTGGCGCACGACGGCCGCCCCCGTCGCGCCAAGCGCCAAGCGCACTGCGAGGTCGCGCCGCTCGCGCGCCACCACGAAGGCGACGAGCGCGTAGACCCCATAGAGTGCTAGGACGAGGCCGGCCGCCCCGAAGGCGAGCGCCACGCCGTTGGCCTGGCGCCGCTGCGCGAGCGCGGTCTGCTTTGCGTCTTCCATCGTCCGCAGATCGATGACGGGCAGGGTCGGATCGATGTCCCGCATGGCCGCTCGCACGGCCGCCGAGGCCACCGCGACATCGGCTGAGCGGAACCAGATGTGCAAGTCGTCGCTGGAGGACGCGGCCGGCTCCTGCAGATACGGCACGTACCACGTCTCGGTATAGTCGCCCGCGTCTTCGACCGTCCCAGCGACCCCGACGATCCGCATCCAGGGGTACGGGGCGTCGGTGCTCCCGCGCTTGATCCGCTTGCCGAGGGCAGCGGCCGGACTGCCCGGCCAGTAGCGGCGCGCAAAGCGCGCATCGACGATAGCGACCGGTTCGCTCGTCGGCGTGTCGTGGGCGTCAAACGGCCGACCCGCGAGAAGCGGCACACCGAGGGCACGGAAGAAGCCGGGCGTCACCAGCCGCCAGTTGACGACATTGGCCGTGAACGTCGTGACCGGCTCCCCGTCGACGGCGACGCGGGATCCCCAGTCGCCGCAGCAGAGTGGGTTGACGGTACTCATCCCGACGCCGGTCGGTCCGGCGAGCCGCGCGATTCGCGATTCAATCCGGTCGACCAGGGCCAGATGGGCTGCGGCCGATTGGAACCGCGGAGCGCCGAGCTCGAGGTGCCAGGTGAGCAGATCCGCAGTCGGAAACCCGACGTCGCGGGTCTCGAGCTGACGCAGGCCGCCCGTCACGGTCGCGGCGGCCGAGAGCAGCACCGCGGCGAGCGCCAATTCGACGAGCACGAGGCCGCCCAGCAGGCGGCGGCCGGCCGCCGGACCCCCCGTCCGTGCCGTCGCGCGGAGCGCCTCAGTGAGATCGATCCGCGGCGCCCGCCAAGCCACCAGAAGTCCCACGAGCAGGCCGCATATCACTACCAAAGCAGCCACGAGGCCGAGCACGCGCCCGTCGGCGGGAACCGAGGCCATGGCCGTCTCCTCGACGAGGACGTGCGGCACGAGCGCCACGAGGGCGCTCGCGGCGAGGGCCGAGAGCGCGAGCCCTACCAGCCCGCCCGCACCGAACACGAGCCACGCCTCGAGCACCAGGTGCCGCACCTGCCGCGCCCGCCCGCAGCCGAGTGCGGCCCGCACGGCCATTTCCCTCTCGTGGGACACGAGGCGCGTGAGAAACAGCATCGCGACGTTCGTCGCGACGATGAGGAGGAGCAGCACCACCGCCCAGGCAATCATGACCACCACGCGGCCGTCATCGCCGATGAGCGCGTCTCGGAATAGACGGGCGCGCGGCAGATTGCCGCGCAAAATCGGATACGTGCGGAGAAGCGCGGGGCCGAGCGCATCGAGGACGTCGTTGGCGCGTGCGACCGTTATGCCGTCGGCTAGCCGGGCCGCCAGAAAGAACCCGCGCTGGTCGTGGTTGACGCGCGTCGGCCACCAGGCGTCCTCGTCATAGGGGAAGCGATAGCCCGGCGGCATGACGCCCACGACCGACCGCGCGAGGCCATCGACGGTTAGCGTCGTGCCAATGGTGTCGGCCCGACCACCGAACCGGCTACGCCAGAGCCGATCGCTGATGAGCATGACCCCAGCCCCGTCGCCGGCCGCCTGTTCGGCCGGCGTGAAGAGCCGTCCAACGGCCGGGCGCACGCCGAGCACCGTCCACCAGCCGGCCGTCATGGCGCCGACGCTGATGCGCTCGGGCGCGTCCCGGCCGACGATCGCCGTAAAGAGCGGGTTGAGCGCCGCGGCGGCCACGAAGGCACCCGAGCCCTGGAGGGCCTCGAGCGAGGCGCCGCTCCCGTCGACCCAGCGCATGGCGCCGTCGGAGGCGCGGCTGTACTCCTGAACGCGGACGATGCGGTCGGTTTCGGTGAATGGCAGGGGCCGCAGGAACGCGTCGTTGGCGACGCGCAGAACGGCGCTGCTCGCGCCCAGACCCAATGCGACGATGCCAATGACGCCCGTCGTAAACGTGGGCGCCCGGCCGAGGCGCCGCACCGCATCGCGCAGGTCATGCCAGCTCTCGGCGACCAGCGCGCGGCACCAGGCTGCCCGATCCCGCTGGGCCGCCAGCTGGACCAGGTCCTGTTCGAGCGAGGCGGGCGCATCGGCCGGCCGGCCCGCCAGTGCCCTCCTGTCGGCGTTGAAGGCGAGCTCGTCGCGGACGTCCTGGCGCCGATCCCGATCGGTCGGGCGGTCCGGGCGCCGTCTCACTTGCTGACTCCCGCGAGCAGCCGAGTCACCGCCTCCGCAAAGGACGTCCACTGGCGGGTCCGGCGCGCCAGGGCCCTCCGGCCCTGGGGTGTCAGCGTGTAGAAGCGCGCCCGGCGGTTCGCGTCGCTCCGGCCCCATGACGCTTGGAGCAGCTGTCGGCGCTCGAGCCGGTAGAGCGCCGGGTAGAGCGACCCGTCTTCGACCATCGCCCCGGGCCCGAGCACCTGCTCGAGCTTCCGGCCGATGCCGTAGCCGTGATCGGGCGCGTCAGCGACGACCTTGAGGATCATCGACTCGAGCGTGCCGCGCAGCAGATCGCGCCCGGCCCCTTCGACGGTTGTGCTTCCTCTCGACAGTCTAGCCATGCTCCCCAAGATAGCCTAGGGAGGAGGCCTTTGCAAGGCCGGCGACTCTAGATTTCGCGGAGCGCGACGGCGGGATCCGTTTGTGTCGCCCGGCGGGCGGGCACGACGCTTGCCGCGAGTGTGGTCACGACGAGTGCGAGAACGACCGCCACGACCATCCGCGGCTCAAGTGTCACGACGCCAAAGAGCGCGCCCTCCATGGCCTTGGCCAGAAGCATCGCCAGCCCGAGCCCGATCGCGATGCCAACCGCCATCAGGACCCCAGCCTGCCTGAGAGTCAACCGGAGCACCCGACCGCGATCGGCCCCCAGCGCCATGCGAATCCCAATTTCATGACGCCGCCGCGAAACGACGTAGGCCAGGAGCGAGTACAGCCCGACGACGGCCAGCGCGAGGGCGAGGCTGCCAAGGACGCCCATCATGCCGCCCACGACCACCAGGCCAGCCGTCTTGTCGCGCAGTAGCTGCTCCATGGACATGACGTCGGAGGCCGGCTCATCGCGGTCGACCTGGTGGAGCGCTTGGAGCACCGCGGCGCCGAGTGCCGTTGGGTCGCCCGACGCGCTCCGCACGACCAAGGCGGGATGCATGGTCGGAAACTGGCGATACGGCACGTAGAACATCGGCGCGTTGCGCCGAGAGAACCAGTCGTCGACGGTGTCCCCGACGACCCCGACAACGGTGAGCCAAGGCCCGGGGGTCTTCGGATCCTGAACCATGCGGAAGCGCTGTCCGACGCTCGCCCCACCCAGCCAGAACTGCTGCGCCATAGCGCGGCTGACGATGGCCACCGGCTCGGCCGCTTCGCGGTCGGCCTCCGTAAAAGCGCGCCCCTGGAGCACCGGTATACGCATGGTCTCGAAGTACCGGGCCGAAGTGATCCGCAGCGGAAGCATCGGCAGATCCTGCCCGTGGGCCGCGGCCGAGCCGTCGATCTCAATCGGGCGTGAGCTGTTCTGCCCAGTCGCCGGGAGGATGCTCACCATGCCGGCCGACGCCACGCCCGGCACTCTTCCGACCTGGTCGAGCAGGCGATCAGTGAACTGACGCTGCGCGGCCGCGTCGGCGTAGGTCACCGCTGGAAGCGCGGTCTGGAGCGTGAGGACGCCGGCTGCCTCATAGCCTTGCGGTCCGTGGCCGAACCGCTCAGCCCCAACGGTGGCGAGCGCCGAGGCCACCAGGAGCGGCAAGACGAGCGCCATCTCGCCGACGACGAGCAGGCTCTGCAGCCGATGCCGTCCTCTGCCTGCCGTGGCCGATCGCCCGCCTTCCCTCAGCGAGATATTTGGATCGAGTCGCGTCGCGCGTACGGCTGGAATCAGGCTCACCAGCACCGCCGCGACGAGCGCAAAGATGGTGGTCGCGACAACCAGCCGTCCGTCGACACCCAACTGCTGCCAGCCCTCGACGTACCGCTCGAGTCGAGCCGGCATCGCCTGCTTGACGAGCTGCATCGCGAGCCACGCGCACCCCAGGGCGGCTGGCACCGAGGCCAACCCCATCAGCGCGCTCTCGAGGACCAGCTGGCGCACCACGCGCGCGCGGCCGGCCCCAAGCGCGAGCCGCAGAGCGATCTCCCGCTGCCGGTCTGTGCTCCGGGCCAGGAGCAGGTTGCTGATATTCAGACCCGCGATGAGGAGCACAAAGAGCGCTCCGGCCTGAACCAACTCGAGAATGCTCGGCAGGCCGATATCCATCAGCCCATAGGCCAGCGTGTAGACCTGAACCTCGCGCTGGCGATTGGCCACCGGGTAGCGTTCGCGCAGTGTCCTGCCGATGAGACTCATCTCAGCCTGGGCCTGATGGAGCGTCGTGCCGGCCTTGAGCAGGCCGATCACGGTGAGCGATCGGCTGTCGCGCGTCTTGGCGCGCTCCGGCGAGGCCCCGTAGGCACCCCAGAGCGCGGCGCGCATTGGAAAGTCAAAGCCCGGCGGCGCGACGCCGATCACGACGTAGGGCTCCCCTTCCACACGAATCGTTTCACCAATGATGTCAGCGCGCGCCCCAAACCGGCGCTGCCACAACTCGTCAGAGAGCACGACCACGTGATCGTGGCCCCAGCTCTCATCGGCCGGTCCGATCAGCCGGCCGAGCGCGGGCCGCACCCCGACCGCGTCGAAGAACTCGCCGGTCACCTGGAAACCCAACACATGCTCGGGCTCGCTGCCGCCGGCCAGATTGGCCCACCACCATTCAAACGCCGCCAGCCGATCGAACGACGCCGCCTGTCGGCGCCAATCGTAGTAGTTGGCCGGCGACACTGACTGCTGCCGTTCCTCGTCGGCGGGGGCATATTCGGTGAGCATCGTCAGCCGATCCGCATTCGGCAGTGCGTAGGGCCGCAGGACCAGCGCGTCGATCATTGAAAAGGTCGACGCGTTTACCCCGACGCCCAGCGCGAGCGTCAGCATGACCACCAGCACGAGGCCGGGCTGGTGGGCCAGCGCGCGTGTGGCCGTTCGAATCTCCTGAAACAAGGTCCGCATCGGTCGGTCCCCCACGTAAAGAAACGGGGCCACGCTGGAGGTCAGATCCCTGACCGAGCGACGAGCCGCGCCGGCGACGAGGCCCAGCGTCTGCCACCGGTACCAGCGCCGCGCGGCGCTGGGACCTCGGCGCAAGGCTTCATCGGCGTACTCCTCGTCCAAGTCGCCGAGGGTCGTCTCGCGCCAGGGCGAGGCGACCGAGCGCCCGATGAGCCACTCGACGAACCGGCGCTCCCAGCCGTTCACGGCCGTCGGGACCTCAGCGAGGCGGCTTCTGGAATCTCCATGCCGCGTGACAGATTGGCCAGCGCGGCGCGCGCCGAATGGAGCGCCTCGAGCCCGCGTGCGGTGACTTCGAAGTACCGCCGCGGCCGTCCACCGCGCATGGCGAGCGGTTCGCCGAGCCGCGACGTGACCAGCCCCCTGCCTTCGAGCCGGTCCAACGAGGTGTAGAGCGCACCGCGCGTGACGGCCCGGTGAGCCTTGGCCGCCAGCACGCGCCGGATCGACACGGTATAGGCCTCGTCTTCGAGCTGCAGAATGGCGAGGAGCAAGAGGTGCTCAAGCTCGCCAAGATACGGCGCTTCAGGCATTAGACTGCATTGTAGTCAAATATCGGCTGCCGCTCAAGGGCCGTCGGCACGAAGGGCTGACGAGTCACTCGCAGCGCAAGGCGATCGTCGGATCCACTCGCACCGCGCGTCGCGCGGGGATGTAACACGCGAGGGCAGCCACGCCGGCCAGCCCGACCATCACACAGGCAAATGTCACCGGGTCCGTCGGCGTGACCCCGAACAGCATGTTGGCCAGCACGCGGGTCAGGCCGAAAGACGCGACGAGGCCCACGCCGATTCCGGCGACGACGGGCGTCGAGACCTGTCGCAAAAGCAGGGTGACGACCTCCGAACGCCGCGCCCCGAGGGCCATGCGGATGCCGACCTCGCGCGTGCGCCGGGCCGCGGTGTAGGCCGTCACGCCGTAGATGCCCACAACCGACAGCACCAGCGCAATCACGGCGAACACGCCGAGAAGGATCAGGGCAAACCGTCGGTCTTGCACCGACAAGCCGACGTAGTCCTCGAGCGGCATGACGTGCGACACGGGTTGCGACGCGTCGAGGGCGTGGAGCGCCTGGCGGATGGCCGGGGCCATGACGGCCGGCGGTCCGGTCGTGCGAACGACAAACGTCATCTCCGAGTCCGGGAACGGCCACTGGGCGTGCGGCACGTAGAACTGCATCGTCGGCGCCGCGTCCAGACCGGCATGGTGAACGTCGCCGACGACGCCGACGACGGTCATCCACGGATTGTCCAGGCCGCCGAGCTTGACGCGTTTGCCAATCGCGTTCTCGCCGGGCCAGGTGCTCCGGGCCGTGGTTTGATTGACGAGGATGACGCCGGGGCTCTGAGCGGTGTCGGTGCCGGCGATGTCGCGTCCGCCGAGAAGGGGAATCCGGAGCGTGGCGATGAAGCCGGGCGTGATGCAGTACCGGTCCGCGCTGGCATCGAGTTCTGGATTCGCGTGGATCTTGCCCTCCGGGTGGAACCCGTACCGATCCATGTTCCCGCCAAGCGGGATCTGGCTCGCCGCCGCGGCCGATTGAACGCCAGGCTGGGCGGCCAGGCGTTGGACGGCGTCGGCGACGTACTGGCGCAAGACGGCATTGTCGTTGAAGCGGTCGCCAATCAGAGACGTTCGGAGCGTGAGGACGTGTCCGGTGTCGAATCCGGGCGACACGTTCAAGAGCTGCGACAGGCTCCGCAGCAGCAGACCGGCCCCGACGAGAAGGGTCAACGAAAGGGCGACCTCAGCCGCCACCAACACGCCGTGCAGCTCCCGGCGGGAGGGGCCAGACGTGCCGCGCGCGCCCGCGCGGAGCGACTCCAGGACGCCCGTTCTCGACAGGCGCCATGCCGGCGCGAGGCCGGAGACGACCGCCGTCAGCAGGGCGGCGCCGGCGGCGAACGACAGTACTCGCCAATCGAGACGGACCGTGTCGAGGCGCGGCACGCCGGCCGCGCCGATGCCGGCCACGATCCGCGGTGTCCAGCCGACGATGATCAGGCCCACGAGCGCGCCCACTGACGTGAGCAGACAGTTTTCCGTCAGGAGCTGTCGCACAATCCGATGGCGTCCGGCGCCCAGGGCGAGTCGGAGCGCCACCTCACGTTCACGATCGGCCGCGCGCGCCAGCAAGAGGTTGGCGAAATTGGCGCAGGCAACGAGCAGCACAAAGGATACGGCCCCTAGGAGGACGTAGAGGGGCGTGGAGGCCTGGCCGAGGAGCTGCTCACGCAGGGGCGTGAGGATCACGCCTGAGGCCGAGTAATCCTTGGGATTCGCGTGCATTTGCGCCGCCGTGATGACCTCCATCTCGGCGTTGGCCTGGGCCGGGGTGACGCCGTCGCGCAGGCGCCCGATCGCGAAGAGATGATGACAGGTGCGGCACGCCCAGGGCTGGTTGAGGTCATAGCCGAGCACACGCCAGATTTCTACGGTGCCGCCGCGCGGGTCCTGATTCATCAAGGACGGGTAATCCGCGGGCAAGACGCCCGCGACGAGGTACGACGTCGAGTTCATCGGGATCGTCTTGCCCACGATGCGGGGGTCAGCGTCGAATTTCCTTCGCCACAGCGAGTGGCTCAGGACGACCACACGGAGCGACGCCGGGTTGTCTTCCGCTGGTAGAAAGTCCCGGCCGATCGCGGGGCGCACGCCGAGCGCACGGAAGTAGTTGCTCGTGACGCGCAGGCCGTTGAGTTGTTCGGGCTCGCCGACCTGCAGGGTGGGCTGCCACGAGGAGTACACCGCAAGCTCGGCGAAGCTTCGGCTCTGGGCTTTCCATTCCACGTACGTGGCGTAGCCCACGTTCTCGGGCGTGCCGTCGTCGTTCTTCTCCCACACCATGGTGAGGCGGCTGGGATCGTGATACGGCAGCGGCCGAAGCAGCACGCCGTTGACGAGGCTGAAGACCGCGGTGTTGGCGCCGATGCCGAGCGCCAGCGTCACGATGGCGACGAGCGCGAACGTGGGCGTGCGCCGCAACTGGCGCACGGCGTAGCGAAGGTCTCGGGTCGTCTCCGTCAGCCACCGGCCGACTCGTCCGCGACGGCTGCCCATTGGCGCGCCAGCGGCGACGGACGTCATCGCCACCACCAGCCGCTGGCCGTCCTTGACGATGGCGAGCGCCCGCTCGGCGGCCTCCGGGTCACTGAGGCCCGCGGCCCGACCCGCCGCATATTCCTGCGCGGCATGCTGCGCCAGTTCCTCGACGACGTCGGCCAGCCGCGCGGGATCGAGACGGAGACCGGGCAGGCGTTCGCGGACGAGAGCCGACCAGTCGTGCATGGCGTCCTGCTTATCGCGTCTGCCGGATGCCCGCCACGCGCATGAGGGCCGAGACGAACGCGCCCCAGGATTGACGCTGGGCGGCCAGGACCTTTGCCCCGGCCGGCGTCAGGCGATAGAACCGGCGGCGGCGCTCGCCTTCTCGGACGAGCCACCGGCCGACGATCAGGCCGCGGCGCTCAAGGCGGTAGAGCGTCGGATAGAGCGACGCGACGTGAAACGCCAGCGCGCCGTCCGACCGGGCCTCGATCAGTTTCGCGATCTCGTAGCCATGACGGCTCCGCTCCGCGAGGAGCGCGAGAATCAGCACTTCGACGCTGCCCCGGCGGGCGCCGTGATCGGCCATGGCCGGACTGTAGAGTACACCGCATACATATGTCAAACACACATATGTAGCCCCGTTCTGCTGATCGTCGCGGCAGTCGCCGGATTTCTCCCGGCGCGGCGGGCCTCAAATGTCGATCCGGTGATCGCGTTGAGACCCGAGTAGCGGCGAGCGGGCATCTCTTGCAGTGTGCGCACCCGATGTTCTGATTCTTTGCGGCCGCGAAAATGACGAAGGGCGCCGCTACCTCTTCTTCTGCGCGACGATGAACAGCTCGCCGTCGGCTTTGTCCAGGGACGTCGGCCGCACGGTGTCGCCTGCGGTGTTGAGAAGAAGACGCAGCGTGTCGCCCTTCACGTCGAAGATGCCGAGCTGCGTCTTGCCGGCGGCGTCGCCTTCCTGAATCAGCAGGTCCACGGCCATTGGCGTCTTCGAGGCGTCAACCCGGAAGAGCCCGGTCTCATCCACTGCGCCGTCAACGGTTTCGGAATACTTCGCTCCAGAAATGACCAATGCCGTGTCGCCAGGCGCTGGGTCACCGTTGATCTGGGTCATCACCCAGGTGCCCTGTAGCGGCTCCATTTCCTTGGGTACGGCGTCCTGCGTGTGGGCAGGGACTGCGGCAGCAACGGCCATGGACACGACGAACGTCACGAGCGATGCCCTCATGTCGTCAGGTCTCCTGCTGGGGACTGCACTTGGTTTGCTTAGACGGGCGTGGGATTTATGGGGTTCCGGAAGCTCTCACGCCGGGGCCCTTGCAGCGCGACGAGCACGACCAGGCGCGCCTCTTCGACGTGCCGATCTGGTCGCCCGACTGGTCGAGTCAGAGTCCAAAAAAGCCGCCTGAATAAAGGGTAGACTGTCCTCGGCCATGAGCGTGCTCATGCGCGCCAAGCGGCTACGCTTTCAGTGTGAGGCGTTCCAAAGAACGGTGGGGAACGAACTGCGCTGGACGCTCCGTACGCTGCTTGAAGAACTGCTCGTCCGTCATGCCGACAGGCGAACCATGGAAGACGAATGGACCAGTGTTATTTCAGGTGATCGGCTGGTGAGATTCACTTATCTCGATCTGCCGAAAGGAGTAACGTTCATGACTGCTCAAATTGCCGGCCATGACGTCGTTTATTCAATCATTGTGCCTGCGGAACTGCCATTCACTCGCGAGGGGGTTGAACGCCGCTTCGATTATGAATGCCCGCCAATTTCACACTGACCGGCTGGCCAGCCGTCCGGTGAACTCCCGGCAGCCCCAACGCCAGCCACGCCACCTGTCCTGCCACGCCGACAAGTAGGATGTTCAGGGCGACAACGATGCCGACGCCCACGCTCTTGAGGAAGTGCTGGAGGCTCGTGCCCATCGTGCCTTTCGCTCGCCCTCTCTATGGGGGAGATCCGCGCCCGGCGGGCTGCGCTTGCCTGAGATTTCGGCAAAGGATAACACCCGCCCTTCGCCAGCCCTGCCGGTAGGACCCAACCTGCTGCCGCCGGAACCGCGCCTTCAAGACCGGACAAGTTCAGGACAAGTTGCAGAAGCGGCAATCGCCGCAAGTGGTGCCGGGGGTGGGAGTTGAACCCACACGGGCCTTGTGAGCCCTCAGGATTTTAAGTCCTGTGCGTCTGCCAGTTTCGCCACCCCGGCATAATCGAACAAGCCCCCATTTTTCAATAGCTTACTTGACTCGCCTTCCTTGCCCTTCGTACGGCTGGCGAGGCGGCGAGACGGCCCCCGCCAGCATCTGGACGTCAAAATGGTCCAGAATCTAAGAGGCACGCTGTTGACACTTATTCCTCGGATCTTCATTAATCTGAAAGGGCGCCGATCCGCATGACCCGTGTGACGACTGTCGTTCTTGCCGTTTTCCTCGCGGGAGGAGCGGTTCTCGCTCAGAGTGGACCCCAGACGACCGGGCAGACCACCCCACCGCCCTCGACCGCGCCGAAGCCAGCGGCGCCGGCCGCACCGGCGCAGACGCCCGCACCGAAACCGACGCCACCACCCCCGGTGTTCCCCGCCGGGGCGACCATCGCGTACGTCCAGATCCAGGCAGTCATCGCCTCTTCCAAGATTGGCAAGTGTGGCAGCGCACAGATGAAAGTCCTGAGGGACAAGGACCAGGCAGCACTCGCGACGAAGGAGAAGGAACTTCAGGTCCAGCAGCAGAAGATACAGGCGCAGCAGGGCCTCGTGAGCGATGCCGTCATGACCGGGATGCAGCACGAGCTCGAGCGCCTGCAACGCGAGGGAACGACGATGCAGCAGGAGTTCTCCGCTGACGAAGAGAACAAGAACCAGGACTTGCTCAACGACCTTCAGGTCAAGGTCGGGCCCCTGATCGAGGCCCTGCGCAAGGACAAGGATCTCAGCTTCATCCTCTCGGCCACAGCCGGCGGCGCGATTCTCGCGGCCAACACGGCGCTCGACTTGTCGCTGGAACTCGTGAGGCGTCTCGACGCGGCCTTCCCGGAGCCCTGCAAGGCGCCCAGCAACTGAGAATAGGGGTCAGGGCCCGGCTCACTCCAAGCGGGGCCAGACCCCTGGCGGCTGCGGCGGCCAGCCTCAGTGCACGGTCGGCGACCGGGCCCGGCCGGCTGCCCCGCGGATCACACGCGTGATCATCGCGTCGAACTCCTTCTGACCGATCGCAAACGGCCCGGCGACAGCCGCGCCCATGGGGATTTCGATGGCCAGGACGACGTCTGTCCCGCTTGGCTCGACGATCCAACTGAAGCCCCGCAAGACGACGCCGCGGTCGGGATCGACGTCGGGATTGCCGGCGCGATCAATGGCACGAAGGATCGACACGAGCGCGTCGCGCACCGCCTCGTCGCTCCATGACGCCGGCTCGCCGTGAGGAATCGTCAGCGCCTGCGTCACCGCGAAGTCGCGGCCTTTCAGCACGATCTCGACATCAAAAGTCATGCGGTCCTCGTCACACCTGAAGAATACGTCTCGGCGCGGTCGCATCCGCGACCAGCGCCGCGAGCGCCGACGGATCGGTCACCGGCGCCTGGCACGCGAAATCGCGGCAGACATACGCGGCGGCGCGGCCGGCGGCCGCGGGCATGGCCGCGACCCACGGCAGAACCTGACCGATCGCCTGCTGCGAAGGGCCAGGCTCAACCGGCATCTGGGTCATCGTCGGCGCATAGACGGCCGCGACGGCGCGCTCGAGGGCGCGTGTCCCCTCCTCGTCTCGCGCGCCGACGATGACGACTTGGGCGGACGGGCTGAGCCAGAAGACGATGTTCGCGAGCATCATGGGCATGACACGCGCGATGCGACCGAGCGCGGCGCCGTACCGTTCGAGGGTGCGGCCGGCGCGGTCGCGCAGGCTCGCATCGCCGACGAGATGGCTGAGGGTGAGCAGGTTCCGCACTGTCACGGACGAGGCCGCCGGTTCGGCGCCATCGTAGTCTTCCTTGAGCCGCAAAAGGACCGAGGCATCGGCGCCGTTCGTGCTGAACCAGCCGCCGTCACGATCGTCGAAGAACAGCGCGGTCTGAGTGTCCACGATCTCGCGAGCCCACGTGAGCCATGTCGGGTCGCCCGTGGCCTGGAAGAGCTCGAGGACACCCCACGCGAGGCAGGCGTAGTCTTCGCAAAACCCGTCGATGCCGGCCTCGCCGTCGCGGTACCGACGCCACAGGCGCCGATCGGCGGCGCTCCACAGACGCGCACGCACGGCCGAGGCCGCGCGTTCGGCGGCGCGGCGCCACTCTGTCCGCCGTGGGCTATCGACGAGCACGCGCGCGGCTCTCGCACACGCGGCGATCATCAGGCCGTTCCAGGCCGTGATGACCTTGTCGTCGAGGTGCGGCCGCGGCCGATCCGCGCGCGCGTCGTAGAGCCTCTGTCGGGCGTGCGCCAGCACGCGCATCACGTCGTCCACCGGCCGGCTCTCGCGCACGGCGACGTCTTCAATCGTCTGCGCGAGGAAGAGGATGTTCTGGTTCTCGAACTCGCCTTGCGGATCGGCAAGCGCGTTGCCCGCGTCCTCAATCCCGAAGCGCCGTCGAACGAGCGATCGCTCGTCGCCGAAGAGGCGGTCGATCTCGGCCGCGGTCCAGACGTAGAAGGCGCCTTCACGGGAGGAGTGCACACTCGAGGCTGGGAGGCTCGAAGGCGTGGAGGCTTCGGGGACCGCGGAGTCGGCGTCCTCGGCTGAAAAGAACGCGCCGTCGGAGTCCGTGAGGTCGCTGAGGACGTAGTCAAGCGTATCCTCCGCGACAGTCGCGTAGAACGGATCGCCCGTTGCCTGTCCGGCTTCCAGGTAGGCCAGAACGAGCTGTGCCTGGTCGTAGAGCATCTTCTCGAAGTGCGGCACGCGCCACTCGCCATCGACCGAGTAGCGGTGAAAGCCGCCGCCGACGTGGTCCCGGACGCCGCCGCGAGCCATCGCGCTCAGGGACTCGACGGCCATCGCGCGGGCGCGGCGGTCGTCGGTGAAGGCGGAGGCCTGCAGCAAGAACAGCAGCTCCGAGGGCCGCGGAAACTTGGGCGCGCCGCCGAAGCCGCCGTGTCGTACGTCGAACGCCTCGGCGAAAGCCTTCACGCCGGCGTCGACCGCGTCGCGGCCTGCCACCACGCCACGGTCGGGTACCGCCTCGTCTGCGCCGGTCGCCTCCCGCAGTCGATTCGAGATCGTGTCCGCGGATTCGAGCAGCCGCCGCCGCTCGTCCCGCCACGCGCGCGCAATCTCGGTCAAGACCTCGCTGAACCCCGGCCGGCCCCAGCGGGAGGACGGCGGAAAATAGGTGCCGCCGAAGATCGGCTTCCGGTCCGGGGTGAGCCAGACACTCATCGGCCATCCCCCGGCACCGGTCGTCATCTGGACGAACGTCATGTAGACGCGGTCGATGTCCGGTCGCTCCTCGCGATCGATCTTGATCGACACGAAGTCGCGGTTGAGTTGGCTCGCGATGGCCGCATCCTCGAACGACTCGTGCGCCATCACGTGACACCAGTGACAGGTCGAGTAGCCGATGGACACGAAGATGGGCTTGTCCTCGCGCCGCGCGCGATCGAACGCGGCCTCGCCCCACGGATGCCAGTCGACGGGGTTGTCGGCGTGTTGCAGCAGGTACGGGCTCTTCTCGGACGCGAGACGGTTCGGCACTCCCTACACGTTATAACCGCGCGCTACGCGCGAACAACTGCCGCGCGTGCGGCCCGGTCTTCGGCATCGAGCCGCGCGAACGCCGCGGAGACCTCCACGCCGTAAAGCAGAATCACCGCACAGACGTACACCCACAGCAGGAAAATCACGACCGCCGTGATCGATCCGTGCACGCTCCAGCGCGAATAGCCGCGCACGTAGAAGGAAAATCCCGTAAAAGCGAGCCGCCAGAGGCCGCCGGCGAGCACAGCGCCCAGCCAGACATCGCGCAGACGCACCTTCGTGTTGGGCACGAAGTAATAAATCATCCCGATGACCACGATGAGCATCGCCGTCGGCGCCCCAGTGACGAGGACCGCTTCGACGCGGCCAATCGCGGGCACGACGGTGACGAGCCGCGCGAACCAATCGGAGTGCCTGGCCTGCATCGCGCTCATGAGCGCCAGCGTCACGAGGAGCAGCGCCGCCGCGGTCATCAGCATGACGAACGACACCAGCTTGGTCTTGAAATAGCTGAGCGGCCGCTCGACGCCCCAGGCATAGTTGACGGCCGACGTCACCGCGCTGAACACGCCCATCGACGCCCAGACGATCAGGACCGTGCTGAGCACGCTCAGCTTCAGCGGCGCGCGCGAGAGTTCGTCCGTCTGCGTCACGACGAAGTCGAGCTGGCTGGGCACGACGAGCACCACCAGCCGCAGGAACGTCGCGTTGCCGTGCTCGACCACGAGACGCCCCAAGACGTCGAGCGAGATCAGCACGAAGGGAAAGAACGACAGCAGCGAGTAGTACGCGATCGACGACGCGTACGTCAGGTTGTTGCGGCCGGCGAAATCGAGCGCGCCGCGCACGATGGCGCGCCCCGCGAGGCGCAGCGTTCGGCTCACCGAGCCGATTCCTGGTGGCACGTTCGTGTTCCTCGGACCGGCCGCCATTCTACTCATATAATCGCCAGATGCCGGAACGCGACGCGCGCGACGTGCCGCCCGACGCCGCCCGGCCGGGCCCACCGACGCCACCGGCGCCTGGGCGCACGGCGCCGGCCGCCGACAAGGTCCTCTGCGATCGCTGCGGCGCCGAGATGTTTCGCATGCACGCGGTCTGGCGGTGTCCGGCTTGCGGCTTCAAAACGGACTGCTGCGGCTGGTGAGCCCTCGTGATGGACGTCCTGTCGAGTTCCGTCAAGACTAACGCGCCTGACTTTGCCGCCAACGCCGAGCGGATGCGCGCGCTCGTCGCGGAATTGCGCGCGCGGCACGACCGCGTGCGCGCGGGCGGCGGACCGAAATACGTCGAACGGCACCGGCAGCTGGGCAAGCTCCCGGCACGCGATCGCATCGCGCAACTCGTCGACGCGGGCACGCCGTTTCTCGAGTTGTCGGCCCTGGCGGCCTGGGATCTCTACGGCGGCGACGCGCCGTCGGCGGGCATCGTGACCGGCATCGGCCGCGTCTCGGGCCGCGAAGTCGTGGTCGTGGCCAATGACGCCACGGTCAAGGGCGGCACCTACTACCCGATGACGGTGAAGAAACACGTGCGGGCGCAGCAGATCGCGCTCGACAATCGGCTGCCCTGCGTCTACCTCGTCGACTCGGGTGGCGCGTTCCTGCCGATGCAAGCCGAGGTCTTCCCGGATCGCGACGACTTCGGGCGCATCTTCTTCAACCAGGCCCGGCTGTCGGCCGAGCGCATCCCCCAAATCGCCGTTGTGATGGGGTCGTGCACGGCGGGCGGCGCCTACGTGCCCGCGATGTCGGACGAAACCGTCATCGTCAAGGGCACCGGCACGATCTTTCTCGGCGGACCGCCGCTCGTGAAAGCCGCGACCGGCGAGGACGTCACCGCCGACGACCTGGGCGGCGCCGACGTACACACCCGGATCTCCGGCGTGGCCGACTACCTGGCCGAAGACGACGAGCACGCGCTGCAGATCGCGCGAACGATCGTCTCGACCCTGCACACGGTGAAGCGGCTGCCCGCCGACATGACGACGCCCGAACCGCCGAGGTACGATCCCGAAGAGCTGTATGGCATCGTCAGCACCGATCCGCGGAAGCCGTACGACATCCATGAGGTCCTCGCGCGTCTCGTCGACGGATCACGCTTCGATGAATTCAAGGCGCGCTATGGCACGACGCTGGTCACTGGCTTCGCGCGGCTCCACGGTTTCCTCGTCGGCATCATAGCGAACAACGGCGTGCTGTTCAGCGAATCGGCACTGAAGGCCACGCACTTCATGGAGCTGTGCAACCTGCGGGGGATTCCGCTGATCTTCCTGCAGAACATCACGGGCTTCATGGTCGGCCGGCAATACGAGCACGGCGGCATCGCGAAAGACGGCGCGAAGATGGTGCACGCCGTCGCCAACTCTGTCGTGCCGAAGTTCTCGGTCATCATCGGCGGGTCGTTCGGGGCGGGGAATTACGGCATGTGCGGCCGTGCGTACGAGCCCCGGCTGCTCTGGATGTGGCCCAACTCCAGGATTTCGGTCATGGGCGGCGAGCAGGCGGCCGCCGTGCTCGTCACCGTCAAACGCGACCAACTCGCGCGCGAGGGCAAGCCACTCTCCCCCGCTGACGAAACCGCGATTCGGACGCCCATCCTCGAGAAGTACGACCTCGAAGGGTCGCCCTACTACTCCACCGCCCGCGTGTGGGACGACGGCGTCATCGATCCGGCGAAGACGCACGACGCCCTGGCGCTTGGCCTGTCGGCCGCGTACAACGCGCCGATTCCGGACGCAAAGTTCGGCGTCTTTCGAATGTAGACCGCATGTCCACGCTGACCATTGCCCGCGGCCCCGTCACGACCGTCACGCTGAACCGACCCGACGTCCGCAACGCCTTCAACGAAGCGCTCATCGCCGAGTTGACGGATTGGGCGACGAGCGTGCCTGCCGACGGCTCGGTCCGCGTCGTGGTGCTCCAGGGGGCCGGATCGGTGTTTTCGGCCGGCGCCGACGTGCAGTGGATGGCGAAGATGGTCGACTACTCGCAGGAGCAGAACCTGGCCGACGCCCAGGTCGCCGCGTCGATGTTCCTCGCGCTCGACTCCATCCCGGTGCCGCTCATCGGCCGCATCCATGGCGCCGCGATCGGCGGCGGGTCAGGTCTGGCCGCCGTCTGCGACGTGGTCATCGCCGCTGACGACGCTGTGTTCGGCTTCACGGAGACGACCCTCGGGATTCTGCCGGCGATGATCTCGCCGTACGTGCTGCGCAAGATCGGGCTCTCAGCGGCCCGCGAACTCTGCCTGAACGGCGCCCGGTTCACGGCCGCCCGCGCCAAGGACCTCGGACTGGTCCACGACGTCACGTCGCCAGACCGCCTCGACCTTGCGGTCGAACGACACGTGCAGCAGTTCTGGAAGGCCGCGCCGTCGGCGGTCGCCGCGACGAAACGCCTTCTCCGCGACGTGGCCGGTCATCGGCCGGCGGACGTGATGGCTCTGACCGTTGACGCGCTCTCGTCCCAGCGCGTGTCGCCTGAGGGCCAGGAAGGGCTCAAGGCGTTCTTGGAGAAGCGCGCCGCGCGGTGGACGAGCGCGGGTCGATGATCCGTCGGGTCCTCATCGCCAACCGAGGCGAAATCGCACGACGCGTGACGCGGGCCTGCCGCGAGCGAGGCCTTTGGGCGATCGCCGTCTACTCGGACGCCGATGCCGACGCGCCGCATGTCAGCGAGGCCGACGAAGCGATTCGCATCGGCCCACCACCGGCGACCGAGAGCTATCTCAACGTGCCGGCGCTGCTCGACGCCGCCAGGCGCACCCGCGCCGACGCCGTCCACCCTGGCTACGGGTTTCTCTCCGAGAACGCGGAGTTCGCCACTCGGTGCATGGCCGCGGGACTCACGTTCATCGGCCCGCCGGGGTCCGTCATCGCACGGATGGGCTCCAAGACAGCGGCGCGCGAGGCCGTACGGGCGGCCGGCGTGCCGGTCG
>Ga0182024_10006557_pt1 | contig 25496 bp, 20 predicted proteins | sample P32metaG_FD_120480 | JGI IMG/M metagenome (GOLD analysis project Ga0182024, IMG submission 120480) | Permafrost microbial communities from Stordalen Mire, Sweden - P3-2 metaG (Illumina Assembly) | ecosystem: Environmental > Terrestrial > Soil > Wetlands > Permafrost | place: Sweden: Stordalen...
CCTGCCTGTTTGTTTTGCGCAGATTGGCCAGAGCGCACCACAGCAGCAGCACGTACAGAATGAACGCCGGCACGCCGCCTTCTGAGCTCATCTGAGTGTAGGAATTGTGTTGAGTGTGCCAATCGCCCGAAACGATGTTAAAGTTACCCGGCCCAATGCCAAACAAAGGATGCTCAGCCGTCACCGCCAAGCTTTTCCAAAGAAGGTCCTGACGCTGCACCGCTGATCCTTGGGCTGCCCCTGCACCTTCGGCCGTCAGTTGGTCATTGAACATGGCATGGAAGCGGTACATGACGGTATTGCCGGAGAAAAGCATCAGCACCATCGCCACGCCTCCGATACCAAGTACCATGCCGATCCGCCTGCCTCTTATCCCAAATTCCCGCACACAAACACCGCCACTCACCAGCAACGCAAGCAGCCCTCCCCGGGACCCGGTCAGCATCGTCACATATACCAATAGCATTGCGGCCGCGGCCCAAACCGTTCTGCGCCACCAGCTCCGCGTGCGCAGCAGAAAAGCAATACAAAATGGCAGGGTCAACACCATAATCAAGGCTAGTTCGTTGGAGTTTTCGTAGATTCCGTGGACAACTCCCTCGAGCCGGCCTAGTCGAGACCCGCCTTTCAGCAGCGTCACTGCCGCAATCGCAGCCACCGATGCCGTCTGCACAAAAATCAGGCGGCGCAGCCGCGCAATTGTTGTCACGGCTACGCCCATCACTAGCACGATCAGCAGCACCTTGGAGAAATCCAGGGTGGTGTAGAATGCTCCCCCTCGCCACACCGGCGACATGGGAACGGTGAGCCACAACTGCAAGACCAGCAGTGCCATATAAATAGTTTCCCGGGGCAGGCGCCGGCGCAGTTGTGGGATGCTTACCAGAAATGACAGCGCGCAGAAGACTCCGGCGATTTTTGCCAGCGGGAGCACGGCCAAGCCCGGGACCCAGTCTTCTGGCCGGGCGCAGTACACCACGAAAAACAGGAGGAGCCAGAAGAACCCGCCCGCAAACGGCTCGCGTTCAGGAACCGCCGTTTCCCCGCCGTCGACATCCACCAGCGTCTCCGCGGGCTCGTGGCTTCCCAGGTATGCGATGTCGTCGGTGATCGGTTCCATGTCGAAGTTACGAGGAAGTCGAGGTCAAGAAAAGCAGCATCAGGCGGCAGAGACGGGCGCCGCCCCCAAGCTCGAAATGGACGAGCGGCGGCCCATTGCCAGCAGAGAACTTCCCTTCATGTGCGCGGGAGGCTCTACCTGAAAAAGATCAAGAATGGTGGGCGCGATGGACGTTAGTGCAACTTTTTCGCTGTGTATTCTATGGGCGAGATCCGGATAGCGGATCCACAGGATCCCGTCGCTATCGTGCATGCCGCTCTTCGTGCCCTCGGCCTGATAAAAAATGTCGAAAAACGGTACCGCCCTGCTCGGCCCCGTCAGCATGGCATCGCGGCCTACCGCGTGAGAGATACAGCATCCCGCCGTTAGTACGTCCTTCTCACGATTCACATTTAAGGTTTGTTCACCGCTCAGCCGGAGCGAGGTCAGCTGCGCCTGCGTTGCAATCGCGTCCGCTTCATTCTGGAAGTACACGTGGAAGGTCTCGGACATCATGGCCGAGACCTTATGCGGAGCCGTCACGCCCACAACCCCCAAGAGCTTTTCAAAGTCCTTGGGCCGGTGGAAGCATTTCCCTCCCTCATCCTCGTACTTCAGGCAGGGCTGTTGGCCCAGCGCCGTGCAAAAGATTAGCGTGGTGTTCGGCCCGCACAGCTTCAGGAAGCGCCCCACCAGCCGGTCCATCTCCTGGTAGCCGAACAGTACCGCTTCCTCAAATACAGCCTGCTCCTCGGCGGTGGGCTTCATCTTGAAGTGCTCCGGCTCCATGTTTCGCCAGTACATGTGCTGGAAGTGCGCCGTGCTGTTGAGAAAGAAGGTGGAAAATTCCGGCCTGAGTTCTTTCCAGTAGTGGGCGAATAAGTCAAACTGGAGCCGGTCTAGGATGACCGCCCTTTTCCAGTGCGTCCGTCTGATTCGCTCTGAAAGCAGCTGCCGTATGCTCGCGGCAACAGTATTCACCGAGAGACCCGACCGCAGCATGAATCCGAGAAAACCTAGATACTCAGCTTTGCTCAGGGGCACCCGGTCTCGCGTGTGCTCCATTACATTCTTCTGCACAAAGTTAAAATACGTTTTCAGGGACTCGGGATAGGGCTCCACCACGCTGGACCACGGGTCCGGCAGCACGTACCCGTTGAACGGCGTTTCATAGCGGACGTTCATGCTGCCGCAGACACCAACCCGGTGCCCTTCCTTGGAAAGAATGTCCCACACGCAGGGAACCTTCAGCTTTTGCCCTTCGTCCAGCCGGAAAACCTTGTGGTCTTCGTAGTTCAAACCGGAGTGGACGTTAACCCACTGAATCCATGGTTCAAGGTAAGGTGACTTCTCCTTCGCTTTCGTGACGTAAACATGCGCTTCTCGATGGAGCCGGCTGAAATTTGGCAGCTTTCTCTTCGCCATGAAGTGGTCCATCAGCCGCGGAGAGAGCTCGTTGAACTCCAGCAAGATGACTGAAGGCTCGGTTTTTATCACTGTTTTCTCCGGCATGAGTTCTTTGGGTGCTTTCTCTAATTCGGAATCAAACTTTGGAGGGGGGTCAGCATTTGCTGCGCGAAAGTGGTTGCACGCTCCTGCGCCGCCTGGCGATCCTGCTTGAAAGGCGTAACAATTCGCACCAGCGCCGCATCCGTGCGGTTCATGCGTATGGCATCGCGCACCATATAGAACTTAGCCCAATATTCACTGGCGATGATCCGCCCGTGCGACTGATACCAGTACAGCACCACTTGGCGGTCCAGCCCCTTCTCGATGACATACAGGTTGACCGGCGCCAGCGTTCCGTTGGGCAATGAGATCCTTAAGCGGCCCGCCGTCACGGGTTGCCAGCCGCTTCCCGGCAAACAATTCTTGGGAGAATGGATCGCATCTCCGGTCTGCTGGCTTTTGTAATAACCAACGTATACGCCTACGGCCCCGCCCGCCGGGCTTTGGTACACGCGATTCAGGTAGTCATCCACCGCCGCAACTTTCAGGATGTCGCGGTCGATCGGCACCTCGCGGCCATGCCAGGAACCCAGTTCCAACGGGAAACTGTTGAGCGGACTGGACAACAGCGCCGGCGTGCCGTGCGAGAGCGCATGCAGTCCGACCGTTGCGCCTGCCAGCGCCAGCACCATCGCCCAGAATCTGAGGTTGGCTTTCACAGGGTTGTGGCGGCTGCGCTGCATCGCGAAAGAATGTTGATTAGCCCATGCAATCCGAGCAGCAGCATAAGGGAAACCAGAAAGATCGCCAACCCGGAAAAGGAATGCATGAATCCTTCTCCCGCGCTGATGCCAAAGTAGTTCACCAGCAGCGCCGTGATCATGACTCGTATCCCATTGCTGACGATGGCGACTGGCACCATGGCAAGCACCAGAAAAACGCGGATTCCAAGCCTGCGTTCCGCCAGATAGCTGTAGCCCATGGCCAGGGCAACCAGGGACGTAAGCGAACGAACTCCGCTGCACGCATCCACAACTTCCAAAGTGTAGCGATCCAGGAGCAGCAGGTTTCCTTCACGCAGCACCGGAAACAGGTTCAGTATCTCCAGACAACTGGTTGCGAGACGGGAGGCGAGAAGTTGTAGAGGAAACACGGTCTGGTTGTAAATTACCGCCGGGAGAGGAATCATGAACAGCAGAAAGAAGATCGGGAAAGCAACCGCCCGCAATCGCCGCCATCCGGTGAAATACACAACCAATCCCGCAATTACGCCGACCAGCGAGATTCTCTGTAGAAAAAGCTCGGATCCGAGACTGCCGAGATACAAAACTGCGAGTGAACCGAGAACAAGAATCGCTCCCCATGCGCTCGGAAGAGCCTTGATTGCTCCGATTTTCCGCCGGTTGTTCCAGATCAAGTAGCCGGAAAATGCCGGGACAAAGAAGCCGTGCGAATAATTCGGATCGTCGTACCACTGATGCGTCAGCCGGCCGAGAACTGGCGTGTAGAGTGCCAAGGTGACAAAAGCCAGCAGCAAAACCGGCCAATACTCGCCAACCCAAGACCGGGTCTGCGGGTAGATTCGGACGTCCAGTTCAGAACCAATGGTTTGCACTTTGCAATTTGTCGGGGGGGCGCAGAGCCTGGGATCGAAAAGGCGCTGTTCTCATAACGCGGTTTCGACCCGATCCGCTTACTCTCGATGCGTTATTCTTATTGCTTCAGCGCCGTACAGAAAAAAAACTGAGAAAGCTAGAGAAACGATAGGCTCGCATAGCGAACCTATGGTTGAACTTCTTCATTTCGAGGTAATTCGAGGGCTCACCTCAACTTCAGGCGTCGGCGTCTGCGGATAACACCACCAATGACTACAAGACCGGAGCCGAATAGCGCCATGGATGCCGGCTCGGAAACTGGATCGTGCCTACATCCAATTGCTGCAGTACATGAGTCCTCGGCTGAGTTCGTGCCCATGCTAGGCGCGCCAAACGACTGAACGTAAAAGGTCAAGGTGGTTCCCTTCGCCAGTGCGGAATCGCATACTTGCGGAGTTCCTATGCAGGGAGGCGTGACCCGGAAACTGGAACTTCCAGCGAAACTCGCAGCTTGAGCCGGCAGCGACATCCTGCTGTCAACAACTCCGCCGGCGATGTTACCGGTAGTAAGGGTGGCAGCTTCTGTGCGAAAGCCTGACGTGTTGGACACAGCCGTGCCAGTATTTCCCGCCCTCCCCGGAATCGCCATCACTAAGCTCACAGCGATCACAATTCCAGACACGCTGAGAGATGCGCGATTCCTTCTCATCGAGAAACCTCCATATAAACCTAAGCAACTGGATTGCCGAAAAAACCGCTTCGTCGGCTGCGTGTAAGCTGTTTGTTTCTCGATAGGATGTGGCGGAGTGATCTAAATCCTGTGTAAAACCAGTGGCCAACCTGTCGTGTGTTCTTGCGGTCGGACTGCAAGATTACTTCACATGCCATGAGCCCCAGCTATTGCAAGGCGCTGCGCGCCTGGGCGGCGTCCGCGGGAGAAAGGTTCGAGCTTAAGGCTCGCGCCAGAATGGGTTTGGCCTCCGATTTTTTGCCGGTTTTCAGCAGCACCATGCCCAAATGGTACTGAAACAGGCTGGAATCAGGAACCTGCCGGAGAGAATCGCGCAGAAGCCCAGCGGCCTCCCCATAGAAGCCCTTGCGGTATTCGATCCAGGCCAGCGTATCCGAAACTTCTGGATCGCCGGGTTGGTTCTGTTTGGCCCGCTGCGCTAGACTCAGGGCCAGATCGAGGTTATCCCCGTGCTCGCAATAGAGCCAAGCCAGGTTGTTCAAGGCCGGTGCGAAATTAGGATCCCGCTGAATCGCCTGCTCGTAAGTGGCGCGGGCCTGGTCAACCGCTCCTGTCTGCTCGTAAATGCTGCCCAGAATGATGTAACCCGACAGGACTTCGGGCATTCCCTGGGTTAGGGTTTGGGCCTCGGCCAGGGCCTGGGGAAACTTCTGATCGCGGGCGTAGAGGTGAGCCAACTGGCTGTGGGCCAGGTACGCATTCTTGTTCCGGTTGATGGCAGAGCGAAAAGCTTGCTCAGCGGCATCCCATTGCCCGGTCGCGACATAAGTGTTGCCCAGCATCTCGTAAAAGTCGGACTGCGAAGGAGCCTTCTGCAGCTGTTGCTGGAGGCGCGCAATCGCTTTTTCGGGTTGTTTCTGAGTCGCGTACAACTCTACCAAGTCGCGCATGGCGGGCAAGAAGTCTGCTTGTTTTTCGAGGGCGTTATTGAAACGCTGTTCGGCTTGCGCAAAGCTCTTTTGCCGCATGGCTATGTAGCCGAGACGCTCCTGCAAAACTGGGCTCTTCGGATCACTTGCGGCCAGAAGGGTAAACTCCTCGAGCGCGTGCGCGAGATTTCCGAGAAGTAGTTGCGCGTTGGCGTGGTCAATGCGGCCAGCCAACGATCGAGGATTGCGTCGAAGGGCCTCATCGGCATAGGAGATCGCGGTTTCCCCATCCTGTTTTTGCAGGTAGAGGTCGGCAAGAGCCAGATAGCCAGGCAGGAAGTTCCCGTCCTTGGCGACGGAATCTTTCAGGCTTTCAATGGCCCGCGGAACATTGCCAGTTTGTTTGTATGCCATGGCGAGAACGAAATGAGCCTTGGCCAGATCGGGCACGTCGGTGACCAATGCCTGGAGTGTGGTTACGGCATCAGTTGCCTTCCCGCGGGCGAGCAGCAATTGGGCTGAAGCCAACCGGCATTCCGGGTCCTCCGGATAGCGGGCCAGCAGTTCGCTATTCAGTTTTTCCGCTGCATCCCAATCCTGCAAGTTCAGTTGGGCCTTGACTAGCAGTTTGCGGGCGTTTTCGTTCTTGGGATCACGGGCCAGAAATTCTTCGATCAATTTCTTGGCCTGTTCGCTATCGTCAATCTCTAGATAGAAGTCGCTGATGGCGAGAAGCGCGTCGCTGGAATTGCCGTTAGCCGCGCGGAATTCGTGGAAGACGGAGTCAATGCCGGCTGTGTCTCCGCGCCCAAGATAGAAAGTGGCCAAAGCCATGTAAGCCGTCGGTGCCTTGGGATTGGCGCTCATGGCCTGGCGCAGCACGCGCACCACCGAATCCGGCTGATTTTCCATGCGGTACAGTTCAGCCAGGTTCAGATAGGTAGGCAGAAAAGCAGGATCGAGTTCGATGGCGCGCAGGTAGTGGGCTTCGGCCTGCGGATATTGCTGAAGGACTACGTTCACCTCGGCCAGTCCGGCTTGAACGCGGCTGTCCTCGGGGGCAAGACGTTCGGCTTGCTGAAAGGCCTGCACGGCTTCGGGGAAGTGGCTGGAGCGGAACTCAACCTGACCGCTTAGAACGTATGCATCCACGTTCTTGGGATCCAGTTTGAGGGCTGCGCCCGCTTGTTGCTGGGCATCCTCCCAACGCCGTGCGGAGAGATCGAGCTCGCCCAGCTTAAGGTGAGCCGTCATGTTGTAGGGATCGAGCGTAGCCGCCTGGTCGAGCGAGAGGAAGGCATCGGGCCATTGCTGCAGCTTGATGTTGGTGAGGCCGAGACGGTAATAAGCCTCGGCATACTGATGATCAATCTGCAAGGCCTTGCGAAATTGGATGCTGGCCCGGCCATACTCGCCCTTATCAAAGTAGCTCTGACCACTCTGCAGATACTTCCTCTTGGCCACGTTGGGATCGCGGTAACGCTCACAGGAGCAGAGCAGCAGCAATCCAACGATTGATACGGCAAGCCCAATCCGACGGTTCATAGTGTCACTTCCACACCCGGTCTGGAATCGCATGCATCGCACCATGATTCAGCTGGCTATGGCGTTACTGCCGTTCGAACCGGCTGATGCTGGCGCCTCGCGGACGGAGTCTTTTGAGCGGCGCTGTCTCCGTTGGTTCTGGGGGGGCGTGTAGTAGTGGTAATAGCCACGCGGATCCAGGTTGGTGGCGTCGTTGAGCACAAAGCCCAGGACTCTTTCCAGCGAAGCCAGGCATTTTTGCAGGGACTTCTTCTGAGTGCTTTCCTGCCGCACAACAACCAGCGTCGCATCCGCCATGCGGGACAGGATGCTGGCATCGGCCATCAACAACGGGGGTGAGTCGATAACGATCCAGTCAAACTGTTGGCCCGCTTGAGTGGGCAATTCGCGCGAGCGGAGTGATTCTATGGTCGCGAGGGGCTCCGTGCATGACTGACCTGACGGCAGAAGCCACAGATCCAAATCGGTCACCCTCGACAAGAAGTTGGTAAGCGGTTCGTCGCTTTGCACCCAGTCACTTAGGCCGCGCAGCGGGGGCAGGCCCAACATTTGGCACAGAGTCGGCTTGCGAAGATCGGCTTCGACCAACAGAACCTTCTTGCCAGCGCGCCGGGCCAGAGTAATCGCCAGGTTCAGACAAACCACGCTCTTGCCTTCCCCGAAACTGGCGCTAGTCACAAGCAGCGTCTTGAGCAAACGCGTTCCAGCCAAATGCTGCAGGCGCGCACCCAGCATGCGAAACTGTTCGGCGGCGAAATCGTTGGGGTGAGTGAGCGCCTCAATCCGGCTTTGCGGCGCGACCGAAGGCTGAACGGAAGACACGGAACCCAATCCGTCTTGGGGTAGACCGACGGAAACATCAAGCACGTCGGCCATCGGAGAGGAGATTTCGCAAGCCGTTTCTTTCGGCGACTGGCGAAGAGCATTTAGTATTCGGCTCATTCGTGGTTTGTTCCTTCCCTGTGCAGTCTTACAACACGCGCTGCAGTCTTGCGCCCTGCGTCCCAGCCTGCTCAGAAAACACTTCTGCGGGTGCGGCTTCCTCAGGATGAAAGCCCTCAGCAGGCGAAGCCATGTCTTCGGCGGCGCAGAAACCAAACTGGCTGGCAACGTCATCAACGATGCTGGCGTTGACGACGGGAAGCCGGCTGGCGTATCCGATCGCCAAAGCGTTTTCGCAAATAGTATTTACCAGGCGAGGAATGCCTTGCGAATATCTTTCAATGGCGTCCATGGCAGGTTGTGAAAAGATGGTGCACGGCCCTGGATTCAACGAGGCCAACTCGAGCCGACGGAGAATGTAGGCTTCGACTTCCGCCCGCTGCAGGCGCTGCAGGCGGCAGCGCACCGCGATGCGCTGCTTCAATTGCGGCATGTCGGGAGAATCGATGATCTGATCCAGTTCGGGCTGGCCCGACAAAATGATCTGCAACAGTTTTTGTCGGGGAGTTTCCAGATTGGTGAGCAGTCGGATCTCCTCGATCAACTCCCGGCTCAGCAGGTGAGCTTCGTCCACGATGAGCACGGTCGTGCTGCCACGGTCGTGCTGGGCAACGAGGTAATCATTGAGCGCGAACAGGTTGCGGCTCTTGCTGCCCGAGGGAGCAGAGAGACGCAAATCGGCGAGGATGTAGTCCAAAAAATCGACGGCGGAGAGCTGAGGATTGAAGACATAGGCGACGGCGACATCCTGGCTCCCGAGCAACCCGGCCAGCCAGCGCACCAGCAAGGTCTTTCCGGTGCCGGCTTGCCCGGTGAGTACCGCGAATCCCTTGTGGCGGTGCACCCCAGAGTACAGCTTGGTAAGAGCCTGCTTGTGCTGAACAGTGGAACAAAAAAAGGAGGGATCGGGACTGATTTCGAAGGCGGCTTTCTTTAGTCCGTAGAATTGATTATGCAAGGGTCGTTTCTCAGCCTTGATAGAAGGCAAACACCGTACCGCCAATAAGAATCATCGCCATGACGAAGCCAGCCGCCACTTCTGCGCCAGTCCGCCACTTGCGCTCCCGCTGCTCCGAAAGCGTCTGCAGAGGCGGAACAATGCCGAGCACCGGCAGCCGGGAAACATCGCTGAGGTCCCTTTCCTGGTGAATCCGGTCATCGGCGGATTCGGCCAGCGCCGCACTCGCGATGCCAAGCACAACTCCTGCCGCCAGGCCAAAAAGACTCAGTTGCAAGCGGTTCGGCCAGTAAGGCTTCGTTGGCAAGTTGGGTGGATCAATGATGCGAAATTGCTCGCCCTGCTGCCGCTTTTCAAGGTTGGTGGATAACGCTGACTGGTTACTCTTTGCGAGCAACGATTCGTAGTTGGCCCGCGATTGGTCATAATCCCGGTTGATGTCGGCGAGCTGTTGCTCGCGTACCGGGGTTTGATTGAGCCTGCCTTTGTACTGGTCCACGGACTGTTCCAGTTGTTTGATCTGGCTCTTGCGGTCCTGAAGTTCTACCTCATTGGCCTTGATCTGGCTGCGAATCTCAAGCATCGGCGATACTGTCCTGGGATCAGCACCCCGAAACTCCGCGACGTCACTGGAATTCTTTGCATCCTTGGGCTTGGCGAGATCGGCCTCGCTCTCTGCTTTTAACCGCTCTGTCTTGGCGATCTCTTGTTTCATTTTCGCGACGTCTGGATGCTTGTCGGTATACGTGGCCTGGAGGTCCGCAAGTTGCCGCTTGAGATGGTCCAGTTCATCGTCGAGAGCAGCCGGAGATGCGGCGGTCCCCTTCTCACCATCGCGAATCTGCTTGCTCAAAGCCTGGTATTGGGACAGAAGTGAGTTGAGATAAACTTTTTGTTGCTCCGCTCTGCCGAGGTGCTCGTTGGCATCCTGGAGCCGATTCTGCAACCCCGACAAGATCTGGAGATTGCTGGCCAACTGGGTGGGAAGTTCTCCGAGATGCTCCCCTTTGAAGTCGCGTAATTTTGCTTCCTGCCCCTCCAGGTGCTTGCGGGCCTCCAGCAATTGAGTCTCAAGGAAGTCGGTGGTGTCCTCGGATTGCTTTTCTCGAACCCGCAGGCTTTCGTCGACGAAGAATGCAGTCAGCGCGTTGGTGGCCTGCTGAGTGAGATGTGGATCAGAACCCGAGTAAGAGATTCGGAAGGCAGTGAATACTTCGGGGCGGTTGGGTGTTTCGACGATCTCAATCTTGATATCTTTCCGCATGCGATCAACGAGGGCATCGGGGCCCAGCTTTTGGCGATCCGCGCCGTAGAGGTTAAGTTCACCGATGATGTGCCGTAGCCGGGTCCGACTGAGGACCTGTTGCGTCATGCTTTGTACTCGCTCTTGCATGTCGGCGGCTACATTCGAAACCACATAATGCTCGGGAACCTTCTGCTGCTCGATCAGAATCAGCGCCTCGGAGCGATATAGGCGAGGAAGGAACCAGCACACAACCCAGACCGCGGCCCAGCATAGAACGATCGGAAGTATCAGCAGCCACCGTCGCCGCCGGAGGATCTGCCAGTAATCTTTCCATGTCAGTACCGTTGGATTGTTCATAGACTCCCTCGTGGATGCCTGATCTCACTTCCGTAATGTTCTTGGAAGCCGCGATCGTACTCAGTCGCCAGCAATCTCCTGTGCGCGTTGCTCGGCGGTCCGACGCGCTGCCAGGTCCGCGGCTTCGTGCAACTTATAGAGCAGTGCCCGGTAGCTAATCCGCAAGGAGCGGGCCGCTTCCTTGCGGTTCCACTTGTGATTTTGAAGGGCTTTCAGAATGATCTTATGTTCGAAGTCTCGCGCCGCCCGGCGCGTCAACTTTCGCAAGGGCACGGAGCCGTCAAATACAACATCGGAACTTTGGTCAGAACTTTGGTCTTCTTCGCAGACAAGTTCGGCCCAGATCGCATCTTCCGAGCCAAGGATTACATACCGTTTCGTCAAATTCTCCAGTTCTCGAATGTTACCGTCCCAGGAATGCTGCGCGAACGCCCGAAAGATCGTCGTCGAAAATGGAGGTGAGCTCCGGCTGAACCGTTTGTTGTAGTAATTCAGCAGATAGTTCGCCAGTACCGGGATGTCGGCGATCCGTTCGCGGAGAGCGGGCAATCTCACGTTGACCACGTTGATGCGATAGAAGAGGTCGCGACGGAACCTACCCAAGTCGATTTCCTTCTGCAAGTCGCGATTGGTAGCGCATATTACGCGCACGTCTACGCGTTTCTCTTTCTTCCCGCCGATGGGATAGTATTCGCCGTCTTGCAAGAGCTGTAGAAGTTTGGATTGCGTTGCGAAATCGAGCTCAGCGATCTCGTCGAGGAACAACGTGCCTTCGTGCGCTTGTGCCACACGGCCCGCTTTGGCGCTGTGAGCGCCGGTAAACGCGCCTTTCTCGTATCCGAACAATTCGCTCTCAATCAGCGTGGTCGGAATCGAGGGGCAGCTGATCTTGACAAATGCACTCCCTTGCCAGGGTGACCACTGATGTAGAAGTTTAGCAACCACTTCTTTTCCAGTTCCACTCTCTCCGTGGATCAACACGGGAACACTCGTATCCGCTAGCTTCTGCAACTTCTCCCGCACGATCCGCATGCTGCTCGAGCCGCCAAAAATCACTTCTTCCGGAGGCAGGTCTTGGACCACGTCCCCAGTAAACGAGCGCCCGTTTACCTTAGGGGCGGTTAGGTTGTGCTCCAAGAAACTCACTCTTCTGCTACTCCTAGGCGAGCAAGTTTCGCAATTTTCGGAGATTCCCTGGCTTCGAGATAGTCAACCATAGAATTCATTTTCCCAGCGGTCTGGAGAACTGATAGGAAATCGAAACAAATTCGCGATTGGTGTTGGGAGTCGCGGCCAAGACGGCAACGCTGCTGTAATCCTGGTGAAGTCGCGTATATCCCAGCTGCAGATTCAGGTGCTGACCAAAGTGCTGTTGCAACGATACGGTTCCCGAAACCGTGTGTCCGTTGTCGCTGAATAGAGGCGTGGGAGCTAAGAGATCATTCTGAACATACCCGCCCGTTACCGACGCACTCAGCATCCGCGAAAGTTGTTGCCGTATCGAAGCGAAAGCACTGTCCATTCGCACTGCCCCAATGAGCCCGCCGCCACTCGAGATCATGTGCGCGTAGCTGACGGCCAGACTGCTCGAGTGCCCCTGCCAGTCCAAGCTGCCTCCAGCCGCCGGATTCCAACTTCGGGATGCCGGCGATGGTGGCGATACTGTATCGAAAAACTGCGGGCCATTTTCTGCGTATTGCGGCCCTCCAAAGACCGAAACCGAGAATCGCGGCGTCTCATATAGGGTGTAGAAAACGAGCAGCGCGTGTGTTTGCGTCTGGTTCGTTCCCGGCGCCGGATACGAAAGCAGCCGTTGATACTGGTAGACCGCGCCAATGTAGTGCCTCTTTGAGATCCGAAGCGAATAGAACGCCGATCCACCCTGCGAACTCGAATCAAAAAGGCCAGGAACCTCGGCTTGGTTCGGATAGTGCAAGTTCGTAAACGTTCCACTCGCTCCGATCATTCCGTTCGCGGCGAATTGGAAGGTGATACCCACATTCCCGAAATTGCTGAGACGGTCAGCAATCGGCGCAATCACCGACAAATTAGGCTCCTGCGCCCCGCCGGAGACGGCTCCGGCCGATGCCAAATCCGGCTGGTTAAACACGTTCGAGCTTTTCTGGAAACCGTCCCGCGCACTAAAAGTCACGTGCGGGCTCAGGCGGTAACGGAAATCGATCGAAGCATTCTGGTCCGCCTCGTTCAGGGAACTCTCTCGCTGATAGAAGGTGAATCCGGGCGCATAAGTCAAAATAAAATGCAGTCGCGATGTCGTTTCGTCCAGCGCTACGAAGGGTGCCACTGAGTAACTCACATCGCTCACAGGATGGCCCGTTAGTGACCCTATCGCATTGTCAGTGTATGCAGTCGTGAATGCCAATCCGCCGCGGAGATAGTTGGAGCGTTCTTCGGAAGTGGGCGACGTTGGGTAAGACTGACCGCTCACGGGGGGAGGAGTTAGCATTTTGTCTGGATCACTGTCACCACTGATGGAGACATCGATTGCGGAGCCAGTCGCCGCCGGCGCCGGAATGGTGCGTTGCTCATCCTGCGACCAAGCCGGGGCGCTGACCAGCAAGACCAATCCCAAGCAAATTGAATGGAAGATTCGCATGGCTACGGAATGTGGTTACGGAACAATGATCGTGTCGCCCGGCTGAAGCTTGATGTTTTGATTCATGTTCTTGCCTTGACTGACATCCTTGTAATTAAACGGGATGCGGGAATCTCCACTGGCGCCCTGCCGGAGAACGTAGATGGATTTCTTCTTTGCAAAATCACGGAAACCACCGGCGAGCGCAATTGCATCCAGCACCGTAGGGGAGTTGCCGATCACATACGATCCCGGCCGTGCCACTTGTCCCAGAATATTGAATTTCTGGCTGTTGACCTGCTGGACCATCACCGTAACTTCCGGCTCCGAAATGTCCTTCTTCAGCTTGCTGGCGATGTCTTTTTCGAGATTTAGGGGAGTGAGTCCAGCGGCCTGGATCTCGCCGGCCAGGGGAAGGGAGATCTTTCCATCGGAGCGGACAGGAATTGTACGCGAGATATCTGGCTCCTTCCACACGTTGATGACCAACACGTCATCGTTGCCGATGATAAAAGTATCGTCGTGCAGCTTCGCAGGTGCCTCTGCGGTAGTAGCGGGCTGAGCCGACGCCGTTGTCACAAGTTTCGATTCGCTCGTCGGTTTGGCTGGTACCGTTTGTGCCGCAAGCCCCGTTACGAGCAAGCAAGCGCAAAACACGGTCGAAAGATCGGGTTTGTATGCTTTCGGAGCCTCACCAACTCGATGCCGTTGAAAGTTCATTTGCTTTGTCTCCCGCTTGCAGCCGCAGATAAATGCTTCCCGAGCCTACGGTACGATTCCGTGATCGCGAATTGGCACCACCTTCGCGTTGATTCGGGTGATGCTGTGCTGCTGAATCTTATAGAGCAGGCCGCGGTAGCTGATGTGAAGCAGTCGGGCTGCTCTCTTTCTATTCCAGTTCGTCTCCGCTAGAGCCGTGTTGATTGCCTGGATCTCGGTTTCGTCCTTGAGGTTGCGAACCATGAACTTCAGGTCGCGGGCGCGTTCCTCTGGGCTAAGAACTGAATCCGCGACAAGCGGGGCAGGCTGTGGGGCCGGATCGGGAACGGTAACAGCCTTAACGAGCTTGCGACGCTGGTTAGCCTGCAACTCACCGAGTGCCGTACCTTCGTCAGCCATCACCAAATATCTCTTGACGAAGTTTTGTAACTCCCGGACATTGCCTGGCCAAGCATAGTGCAGGCACGCATCCATCAATTTCTTGGAGAATGGCAGTGGCGTGCGGGAATATTCGACTGCGATTCGTTGCATGAAGTGCCGGAGCAGCACCGGAATTTCGTCTTGACGCTCACGCAAGGGCGGCAGGAAGATGGTGAATGCGCTCAGGCGGTAATACAGGTCCTCGCGCAACCGGCGCTCGGCCATAGCATGCTGAATGTCAACATTCGTAGCTGCGAGAATGCGCACATCGACTTCGATGGTGGCCTCGCCGCCTAAGTGGAAAAACTGCTTGTCTTGTAGAACCTGAAGCAGCTTGGCCTGAAGATTGGCGGGCATTTCTGCCACTTCGTCCAGCAGGATCGTGCCCTTGTCACACAGTTCGAACTTGCCTGCCTTCGTCCGCGTGGCGCCGGTGAAAGCACCGCGCTCATGACCAAATAGTTCGCTTTCGAGAAGCTCCCCCGGCAAGGCAGCACAGTTGATTTTCAGGAGCAGTTGATCCGACCGCGCCGACAGCTTGTGGATGAGGCGAGCCACTACTTCCTTTCCCGTACCACTTTCGCCCAGGATCAGGACCGGTACGTCGATGTTGGCTAGCAGCTGGGCCTGAAGGCGAACTTTCTGCATGAGCGGACTTGCGGATAGGAAAAAGTGGTCGCCTCCCACGTCCACAACGCTTTCCTTCGTATGGCCGTCAGCTTCCCACTTGGTATTCACATGCCGCTTAAGCAACTGGAGCAGCTCGAACTCACGAAGCGGAAAAGTGATGTAGTCATGAGCCCCAATGCGAATCGCTTCCACGACTTCGCGGCTGTCACCGACCTTAGACAACACAATCACCTTCAGGTCAGGCCGCAGTTGGCGAAACCGTTGCAGCGTCTGGAGACCCTCGCCGTGACCGTTGCCCAGCTCCAGCAAAACTAGGTCGGGCATGGGATTGCGGTTAATTCTTGCCACGGCCGGCGCGCCGAATGCAACGGCTTCGGCGTTATACGAATTCCCCGCTAGAAGAGAATTAACTGAATGCACAGTAGCGGGCTCGTCGCCTACGACGAGTATGCGTGGAGCAGCCATATAGCTGAGACCTTCAGGGCTGACTTTAGTGTGTTGGTTTGAACCGCGTCGATCTGCTCTTTGGGAAGCGGCGTTCCCGATCTGCGAGTCACAAACAATGGGGCAGGCTAGATCGCTTCCACCTGGTACTGATCAATTCGGACTGCAATCGATCGCTGAATGGGTTCAACGGAAATGACCAGCGTACGGTCTCCATTGCGTGCGGTCAGGAGGCCTTCGATGCCATCCAGCGCGCCGCCACGAATTCGCACGCGCTGACCGACTTGCAGGAAAGGACAGAGCGTGTACGGAACATCACTCGACAGAAGTGCACGAATGTTCTCAATCTGGCCCTCGGGAATGGGAATGCCTTCGGCGCGGGAACCCACGAATCTCAGCACGCCATTGGTCTGCATCACCTTGTGCCATAGCTCAGGCAACAGCCGCATATGCACGAATGCATAGCAGGAAAACAGGGGCAGCTGAACCAGCTTCCGCCGATCGCTCCAGCGATGGACTTCGCTGATCAACGGGAGAAACGTCTTGATTCCCCGCTGCTCAAGCTGATTGACCACGAACTTCTCGTGCTGCGAGCGGGTGTGAATGGCATACCACTGCGGCTCTGCGACGGGCGTAGCAGACCACTGCGGTTCGAGCGACGGCGCACAAATCGGGTTAATCACGCTCACAGCTCTTCCCTCTGAGTCACATGCGCTTCTGCGCGGGGTAAAAACAAGCCGCCACACCGCGGAGGACACTTCCAGAACCGCAAAACATTTGGCGGCCCAGGAAACCTTGCGATGTGAGAATTTGCTGAACTTCTGAAATCGGTTTTGTTACCGCGTTGAGGAACTATGCAAACTTATACAACATCGCAATTCCTTGCAAGATTCGGAAACTCTCAGGTACGGAGTACCTACTGCAGCATCTTCCGGCGCAAACTATATTGGTGCTTTGTAGCCTGAATGTCTCTAGGACCACTTCACTTAGCGCCATGAGGTGATTCGGGTGAGGTCTTTCCGCGGGTAGTCAGGCATGTTTCTCCTGCTTCCACTTCGCGTGTGCTCGATATATCTCTAATTTGCCTTCAGATTCAATACATTCCCGCCCTTAGTTAAGGCTAGCCGTCAGGAAAATAACTGCTTTCGATTCTGCTTGCTTTCAGGTCGCGCCACTTGTAAACTCCCCCGAAGTTCAAATGTCCACGAGAGATCTTTACCTCTCACAGAGGCTGTATGTCCGTCGGAAGCGGCCCATGCATGACGGTTGTGATTGCGGATGCGCGTCGCATGGATTGCCAACTGTTGACGGACACGATTCAGCGCAATAGTCATATTCGAGTGATCGGTTGTGCCACCAGTTGCGCCGAGGTTATTTCAGCAGTTCGCGAGAATCAGCCTGATGTATCTGTGGTCAGCACAAAACTTCAGGACGGTGATTTTGCCGGCCTCCAGGCATTGCAGGAGTTGCGTGCGTTGGAGCCCGAATGTCGCGTGATTATGCTGCTCGACGAAGATAAAGCTGAATTGGTTGTTGAAGCTTTTCGCCATGGGGCCCGAGGTATTTTCTGCCGTACGGGGGTGTCCTCCGAGCTGCGCAAGGGTCTACAGGCAGTGCATGATGGTCAGATCTGGGCAAATAACAACCAGTTGGAGCACCTGGTCGGGGCAGTGATGCAGGTCCCAGCGCCCAAGTTCAGCGAGACCACGCGTTTGACGAAGCGGGAAGAAGAGGTCGCGCGCCTGGTCGCCGCTGGCCTATCGAATCGTGAAGTGTCCGAAAATCTCAGGCTCAGTCAGCACACGGTAAAGAATTATCTTTCCCGCGTCTTCGAAGAGTTGGAGATCTCTAACCGCACAGAGCTATTCCTCTACTTTTTGAGCCAGACGAAACCACCCAAAGCTGAGAATAATCAGATTCCGGCGGCAACGCACAAAGCAAGCGCCTAGAGTCTGTGCCACGTTCCGCAGACTTTTGCGCCGTGCTCAAAGACTTTACTTATATGCAACTTCTTGCGTAGTTGGTGTGATTCAGCCCCTTCAATGAGGGTTGACGCCAAGGTGCACGGGCATCACTTCGCGCAGGATGAATGGGGCGGTCGCGGCGAACCCACGGGATTCTTCCCCTGCCGCTACGCGTATCACCCTCCCGGTGGCCTCCAAGTACAGGCGCTGCGAGGTGTTTCTTTCCAAGGGCGGAACGTGGATCTGGAGACTCAGGGCAGTCCCAACTGGCGGTACGGTGTGGCAGGTTATAAACACACCTGTAATGCCGATGTCACGGGTTCGGCCAACACTTGTCTGGTTTTCCCAGCGAAAAATGACGGGGACCGGCAACTGGAAGCGGACAGCCCTTCTCTGCTCCACAGACCTCCAATGAGCATACGCTCGCAGGACTTTCGGATTGAAGGGGTGTTGCAAGTTGAGTTCCACTTGCGTTTGAGGATAATAGCTAAGGTTTGCCTGAGTGCCCGGTGAGCAAGTGATTCTTCCGCGATGCAGGCGCGGCAATTTCTCAAGGCATTTCGTTCAGGACCCGGTCGAACGACAGCGAACTGCTGGCAGGAATTAGCGCCTTTGCAAACGTGGTCGCGATGCTGGTCACACCTGTCAACGCTGCATTCTCGGGATTCTTGTTGGGTATTGGGTTTGAAAGCACCGAGAATGCCGAAACAGTAGACGTCAAGTTAGTGGTCGCGACCTTCAACAGACAACCCGGCCGACATTCTTTGGACTGGTGGCGTATCTCACAACTTCCACTCGACTGGACATGCCAAGCTTGTTAAAAATTCGGAACAGATAATTCTTGACGGTATTCTCGCTCAACTTCAGTTCACGAGCGATCTCCTTGTTGGTGCGGCCTTCGGCCAGAAAACGAACCACATCCTGTTCCCGACTGGAAAGTAACGCAGCACCTTGACTATCCATCAGCTGGGTCGCCGGGGCGGTCGCTAACGTTTCCAGTAGGAATTCAAGCTGAGGGCCGTTCACCCAAAGCTGGCCGTCGTGCACCTTATGGACACAGCGGACGAGCATCTTAAGCGGATCGTTGCGGCAGAAGACTCCCCGAGCTCCGCTTCGAAAAGCTTCTACAACCAGCTTGCGGTCGCCAGAATCCAGTAGCATGACGGTGCGGGTCTTGGGAACTGCCGCCCGCAGCTCTTTTAGTATTTCAAAACCTCTGCCCTGCACACCGCCTAGGGTCTCACTGATGATGGCGACCTCAGGCATCAGGGGAGTCGCCGTTGGGAGGACAGAGCTTCCGCTCGCATCGATGATGGCCAAGCTGCGGTCTCGCCTCAACACCTCGGCGATCATCCGTCCCGTCAACGTCGTGCTGTCGGCCACCAGCACGTGGACGCTTCCATTCACTTTCGTAAGAGACTTCGTCTGGGCCATAAGGCCTTCCAACGCGAGATTCCCAATTTCGGGGGCCCAAACGCCGAAACAAATACCATCTAATATCGTCTGCCGATGAAATATATGTCGTCCTCTTACCTCGGCGCAATAGCCCATCCGCCCCAGGTGAATAGCCCATCTGCGCACCAGCATGGCATTCCTGTGCTACGGCAATATTTGCCCAAATCGAGTGTCTCAGCCTCGATTCGTCATGACAAAATGCGCCGAGAGAATCGTTACAAGTTGAAAGGAGCCGGCGTGAGGGTCGAACGTCGCCAACCTGGCCCATGCTAACCCATGCCTGCCCCAAAGGACCGTCACCACGGGATCGCGATGTTAGATCGGACGTAGACTAGTATTCCGCAAGATGGCGAAACTGTTCAAAACTGCTCACTTTCTCAGATTCGTAGAAAGAATAAAGGTGGTTTCATCAACTGTCGGGTAGAATCTTGGTGACGTGGAGCAGGGGCCAGAGCAGCGCTATCATGCTCAGCAATTACCCGACTGATCGGGCGTTATCGATAAGAGTTCCGACCTCGGTGCGGTTCACCGCAACTCTTCAAGCCGCTTGCGCATGTCCTCCCCGCGGTACCTTCCACCAGGATTACAATTTTCACAGCCTGGACTGTGCATTCTCAGGAGGGACAACAGGTGACAGATCCAGTGTCTCAGGTTCACAACCCACCTCATCAGCCTCGCGTTGAACCATCTTCACCAGCATTTACCGTTTGTAAGGTCAAAGCTCTCTTCCGTAGACCATCTATCAATCGCTCATCCTCCGCGATCAGCTCTGGGCTTCTTTGTCTTTCTCCGCTTTGGATTTCAAGGAGCCGCTGCATCAACCCGGTGAAGTTTTTCATGACTTTTCTCCCAAGGCTGGTTTGACAGACACGATAGGCGATGGCCAAGGCAGAAAACTGTGCAAAAGTGAACAGTTTTAACAGTTTTATATGTGCGGCGGTCAGCCTCAACCTGTACAACAACTGTCGCGAAAAATGTGCAAATTTGGGCAATAATTTACTTGACTCGCCCACCTGTTTTTGATATATTTCAGTCATGGAACACGAACCTAAGAGCCTTCAAGAAGCGATTGTCTACTTCTCGAATCCTGATAATTGCATCGACTACGTTGCGATCCGGCGCTGGCCGAACGGCGTAGTCTGCCCCGGTTGCGGAGCCACCAAGGTTAGCTTTAACTCGAATCGGCGCACTTGGAAGTGTGGGAGCCATCATCCCAAGCGCGAGTTCTCCGTCAAGGTCGGCACGATCTATGAGGACTCGCCCATCTCGCTGGACAAATGGCTCACGGCAACGTGGATGCTTACGAATTGCAAGAACGGCGTGAGCAGCTACGAGATTGCGCGTGACGTGCGCGTTACACAGAAGTCGGCATGGTTCATGCTGCAACGGATTCGCCTTGCGATGCAGGATGATTTCTTTGGCTCCAAGCTCGGCGGCGAAGTCGAAGTGGACGAAACCTTCATCGGCGGTAAAGCGCGGAACATGCACGTTAGCGAACGCAAGCGCCGCATCACTGGCACTGGCACGAAAGATAAGACCGCAGTCATGGGTATCTTGGAGCGTGGCGGCAAGGTTCGCGCTGCGGTTGTTCCGAGCCGTCGCAAGACCGTATTGCAAGAGGAAGTACGCAAGCATGTCACGGCTGGCGCTGCCCTCTACAGCGATGCGCTCATGTCCTATGACGGACTGGCAACCGATTACGCGCACCAAGTCGTTGACCACGCCACGCAATACGTAGATGGCCGCGTGCACACAAATGGCCTTGAGAATTTCTGGTCGCTTCTCAAGCGCGGCATCTCGGGAACTTACGTTAGCGTGGAGCCTTTTCATCTTCACCGTTACCTTGATGAACAGATGTTTCGTTTCAACAATCGCAAAGACATGAATGACGCTGCCCGTTTTGATCTTGCTGTACGGCAGATCGTCGGAAAGCGCATTACGTTTGCTCAACTAACGGGCAAACCAAATTGAGCAAGGACTACCCAGACACGGGCCTCTCGGCGGCAAGGCCGGGGCAAGCGGGCTAAGAAGTCGCCCGCTTTTTCTTTGCTCGTTCGCGCTTACGCTTCCATGCCTTTTCTCGCTTCTTTAGTTCTTCCTTGGAGACTGAGAGAATCTTTCGCATCACAGTGTCAAATTTCTGGAATTCGGATGATTCCGTTTGCGTGTTTTTCATTGTGTGACCTCTTGCACCGCTCCTTGTCAGCTTTCATTGTTCTTTATTCCACTGGCAATTATCTAATCCATTCCATACAAAATTTGATCCCCAAAACCCCAACAATTGACTCGGCCAGTTTCTCTTCTCATATCTCAACGGAACGCGCCTTGTTTTCTGCTCTCCCAGAACGCGCACGTTCGCAAAATCATCCCATTGAATCACTCTTGGAATGACGCCAGATGAACACACGCTCACCACGTAGAACGGGAACGGATGCCCAGACATCAACGGATCAAAAGCGACAGGATAGGAATGACGCTTCCCATCGGTTGTATCAACAAGCATTGTCAGTCCAATTTCATCGAGTGTAACGGCTCCGTAGCTGCTAAGTTCACATTTGGCGGTAAAAGGAAACGGTAAACTGTGTTGATCCTCAATAAATTTCTTTTGTTCTCCAACAGTCATCCATCTACCTTCACTCTTAGAAGGCCAGTCCAATGCTGTGGTCGCTCCTGAACTAATATCCGCGAAAACACCAACGTCTGGGATGTTTGCGTTCCCCAACAAAACGCTCGGATGCACTCGTATGACGTGAATTGTTGAAGCGGCAGGGATGTGGATGGGAATGTGATCCGGTTCGCATCCTAAGCGAAAGGAAACTGGAGCAAGAGATGGTGGCTGCAGACCTGCATTAGGAGGTGCAGCAAGAATATGGTGAATGGCCCCATATATAATTAAGGCAGCGATACAGAGAATAGATACTCCAAGTCCCCACTTGTGCCAAGACTTTATCCGTGACCTGATGTAGGGCGTATGTTCATCTATCAAAATGCCGCTCTTGCTATCTTCACGCTTTCGCAAACCCAGAAATATAAGCATCCCTGCGACAGCGAAGCACAACAAACCTGCATAAGGTCCGCCCAATAGCCAACCAATTCCCCCGATCATGAAATCGCCTGCCCACAAAAAGTATTCCAGCCTAGACATGGGGCGATTCCCTCACGCAGATTAATTCCATGAGAACATCGTACCCCTCCAGGGTGGGCGAGGCAAGTATATTCTTGCCCAAATTTGACCAGCCTTCGCCGGCGCACATCGTCGATCATAGCGGTGGGTGTGGGGAGATCATTAAAGATGTTCAATTACCCCGGATGCAGTACGATTCTGTGCATCGACGATGATGACGGCATGCTACGTTACCAAAAAGCGCTGTTCGAAAGACGTGGATATCAGGTGCTCACTGCCGCCTCTGCCCGACAAGGCTTAAGAATTGCGGCAGTCTGTGCGGTTGCTGCCGTGGTCGTCGACTACCACATGCCCGAGATGAATGGTCTCGAGGTAGCGAACGAAATAAAGCGCCTCAAGCCACAAATACCAATAGTCATGGTTTCCAGTGACGACGCGATTCCAGAACTCGCATTGAGTGTGGTGGATGCCTTCGTTTCTAAGAACGAAGCGCCCCGCCGCTTGTTGCCCGTGATCACTCGAATCTGCGGTGAAAATCCCTCCGGGTTCCAAGAAACCAGAATCACGCCTGAGTATGGCCGTGTTTAGAAGTTAGCTGGGATGGGAAGCCCCTACCGCCTACCTGCTCGACGGGATGGAATGTTCGTCGACCCCACCCTCGCGAGCCGGAGACGAAGGGACCACCTATGGGGCGACAGCGAGTCAAGAAATTCCTTCCCCTGAGACGTCGGCTCCTATTTAACAGACTGATGCGTGCTAAGAGCGTCTAACCAAACCTCCACCAAGGCAGATTGGGTGCGCTCACTGCAACTTCGCGTACTCGGCTTTGGGCTTGCTTCAGGATGGGAATGTCGGCGTCGGAGTCTTTCCAGAGCGTGAGGAAGTCTTTGTAGGCGGTTAGTGCCCGGACGCGGGCGGCATCGGCATCCGCTCCCTCCGAACTTCTCGCCTGTAAGGCGTTTGCACGAGCCACGCCCAAATGCGCCAACGCTCCCGTCCAGCAGTTCCTTTTGCTTTCAGTGCTCCCCTGACCGGCACGACGGCGTACGCCCGAACACCGTGCAGCAAGGTCGGGATGGTCAGAGCAACCATTAACACATGCTGAAAACGGAGGAGTTATAGGGATTTATGTCTTATCGGGCAAGAATACTCTCTGAGTTTACTCCGTGATAACGCGCTGGACGGCTGCACGCCGGGCAGTGAGTAAATCTACCATCACAAAATATCCACGTTCGCATTAATTAAGGCACTCGCGTTTTGAGGCATTTGGCGTACCAGCTCCAGGAAATGAATTTGCACGATCATTTCTGGCATGGCCACCTGGATCTCTCCAAGATCGGAATCCATAGCCTGGTCACGCGATTGTCTGAGCTTAGAGCAGGTGAATGCAGTTCCATCAATGTTTCGGTGATACGGGTCCCAGGCAAGATGATCTTTGTGACTGAAGAGCTAGTTCAATCCCTCCATCAGGCCGCCACACCTGTAACCCACTCTAAGCTCGCGCCGGACTTTCCCCGCCCTTCGCGACGCCCCGTCCCGGCTCCGGCTTCAACACCTGCTGTACGCCGCCATCATCGGGTTTTGAAGGAGACTTCATCGGAGGCAGTTCCTTGCCGTCGACCAGCAGCAGCACTTCGGATGCGTCCAGCACTTCGCGCTCCAGCAAAGCCGCTGCAATCTTCTGCAGCGTGTCGCGGCTGCCTTCCAGAATGCTCTTCGCTGTTTCGTATCCCTGGTTCACCAACTTGCGGACTTCGTTGTCAATCTTGATGGCGGTGTCTTCGCTGTAGTCGCGATGCTGACTGATCTCCCGGCCGAGGAATATCTGCTCTTCCTTCTTGCCGAAAGTGAGCGGACCAAGATCGCTCATGCCCCACTCACAAACCATCTTGCGCGCCATTTCCGTGGCCCGCTCGATGTCGTTTCCCGCGCCGGTGCTCATCTGGTTGAGGAACAGTTCTTCGGCCAAACGCCCGCCCATCAATATCGCCAGGTCGGTCTTCAAGTAGTCCCGAGTGTAGTTGTGCCGGTCGTCAACCGGCAATTGCATGGTCACGCCCAGCGCCATGCCGCGCGGAATGATTGTGACCTTGTGAACCGGGTCAGAACCGGGCAGCTTCGCCGCGACCAACGCGTGCCCAGCTTCGTGGTATGCGGTGACCTTTTTTTCCTCGTCGGAAAGGATCAGCGACTTGCGCTCCACGCCCATCAGGACTTTGTCTTTGGCGACTTCGAAATCGAACATCAGCACAGCCTTGCGGTTCTGCCGGGCCGCTGCCAGCGCCGCTTCGTTCACCATGTTGGCGAGGTCCGCGCCGGAGAATCCCGGAGTGCCGCGCGCGAGCACCGAGAGATCGACGTCTTCGGCAAGAGGAACCTTGCGAGTATGAACGCTCAGGATCTCCTCGCGCCCGCGCACATGCGGACGGCTGACTACGATACGCCGGTCAAAACGTCCCGGGCGCAGCAGCGCCGGATCCAGCACATCGGGCCGATTCGTCGCTGCCATGAGGATGACGCCTTCATTCGATTCGAAGCCGTCCATCTCCACCAGCAACTGATTCAGCGTCTGTTCGCGCTCGTCGTGACCACCGCCCAACCCCGCGCCACGATGGCGTCCAACGGCGTCAATCTCGTCGATGAAAATGATGCACGGTGTGTTCTTCTTGCCTTGCTCGAACAGGTCGCGCACCCGGCTGGCCCCGACGCCCACGAACATTTCCACGAAATCCGAGCCGGAGATCGAGAAGAAAGGAACGTTGGATTCACCAGCGACGGCTCGAGCCAAAAGCGTCTTGCCGGTTCCCGGAGGTCCAACCAGCAGCACTCCCTTGGGAATTCTCCCGCCTAGTTTCTGGAACTTCTGCGCCTCACGCAGGAATTCGATGATCTCTCGCAGCTCTTCCTTGGCCTCTTCCACACCGGCCACATCCTTGAACGTAACTTTCTTCTGCTGCATCGAAAGCAGACGTGCCCCGCTCTTGCCGAACGACAACGCTTTGTTGCCGCCCGTCTGCATCTGGCGGATCATGAAGAACCACAGCGCACCCAGCAGAATCAGCGGAGCCCAAGTCCCCAACAACTGCAGCGGCCAGCTTCCGCTATTGGCATCCTTGACGGCAATCCCCACGTTCTTTTCCTTGAAGGTCTTGAACATGTCGGGATAGTTTGCCGGAACCGTGGTATGGAAGGCCGAACTGTCGCTGAATTTTCCGCGAACCTGCTGGCCGTCAACGGTGACTTCATGCACCTTGCCCTGATCCACATCACTTAAGAATTGGGAGAAGGAAACTTCTGCATCCTTCTGCCCGTTGCGGCCCTGCTGAATCACG
>Ga0182024_10006558_pt1 | contig 25493 bp, 17 predicted proteins | sample P32metaG_FD_120480 | JGI IMG/M metagenome (GOLD analysis project Ga0182024, IMG submission 120480) | Permafrost microbial communities from Stordalen Mire, Sweden - P3-2 metaG (Illumina Assembly) | ecosystem: Environmental > Terrestrial > Soil > Wetlands > Permafrost | place: Sweden: Stordalen...
AACCTGAGCGACGCGGCGGCAAAGAACATCAGTCGATGGTCCTAAGTCTCGCTGGCCTCCGTTTTCGGCGTGCGTTCCAAGAGGACCAGGGTCCTGTCGCGAAACTTGAAACGGGGGAAATAATTGTTGGAGGAAGGCGTTGGCATCAGGTCAATGCCTTCCTCGCCGACAGTATTCGGCCCAGCAGGAGCCACGAGCTGTACAGTCAAGCGGACGGGACCGGCGCGGATCCAACTTGGATCGTCGCCTCCCACAAGGCGATATCGGAGGCCATGGAGCGGTGGGCTTATTACGAAACCGCCGCTTCCCCGGAAGCCTCCCTCTATGGCTTCGATATCGATCCGACAACCAACGGGATGGCGGCGTACCCGGGTCTATTTGCGCGCCAGGCTCGGAAGGCCGCCTGGCTCGAGGGAGTCGAGCGCACGGCAGTCTTCGCCTGGTGGGACGGTCTCCTCGATGGACGGGTCGTCGAAACGGATTGGCCTGAGACCCAAGCCGTAATCCTTTCGCCGCCGGGAGGCGCATTTGTGGCGATAGTATTCTCCCGAACGCAATTCGGAACGTATGCATTCGGGAACGGCGCGAGCGAAACGATCTCAGGCGCCATCCTCAAGGGCTATGTAGAAATGGGGCGCCATGATCGGGCTGTGCGCCGCTACCTCGGCCGGCCAATCGGAACGCTGCGCCCTGCCAACATGTTTGAACGCCGGGCACTGTTTTTCTCCTCGAAAGATGGTTTTGAAGTTTTCAACGACAGGCTGCAACGCCCCGCCACAAGCACAATCCGCCGGTTCGAGCCGATATGCGATCGCGAGATCCCGGGGCCCTGGTCGCAGTACGCATCCGTCTGGCGGGCGGCCTTCCGCCCTCCCTCCGACGCATTTATCAGCCCGAACGTGAACTATTTCTACTGGTGATGGGCGCGATTCGAACTTTCAGCGTGTATTCGCGATTTCAGCCCAATGACCGAATGCGCGGAGACGCCTCATGAGAAAGTAAGGAGCGGAAATGGGCCCGGCGAACACCCCTCGCACTCTTTGGCAATCCTGCGGCGCAGCCTTCGTACTTGTCGCCGTTGCGGCAGCCCTGCGGATATGGCCGTTGCAGGCTCTCGGAAATCGTCTCGCCTGGCTGACGTTTTACCCCGCCGTCGTGGCGGCAGGCCTCTACGGAGGCTTCGCAGCCGGCGCGCTCGGAGCGGTTCTATCGTTGATCTTCGTATTGTGGCTGCTTCCGCCGTTCGTCCACCATCCCTTCATCAAGGACAGCGTTGATTGGCTCGGTGCCGCGGTCTTCGCCGGCGCATGCGTGGCGCTATCCGGACTCACGCGCGACATCACCGGTCGCAAAAAGGCTGAAGCGGCGCTGCGCCTGCAAAGCACCGCTTTGGAAGCTGCCGCAAACGGAATCGTCATCACCGATCGCGACGGCGTGATCGAGTGGGCCAATCCGGCCTTTCTTGCGCTCACCGGATACAAGCTCGTCGAAACCATCGGCAGGAACACGCGGGACCTGATCAAGTCCGGCCGGCACGACAAGCAATTCTACCATCAAATCTGGGAAACCATTCTCGCGGGCAAGGTCTGGCGGGGAGAAATCATCAACCGGCGCAAAGACGGCGCCTTTTACACTGAGGAGATGACCATCACTCCTGTCCGCGCGGAATCCGGAGAAATCTCCAAGTTCATTGCAATCAAGCAGGACATCACCGACCGCAAGCAGTCAGACGAGCAGAAGCTGCGCACGCAGCGGCTTGAGAGTCTCGGCATGCTGGCATCCGGCATCGCCCATGATCTCAACAACATGCTGGCGCCGATCATTCTTGTGGGGCCACTGCTGCGCGAACACCTCTCCAGGCCTCAAGACCTCAAGGTCCTCGACGCTCTTGAGCGCAGCGCCGAGCGCGGAACCGGGCTTGTGCGGCAGATCCTCGCCTTCGCCCAGGGCACCGCCGGAGAGCTGAAGCTCATCCAGGTGAAGCATGTGGTGGTCGACATCATCAGCATGCTGGAGGCGACCTTCCCCAAATCCATCCGGATCGAGCAAAACGTTCTCTCCAACGCCTGGACCATCAAGGGCGACGCCACCCAGATTCACCAGGTGCTGCTCAATCTTTGCATCAATGCGCGCGATGCGATGCCGAGGGGAGGCACGTTGCGAATCCGCGTCACCAACCGCACGCTGACGACGGCGAGAGCCAAGGAGATTCCGGGAGCGAGAGCCGGGGATTGGCTCGTTCTTGAAGTAGGCGACACCGGCACCGGAATTGCGCCCGAAGTGCTGCCCCACATCTGGGAGCCGTTTTTCACGACCAAGGGCGAAGGCAAGGGCTCCGGGCTGGGGCTATCCACGCTTCGCGGCATCGTCCAACGCCACTTCGGATTCATCGAACTGCTCACAAAGGCCGGCGATGGCACCACCATCCGGGTGTATCTTCCGGCTTTCAAAAACGAGCCTTCCCCTCCGAGCAACGCCGCGCCTCCACCCCTTTTCGAGGGCGCGGGCGAACTGATTCTAATCGTCGATGACAATCCGGCTGTGCGCGAAACCCTCGAATCAATCCTCGGCAAGCACGGGTATCGGACCCTGCAGGCCGTCGACGGCGTGGATGCCATCAACGCCTTCACCAGTCATTTCTTCGAAATCGCCCTGGCCATCATCGATGTCGATATGCCCGCTCTAAATGGCGCCGCGGTGGCGAGGGCGCTGACGCGGCTTCGCCCCAGCCTCCCGCTGATCGCGATGAGCGGGCTCGAGAGCAGCGACACGGATGGGGCCGACGTCCGCGCCGCCCAAAGGCTGACCAAGGCGTTTCTTTCCAAACCTTTCACGGCTCATGATCTTCTTGCCAGCGTTCATCGGGTTCTTCATCCGAGCGAAAAAATCTGATCCCAATGCCATCCATCCTGCTGATTGAGGACGACGATCTGCTTCGCGAGGCGCTCGCCAGCGTGCTCGCCGCTCGCGGCTACAGTGTCACCCAGGCGTCCGACGGCGAGAAAGGCATAAAGCTCTTTCGCACCGGTCCCACCGATCTGGTCATCACAGACATTGTGATGCCCAACAAGGAGGGCGTGGAAACCATCACGGAACTGCATCGCGACTATCCCAATCTGGGCATTATTGCGATGACCGGCCACATTGCGGCGGACGGCCCCCTTTATCTCAAAATGGCCGGCGCGCTCGGCGCCCGGTGCACTCTCGAGAAACCATTCGATTTTCCCACCTTGCTGTCCGCGATCGACCGAGTGCTCGCCGAAATCGGAAAGGGCAAAACGGTCACGTGATTTTCCGGCCTTCGCCGGATTCGTACGCCCGCGCGAGCAATTCGACGATGTGCAAGACCGGGACTTGCCGTCCGAGGAGCTGGAGATGCCGCCGAACCTGCATCATGCACCCGATGTTCCCCGTGGCGATCACATCGGCCTGCGTCGCGACTAGGTTCTCGGCCTTCCGCCGGCCCAGCGTGTCGGCCAACTCCGGATGCTCGAGGTTGTAGGTCCCGGCCGACCCGCAGCAAATTTCCCATTCCGCCGGCTCGAGCACCTGCACTCCGCCGATCTGCGACAGGAGATGGCGCGGCTCGTTTCGAACAGATTGAGCGTGTCCCAGGTGACAGGCATCATGGTAAGCCACTTTCAGGTCCAGGCCGGCCGGCGGAGGGACAAGGCCGAGCCGGTCAAGATACACCGACACGTCCAGCGTGCGGGCGGCAAATGCGCGGGCCGTCTCCTCCTCGGGAAGTCCGTGAAACAAAAGGCCGTATTCATGGAGCCCGGATCCGCACCCCGCCGCGTTGGTGATGATCGCATCCACGTCATTCGGAAATGCCAAAAGATTCCGACGCGCGGCGCCAAGGGCGGCGTTCTGTTCGCCCACGTGCATCGCAAGGGCGCCGCAGCATCCCTGGGCTCGCGGTATGACGGTCTCGACGCCGTTTTCCGCCAGCACCCGCACGGTCGCACGGTTGACGCCGGGCGCCAACACCTGCTGCGCGCAGCCGGTCAGCAATGCGACGCGTCCGCGGCGCGGGCCGCGGGCCGGTATAATCTCCGGCAGGGGGTCCGCCGGGGGAACCCGTTCGGGGATGAGATCGATCAGCGGCCGCATGCGAGCGGGCATCCACGATCGAAACGGACGGGCAAGGCGGGCCAGGGCCAGCGCTGCGCGGAACCTTCGGGGATAAGGGAGCGTTTGTAGCAGCAGCGCGCGCCGCGCCCGCTCAAGCCAGCCCCGCGTCAGCTTTGGCTCCGACCACGCGCGGTACGGAGTGATCAGTTCGCCATAGGACACGCCCGAAGGACATGAGGTTTCGCAGGCCAGGCACCCGAGGCATTGGTCGATGAATGGCTTCACTTCATCGGCCGTAAGCCGACCCTCCAGCGTCTCCTTCATCAGAAAAATGCGGCCTCTGGGCGAATTCATCTCCTCTCCGAGGGCGACGTACGTGGGGCACGTCGGCAGGCAGAAGCCGCAGTGAACGCAGGCCTCGATCGCCCGGCTCATGTCGGCTGTTTGGCGTCCGCCAGATCCCTTCTTTATCGCGTGGAGCATCAGAATTCTGGAAACCGATTGTTGGGATCGAGCGCCGCCTTCACGCGGGACAGGAACGTTTCGCCCCGAATGGCTCCGATCATCGGGCGGGGCGCCGGCCCGGCCAGGGCAAGACCCGATAGGCCCCGTCCACGCAATGCGGATTCGAGCGCCTCGAATCCGAGGTTCCATTCAATCCATGCCACGTTGCCTCCCGCGCTGTATCGCCGGCGGGCGCCCGCAGCCGCCAGGGCCGAGTCGAATGCGGGTATATCCGTGGTCGTCAACGGCACTTTCGCAAGAATCGAACCGGCGCTCGCCGGGATGGCAGGCTCGAGGTTTTGCCAAAACGCGGCGTCGGCGTCGTTCAGAAGCCGCGACGCCGGACGACATGCCGCGCGCTCGGCCGCCGCCATGCGCGCCGCAAATGATTCGGCCGGCCCCCCAAGACGAACCGCGATCGCGGATTGATCCGGCAAGATTTCAACTGCCTCGAAATCGAACGAACCGGTCTTGAGGTTTTCAATCAACTGGAGAGCCTCCGAAATATTTTCGCTAGCGAAACAAAGCGTCGCAAACGCCCGCGGCCGGGGAAACACCTTGAACGTGGCCTCCACGAGGATTCCGAGCCGGCCAAGGCTTCCGACAAACAGCTTTGGCAAATCGAAGCCCGCCGCATTCTTCACGACCTTTCCTCCTCCCCTCACCTGCTCCCCAAGGCCGCTGATAAAGCGGATGCCGAGGATAAAGTCGCGCACTCCACCGTAACGCTGGCGGCCCGCTCCGCTGAGACCGGCCGCGATCGTGCCGCCCAATGTGGCGCCCGCCCGAGCAAAAGGGGGGTCGAACGGAAGATACTGTCCATGCCGCGCAAGCGCCGCTCCGATCTCCTCGATTGGGGTGCCGGCGAGCGCCGTAAATGTCAGTTCGCCGGGATCGTATTCGACGATGCCCGAAAGGCTCCGCATGGTGATGGGCGCGCATCCCCCGGGGATGGATGAAAGAACGGGCTTCGTTCCAGCGCCCACCGCAATAACTTTCGGTGTTTTGGCGACGAGGTCCACCACCTCAGCCACGCTTTTCGGGGCGGGGACCGATGGTTCGGCAACGGAAGCCATGGTGCTCATTCCCGCGAAATGACTCCGGCCCGCTCGAGGGGGTGCGGGCCATGCGCCGTCAGCGCGGGAGCCTCGCCCGTTGGGAACATCTTGCCGGAGTTTGAAAGCCCCTTTGGATCGATCGCACGGTGAAGCCGATGCATGACCTCGATATCCGTCGGCGTGAACATTTCGGCCAGGTATTCGCGCTTTTCCATGCCCACACCGTGCTCCCCGGTGATCGAGCCGCCGAGCCGCAGGCAAAGCCGGAGAATATCCCCGGCGAGTTTCTCGGCCTTTTCAAGCGCACCGGACTCGCGGCCATCGTACAGGATGAGCGGATGCAGATTCCCGTCGCCCGCGTGAAACACGTTCGCGACTCGGATGCCGCGCTCGCGGCCCATCCGTCCGATTTCGCCAAGCGCCTCGCCAAGACGGCTGCGCGGCACCACGCCATCCTGCACGATGTAATCGGGGGAAAGGCGGCCAACGGCTGAAAATGCGCTTTTGCGCCCCTTCCAAAACAGGAGCCGTTCCGCGTTGTCCCGCGCCACGCGGACCTCCCGCGGCCCCGACAGGCGGATGATCTCATTCAAGCGGGCAAAATCCAAGTCGACCACCGACCGCTCCCCTTCCAATTCGACGATCAGGATCGCATTCGCATCAGGAGGATATCCCGCATGAACGGCCGCCTCCGCGGCCTCGATCGCAAGCCGGTCCATGATCTCCATCGCACCCGGCAACAACCCGCTCGCGACAATTCGCGAGACTGCCTCGCCCGCATCCTCGACGCGATCGTAGGCCGCGAGAACTGTCCGGTAGATCTCCGGAATCGGCAGAAGCCGCAGGGTGATCTCGACAGCCACCCCGAATAGCCCCTCGTTGCCCACAAACAACCCGTGAAGATCGGGGCCCGCGCCTTCCAGGCTTTCTCCGCCCAATTCGACCACACTGCCGTCGGGAAGGACAGCAGTCAGCCCCAGTACATGGTTGGATGTCATTCCGTACTTCAGGCAATGGGCTCCACCCGCGTTAAATGCGACGTTCCCGCCGATCGTGCAGATCGATTGGCTGGACGGATCCGGGGCGTAATAAAGGCGATGGCGCGCCGCAAGCTGCGACACGGTCAAATTGACGACTCCAGGCTCGACGACGGCAATCCGGCGGACCGGATCGATGCGAAGAACCCGGTTCAGCCGGTTCAGAGCGATGACGATCCCGCCGTTCACCGGCACCGATCCGCCGGACAGGCTGGTCCCGCTTCCCCGCGCGACAAAGGGCACGCCGTGGTCCCTGCACAGGCAAACGGCCTTGACCACGTCTTCCCTTGATTCGGCAATGACCACCGCGATCGGCCGGGCCCGAAAAGCCGTCAGCCCATCCGACTCAAATGAAGTCAATTGTGCCGCTCCGATCAACAATTGCGCCGGGGAGAATCGGGTGCCCAAGGCGGTGAGAAAGGGTGATCGCATGAACGTGCCTATGCAATGGGTACGCCTATTCGGACCCTCTCTCAAGACTGATTGGATAAGCCGCCGTGTCCCGGGCGGATGGAACACGGGCATCAAATCACTAGTGATGTATCTTGGTAAACAGTTCTTGTCCCAGCCATAAGCCATAGAGACTCAAGAGGAGGCCAAGTTCCACGGAGGTTCCGCGGTTGAATCCCAAGGCGTTGGCTAAAACGTAGGCTGTCAGACCAACAAGGATCGCCATGCTGAATTCGCTGAGCCTTTTCATGAGCCTAGGATACTCGAAATCGATCTTTTTTCGGCGCATTTTTTGGCCAATCCTGAGCGCTTTTGGCCCAGCCTAGGTGCCCAAACGCGTGCCACGACAGGCCAAGAAATGTGGGCCGTAGTTCAGCCGGTCCGAACATCACGGAAGACATGAGAGGACAAATTTAGCGGCAAGAACGGCAATCGATGCGGAGACGCCATACCCTATTTAGTTTAATTTTTACGATATTCCCCAAGAGGCAGCCGCACTACCCATGTCCGAGAAAACAAACCATCCATGCAAACGTTTCCTACCTTTATACCTCCGCCCCCGAATGAGGCCGACATTCGCGCCTATGTTTACAAACTCTGTCGCCGCGGGGGCCGTATTGCGGGCCGATATCTCAACGATTGGCTAGATGCCGAGGAGGGCCACGGCGCCCACATTCCACCGCGCAGCGGCCACCTGCAACTGTGCGAGTACCCGCTCATGATTGCCGAACGGCCCGCAGCGGTCGTCAAGATACCCGCCGTAGACCAATGGATACAATCGCATGAGACATCAGATCATGCCGAGTTCCGCGATTAAGAGACAAGGCATACACTGCGCCTTGTTAGGCGCAGAGCCAAAATCCATCTCTATGCTCCGTCCAAAGTATCAAATCGTTCTGGAGTTCATCGTCGACGGGTCGCAGGCCAAAGAACGTCTTATTGAGGCCGAAGGGCTTCTTCGGGAGGAACTGTCCATAGGGATCGTTTCGGGTCGCGAGGAGAGGGTTGGATGTGTCCGGCTTTTCGTTGTAACCGGTTCGCCCGTTTCCTGTCTCGCCGATATCTCTCATCGCATCCACTGGCTAGGAGTGGCTCCATCGGCCATGACCTGCCAATCCGCGGAAGAGGATGCCTCCGGCCATTTGCGCCTGCTCGGACACAAGGTGTCCCTTTCTGTCGCAGACCCTACCCATGGTGCAGCTAAGATAGCGCTGCTTACTTGCTAGAGGCGACCCCCACGCGGACTGGAATGATTCTCCATTTGACTCGCAAGACCGCCCCGGATGGGGTCGCGCAATGACAACTAAGAGCGTTAAACCCGCGGCGGGGCCAGCCGAGGTCCGCGAGGATGTCCGCGGCCAGTTTCCCGGCCTTTTCGGATCCAAGACGGTGAACGGCCGGAAAGTGAACGTTGAGCAGACGATTGCCGCCCTCACCCGGGAATTGCGTCCGGAAATCGCCGCGGCATTGGATGCACGCCGGACCCTGCTTGCATCCACCGCGCCGGTCCAGAAGAGGTACGGCTGGCCGGATTGGAGCGAGTCGTTTGCGGATCCTGCCAGCGGGAAGCGCTGGACCTACCGTCAGATCGTCCAGGGCCTCGTGGACAACTTTCTCGGCCGCGAGAGCGAATGGCGCTGGCGGCTCAACGACGAAACGCCCATTCCGCAGGATGCGCACCCGTTGAAGAATCCCGGCCTCGAACTCACCGGGCCGTGGCACCCGCTGGACATGGTCTTTAACGCGCTCAACAGCCCGGCTCCGATGAACATGCCGGACTTTGAGGACGCCTCGCCGCCGCATTTCCAACCCGATGGCACGCCCACAAACCGGCCGATCGGAGTCTTTGCGGCCATACAAAACGCCGGGGAAATTTTCGAAGGCCGCTGGTCGGGCCGCCCGTACGAGGTGATGAAGAAAGACAAGAAACGAACCTACCGGATCGACAAAGCTCCTTCGCAGTGGCCGACCCGATTTGCGCGGCCTCCCAGCATCCATATCACGTTCGATCCCATTCAGGTCGACGGCATGCCGGCGCCCGGACTGATCGCCATCGCGGTCCTTTGGATCTTCAATACCTACGACTCGCTAAAAAAAGACGGCACCGGCGTTTATTTCTACATCCCGAAGCTTCAGACTCCAAAGGAGGCCCTGATCGTGGAGAAGCTCCTGGCCGGCCTGGAGGCGGCGATTGGCGCCGCCACGGGCTCGATCAAGATAAAGATGCTCTACGAGGAGGGAAATGCGGGCCGGTTTCTGCCGGCAATAGCGTGGGTATTGCGCCGCCGGCTATTGGGAACCAATGTCGGCCGATGGGACTACCTCGGCAGCCTGATCGAGCTTTGGAAGGACGACCCGAACGGGATTTATCCCGATCCGCAGTCGATCGGCATGGCCTCTCCCAACATGATCGCCTACCAGCGGTACAACGCGCTCATGATGCTCATGGCGGGAATGAAGGACGGCGAATTGAGCCAGGGCGCTCCAATCGGCGGAATGGCCGCCGTCATGATCTACCAAGCCGGCGATCCGTATGGCCGTTCTCGGTACAATCCGCTGGCCCTACGCGCAATGGTCGGCGACAAGCTGCGCGAACGCCTGCTGGGCCTCATGTTCGTGCCCGAACGGCCGCTGCCGGCAGGTGCGAGCCCGACTCTGGGCGACATCCTGGCCGGACACGTCAAGGGACGGCTCTACGATGCCTACCGGCAGAGCTGGGTCGCCAGTCCGGAACCGGCCTACGTCGCCGCCGGCAACGGTCCCCTGCAGGCGCCAGTCGACAAGCTACAGGGCATCATTGATGCGCCAATTGAGACGGTGGAAGTCAAAGGCAGGGTAATGCCGACGGCCCGAAGCGGACTTGTCGAATCCGAGAAGCAGTTGCTCAAGTCCCGTGGTATACTGGACCCCCAGGGCAGGATCCTGCCCCGAATCCTCACCCGCGAGGGCTTGGATTCACCCGAAAAAATCCTCACCTCGGAGCTGTGGGACTCGATTTACGGGGTCCCCTCAGGCGATGTCACGATCGAGCGCATCCAGCACGCGTTCTACATGTCCGCGAACTATGGCTTTCAGATTCTCAACGGAAACTTCGCGGCAGCGATCGACGACTACGAACTCAAGCTCCGGTTCATGAATGACCTGGCCACCTACCGGATCAATGTCTCGTGGCTGTGGTCCCTGCTCCGGCATCGAGCCGTTATCACCAAGGACGGGCATCTCAAGCGCCCGGCTTTAACGGAAGACGGGGTCGAACCGGCCTTAAACGCAATCGAAGTCAAGGCGGGCACCCCGTTTACTCAGGAGCTTTTCGAAAAGGTGTGGGAATTCCACAGCGAATGGACGGCTGCGTTTTTTGCCGAGCTCGACCGCCGCGGCGACCCGGGGCGATTCGACCGATCCAAGGCCGCCGTCATCATGGATCTCCTGAAGCGGCAGCTCCCTTCACCCCGCTATCTTCAGCACAGCGCTCGCGTGCTCTTTGTGGTGGCGCAGGAGGACGAGAAGACGCGCGCGCAGATTCTGGAGGCGATTTTCGACCTCTCACGCGAATCGGTCGTCGAGCGCGTTCGCGCCGGCACCATGGACAAGCGCGCCCTGGCCGCGCACGACTACGCCTACGACATTATCCCGAGCGCCGGGTGATCGCCGCGGAGACCGGCATGGGCCCGCCGGGCAAAGACGGGATTAGGTCTCGGCGATGTGGCTTTGGTCAAAACTTGTATCCGACGCCGAGAACCTGGGAAAAATTGGTGAACGCGGGTCCATTGGTTTCGCGCTCTTTCAATGTCCCGCCGAAATTGTACCTGATCCCGATGGAAAAGCCGTCGCTATTCAAACCCGACTGGCCAAAATGGGTGTGGTCATAGGCAAGATAAGCCGACCACGAACTGTCCAGCAGGCGGCTCTCGGCACCCAGGCCAAACGAGGTGATGTTGTCGGTGAGCGTGACAGTCGGCACGAAGTTGGAAGAGGTGTGCTGAGCGCCGGCATTTACCGTTAACCGCAAATCATCGGTCGGAAAATAACGAAGCTCCGTCCGGCCGCCCCATAGATCGGTGCTTCCCGTTCCGGTATGCGCGTAGACGCCCTGGGATTCCCAGAAAAAGCGATCCACGGGAATAATGGTTTCTATGCCGCCGCCCCAGGTCGCGGTTCCATTGTTGGAATATCCGCCGACAAAGCCGCCAATCGGAATATTGTCCAGCTTGTAGCTGTAGTGCGCGTCCCCATCCCAAGCGTTGGTTTCGGGTGCGCCGCGTCCCGGATCTAGCCGGGAATAGTCGCCGTCCACCTGCACGCTCGAAAACGAATCGATCGGCACGCCGAAAGCCCCGCCGAAGGCTCCGGCACCGCTGGTCCAGTTTGTCCCGTTCGCATTCATCGCGTACACTCCGTAATCCGCCCCCAGGTAACCGAGACCTCCCGCAGGACCACCATTCGCATCCGTCGCGGGTGTTCCTTGCAGCTTGGATCCTTCCGGCGACTGTTGGGCTGAGACAGGCTGGGCGATAACAAATGCAACGATTGCGAACAGGCACGATGCCTGAACCGATGGCGATTTGTTTATGCTGCGCAATGACATGAGCGAAAATTTGCGACAACACGGTGATCTTGCGCAACTGCAAAAACCTGCACATTAACCCGCACGGCAGTTAAAAAATCGGGTTTTGTGGGCCGTGATTGCGCTTAACTCATGGTTATGGCTTGCTCGGATAGCTCAAAATCATTCCGCCGGCGGCCGCTATCTTCTTTGCAGGCTGGCGAGCTCAAGGCGCGCGCGCGCAGCCGAATCGCCGGTGGGCGCGCTTCGCAAATACATTGCAAGAGCCTGGACCGCCGTGGCGCGGTCGCCGAGCTGGGCGGCGGCCATTCCCAACGGAAAATAAGCTCCGCTCAATTTCGGGTCCAGGCCCAGCGCGGTGTTCGCTTCCAAGTATGCGACCGCCGGCACTCCGGCCTGGAGAGAGGTGTTCGCCAAACTTAAGTACTGTTGCGAAAGCGCCGGCACCCGTTGTTCGGCGCGCGCAAAATCTCCGGCGGCGGGGTTGCCGTTGTAGAGGTTCGCCACCCCAAGCAGAACCATCATCTGCGGATTATTCGGCACCACTTTGGAGAGCGCAATCGCCTCGAGCAAACCCGCACGCCGGTCGCCCGCGAGCAATTCCATGAGCGCCCTGAGCCTGCGCGCCTCAAGGTCTCCAGGATCGCGCATCGCCAGAGTCTTCCAATCCGCCAGCGCGCCGTGCAAGTCGTTCAGCCACAGGCGTGCCTGGCCCCGCTCGAAGATCGAGTCGCGGTGGTAGGGGGCATGCCCGACCGCCACGTTGTAGGCCGCCAACGCCTCAGCATAGCGCTTGGATTCAAAAAGTTCGTGGGCGGTGTGAAACTCGGGCGGCACAGGTCCATGCGGGGGAACGCCGAGGACCAGGCGGAAGACTCCGGTCTGTTTCTGGCGAAAAATTGTCAAGTCGACCGGCGCGCCCGGAGCGGCCTGCGCAATCTCTTCAACGAATATGCCCCCCTGCTCAACCGGTCGGCCACCGACCGCCACGATGATATCGCCGCGGCGAATTCCCCCATACGCCGCCGGGCTGCCGGGGGATACTTGGGTGACAAGGAGTCCAGTCGCGCCAGCGTAGCCCGATTGCTCAACCTCTTGGCGCGCCTTGGGATCCCGGATATCCATAATAGTGGTTCCAAGATAGGCGCGCCGCGGAAGGATAGGTGCGGGAGGCCTTGCTGGAGTCTGGACATTGGGCGCCGGGGGCGGAGAAGTCCCAGTTTCGGCGGGCAGATTAGGCGACGGAAGTGTCGCCGGAGCTTGGACAACGGGCGCCGGCGGAGGAGGAGTCGCCGCCTCCACGGGCGGCGCGGGCAAAGGAGGTGCAGCAGGCCCGGCCGCAGGCGGGACGACGGCTGCATCCAGCCCGATGACTGAGGTGGGCGGCGTCGGCGGTGGAGGAGTCACCGTTTCCATGGGCGCCGCCGCCACGGGCTGGCTGGCAGGCGTGGCTGCAGCCGGCACGGCAGGAGAGGTTGGCGGGGGTGCAGTAGCTGGAGGGACCGTGGCGGCGGCAACTGCGCTGGTTGCTGGTTCAGCCGAGCCGCCCGGCGCGGGTACATCCTTGACTGACCCGTCGGCAAACGCCGCCAGCAACGTATTTTTACCCGGTTCCGGTATTTTTTCGCGAACCACCAAATCGGTGACTCCGGGAAGCGGGTCGAGTGTATAGTCGGTCTTGGCATCGATGTCGGCGCGGGAATCGATCTTGGTGCCGGACACAGGACTGGCGAAATCGGCCGGGTCGTCCACCAATCCGGAGTAGTAAAGATCGGAGAGCTTGGCCGGATTCTTGTCCCCATTGATCATGCGGTAGGCGCGCACCGCCGCGCCCAGGCTTTCCAGGCGCGTTCGGGACACGTCATCCGAGCTGCCGTCCGCGAAGACGAGGAGCGGCGCCAGAAGGGCGATTGCGAAAATCTGTTTCATGCGGCCTTTCGGTAGCTCGATTGCTGAAAGCGGGGGCGCAGCAGCGACTGGGTCGAATTGGACGGGGTCTTGACGTTGATGTGCTCCCGCGTGTCGAGACCTTCCATCATCGATCTAAGGTACTTGTGGCGCCATTTGAGGTTTTCGACCGTCTGATCCACCATCTCCTTGATCGAGGCTTGGAATTGTTCCTCGATATTGACGTCGGGACCCATCGTCTTCCGGATGGCCTGGGCGAACGCATCCCGTTCGGACTGGGTGCCACGGATCTTCATGTAGGAGCCCTGCAAGAGCTCGCGCAACTCGGCTTCGTCTTTCATCATATCATCGATTTTGCCCAGCATTTTCTCGCAATCCTTGTATCGCAGCGATTCCTGCGAGGTCAGGGTTCGGAGCCCGTCTTTGGCGTCGGCCAGCTTGGCGGAGACTTTCCCCGGCGCCGGTATATCCAGATTGGCCACTTGATCATAGGCCTTGTCAAACCACGCATCGCGGCCGTACATCCCGGTTAGATACGCTTCCGCCCGCGTTCCCGGTAGCGGCGGCTGGTTCAGCGCGTTCGCTGCGCGGGCGATCGAACCCCGGGGATCTCCCTGGCCCCAGTCCAGGCCGACCAACCGGCCGTCGACCACCCGGTAATTGCCCGCGTGGCGGTCGAAATCGTGCACCAAGTTGCCCAGCGTAAACATCTCGGCGACCTGCTGTCGGTATTGAAAGACCACCTCGGGATCGAGTTTCTCAAGCGAGGTTCCACTGAGGCGGCGATAGATGAACTGCACCTTGATGATTTCGCCGTCGGCGTTGCGCAGGATGCGCGCACGCACGGCCGGCACATCCAGCTTGAGCGACTGCGCCATGTCGGTGATGACTTGCTCGGCCTCGACGGATCGCAGCAGGTAGTCGGCGTCGATTGCCGCGTTATCTTGCATACGCAGTCCATCGATGACGCGAGAGCCGCCCACTTCCATCTCCTTTACCAGGTAATCGCCGTCCTCGAACATCTGGGAGTACGTCCCCTGCTCATCAAAGGGCTTGCCCCTCCACGCCGACTCCCGGGAAAGCACGCTCTCGACCTCGGAGTCCGTAAAATCGGCCCCTCCCTTGAACGGTCCGGTCGGGGGCGCCACGTCCGTCTCGTCGATCGCGTGCGCGAACAGGATCCGGCGCTCCAATTGGGCGGATTCGGGGTTCCCGGCCGTCATCGACGCCTGCGCCTGCTCGTAAAGCTCGAGAGCCTTGCTCGTGTCGCCGGCAAGCAGGGCCTCGTCGCCCGCTTGGACTGTCGGGTTGGTTGACCGGCGGCTGAGCGGGGTTGGAGTGTCCGAGCGGTAAGCGAACCAGTCGGGCATTTCCGGCTCCTTTTTCACGCCGGGCGCGGTAATATCCAGCCCGGGATCGGTGACGTCCATGTCCGACACCTCCTTTTCCTCCGCTTCCGCTTGGTCGATGCAGTCCTTGATCTGCTGCTTCCTGGCCTCGACACGCGGCTGCACTTTTTTCGCTGCGTTCGCCGCGTCCTGGGCAGCGGTGGGATTCGGGCCGAGGGCCTCCGTGATCGCCGCCTCCTGCAGGACCTGCGCCGCAACCACCGGATCGCCGTCGGGAACGGTCTGCGGAGGCAATTTCTTTTGCAGAGCGGCCTCGAAAAACTGCGCGTCAGCGGTGACGAGCGTATTGCCCGCCTGGCGGTCCGCGATGAGCTTGATCAGGCGCGGGTTTCGGGCGGCGGCGTCCTCGATCTTTTGCTGCGCCGCCTGGTAGTTGGGCAGGTAGATTTCGTGGATGAGCCTGCCCATCGTCTTTGGATCCACGGCGCCGCTCTTGAGCAGTTTACGACTGAGATCGTGATCCTGGGCCAGCATCATGAAGCAGTCGACCAGCAGGTGCGCCTTGTCGCCGCCAATCTTTTCCGCGGCTGCACCCGCCAGCGACTGAACCACCATCGTCGCCACAAACTTCGAGCTGTACCAGCTGAGCTCCTTCGCATTTGCAACGAGCTGCTGAGCGATTGTGGCGTTTTTCGGGAGCAGGCCGAGGCCGCTTTCATATTGGTGCATCCTTTCCAGCAGATTGAGCAGATTTGCACCCGCCTTGGTTCCCCCAAGCGCCTTCATAGCCCGATCCCACCCGACGACGGTCGCAATCATCTCGGTGCCGCTTGTGACGCCCGCGGCGGCGTTCGCGGCCGTTGCAGTCTCGGACAGGCCGGTGACCCCCCAATAGCCCACCGTCTGCAATTGGCCGCCGATTTTCGCCACCGCCATGGGCGTCAGCAGCGTGATCAGGTTTTTCGGGCTGGACAGGTCTCCGATCCACTCCGCCCAGGTGTTCCCGACGTCCTTCGGATCCCAGTATCCCTTGGCGACGGCGGACTGGATTTCCACCCGGTTGTCGGCGATCAGCACCTGCAAGTCGGGAAGGTTCTTCGCAGCCTCATGGATTAGCGCGCCGAATCCGGCCACCTCCGTGTCCATGTACTGGGCGCCTGAACCCGCATGACGCAGCGGCAGCGCCGCGCGCAAATCGTCGCTTTTCATCTCCGCGATCTCGGCCAGCGTGTGTCCGCGCATGCTCAGACGCAAAATCGCCTGCAGGCCAAGGTAGGCGCGGGTCATGGACGCTTCATAGGCAGTCAAACCGCGCTCCTCCTCGGCGGCGCGGTCGGCGCCGAAGCGGACCGCGATCGTGGAAGCCCCACTGCTGAAAACGGCCATGGCCGCTTCTCCGTCGATATACCGAAGCGGCGCCCAGCACTGGCTCAGCCAGCCGTTCTTCGGATCGTTTTTGTCGTAACCCCGCTCCTTCAAATATTTGTAGAAGGCCGCCCGGGCATCCTCAATCGCGCCGTGCGCCTTGCGCAGCGACGAGCCGATAAAGGCTGCCTCCATTTCGCAGCACAGCCGCTTGGCATCGGCGTTGTCGGGCTCCATGAGCAGCGCGTCGCGAGCGGCATACAGCGCTCCGAGTGAATCTCTGCGTTGGAGGCACAATTGCGCTTCCCAAATCCGGATTTGCGCCGAGACATCCTTGTCGCTGAGCGAGGCCACGGCCTTTTGAAAAGTGGCGGGATCACCGGCCGCCACCGCCATCTCAAGCGGGAAGCGATCCGCCAGCTCGCGGTAATTCTGGCGAAAGATCAGGACCTCGGGATGGCGCACGCTATAGAGCCCGCAACCCCTGTTCAGCTCGGCGACAATCGCCGCCAAAGCCGCCGAACCTTCGGCGGTGGCCTGGTCGATTCCTTTGAGGCCCTCGCTCAGGGCCTGGCCGTTTTGGAAGAGCAGCTGCGTCTTCCGATAGGCGGCGGTATCGGAGATTGTCGCGGACGGCGCCGGCATCACCCCCGTCGCCGTCAACGCGGGCGTGAGGATCTCGGACTCGAGAAAGTCGACCCAATCGCCGTCGGGAACGCTCATTTGGCTGTCGAGCAGGATCTGCTGGGAACGGCGAAGGTTTTGCACCTCGATGCCGAGCATCACCCCAGTCGCCTTGGCGAAATCGACCTCCTGCTTCTTCGCGTCGATCAGGGCGCTGAGATCGGCGTACCAGTTCCAATACTCGTCGTGGTCCTGGATGACGCTCACGGGGCCGGCCGGTGCCCCCGGGGCTGAATCCGGCGCAGGCGTACAGCTCAGACGATGGTAATAGGCCGTGACCGACCACGGCCCCATGAATGTGGCCACGAGCGGATAGGTGCCGCCGGTGATCAGCTGGCGGTCCGCCGCCGAGACGAGATTCGTCTGGCCGCGCAAAACGAAGCGGAACGGCGGGTCTCCCGGCTGCGGGCCCCGGTGGGCGTTGGCCTCGACATCGTTGGACCACCATGCATCCGCCGCCTGCCCAAACTCGTCCAAAAACTCCTTGTGCACTTCCGGCATATTGTAGCCCTGGGCGGGCCTCGTGAACCACTCCATCGTCCAATGCGTCTGGGCGGTGGGATCCCCTCCCCTCAAATTGACATCCCAGTTCAAATAGGTCTGCGTATTCGCGTCCGTGTAGGCTTTCGGATCGACCTGAAAATGCCAGTTCGCCGTGTTGAAAGCGCGCTGGATCCCTCCATCGATCGTCAGGTTCGCGAAGCCAAGGTCAGGCACAGTTTGGGGGTACTCCACCTTCCACGCATACTTATCGACGCCGATGACTTCGGCCGGGTGCGGCGGCTTCGTGGCAAAGGTGCTGTCGCTCCAACTCGTCATTTGGAGGTTCAGGTCGGACTCCGAACCCGCGATTTTGGTGTCGAGCTTCACATCGTTGCCCCAGACCTTGGGTTTCTCGAAATCCGGATTCACCAATTTGACCTCGGCGTGGTCGAAGGCCCAACCGTCGCGCCGCAGGGTAAAGGGGATCTCGGCTGTTGTGACGAGGAACAGGGTGTCGTCTGTCAGGTCCGGCGGCCGCTTGCCGCGGCCGAAGAGGTAGGCGAAGTCCTGGTCGCGAACGCCGTTTTTGCCGCGTGAAACCACCACGTCCACCCGCAGGGTTCCGTGAAGAGCCTCAAGCGTTGGCTCGCGGCTCGGCCAGCTCTGCGTCAAGTCGTAGGCGGTCCACAGCGTGTACCAGCCGGACACACAGGGCGCGAGGACGAAGGAATTGCGGGAATGCGGCCCGAAAGGGACGTGAGCGCCCGTTTCCGGAACGATCGACTGCATCCCGTACCGGTCGCCTTTATTCTGCCACGGCGTCGCCCAGCTCGGCACCGGAGCGTCCTGATCCCAGATCAGTTTCGTCCACTTATCCGGCGTCCTTTGGTACGTGAACACATCGGAAAACACCGAGCCGTCCGCCAATGATTTGCCGTCCGGGCGAAACAGGCCGGCGTCGACCCCCCCCAAGCCCTTCGTCTCCTCGTCCCATTTCTCTGGAGGATGGCCCCATGTAACGGTGATCGAATAGGTGACCCGGGCAATGCCGCCGTCATAGCGCACCTCGAACGGCACGTTGACGGCAAAGGGCTGGTCTTCAAACGGCGAATCGGTGCCATCCTTCTTTGGGCGTTCCACCCAATTCAATCGAGTGGCCGGGGATTCAACCCCCAGTTTTTCCGCGCAGAGCGTCAAGTAGGCCTTCGGGCCGCCGGTCACGAGCGGGCTCGGATCCGCAGCAAAGGCCGCCGTGAATGCGATCGCCCCTAAACCTGCGAACAAGCCGATCCCCTCAACGATTCTTGAAAGGCGGTTCGCGGCTCCAATCGCAACAGGGGCGTCGAGGATGGTCACGAAGTCGCAACCATAACCAGACCCTCCTAAAAGTCCACGCAACTCGGTGCTGGGAGAATCAGATAGAGTTGAACCGCTCCAAAAGGGTGCGCACCGGGTCACCGGACAGGATGCAAGCCGTCCTCAGGACGCCGGACCTAGTGCGTCATTATCCGAACCTGATTCACGATACCGTTCATGAACAGGACCTGCCCTCCCACATCCTGGCCGAGCTTGATTCCGCTCGCGGAAACGCCCCCGGCCACGGCTGTCGAACCGTTGAACGAACCCCCTCCAACTCCGATGCTGAGGCGGGGCGCGCTGCGGTGATAGAGCCAGACCTCGGTCTGGCCACTGGCATCGATTATCACTGTCTTGGAGTTGGGCTCCCCGAGGGCGACCAGCACCTGTTCGGGGGTGAAGCCCACCCCGACAATTCCCGCCTGGACCTTGGCCTGCACATCCGGCGGCCAACTGTTGAATTCAGCCTGATGGGCGGCGATGCGATCCGAGGGATAGGAAGTGCAGCCGGACAAAAAGGCGAGGACGAGGGCAGCGAAGAAACCAAAGCAAATTTTCATGGGGACTAGGGCTTGGGGGATATTTGCGATGCCGCAAACCAAGCTCGACAAGAATCATTTGCAAGCGCAGTGAATCCGAGCCGATGCCGGCTGCCGATACGGAATCTCCCTCGGGGGAACTCGCTGGCAGGCTTCGGACATGCATCCGCTTATGAACCCCGATGTCATCCTTCCGACCCCAGCCGGCGGCAGCCGCCGTAAGTTCTTGAAGCAAACGGCTCTTGCCACTGCGGCAGTGGCCTGCGCGCGCTATTTGAAATTGGCGGCTGCTCCTGGCGCGTCCGCCAGCGCCGAATTGCCGTGGTACAGCCGAACCATGCGCTGGATGCTGATCAACATCTCCGAACTGGACCCTACCCGTTACGACATCCCGTGGTGGCGCGAGCAATGGAAGCGCACCCAGACTCAGGGGATTGTCGCCAATGCCGGCGGCATCGTGGCGTTCTATCCAACCCAAGTTCCACTTCAGCGCCGCGCGCAGTTTCTGGGCGACCGGGATATATTTGGCGCTGTGTGCAAAGCCGCGCACGATGATGGAATTGCGGTGTTTGCGCGCATGGATTCGGACGGCGCGGACGATAGCGTCTACAAAGCCCACCCCGAGTGGTTCGCGATCAACGCCACCGGCCGGCCTTACCGCGCCCGCAATTTATATGTGCCCTGCGTCAACGGCGGATACTACCGCGAGCATATCGCGGCGATCGTGAGCGAAATCGCCGGAAACTACCACCCGGAGGGATTCACCGACAACAGTTGGAGCGGCCTGCCGCGGAACAGCATTTGCTACTGCGACAACTGCGTAAAAAAGTTCCGCGCTGATCGCAGTCTCGACCTGCCGCGGGAGCGGGACTGGAACGCCCCCGCCTATCGCGCCTGGATTGAATGGAGCTATGCCAGCCGCCTCGAGAATTGGGACCTGTTCAATCAAGCGGCGCACGCCGCCGGCGGCCCAAATTGCGTGTGGATCGGCCAGACCGGCGGAAACATTTCCGGTTCGGCGGCCGAATTTCGCGATTACCGCGAGATCTGCCGCCGCGCCGAGATCCTCATGCTCGACAATCAGCACCGCAACGACAGCACCGGCTTCCAGGCGAACGGTGTCAGCGGCCGGGTCGTCAACGGAATGCTCGGATGGGATAAACTGGCCCCGGAAAGTGTCGCGATGTATCAGGCAGAAACGTCGGCCGGCGCTTCCGACTTCCGCCTTGCGAGCAAGCCCGAACCGGAGGTTCGTTTGTGGGCGCTCGATGGAATCGCCGCGGGCATGCAGGCGAAGTGGCACTACATCAACGCCTACCAGGAAGACCGCCGCATGTATGACACGCCGGTGGCGCTGGGAGCCTGGCTCAGCAAGAACGAAGAATTCCTCGTGCGCCGCCACCCGATCGCGACGGTCGGAATCTTATATTCGCAGCGCAATAACGACTTTTTTGGTCGCGAGGACGCCGAGGCGCAAGTCAACGCGCCGCAGCGGGGATTCACGGAGGCGCTCCTCCGCGCCCGGATCCCGTATCAGATGGTGCACGCCGAAGACCTCGATCGCGACGCCGCAAATCTGCGCCTGCTTGTCCTGCCCAACGTCGGGACGATGACGGACGCGCAAGTCGAGAGCGTGCGTAACTTTGTGCAAAAAGGCGGCGGTTTGATCGCCAGCGGCGCGGCGAGCTTGTGCGACCAGTGGGGCGATGCGCGCGCGGACCTCGCGCTGGCGGACTTGTTCGGCGTGCACCTGCCGCCCAATCACAGCGCGCGCACCGAAACCGGGCGCCGCCGGTCTGACTCGGAAAACTCGCAGTCTTATCTGCGTTTGACGCCTGAGTTGCGCGCCAAAGTCTACGGGCCGCACATCGCAGGCGAGCCGCCCGCCGCCGGAGTACGCCACCCGGCCCTCCAGGGTTTCGAGAAAACCGACATCCTGCCTTTTGGCGGCACGCTGGAGCCGCTGACTGTGGATGCGTCCGCCCAGGTTTTGCTGACATTTGTCCCTTCGCGCCCCACGGCGCCGCCCGAGTCGATATGGCTGCAGAACGACCACACCGACCTGCCCGGTTTGATCGTGAACGAACGCGCCGGTTTTGGGCGCGTGGCTTATCTCGCCGCCGATCTCGACCGCCGATATGCCCGAAACAACATGGCCGATTTCGGCCGGCTTCTCGGCAATCTGCTGCGCTGGGCGGCCCGGGATGACATTCCGCTTAGCGTCGAAGGCGAGGGCCTGATCGACTCCCACCTTTATCGCCAGCCCGGCCGCGCGATCGTCCACTTGGTCAATCTGACCAACGCGAACACCTGGCGCGGCCCGGTGGAAGAACTCATTCCCGTCGGCCCGCTTAAGATCGGCGTGCGTCTGCCCGCCGACATTCGCGGCCGCAGCCTGCGCCTGCTCGTCTCCGGCCAAAAGCCCGCGCTCGTCACCGCCGACGGCTGGACGCGCTTTGAATTAAGTTCGATCCTCGATCAGGAAGTCGCAGTAATCGAAGGATAGCCGGATGCCGCGTGCGGCGGGTTGCGGTCAAGTTCGGCCGTCGGAGTTAAACGCGCGGCAAATCCTCCGCGATCATTTCAAAGGTCGGAGTGGCCCAAGTCCCGGTTCGGCGCGATCCGGTCGCGCACCAGCCGCTTGAGTTCCTTCATCTCAGGAAAACGGCCGGCCGTCGTCCGCGACCAAATAATGTCGTCGTCGACCCGAACTTCAAAGATGCCGCCGGCACCCGGCAGGAGAGCGACTTCGCCGATCTCGCCCTGAAATGTGGTCAGAAGCTCCTGGGCGACCCAGCCCGCCCGCAGCAGCCAGCGGCATTGCACGCAATATTCGATCTGAATCCGAGGACTTCTAGCCGCCATGCTCCATTTTGAGCAAACTGTCAGATTCTCGACAAGCTGGGACTATCAGCATATGTTGGATTGATCCCATCGCTATTTATGCGTCTCCTTCCCTTTGTCTCTGCGTCTATCCGAATAAGGCAAATTTTGCGACCGGCCGCGACGGCATCTTACCTTTCGGCAAACAAACAATATAGAAACTGATTATGGCAACGGTCGATTTTGCAGTGGGCATCGGCGGAGAGAACGGCCAGGGGATCGCCAGCACCGGAGATCTCCTCGCGCGCATCTTCGCGCGCCGCGGCCTGAACCTCAACGCCTACAATGCGTACCAGTCCATCATCCGCGGCGGCCACACATTCTTGACCATTCGCGCAAGCGACGGCCCGGTGCGCAGCATGGGCGACAAGGTGGACGTCCTGATCCCCTTAAACCAGGACTCCATCGATCGGCATCTGCGTTTGATGAAGGACGGATCGTGCGTGATTTACGACGGCGACGGGCTCAAGCCGGGCACGGCCGCCGCAGGCGTGCAACTCTGCCCGATGCCGATGAACCAACTCACCAAGGGCAACAAACTTGCGGCCAACACCGCTGCGCTCGGCGCAACACTGCAGATGCTCGGGATCGAGTCCGAACCGCTCGAAACGGCCATAGCCCGCCAATTCAAGAAGAAAGGGGACGCCGTCGTCGCCGAAAATGTCGCCATCGCCCAGGCCGGCTATGAATACGCCTCGAAAAATTTCAAGCCGATGAAATTCAAAGCGCCAAAGCTTTCCAAGCCGCAGGCCATCATCACCGGCAACCAGGCCACAGCGATGGGCGGGGTGGCGGCGGGCGTCAAATTCTATGCCGCTTATCCGATGAGCCCATCGACCGGCGTGTTGATGTGGATGGCGGCCCACGCGCGCGAACTCGGCATCATGGTTCGCCAGGTCGAGGACGAAATCGGCGTCATGAACATGGTGATCGGCGCCGCCCATGTCGGCTGCAGGGCGATGTGCGCCACCTCCGGCGGCGGTTTTGCCCTGATGACCGAGGCGATCGGCATGGCGGCCATGATTGAAACGCCGCTGGTCTGCGTGGATGTCCAGCGCGCCGGCCCGGCCACGGGAGTGCCGACCAAGACTGAGCAAGGCGACCTTTGGCAGGTGCTCAGCGCGGGCCAGGGAGATTATCCCCGCATTATAGTGGCGCCCACCAGTCAACTCGACCTCTTCCAGACCATCCCTGAACTCTTTAATCTCTGCGACAAATACCAATGCCCCGGTCTTGTCTTGGCGGACCTGCTGATTTCAGAAGGGACCGCCAGCGTCGACCCGGCGGATCTGAATTTCAACGCAAAGATTGACCGCGGCGAACTCATCCTGCCAAACGGCGACGGCGACGGCGAAAATCCTTTCAGCGGCTACAACGACCGTGCGTACCTGCGTTTTAAAAATACCGAAAGCGGCATCTCGCCCCGGGCCGTGCCGGGCGTGCCGGGCCATATTTTCACCGCCGCCAGCGACGAGCATGACGAGGACGGCACCCTCATCAGCGACGAGTTCACCAACACGAGCAAGCGTCGAATGATGGTGGAGAAGCGCGCTCGCAAGATGCAAAAGACAGCAGCGGATATCGCTCCACCGAAACTCATCGGACCTGAGAGCGCAAAAGTGACGCTGGTCGGATGGGGTTCGACCGAAGGCGTGATTCGTGAAGCCGTGGAAAAACTGGCGGGCGAGGAAGGCATTGTCGCGAGCCAGCTTCACATAAAATGGATCGTGCCGTTCCACGCCGAGGAAGTGTCGCGCATCCTCTCGAAAAGCAAAAAAGTCATCATCGTCGAGAATAATTTCTCGGGCCAATTCGCGCGTTACCTCCGGTCCGAAACGGGATTCTCCGCGCATGGTCACATTCGCAAGTATGACGGCGAGCCCTTCATGCCGCACCACATCGTGGAAGCAGTGAAGGAACAGCTTGCCGGCAAGCAGGTTCTTTCCGTTCCGACCCACGAAGTCAGTGTTTGAACAATTATGAGCACTCCTCCCGTCGACACCGCGCCTTCAACCGCAACTCCGGCAGTTCCACCTGGGCAGCTGACGAAGGACACCTACAAAGGGAAGATTCATCCGGACTGGTGCCCGGGTTGCGGCGATTTCTCCGTTCTGTCCGCATTGCAAACCGCGCTATTCGAGCTGGGGCTCAAGCCGCATCAGGTCCTGGTCGTCAGCGGCATCGGTTGCTCCTCCAACCTGCCGGGTTACATCAATTCCTACGGGATGCACACGCTCCATGGCCGCTCGCTCCCGGTGGCCACCGGCGCAAAAATGGGCAACCACGAGTTGAAGGTGATCTGCACGGGCGGCGACGGGGACGGTTACGGCATCGGTGCCAATCATTTCGTTCACACGATGCGCCGCAATGTGGACCTGACCTACATTGTCATGGACAACCAGATTTACGGCCTCACCACCGGACAAGTTTCGCCGACCAGCTCAAAGGGCATGAAGACCAAGAGCACCCCGCACGGCAATGTGGAAAATCCCATCAATCCCATCCCGATGGCAATTGCGGGCGGGGCGACCTACGTGGCGCGCGCCTTCAGCGGAAAGCAAAAGCACTTGGTCGAAATGATCAAGGGCGCCATACAGCACAACGGCTTTGCGCTCGTCGACGTTTTCAGCCCCTGCGTGACCTACAACAAGGACAACACCTACAAGTGGTTCAACCCGCGCATCAAGATTCTCGAGGAGCAGGGCCATGACCCGTCCGATTTCAAGAAAGCGATGGAGCGCGGATCCCAGTGGGGCGAAGAGATTCCAATCGGCCTTTTCTGGAAGCGCACGGATCTTCCCAGCCTTGAAGACTTGGAACCCGTGCTGCACGAAGGCAACGGCCCGATCTCCCGGCACAAGCTCGGGATCAGCGCCGAACAGGCGCAGGCGCTGGTAAAAGAATTGCTCTGAGGAGCGCTCAATGCGGGGAAATTCGCCGTGAATTACCTGCTTACAGCTCTGTAGCGAGCCGTTAGGCGTCCCATCGCACCTCTGTCTTGTTCGACCAAAGGCCGAGCCACCATCCCCCACATCGGACCCAACCAGAACGAACGCTGCCTTGTGCGTCTCGGACGGTCACATAGTAGATCGTCTGCCCTTTCGAGCTCGTCCAAAAGAAAGGTCCTCTGCGGAAAAAACGAAATTCGCTCTTCAATATCTCAAATCCGTTCTGCGCCGCCCAATCTTGCAACAAAGAGCGCGAACGGGAGAACTGCCAAAACAGAATGAGGCCGACCA
>Ga0182024_10006559_pt1 | contig 25489 bp, 23 predicted proteins | sample P32metaG_FD_120480 | JGI IMG/M metagenome (GOLD analysis project Ga0182024, IMG submission 120480) | Permafrost microbial communities from Stordalen Mire, Sweden - P3-2 metaG (Illumina Assembly) | ecosystem: Environmental > Terrestrial > Soil > Wetlands > Permafrost | place: Sweden: Stordalen...
GAAATGATTCACGGTGAGATTTCCAGAGTCTTGGTCCTCAACCTCTCTGGCAAACGAAGCGGTGCTCCGGCACTGCCCAGGATATTTTTGTCCTTGACAGCGCCTTCGCTCTTATCGAGGGGCGCCCCTTGTCTGAATCGATCCACCCGCGGTGAAAAGATCCTATGGTGCGATCGGTCGGGTTCCCACCCTTCGCGAAAGGCACGCGAAGGATGGGGCACCCTCTGTCTGGTTGTGCTAGGAAAGCTCGGAACAGACGGGAACCGTTCTAACTCCCGGCTTCTTTCTCCATCGCCAGCAACTGCTCTTTTCGCGCGAGGCCCCAGCGGTAGCCGCCTAAGTCGCCATCCTGGCGTACTACGCGATGGCAGGGAATTGCTACCGCTACTGGGTTGGTGGCGCAGGCGCGGGCTACGGCTCGGGTTGCTTTGGGCATGCCGATTTTCTTGGCTATGGCGCTGTAGGAGCGCGTTTCTCCCCGGGGAATTCTTTGCAGTGCTTCCCAGACTCGGCGCTGAAAGGCGGTTGCTCTTATGTCGAGCGGGAGAGAGGGATTGGTCTCTTGTCCATGAATTAGGCGCGCCAGGCTCTTTCGCCATACGGACATGGCGGCATCGTCGCGGCGGCGGACGGCGAAGGGGAACTCGCGGATCAGGCCTTGCTGGAGTTGCTGGTCATTTTCTGCAGAACTGTCTGCAGATTTGTCGGCGAATTGAATGGCGCAGATACCCTTGTCGGTGGCGGCGATCAGCATGCGTCCTAAAGGTGAACTTGCGATCGTATAACGGACTACGGCCGCTACTGCGCCGCGGCGGTACTTCTCCGGGGTCATGCCTAGTTGCGTCGCAGTGCGCTCGTAGAGTCGGCTGCTGGAGCCGTATCCGGCGGCATAGAGCGCGGTGGTCACGTCGTGTCCGGCCTGTAAATTCTGTTTCACCTGGCGCAGGCGGACTGCGTCAATATAGGCCTTGGGCGACACGCCTAGCACGGACTTGAAGGTCCGCTGCAAGTGGAAGGGACTTAGCCGGAATTCCTTCGCTAGAAGGCTTAGCGTCAGGCGGTCTTCTATATGCTGTTCGATGTAACGGCACATGGCCCGTACCAGGGCAGATTGCGGGTTTCCGTCCACCGCTTTGGGACGACAGCGCAGGCAGGCGCGATAGCCAGCCTGCTCGGCTTGGAGAGCGTGGTCGAAAAAGCTTACGTTCTCGCGGCGCGCGCGTTTGGCGGGACACGAGGGGCGGCAGAAGATGCCGGTGCTCGACACTCCGAAGACGAACGTGCCGTCGAGGGAGCTGTTGAGCACGGCTTGCCAGCGGCGGTCGTTTTTGTGAACAGCCATTGGAACTGCTGTCGGAACTGCGATCTGAACGTTGTTCGAATCTTTGGTCGAAACTCTGTTCGACTCGTTGTTCGACTGTTGGTTCGATTCTGGAGTGGACTTCATCGCTTCTTCTTCTGAGAGTATCGCATTGGTGGCCATGCAGGTAACATAGGGTCGTCGCGTCCCCGCGGACTATCCGAATATTGCGGTCAAACGATTTTTTCCGCGACGCTGGCAAATTTTAGAAACCTGAAGAGGACCCTTTTTATGAACTGCAATCGCAAGGTCAACGCAATGTGGCTGGTCGTTCTGTTGGCGGCGCTCGTGGCGCAGGCTGGCGCGCAGATTCTTACTGCCGATCAATTGAAGAAAATTGCTCCGACTTCGTTTTTCTTTGCTGGACAGAGCGCGGCCGTGCAACTGCGGAATGCTACCGGATTGAAGAACTCCGCCGACAAGATGGTGCTGGTGGGGCTAGTCGATACGTCGGGGTATTCCACGGCTATCGCGGAGAAATACCAGGGTTTCCTGATCACCGAGGCCAAACTTGGCTTTGAGGGGGCTACGCTCGACCGAACAACGCTTGATCCGGGAGAGTATGGATTCGGCTTCAATGATGGCAAGTTCACCGTGATGAACGTGGCGGCAACGGATGTGCTCTCGATCGCCAGCCAGAGCGACGATCAGCTCAAGCACCCGGTTCCCCTGAAGCTTGAGAAAGACGGCGCTGTGTACCGGCTGTATGCGGGGCGGAAGTATGTGGTGTTGAAGGCGGATTAGTGCGGTGATTGATTGATGTGCAGGGGACGGGCGGTCTCGAGACTGTCTCGCAATTGATCTTCCGCCCCGTTGGGGCTCATCGGATTCCCACTTCCTACCACGGGTTGCGTCGTGGGCTGCGTTCTAAATGCCGCTTCGCGGCTAATCCAAGGGATCACGTTTCCCTTTTTCGGCGGCGGTTGGGTTGCGACACAACTCGTCTCGCCCGTCCAGTAAAATGGTGGCCGGGAAGGGATGCCGGGCGCTCCACTGGGATCGGATTCATCTACGGCAAACTCCGATGAGACTGGTGACCTTCGAAAATGCCGCGCGTCAATCCCGCATTGGCGCGCTGCTGGGCGATGATCGGACTGGAGACGGACGGACCGGCGACGTTCGGACTGGCGATGATCGGCTTGTCGATCTGCATACCGCCTTTGCGCTCTACCTGCGCGAAGTTGAAAGCGAAGCCAACTTCTATAGTGCGGCGGATGCGCTTGTCCCGCCTGACATGCGGGCGCTGTTCGGCGGCGGAGACGCGAGCTTGGAGGCGGCGCGCAAGGCCCTCGACTACATTGTCCACCAAAGCGTCGGCGGCGTCGGCGGTGATGGCGTTACTGGTATCGTCGGTCCGCGCGGCGAAACGGTGATTTATTCGCTTGGCGACATACGGCTCAAGGCGCCGATTATCCCCAAGAAGTTTTTTCACACGGCGGGCAATTTTCGCGAGCACCATGAAGAGGCGACGAAAGCTGGCTTTTCGCATCCCGTGATGCCGTGGATCGTTTTCTTTCAGAATATTGATGCGATCATCGGGCCCGACGAGCCGGTCATCTATCCCGAACACCTGACCCAGGAACTGGACTACGAACTGGAACTGGCGGTTGTACTGAAAAAATCCGGGAAGCACTTTACGGCGGAAGAGGCGTCCAGCTATATCGGCGGCTACGTAATTTTCAACGACATTACGGCGCGCGACATTCAGCGCCGCGAGATGAAATCGGGTGTGTTCAGCTTTTGCAAGGGGATTGACACTTTCTGCCCGCTGGGGCCGTGGATCGCGACCGCCGACGAGATTCCGGACGCGCATAACCTGGCGATGGAACTGCGCGTGAACGGGGAAGCGCGGCAGCGCTCGCATTCGAGCAAGATGTCGGTCAAGATTCCGGAGATTCTTGCGCACTATTCGCCTATGGGATACAGCGCCGGCGATGTCGTCTCTACTGGGACGGTGTCAGGCGTGGCGGCGTTTTCGGGGGATCCGAAAGCGTGGTACCTGAAGCCGGGCGACGTGATGGAATGTGAGATCGAGAAGATCGGCGTGCTGCGGAATCCGGTGATCTCGTGGGAGAAAGCTTATGGGTCATCGGGTCATGGGTCATCGAGTCATCGGGCGATGGGGTGATCGGACCATCGAAAAGCGAAGAGCTCCGAAAACGGGCTCTTGCCTGATCACCCGCTGATCCGATGACCCGATCGCCCGATCCACGCGTAACGCTGGGTTGGTTACTCATAAAGTGCAGACAGTTGCACCCGCGTAATTAATCCGCCCCCGCCTAATCTTAGTAACTCCTTTCGTGGCAACTAGTTACTTTGTTCCTTTCGGATGGTTTCACGGGTGCACTGTTCCTTCATGAAGCCCAGTGCGTTTGGGCCAGCTTGGGGGCAACTTTGACCGTTATTTACAGCACGGAATGCCTGGCTCCTAGACCTCGAACGGCAAAGCAGCCAGCGTCCCTGTTGCCTCTGCTGGTGATCCTATTCATCGTTTCCTACGGCATTCTGACCATGCTGGTTTTCGAGCAGGGCCGGACCATCGAATCGCAGCGCAGTTTGATCCGCGAGATGCTGAAAGACAGCACGCAGCTCGCCGCGTTGAAGGACAAGCTGGCCAAGGACGACAGCAAGCGACTCCACGACAAGGCATCGTTGCAGGCGGATCACACAGGTGTGAATTCCGGCAATCCCGCGGCAACGGGAAAAGGACCAGACAAGACAAAACGCGGCAAGTCGGCCCATTCCACGAACGAAGTTCCGGGGAAGCCGGCGGCGGATTTAGAGGATGTGCGGCGATCCACCCGCGTGATTTAGCCGAGTGAACTGGCGGACGCACGGGCTGGAATAAAACGGATCGTGGGTAGAACGGATCGTAAACAGAACGGATCAGAGATAGATCCGAAGTTAGAGAAAAAAGAAAACGGTTCTGTAAAATGCGGCCCAATGTGGGGGCCGCGATGGAAGCGAGACCCAATCATGAAGGCCTTGGCCCTAGCCCTAGTTCTATCTCTTCCCGTGCCCAAGTTGGCACCCTCAGCTCAGCTGTCGTCCACCTCCAGCCAGCAAACGGCAAAGCCAAAAGGAGGGCGATGGTACTTCGCCGCCACCGGGCACGCCGTTTATTGCTACGGGCCAGTGATGAACATGCCCCAAGCGCAAGGCGGGTTGCTGAAAGTGGCTACTTTTTGCCGGGGCGATCGAACCATGGTGCCGCTGAAGGATTAGTTAGACTAGTTGGGATGTCTTCTTCACGCGTCTCTCCGCTCGATAAATCCTTAAATCCTTACCACGGGAGCACAAGGGTACTTCCTGGATCTTGACCTCCGTAGCTCAAAGCGGATAGTGCACCGGATTTCTAAAGCGTAGCTTGGCATACGCCACCTAGCGGACTCAATCGTTTAACTCCGGCCGGTTGGAATCCTTAGAGTGAGCAATTTTGAACAGACGCCCGATTTAGGATTTTGTAAGGTGGTTGCGCGTGGCATGGAGTGGTGGACAAAACGATCACTCTGGCAACCTTTATTCTTTCTTTTGGAATTGACTCGGTGATAAAAGGGCGGCTTCCCCGGCTTGCCCTTAATTTTTTGCGCGTTTGCTCCCGGCTTACCAACCATCCCAAAATCTTCTGCAAGTAGTACCTCACCAGCATCAACCACAGTGGCGATTGGACGGCACGCTCTTGGGTTAACTGTGCTGCTGCTTGCGTGCGTGATCCTGGCTGATCCACCCAATCTAATCCTTTTGCCTAGCCCATCGGTTGAATGGTATTAGAACCTCGACGATGTTACTTTCCTATGCTGGCATGGATCAGCCTGCGACAGGAGAAACCTGATGACAATACGCCCGTGGATTTTGTATCTACTCGTGGTTGTCATAGCAGTGTCCTGTTTGCCTGCGCACGCTCAATCCATCCTTTACGGATCGGCGTATACGGGCAAGTTGGGGCCAGCTACCCTTTACCGACTCTCCATGGTAAATGGCGCTGCGACGACCGTTGGCCCCATCGGTTTCAATCAAGTAGGCGCTCTTGACTTCTCCCCGGATGGCACACTTTTCGGCGTTGGATTCAATGGCAGCGATTCGATCCTGATCACGATCAATCCGGCCACGGGTGCTGGGACCCTGATCGGGTCCCTGGGGGAAACGCAGTTTACTGAGGACATTGCCTTCCGCCCTAGCGATGGGACGCTCTTCGCGTATATAGCGGGTGACATCTACACCGTTAATACCAGCACGGGCGCAGCGACATTTGTGGGCGCTACCGGAGGGTTTCCCGACGGTAACGGGCTCGCTTTTTCGGGCACCACTCTGTATCTCGCCAACGATGGTGGCGGCGGGCAGGGCACTCTGTGGACAATCAATCAGTCGACCGGAGCAGAGACTGCACTCGTTTCGTTGACCTACGACCCGGCCTTTGTCGGCAGCGATCCAAGGGTAAACGGTATGAAGTTTGACCCGGCGACGGGGACGTTGTGGGCTTCCGTCGTGACGGGGGGCGGTAAGAGCGGGACCGCCGCCAACTACGTCGGGACCATTAACATCACAACGGGCGCGGTCTCATTTGTGGGAACTACGGTGAGCGGATTGGATGCGGTTGCCCTTAAGGGTTCGGCGAACAGCGCGTTTTTCACCACCTACTATTCCGGTAACGTAGCTGCCGCTCCGGATGCGGCGCTGCGTATCATCAACGATGGCAGCGCCAACCCCCTGTGGGCGTCCATTTACGTGTTTGATGACAGCGAGGAGTTGACGCAGTGCTGCTCTTGCAAAATCACGTCAGATGGTTTGCTCTCGGAATCCGTTCGGTTGAACCTCACGGCCAATCCCATTCGGGGCGTGGTTAACACACGGGGTGTCATCAAGGTGATTTCGTCTCAAACCGAAGATGATGTCAATACCGGCTTCGCGCCCAACACAGCAGTGGCCGGGCTGCGAGTGTGGATGACCCACATCCAGGGAACGAATGTCACGCTTTCTCCGGGGAACCCAGTGGTCCCTGTGGTAGTGAGTCCTTACTTCGTTACCGAAACCCCGGCGGCCGATTCGCACCTCAGCGCTGGCGAAAAACTGCTGCTTGAAAATCTGTGCATGTTCGATGCTATGCTCAGCGGCAAGCCCTGCACCTGCCAGCCGGAAGACTACGACTTCTAGTTGACCTGAGGGGCGGTAAGGCTTCTGAGTATCTTCGTGGCGGCGCTAAGAAACGGCTGGGGATTTTTCCTGGCCGTTTTCTTTTTTCGTTTCAATTTTCAATGATTTGGGCAACGAGTGTGCAATGATCAACGGAAACTAAAGCAGTGAAGTATATGTGACAAGCAGTAGAATCAAGTAGATGGGCCCGTAGCTCAAGCGGATAGAGCATCGGATTTCTAATCCGAGGGTTGCAGGTTCGACTCCTGCCGGGCCTACCAGATGGTGCTACGGGGCCGCCTGTTGGTGCCATTCCGTTTGCTCTAATCAATACGTAGAGTAGGTGGTGAGCAGACTTCGGGGGAGGGCTGTTCAAACGGGCGTCCGATGACTCTAACGAGTCCGGACGCTTTCGTTTTTCCGGGCATGACTCTGCCGGGCGCGCGCATGCGGCGGAGTTCATTGCTCGCGCTCAGACCTTCGGCACGGAAGACGGGGCAAGCCCCGTCTCTACAATTATTTCGTCTTCTTTGGTTTTGGTCTCATCGACTCCCAGTCTTTTTCCGTCAGCTTTCGTCCCAGGGCGGTGAACTCGCCGGCTCCTTGCAGCCACTCACCGCCATCCATAGTGACCACTTCTCCATTTATGTAGCCGGCGCCATCGCTGACCAGGAACGCGGCCAGATTGGCAAACTCATCCATCGTTCCAAACCTCCCCAGAGGATTTCTTTTCTTTGCCGCTTCGGCTAGTTCCGGACGCGGCAGCAAGCGGGAGAACGCGCCCTCGGTTGGAATCGGCCCCGGTGCGATGGCGTTCATACGAATCCCGCGATCGCCCCACTCGACGGCCAGGCTTCGGGTTAGCGCTTGCACACCGGCCTTCGCCACCGCCGAGGGCACGACGTATGCCGATCCCGTGGTGGTGTAGGTGGTGGTAATGTTCAGCACCACGCCTCCGCGAGCGGCGGCGAGCCATCTGCGCCCGCACGCCAGGGTGGTGTGCAGAGTGCCCATCAGCACGATGCCGATCACCGACTGGAATGCTCCTAACGAGAGCTCTTCGGTGCGCGCCAGGAAATTTCCGGCCGCGTTGTTCATGAGCACATCCAGCGGACCGTCGGCCCAGATTACGCCGGCCATTTCTTCAACCGCGGCTGCGTCGCGCACGTCGCAGGGACGGGAGTGGATCTTGCCGCCGGTGCGCTCGCGTAATTCCTGCTCAGTGGCGGCTAGAATTTCGTGGCGGCGGCCGCAGATATAGACTTCCGCGCCTAGTTCCAGAAATCGTTGGGCGGTGGCTTTGCCCAGGCCGGTGCCACCGCCGGTTATTAGGATGCGCTTGCCGTGGAGCAGGTCTTTCTGGAACATTGGTCCCCCCGCGGCCCCTAAAGGGGTCTATATTTGACCGCTCTCGGTATCGCTAAAGCGATACCCTGATACGAATCCAGCATCGCTAGAGCAACTGCTTTAGCGAACCCTGATACGAGTCTGGCATCGCTAAAGCGATTGCTCAAGTGTTGCCGCTGCCCAGCGGGCGTGCTCCGCGACCGACGGGTCTGAATCCTCGCTGAGTTTCTTCAGCGCCGGCATGAATTTCTCGTCGCCGCTGTTGCCCATGGCTATCACCGCGTTCCTTCGCAGGCCGGAAAGCTTGGCTCGGCGGACTGGAGATCGGCGAAATACTGTCTGGAATTCCTCCTGCTGCATCTCGGCCAGCCAGTCGAGAGCGGGGTTGACCAGGCCTTCGCGCGCTTCGAATTCTGGCGCGGACGTCGTTGGCGCTTTGCGGTTCCACGGGCAAACGTCCTGGCAGATGTCACAGCCGAAGACGTGGCGTCCCATGCCTGGGCGCAGTTCGTCTGGAATTGCGCCTCGCTTCTCGATGGTCAGATAGGAAATGCAGAGGCGGGCGTCCAACTCGCCGGGCGCGATAATCGCCTGCGTCGGACAGGCGGCGATGCAGCGGGTGCACGTCCCGCAACGATCGGGCGCGGGAAGGTCGAAGGCTGGAGCATTTTCCGTAAGATCGCCTTTTGTAAAATCGCCTTTCGTAAAATCGAGCGACGTCAGGATCACTCCCAGAAACAGCCACGATCCTAGCTGCTGGTTGATGATGCACGTGTTCTTGCCGATCCATCCTACGCCGGCGTACTTGGCATAGACGCGCTCGATTAGAGGGCCGGTGTCCACGTAGGAACGGAGGTGTAAGTTGCCAGTTGCCAGCGGCCAGTTGCCAGTGGAATCGAGGAGTCCGCGCAATTCATCCTCTACTCTTCGCAGACGGCGCAAGACGGCTTCGTGGTAATCCTCATGGGCCCAGGCGTAACGCGAAATCCAGCCTCGGCTTGCGGTTTCGATTTGCGCCTGATTGGAATACGGATGCGCGGTGTTGTAATTGATGGCACATACGATCACGCTGCGCGCCCAGGGAGCGACTCGAGCGAGCGATGCGCGCTTGAGTTCTCCGGCCTCATCGCGCGCTTCCATGTATTTCATTTCGCCGTGTTTCTCATCCGCGATCCAGTCGGGAAAGACATCTAGCTCACCGAAGTCGCGGACCGGCGCGATGCCGCAGAGATCGAATCCGGCATCGCGGGCGGATTGCTTGATGCGGGTTGGAAGGTTGGGAAACAAGTTGGCAAGACGGCTGCGAATTCAGGCGCTGGATGAACTCACTCCTTCAGGAGGCTACCACTGCGGGGTTCTGAGTGAAATCGCCATATTTCCACAGTAACCCCAGCCCTGCCCGTTGGGTATGCTCCATGGACAGTGAGCCGCTAGGTTCGGGGAACGGCGGTTTTGTTTGGTCGCCGCCGGAACCGCATCGAGATCCATGCCGCTAGAGAATAGGAAGCCGTTCGAGCAGCAGGTATCGTAAACAAGAAGAAATCCCTACAGGCAGTCCGGTCCTTCAAGCAGTTCGGTGCAAGAAAGTGTTCCGAAAAGCTGTTGCCACCTAAGACGCTGCCGTTCCTGCCGAGTCCGTACAGCAAAATTCCAAATGCGAAGAAAGCAGCTGGCAATATCCAAACCCACATTGCACTCTTGGAACGCCAGCGTCTACCGACGAAAAACCCAAGGAAAGCTGCAAGCGTAAAGACCTAGGAGCCATTCTCTTACCGGTACTCCAGACACTGAATGTGCGGGGCCAATCTTTGACCAGATGGTCGACTCCATCATTGCTGTGCCAACGACCGCAACGACAGAGTTCAGCAGAAATTCTCCTCCAGCACGAAAGAATTTGCCGAGGCGGTGTTCCGCAGCCGTTATCGCCTGACGTTTAACTTCTGTGGGCAGGACGACGAGGTCGCGACGACGAATTTCGCTGGCAAGTATGGGGCGCGCCTCTTCGACAAGAGAATCAGCTGCTAGTGCCAATAATTCATCGTCAGTTTTAGACGAGTAGAGTTGTACAAGAGAGTGGGTTTCCACACGACAAGCTAGGCCGCATGATTCCGTGCTGTCAAGGGGTTTCATCGTCAATGTTCGACACAGTTGATGTAAACGGGGCGATTACACTCAGAACCACTGCGGAGGCGCATTCGTCCCGTCCGGCGCTCAGTACGTACTACGCCCGTAGAAGATCATCGCCGGTGGAAGTTAGTTACTTCGCCACAGTGAACGTGGTCCAGGCACCCGCCTTCATGTCCCGCTGAAGATCCTTCTGCCAGGCAAACTCCGGATGCGCGCGCACATGGTCGGCAGCCTTGAAATCCATACCACAGGCATGACCTGCGGCGGCGCTGAAGCTCATCTCCGCCGTCAGTTTCGCGTCGGTTGCCTTATTCTGGACCGCCCCAGCCATTCCGAAAGGCGGCTGCCAAGGCTCGGACCCGCGCGGCGAAAGGTCGATGTGTCCGTCGAGCGTGCGTTCGTCCGCATCTTCTTTATTCTCGAACGTATCGTAGTGGTCGGCCAGAAAGCGCTCCGCCGCCGCCAGATCGATCTTGCCTTTATTCTCCGCCATGAGCTGCTCCCAGCGGGCGTGGCGGGCATTGGCGCTCGCGCTCATGTCGTGTACGTCAAAATCCGTCTCTTCGCGAATGAGTTTCTCGTTGATCGGAAAATTAGAGCCGACAAAATACCCGTCGGTTTTCCGTTTCAGCGCAACGTTCTTCAACCCCAATTCGAGCTCGCCAATTTCATTCTTTCCGGCATCGGCAACCAGCCAGGTGTTAGCATATCCACCGTTATTGCCTTCCTTCATAATGCGCGCAAAATCGTCAATGGAAGCCGAATACTGCGCCGCCTTGCGCGCCCGCACGAATTCCGGGATGGCATCCGGGTCGTATCCGAAAAAATGGCCAATCGTAGTCTCCGTGATAACGATCCCCGAAGAGTTCTCCACAAAATCGTCGGCACTGTGGATGACCCCCGGCAACCCGTCCATGAGCATCCGTTTGCCCTTGTCTGGAACAATGTCGAAAATAATCGTCCAGCGCTCGCCGTCCAGGTAGTTAGTCCAGTTATTGTGGGCAATCACGATCTTGCCATCCTTCGTGTAACTGCCCGTCGCAACAAACGCGCTGCAATGCTCCGGAGTCGCCAGCGAAGCCGCCTTGATCCCGTGCATCCGATCGTATTCCTTGACGTAATAACTCCATTCCTCGGCAGCATTCAAAGCCACCACGTCCCATAGATCGATCTTCGCTCCCGGCTTCATTCCGACGCCATGGGCATTGACGCCATCGGCAATTCCCTGCAACTCCTCCCGGTACTCCTGCTCAATGTGCGGCCACATCATTTTTTGTGCGGCATCGCGAAAGAACTGCCAGTCTTTCTTATTGTCATGTGTTGTTTCGAGGATTGTGACTCTTAGGATGTCTTCAATCTCCGGCGCCAGCAGATAGCCATTCTGAAAGCCGATTTGGTGCGGTGTACCCTGCAAATGGACGAACGTCCACCCGTTCTTCTCCGGACGCCGGAAAGCGCCGTTCAATTCGGCTTCGGGCGCGCCAGCCCGGAGTGAAGCCGCGGGTGAGAACCACAAGACAATTCCCGTCAAAACCAGTCCAGCCAAGACTACGAACCATCGGCGCATGCGCGGCTCCACTCCAATGAGCTTCAATTCCGGCGATTCTAACAGAGTTCAGCTTACGCGGATTCCATCAAGCGAGGCCCTGTGTTTCCACGTATTCCTGTGCCTGGCGCAGCACCTTGCGCTCGTTGCCGTATGCAAGCTGTTTGCCCGCGTCGTCGAGCGGTACCCAGAGAGCCCGCTTGACCTCGACCCGCATGTCAGAAGCCAAGTTGTCGATTTCACCTGAGACATAGCGCATCAGGTAAAAGCTTACGATTTTGAAGACGCGCGCTCCGTCGCCCCACTTGCGGACGTAGACATACTTGGTATCGGAAAGTTTGGTGACCGGTTCGGCCACGATGCCCGTCTCTTCCAGTACTTCACGCACCGCTGCGGCCTGCGGTTTTTCGCCGGGATCCACCAGGCCCTTCGGGAGGGTCAGCACAGCCCGGGTACGCTTCCGCGGCGTCTTAGCAGGTTCCGGCTTTTCTTTCTGCGGCTCAATCAGCGCGACATGCCAGACTCCAGAAATCTGCCGCAGTACAACACCGCCTGCTGAAATCTCCCGGGGCATAACGCTAAGCTTATCCTTAGGCAGAACGTCTCCGCGACCGAGTTCGTATGGTGACGAGCCTCTGATCCGTCCAGCGAGCGCAGCGCGCCAGCAAGCACCGCCACTGGCACTTCCAGAATCACGTCCCAAGCTTCTCAACTTCCTCCCGAATTCGCTGCCATGCGCGCTCGACATGACGAGCCTGCGTGCTGGTTTGGCCGACGCAGAGTCGAAGTGTCAGCTTGCCATCAAGCTTCGTATGAGTGAGGTAGAGATCGCCGCTGCCATTCAGCCGGTCCATCAGGAGTTGATTGGCCTCATCTCCCGCGCGCAATCGGAAGCAGACGAGACTAAGCCGGGCAGGCGCGGCAAGTTCAAAACGCGAATCATCGCGCACCCATCCGGCAAATTGCTGGGCCAGACGCACGTGCTCACGAATGTGGTGCTGCAAGCCTTCGATCCCGTAATGCCGGATCACGAACCAAAGCTTGAGCGACCGAAAGCGTCGCCCAAGCGGGACGTGCCAGTCGCGATAATCTATGACCGCCCCTGATTCTGTGGCCTGATTGCGCAGATACTCCGGCACCACCGAGAGCGTCTGAATCAAGTGCCTCCGGTCGGCGACATAAAAGACGCTGCAATCGCAGTTCGTGAACATCCATTTGTGCGGATTGAAAACATAGCTGTCCGCGAATTCCACGCCATCGTTAATGAAGCGAAACTCCGGGCAGAGCGCGGCCGTTCCGCTCATGGCAGAGTCCACGTGCAGCCAGAGATTGTGATCGCGGCAGATGCCGCCAATTTCGCGGATGGGATCGATAGCATTCGACGATGTCGTGCCCACGGTGGCGCAGACGAAGCAGGGAATCAGGCCCGCTCTGATGTCGGAGTCAACTTGGCGCGCCAAAACTTCAGGGCGCATGGCGAAGTTCTTATCCACTTCGATCTGGCGCAGGTTGTCCGAGCCCATGCCGGCGATCTTGATTCCTTTCTCAACGGAAGAATGCGTTTGTGTGGAGCAATAAGCGATCAGCCGTCCGTCGCAGCCTTTGCGATTGCTGGCGAACCGAGTGGCGCGTTCGCGGGCGGCCAGCACGGCGCAAAGCGAAGCGCTCGATGCCGTGTCCTGGATTACGCCCCCTCCCTCGCGGGTGGAAAGAAATTCGTCGGGCAATCCCAACATGGGGACGAGCCAGTCGAGCACATGTGTTTCAACTTCCGTGCATGCAGGACTGGTGGACCAGAGCATGCCCTGCACGCCCAATCCGGCGGAAAGAAGATCCCCAAGAATGGCCGGCCCTGAGGCATTCGCGGGAAAGTAGGCGTAGAAGTTCGGCGATTGCCAGTGCGTTATGCCGGGAAGGACTACGCGCTCCATGTCGCCAAGAATCTGCTCGAACGCCTCGCCTTGCTCGGGCGCGTTTGGTGGCAGCTTCGAGCGAATTTCTCCCGGGTGCACGCGCGACAGAACCGGAAAGCTTTCAATGCGAGAGTGGTAATCGGCGATCCAGTCCACGACCGCGTGGCCCTGGCGGCGAAACTCCTCGGGAGACATGTGGAAGGATTTAGGTTCAGACATAAGAAATTTTGTAATTGTGTAACTTGGTAATTGTGTAATTTAACGATCCAGGGTTTCAATTTACGAAATTACACGATTCCTTAGATCGAATTCCCCAACTGGCCATAAAACACCCTCGTGTCGTAGTCAAATTCGACCATGCTATCCGCAGCGTGGGCGTGAAAAATCCGATCAAGTCCCTGCATCATCGGCGCGTAGCTGGGATGGCCCTCGAGCGGCGCATACGAAGAAGACAATAGGCGCCCGGCAGCGCCTTCGTAGTCGAACCGCTGACGCAGATGGAATACCCGCTCCCGGTGCGGAGCGGGCGCGAAAAATTCATGGATGACGTCGGTCGTGCGTTCGTGGCGCACTTCCTTATAGTCGGTGCCGTAGGTCAGCAGGAGTTGCTCGTAGTCGCGCAGGAAAGGCGTGCTGGCGGTGCGGCGCTCGTTCCATATCAGTACGCACCATCCTTCAGGTTGCAGAATGCGGGCGAATTCCGCGCGGGCGCACGGCAGGTCGAACCAGTGCGCTGCCTGGGCCGCGGTAACGAAATCGACCGAACCGGAGCGCAGCGTCGTCTCCTCCGCGGTGCCGGCGATCGATACCAGGCGGGAATACGATTCAAGCTGATGGACGCCCATTTCTCGCATCTCCGTGTTGGGCTCGACGGCAAACACCGAATTCCCGTTTTCCAGAAGAAGGCGCGTAAATACGCCCGTTCCCGAAGCGATGTCGGCGACAATGTGATGCGGTTGCAGTCCGCATTCGGCGCGAAGGAGGTTGAGAACTTCGGGCGGATATCCCGGGCGATAGCGGACGTAATTCTCCACCCGATCGGAAAAACGCGCCGTCGGCGACTTGCTCATAGCTGTTCAGTGTACGCGATCATCCACCGGCTCCCTCAGCACGATACAATCTTTCTCTTGTGCCTTAACAGATAGCTGGAGTTCATTACTAAGGAGCTTCATGAAAGTTCTCTCGGGTGCGGTGCTGTTCTTCATGCTGATTGGTTCCAACCTGCAGGCGTTCGATCGGGCCGGCAAAGATCAGGCCAGCAAGGAGAAAGAGAAAGCGCAGCCCGACAACTGGTCCATCAGCGGATTCCGCGACGTTGCGGGGGAGCGCGAAGTAGAGAAGAGATTCATGGCCGTGCCCGATCCCAAGCTGGCGGAAGAGCATCTGCGAATTCTGACGCAAGCGCCTCACATAGCCGCTTCTCCCGAGGACAAAGCGACCGCCGAGTACGTGGCGAAGAAGTTTCGCGACGCCGGACTCGACACCGAAATTGTCGAATATAAAGTGTGGATCAATTATCCCGCAGAGATCCGCGTGGACATGACCGAGCCCGCCGGAGTGGAAATGCATGGCCCCCGCCGCGAGCACGTCGACGGCGACCCATATCAAGACGATCCCCGCGTCGTGACCCCTTACAACGGCATGTCACCCTCGGGCGACGCCGAGGCGGAAGTTGTCTATGCGAACTACGGCTCGCCCGATGACTTCGACAAGCTCAAGCAGATGAACGTCGATGTGCGCGGCAAGGTCGTCATCGTCCGGTACGGTTTGAATTTCCGAGGTGTGAAAGAGTATGTGGCGCAAGAGCGCGGCGCGGCAGGAGTCATCATTTATTCCGACCCGAAAGACGATGGCTACTACCGCGGCGACGCCTATCCGAAGGGACCGTGGCGCCCGGCGAGCGGAGTGCAGCGTGGGTCGGTCGGATTCATGTTCCAGTTTCCCGGAGACCCGACGACCCCGGGAGTAGCGTCCACTCCAGCGCTTCCGGATTCGAAGCGTATTTCTCCTGCTGAATCCGAGCAGTTGCCGAAGATCCCCGTCACTCCGCTTTCCTACGCCGATGCTTCGCCGATTCTCGAGCACCTCGGAGGGCCGCAATCGCCGCGCGAGTGGCAGGGAGCGCTGCCGTTTACATATCACGTGGGTCCCGGTCCCGCGAAGGTCAAGATGCACCTCAAGCAGGACTACCAGTTCCGCACCATTTGGGATGTCATTGGCAAAATTCGCGGAACGGCTTCGCCCGATGAGTGGGTAGTCGCGGGCAATCATCGGGATGCCTGGGTGTATGGAGCGGTGGACCCAAACAGCGGCACAGCGGCAATGCTCGAGACGGCACACGGTTTGGGTGAGCTTCTGAAGTCGGGCTGGAAGCCGAAGCGCACGATTGTGATTGGAAGCTGGGACGCGGAAGAGGAGGGACTGATCGGTTCCACCGAGTGGGGCGAAGATCACGCGCAGGATCTGGCAAATGCCCCTGCCTATTTCAACATGGACGTCGCCGTCTCCGGCAAGAAGTTCGGGGCGTCGGGGGTGCCTACGTTGAAGGAGTTTATCCGCGAGATTGCGAAAGCGGTCCCTTCGCCGCAAGGCGGAACCGTGTATGAAGCGTGGAAAAAGACGAGCGATCCGAACGCGGAGGGCAACCATCCTCAGGAAACCGCCACCTTCCGCCCGCCGCCGAATGCGACGCAGAACGATGTGCCGGTGGGCGATCTGGGCAGCGGTTCCGACTACACAGTATTCCTGCAGCATCTGGGAGTCCCATCTACCGACATCAGTTCGAGCGGCGATTATGGCGTGTATCACTCAGCGTTTGATGACTTCGCCTGGTTCAAAAAATTTGGCGATCCCGACTTTCTGTACGAGCAGCAGATGGCGCGCGTTTACGGCCTGGAAATGCTGCGCATGTCCAGCGCCGACGTCCTTCCCTACGACTACGAAAACTACGGCAAAGAGATTCTGGTCTATCTCGAAAGCGCCAAGTACAAAAGTAAAGACCGTTTCGGAGACAAGGGCCCCGACTTTTCAGCAGCCGTGGAAGGAGCGCGCCGCTTGCAGGAAGCAGGCGCAAAAATGTTGCAGAAGCAGCACAAAATTCCGGCAGCGCCAGATCGCATGAATGCGAAACTCCGCGAGGCCGAGCGCGCGCTGTTGATCCCCGAGGGATTGCCCAACCGTCCCTGGTATCGCCACGCCATTTACGCTCCAGGACAATACACCGGCTACGCGGCCGTAGTGATTCCGGGAGTGAATGAGGCGCTCGATCGCGGCGATCTTCGCCGAACCGAACAACAAATAGCGGCGCTGGCAGCGGCCTTGAACCGGGCCGTTCAGGTGCTGGAGCAATACCGCTAGGAGCAACTGGAATCGCCAACCAAACCGTGCTTTGTAACAGGGCGTCGCTAAACAGTTTGCCGAGAAACTCAGTTTCGTACCAGGGCATCGCTTTAGCGATGCCGTAAGTTCGATCGAATCAGCCCCCTTCGGGGCTGTACATCCGCGACCGATGAACGCACAGACAGCCATCCAACACGTGCTGCACGACCTCCCCTCAGCGGCAGCGACGACATTCCTCGCGCTTTTCCCCATTGTGAACCCGCTGGGCGGCGTGCCGATGTTCTTCAGCCTTACTGCTGACTACTCACAAGAAGAGCGCCGTCGCACCGCATTGAAGACCGCTCTTTATGTAATCGCGATCCTGATCACCTTCATGTTCTTTGGTCGGTTTGTCCTAAACTTTTTCGGAATTTCGCTGCCAGTACTGAAAATTGCAGGCGGTCTGATCGTGGCAAACACGGCGTGGGGCATGGTGACCGGCACCAGTCGGATGACAATGGCGGAAAGCCACGAGGCTCTGACGAAAGAGGACATTTCACTCACGCCCATGGCTATGCCGATGTTATCCGGCCCCGGCTCGATCGGCGTCGTCATGGGCCTCGCCGCTGACGTCGACCACTTTCTTTCTTACGTCGGCATGGTGATCGGAATTGTCGCGCTCGGCCTGACCGTTTACCTGTTGCTGTACTTAGGAGGCCCATTCGTCAAGCGCCTCGGACCGGGAGCCGTGGGTGCGCTCAATCGCATCTTCGGATTCCTCATCCTGGCGATTGCCGTGCAGTTAGTGTGGAACGGCGTGGCCGACTTCCGAGGCTAATCTCGAGAGAATTGAGCCGCCGCTCGCGACTTAGGCGATCCGCTTCGGGCTTGGTTGGTTCGCGAAAGACATTGTCAAAGAACATTGTCAAAGAACGAGGTGCTGTTATGACTGACCTAACTTCTTATTGTAACTCGGTAAGTCAAGCGGGAAACGGAGACATGCGGTTGCGAGTCGGTCATTTGTCTAGACTCGACAAGATCGGGCCCAGCACGAATGCTACTAGAAAGCCTGCCGCGTAGATCGCTGCCGACGCCCATAGCAGAATTCTGCTGAGCCTGCTTGCTTCCGCGCATGCGTTCGGGTTGTCGGGGCTGCATTCATTCTTCCTCAAGCGCGGAAGGATGTAATAGGTGTTCAGGAAGCTGCACGCGATCAGGGCGCCGGAGATGCTGAAGGTCAGGACTTTGTGGCGGGAGAGTGCCACTAGCCACGGCAGGAATGAGAGCATTGATGCGACCGACGTTCCCAGCCCGAACAGGACTAACAACGATGGGAGAGCGCAGCAGAGTAGCGTGCTCAGAGAGGTGAACAGAGAGAAATAACTTAGGACCGCCGAACGGTTGGCGGTTAGTTTGTCCACGTTTGGTGTGTCCGCGGTTGGTGCGTTTACGTTTTTCATTTCGAATTTTCTTCCTTCAGTGAGCGATAGCGGATGGAGTCGGGCGATTTGCCCTTTCCCGCCTCGGGAATGCTGCCCTCCGCCAGCACGGATTTCCCGTGGAGAGACGGCGGAACTGGGGTTGCGGACGCGTCCGGGGTTAGCTCTAACATTTCGTTCGAGCCGGACACTCGCAGCGCCTGGCGGCCGTTGGATACGACTACTGTGCCTGCGATGGTTGCGGTCGATTGCTTCATGGTGAACCCGTTTTTGGCGATGGCATCGTTCAGTTGCTTCAACGTGTCCGTATTGCCGGACTTCATTTTCACGGACGCCAATCCTTTCTCGAGATTCACCTCCACGGAATCCACTCCCGAAACTGCTTTCAGGGACACGCGCACGGCGTGTGCACAGACCTCTCAATCCATGCCGAAGATGGTGATGTCGATCGACCTGATCTCTGCGCTGGCAGAAACCGCGACTAACAATAAGAACAGCAGTGCGATGGTTCTCTTCATATGGACTCTCCTAGTGTGAGTGTTGAAAAAGCAGGTAGCTGAGATTGACGGCGAAGCGCACTCGTTCTCTTGGAAAGAGCGAGCCGACGTCCCTGTAGATCGGAAGCTGAGCTCCGAAGCTGACCGTGTAGTTGCGATAGATTCCGAGGGCCGTGGGGCCGAGGAAAAGCTGATGGGCTTGCGTGCCGGCGACTAGCGAGTTGGCTTGCAGAAATTCCTGTGAGCGCTCTCCGACGAGTTCCGCGAAGAGCCGCCAGTCCCACTTGTCGGGCGGCCTTCGCCATTTGGGCGGACGGTATCCGTAGACCAGGCTGTAGTCGAGAACGCCGGGGCGGCGATCGCCGTTGTGCTCGAAGAATTTTGTGTACGTGGCGCCGAGCCACAGATAGTTGCTGCGCGATGCGGTGCCGGTGACCGCGCCGAGCATCAGTCCGGGTACGTTCGAAGTGTGCGCGACTCCTTTGAATCCGGATGGCGGGCCGGGAACAACGAAGCTGGCGAATGCGGTGCTCTCGATCCGCGTGCCTACTTTTGTCGCGCGGTGCTGAAAACGCCAGGCGAAGGTTGAGTCGAAATCATCGCCGGGCTGGATCCTGGTGGGAGGAAGCGTCGCACTGGCCGCGACGACAGGGAGCGTGAGGGACAGCGTCAAGTGCGGGGTGAAGCCGTAGCCTAACAGTGTGCGGGCGGACGTCTGCACGCCACCGCTTGCGGCCCGGCTGAAGATACCTTCGTCAAAGCTCCACTCCCCCTGCGAATTGGTTGGGGTTGCGAGCCCGAATAGCGGGCCGTGTCCGGATGCAAAAGCGAACGCGGGCATGCTCAAGACAACGAGCAGAAATGCGGCACGTCTCATGACCTCTCCTTCTTGGTGCGCGGATCGACACACGTGCGCGTGGCCGTGTGGGCACGAGCGGAAGAGAGGCGGTTAGATTCTTAGAATGGAGTTGGGGCCGGGTGGAGCGGGCGGCGGCAGTCCTAGATGCACCTGAGCAACTTCACCCTCGGCCATCAGTGCGAATTGAGGTGTGGGAGTGAATCCGGCAACTGCGACGCTGGGATGAAACTTCGAGATCGACTTAATGGTCGCGGCTGTCGCGACAGGAGCGTTGACGGTGGGAGCAGTTTTGCAGCACGGATGCTGCGCCGATCCCATCTGGCAATCGCCTGCCATCTTCTTGCAGCAGGCCATCTCCGCCTGCGACATCTGGTGGGTCGGCAGGCATGCGAGCAGGGGTACGGCCGTCCACAGAGCTAGCAAAGCCAGGACGACAATGGGGCGTACCTTCGCCATGTATTTATGCTACATCGCCGGTTTCGTCGATGCAAGGCTTTGGGACTGGGTCGGCCGCGCAAAAGCGCTGATCTGCCACTTACAGCTTGCGCAAGAGAAATTTGGGTAAGGGGGTTGCCCTCGCAATCCCCCCAGGTCTCGAAGAGCTGAGACCGTGGGGGAACCCAGCTCACAATAATAAAAACAACTATCAGGGTAAGAACTTACTCTATTATCTCTTCCAGAAAGGCTGCGTACACTTTGGGGTTACAGGTCGACCCAGCATTACGAACCATAGTAATACTGACTGAATAGCCGTTGGTATCGAGATTCAGAAAATCGGTCAGGGATGCGTTGGCTGTGGTGAGCGCGGTGAAGTTCTCGCCGGCGGTACTAAATGCGCCAATCAGCGTAGCGGGGCCGCTGGCGTACGGTTGCGCACCAGCGGGTAGCCGAAACCGTGCAATGATTTACCCCACCTACGAACCCGTTGATGTTGGCGAACGTTACGCCAAAGGCATTAACAGAACCTGGGTCAACTCTCATTATCGACGTCACGTAACATCTCACTGAGATGGTACCGAACTTATTCACGCCGAAAGTGATGCCTCCAACACCGATTTTGGCTATGAGCCCTGGCCCCTGCGAAACCGTACAATCGGTGGGCACATCAGTCCAAGCAACAATCCCGAGAGGATCCGTTGAGAAAATCACATCGGCTCGGACTTGGGTGGCAGTGGCAATTGTTAGAGCAAAGCCAATTGCAAATATAGTTAGACAAGTTTTCATTGGGTGGCTCCTTTTCTTGTGGGTGAGTTGTGCGAATTCCAGGATCCGTCGGATCCTGCCCTAACCTTCTCGTGATCGCAATAGCGGCGGCCTGTCGGAACGCCTTAATTCTTATGTCGCCGTAGCTGATGGAAAGCAATGAACTTGCTGCGAAATCCTCAAGAGGTGGTAAGATGTGTCGCCGAAGTTAGGCGAGCGCTGTTGTCAGGGGAGCGCCTGTGTCGTTGGAGCCAGCCAGAATCCAACACTCATGCAGGTTCGGGGACGATTTCGAGCTCGATTGCGGTGCGTGCCAACTGCGCCGATCCGGTCGTGTGCTCAAGATAGAGCGTATTCCTATTGAAGTTCTCGTCCTCCTGGTGCGGCAGCGGGGAGAGCTAGTGACCCGCGAACAGATGGCGGATACGATTTGGGGCAAGAACGTCCATTTCGATACCGACAACAGCATCAACGGCGCTATCCGCAAAATCCGGCAGGCCCTCAAAGACGACCCCCGAGAACCCTTGTTTCATCCGCACCGTTACGGGAAAGGGATATTGTTTCATCGCACCGGTCATTGATCCTGACAGGGAACCGCAGCTGCGGCTCGTGGCGTCCCAATCTCATGTCGGCGAGGACATCCCGGCAAGGTTTTTTTCACGATGGCGGTGGCGGCGAGTGCTTGGGATATCGATTGTCGGGACGATGGTAACGATCGCTGCTTTCTTTTCCTACCTCCGATGGTCCGAGTCAAGAGTCCAGCGCCCAGGGTTCGGGGGACGAACGATGCTGGCAGTCCTGCCCTTTGAAAACCTAACGGGAGACGCAAGTGAGGAATATTTCAGCGATGGCATGACGGAGGAAATGATCACCCAGCTTGGCGGCCTTGATTCCGATTCCATGGGCGTTATCGCCCGCACTTCGGTGATGCACTACAAGCACAGTCAGACACAGCTGCCGCAGATCGCCCGTGAGCTCGGAGTGCAGTACGTGCTGGAGGGCAGCGTAATGCGCGATGCGAATAAAGTGCGAATCACCGCCCAGCTCATTAGAATGACGGATCAAACTCATCTCTGGGCCCGGCAGTTTGACCGTGAACCCAAGGACCTGCTGGGGCTGCAGAGCGAGATCGCGCGGGAGATTTCCGACGAGATTCAGAACGCTCTCGGAAACAACAAGCCCACCGCTCCCGTGGTTCCACCGATTCTTTCTCCGCAGGCTTACGAAGCTTATGACCTTTATCTCAAGGGCCTGTACTTCCTGAACAAGAGAACGGTCGAGGGATTCCAGCAGGCAATCAGCCAGTTTCAGCAGGCCACCGCCAAAGATCCCGGCTGTGCGCGTGCCTATGCTGGCCTGGCTGACAGTTATGCTCTGATCGGCCCTTACAGTGCCGCTCCCGCGGACGAATTCGCGTCCCGGGCTAGGGCTGCCGCGCAGCGGGCCCTGCAGTTAGACGACAGCCTACCGGAGGCCCACGCAGCGTTGGCCTTAATCGTTCAAAACCATGACTACGATTGGCAAACGGCGGAGAAAGAATTCAAAAGGGCCATTGATTTGAACCCTAACTATGCCACCGCCCATCACTGGTATGCGGAGCACCTCACCTGGCGGGGCCGTTTCGATGAAGCTCTCCGCGAGAGTCAACGGGCGCGCGATCTGGATCCACTTTCTTTGATCATCGCCGCCGACAACGGAGCAACCCTGTACTATTCGCGGGAATACGACCGGGCCATCGCTCAGTTCACCGCCGTGCGGAAGCTGGACCCCGATTTCGCACGCGCCAGAATGATTTCCTACGCCTACGTGAAAAAAGGAATGTTTGCTGAGGCGATAGCGGACGTCCGAAAGCAGTACCCCGTCGTCAGTCCGTGGCGGTGGTCGGAACTGGCCTACATCTACGGTCGTGCGGGACAGCAAGAGCAAGCGGAGCGTTCTCTGCGAAAATTGCTGGATTTGGCCCGGGGAGAGCGCGTCGATCCGATTGTGAATGCTGTAGCTTACATCGGTGTCGGGAACAACCACCAGTCCATCGCCTCGCTGGAAAAGGCCTATGTACAGCACTCCAACGGTTTGACCTCGCTTGGAGTAGATCCCATCTATGACCCACTGCGCCGCGACCCAAGGTTCCAAGACCTTCTGCGGAAGGTGGGGCCCACCAAGTAACTTAGAGGCGCCCAGATCGCGCAAAAGAGCGGAGCGACGTTGGCCATGATGGATGCGCGCCAACAGGCCATGCAATCTCGACTTTCGCGTTTAGTGTGGGTCGGCTTCGCCCGCTGAACGGCCGAATGCGTCCGTCCTACCCGAGTACTCAATGTAACCAGCTTCTCCACCAACCCCGAGCAGTCCTTCTTCTCGAGATCATGCACCTTCTTAATTGTATTCGTCGACCTTGCTGGAGTAATTCATCGAGCAGAACTTCGGCCCGCCCATGGAGCAGAAGGCCACTGTCTTGTATCCAATCGAGGAAATTTCATCGCGCATGTAGCGGGCGAAGGGCGGCCACCCATGCTTTTCGGATTTGCTATCGGCGCTCAACGAGGGCTACTGCAGCGGATAGCCGGATTCGCCGGGTAGGCGTCCGTCGACCTTCAGCACCTTCACGCGGGGAATAACCTCCGATGTCGGTACCAGGGCGACCGCGCCGGAAATGGACGCCACGGCATCCTGAGCGCTGCCGTTGGAGAATAGCTCAGCCGGAGCAGCGCTGGCCTCTCCGTGAAACACCCGGCTCACCCAGTATGTCTTGTACTCTGGTTCGCTCATGCGAAATAGGGTTCTCAGGGCAACTTCCCGCTCAGGAGCCCCGGTGACACGCATCAGGGCGGTCACAGCCAATCGCCCTTTCCAAAAGCGCTGGTCTCCCAAGTACAGCTTGCGCAGGTCGGCCAGAGAAATTTGAGTAAGGGGATTCCCCTTGTTCACGACCACCGCAATCGCGCCGTTCTGAGCGGCACAAAGGGTGACCGGAAGAATCAAGCTCAGTCCAAACTGGGCAAGGAGCCGAAAGAATAGTAGCGTTTTCGCCATAGCTGATTGCTGCGAATATCCACATCAATATCTGCGTGGCAGAATCGCCGAACCTCAGAATGTGAAATCGATCTGCAACTGACCTCCGTTTGCCGGCTCCCGATTACCGTCATCTATGTGGTCGTATTGGGCCTTGAGGTCGGCGTACTCGCTGAAGTTGTAACGAATTCCCACCGAAGGCCCGTTCCTGCGGCCAAGGTCGCTGTATATGGGCTCGTTGTTTGAAGCGTTGAAGTACTGGTAGCGCAAGTAAGGACGCACCGCGCCGAAGCGCCTGGAGAGCAGGCTGTAGAACGCCGGCGAATCGAACACGACGCCGGAGCCGTTTCGCAACTCGTGCCGCACCAGGATAACTTCGTTCAGGAACTGAAAACTCGCATTCTGGTAGAGGACGTGTGCCGCGTAGATCTGCTGGCCAATCGGCGAGAGCGCGATTCCCTGGGAAGTTACCGGCGACATGCGGTCCCGATAGAAGGAAAATCCCGCTTGAAATCCCGGCCAGCGGCCGGGCCTGGCGATCAAGCCCAGGTTGATGCCGAGACCATTGTCCTCGTCGATGAACTGAGCCTCATTCGCAAACAAGTTGCGTCGCGTCTCGGTGCTGCCGAATTGCGCCAGGTAACTGAGTCCGACGGGGCCGGAAGGAATGTCTCCGCTCGCGCTGACACCGGTCATGCGATCCGGAAGGATGCCGGCCTCGCCGGAAAACTCAAGAAAAAAGGGGCGATCGACCGTGGTCAACAACCAGCGTCCTTGATGGAATGCGTCATTGGAATAACCGATACCGGTGTGGAAACGGCCAACTTCGAATCCGAAATTCTGGGTCTCCTCATAGCGCAGCAGAATCCGATCAATGATCGGTATGGCGGTAAATTCATCGCCAAAGTGGAAGTTCACATCGGTGAGAGCCGAAAGCTTGTCGGAAATACGGCTGTTAAGAAACACGTCCAGATCATCCATGCGGAAAGAGGTCTTGTCTCCCAGCGTGTCGCTGCCCTGCAGGCGGACGTCGCCAAACACTCTGACGTGAATGCCTCCGAGCTTGAGGCGTTCGGTCGCTGCGGCTTCCGCGGAGACTGAAGTCTCGGAAGACTTATTTTCGTTCTCTGGGGGCGCTGTTTCGCTCGCGCTTGGGCTGGCTGGTTTCGCCTGTTCCGTTTTGATGGCCCGCAACTCGGCGTTGGTGGCGGCGAGCTGCGCTTCGAGAGCTTCCATGCGACGGGTGAGGGCGTCCACATCTCCCGCAGACGGTGGATTTTGCGTCTGGGCGCCGAGAAGTGGCGAAGTCAGAATTATCGCGAAAATAACCCGTGGTCCCCAGAGGAGTCTTTCGGTGCAAAACATGTCGACCTACTCCTTAGCTCGCTAACCCTAGCTCGCTAACCCTGAACCACAGCATTTCTACGGCCAAGGAGCAGAACGGTTTGGACGTATCCAAATCAGGTTGAGTTTGCAGGCTCAATGCCAAGCCACGATTGAAAATCGGTAACCACGGCTCAAAGGCAGGGTTAAATTATCCTAAGAAGTTAGACTGTTCTTAACTTTGTGGGCACGAAGTGTATCTCGCCCTATTGGCAAGCGCGCCGACCGAGAGTCTAGAGCGTGTTTCATAAACAGTGTCTCAGGGTAATCCAGAAGCAGGCGAGATAGAAGAAGGCGCGGTAAGTGGAAAGCAGATGCTCATGACGGACCAGCAATCGTCGGAATTGACCGAGCC
>Ga0182024_10006560_pt1 | contig 25488 bp, 22 predicted proteins | sample P32metaG_FD_120480 | JGI IMG/M metagenome (GOLD analysis project Ga0182024, IMG submission 120480) | Permafrost microbial communities from Stordalen Mire, Sweden - P3-2 metaG (Illumina Assembly) | ecosystem: Environmental > Terrestrial > Soil > Wetlands > Permafrost | place: Sweden: Stordalen...
AACGACCGTGGAAATGGCGTGCTTGTACACCATTTGACTGACGCTGTTTTTCAGCAATACGACGAACTGATCGAAGGAGTCGATCTGCCCCTGCAGCTTGATGCCGTTGACCAAATAAATGGATACCGGCACGCGCTCTTTTCGTAAGGCGTTTAAAAATGGATCCTGCAGCGACTGGCCTTTGGCCATCGTCTTCTCCTTCTTATTACGGTTTTTTAATTTTTCCGTGAGCATAATCTTAGCATGCGCCTTCAATCAGCGGCCAAGCCTGCATAACTCGCGGCCCAATTCGAGGTTCCAGTCCTCGAACGCACTGGGTGCGTGCGGATCAATGCGCTCGAGTGTCGCATCCGCGCGAATCCACGTGAGTTGACGCTTGGCAAGTTGTCGCGTTGCAGCGATGCCGCGCTTGACCGCCTCGGCGAGACTGAGCGCACCGGTCAGGTGCGCCCAGAGCTGCCGGTAGCCCACCGCGCGCATGGCGGGGAGGTCGGCGTTCAAGTCGCCGCGGCGGTGCAAGGACTCGACCTCGTTCAAAAAACCATGCGCCATCATTGCGTTGAAACGCTGCTCGAGGCGCACATGCAGCGCCGCCCGATCGGCAGGGACGAGCGCCCAGCAGCGCAGGCGATACGGCGCGAGCGCGCTTGGGCTCATGCGCTGCAGCTCGGAGATCCTGCGGCCGGTGGTGAGGCATACCTCGAGGGCGCGCTGGATACGCTGTGGATCGTTTGGATGGATACGTGCTGCGGCCTGAGGATCCAGGCGCTTGAGCTCCTCATGCAGCCCTGTCCAGCCCGTCCGTGCGGCGCGTTCGTTGAGCTCACGACGCAACTCGACGGAGGCCTGCGGCAGGCGCGCCAGGCCCGAAACGAGAGCGCGCAGATAAAGTAAGGTACCGCCCACCAGGAGCGGTATATGGCCGCGCCCGTGAATTTCAATGATCCTTGATGCGGCATCGGCGACGAAGCGCCCTGCGGAATAGCTCTCGTTCGCATCGCAGATATCGATCAGATGGTGCGGGATGCGCTCCCGGAGCTCGCGCGGCGGCTTCGCCGTGCCGAGGTCGAGGCCGCGATACACCATCGCCGAGTCGACGCTCACGATTTCAACGGGATGCCGCTGCGCGGCACCGAGCGCCCAGTCACTTTTCCCCGTACCCGTCGCGCCGGTGAGCACCCAGACGGGCCGCGCATTCGCGGCGACCTCACGCATCAGCGCCCCCGCAGGAAGAGGTGATCGAGCTGGGAGAGTGTCAGGCGCGCCCAGGTGGGACGTCCGTGATTGCATTGGTTCGCGCGCTCGGTGGCTTCCATCTGCCGCAGGAGGGCATTCATTTCGGGCAGGGTCAGGCGCCGATGCGCGTGGATAGAGGTCCTGCAGGCAAGCGTGCCCAAGAACTTGTCCACGGCGCCGTCCAGGTGATGGAGGCCCGCAACAAGCTCGAGGTCGCGGATGACCGCGCCGACCGTTGCCGCAATATCGCCGCTTGCGAGGAGCGCCGGCACGCGGCGCAGCGCGAGGCGCGTGGGGCCGAGCGCATCGAGCTCAAATCCCGCGCGCTCCCAGCTCGAGCGATCTTCGAGCACGGCGTCGAGCTCGTGTGACTTCACTTCGATGACGACAGGCTCGAGAAGATGCTGCGAGGCGATCCCTTGTGCAGCCTCGTCGGCTTTGAACTTTTCATACAGCACGCGCTCGTGCGCGGCGTGCATGTCCACGAGGATGAGGCCTTCGGCGCTTTGGGAGAGAATGTAGATGCCATGCAGCTGCGCAAGCGCTGTGCCGAGCGGCTGCACCGCCTCGGTCGCCGCCGTTGTCCCCGAGGCGAAATCGCGCACGCTGGCCGCCAGTACCCACGGATCGCGCCGTCCATCGGCGAAGTCAAAAGACTGCGCCCGTCCGGCAAGCTCATACGGCCTTTGCGGCGAGTCGGCGGCAGCACGAGCCTCGCTTGCGCGGGGCGAAGTTCCGGCAATCGCCTGCTCGAGCGCGCGGAACACAAAATCATGGATCTGCCGGCTGTCGCGGAAGCGCACTTCGAGCTTTGATGGGTGGGCGTTGACGTCGACGAGGTGCGGATCGAGAGTCAAATAGAGCACATAGACGGCATGGCGTCCGTGATAGAGCACGTCGCGATAGGCCAAACGCACGGCATTGCTGAGCAGCCGATCGCGCACGCTGCGGCCGTTCACGAACCAGAACTGCTGATCCGGCTGAGCACGCGACGCGGTCGGAAGCCCCACCCAGCCACTCAAGCCCACGGGGCCTGCGACGCTGCGCAGCACCACCGCAGTCGGCAGGAATTCAGCGCCGAGCACCGCAGTGAGGCGCGCCTCCTCGCCCTCGGCGTCGACTGCGGGCGCATCAAACACACGGCGCTCGCCGTGCCGCAGCCGAAAGCTGACATCGAAGCGCGAGAGCGCAAGCCGCTCCACCCAGCGCATGATGTGGCCGAACTCTGTGGCCTCGCTCCTCACGAACTTGCGCCGCGCGGGCACGTTGAAGAAGAGGTCGCGGATCTCGATGCTGGTGCCCGGTGGATGCGGCGCGGGCCGCATGGCGCTGACTCGGCCGCCGTCAACCCTCACTTCTGCGGCCCGATCCTCTGCGCCGCGCGGACGCGACAAGAGGCGCAGGCGGGAAACCGAGGCGATCGAGGGCAGCGCCTCGCCGCGAAACCCCAATGTCGTGACCGCCGCAAGATCCGCAAGCGATGCGATCTTGCTCGTCGCGTGGCGCGCGAGCGCAATGGAAAGCTCCTCCGCGCTCATGCCCACGCCATCGTCGCGCACGCGAATGAGGCCGATGCCGCCGCGTTCGATGTCGATGTCGACGCGGTGCGCATCCGCATCCAGGGCGTTTTCGACGAGCTCCTTGACAACCGAGGCGGGACGCTCGATCACTTCCCCGGCAGCAATTTGATCGATGAGTTCGCTGCTTAGAACCCGGATCGGCATGACGGCACACTCACGGACACTTCGGCCGCGAGTGTACAGGCGATTACGGCAGGCTGGGACTCTCGGGCACAGCCCGGGCAAGTCCGCGGCGCAGCTGCGCGAAGCGCGTACCGGGAGGCGGATTGGCTTCGAAGAAGGTGCGAATGCCGCTGAAAATGGCGCTCGCAAGCTTCTCCTGCTGCGCGCTCGTGCGCAACCGGCGCTCTTCCTGCGGATTTGAAATATAGGCCGTCTCGACGAGCATCGAAGCCATGGCACGCGACTTCAGCACGACGAAGCCCGCCTGCTGCACGCGCGGCTTGCGCACCTCTCCAACGCTGTCGAGCGCGGCCAGCACCCGCTCGGCGGCAATCATGCTGGCGCTGATGGTTGCGGTCTGCGACAGATCAATCAGCACCGAATCGAGCTGCGGGTTCTTGCCCGCGAGCGGTGCGCTGCCCATGCGGTCGGCGGAATTCTCCCGGTCCGCAAGCCAATGCGCCGCCTCATCGGTCGCGCCGCGCTCGGAAAGCACGTACACGGACGCGCCGGCAACGCTCTCGTCACGAATGGAATCCGCGTGCACCGATACAAAGAGGTCGGCCTTGAAAACCAGTGCGCGTCTGATCCGGTCGCCGAGCACGATAAACTCGTCGCGATTTCTCGTAAGCACGGCGCGCATGCCGGGCTCTGCGTTGATGCGCTGCGCGAGAGCACGTGCGATGGCAAGGGTCACGTCCTTTTCGCGCGTACCGCCGTGCCCGATCGCCCCCGGATCATCCCCGCCATGGCCCGCGTCGACTGCGACGACGATCGATCGGTCCGTATCCAAAGGCGCGTGCGGCGCCTGCACCGCCTTCGCGACGGTGGGTTGCGGTGGGATGGGCTGCGGCGGCGCGGCTTGGGGCGATGCCGATAGCAGTGGTGCCGCTTGAGCAACCGGGGCGCGCGGCGCGTCGCCCAGGTCGATGACAAGTTCCTGCTGCGGCCCGGGCAGGCGCGCGAGCCAGTGACTGTGCATGGCAACCGCGGAATTAAGCTCGATCACCACTCGCAGCGTGCCATCCGCGCGCGGACCCGTGCGGATCGCCGCTACGATTCCGGCGCTCGGTGGCGGGCGCACACCCGAACGCATGTGCGTGTGGCGCAGGTCGATCACGACACGCGCGGGCGAGGTCAGCGTAAACACTTTTTGTGGGGCAGTGCCGGTAAGCGCCAGGACCACGCGTGTAGCGCTGCCATCGCTTACGAGCTCGATATTGCGTAGCTCAGTCGGCGCAGCCGAATGAGCCGCAGCGGCGAAAGTCACCGCCCCCCAAAGAAAGATCTGCCTTATCATGGACTTCGCAGTTGAACTTACCGCCTAATCTACGAGCAAGGCGCGATGAGTTCAAGTCTGGGCTCGCCTGAGCCAGTCCTCGCCCAGCAAAGTGCCGGCGGCAACCGTGATCTCGTGGCCTTGGATGGTGGCACTTAGCGTCACGCGCAGATCCGCCGGAGGCAGGCGGCCGACGGCTCGCTCCGGCCACTCGATGAGCCACAGATAGCCGGGCTGCGCCCAATCGCGCAACCCGAGCGCCTCAAGCTCCGACTCATCCTGTAGCCGATAAAGATCGAGGTGCAGCGCCTGCACCGCTCCTAAGTCGTAGAGCTCGACCAGCGTATAAGTCGGGCTGCGCACGACAGCAGTGACGCCGCAGGCCGCGAGAAATCCTCGCGCCCAGGTGGTCTTGCCGGCGCCCAAATCGCCCGACAAATAGACGGCCGCGAAAAGATCGGCAGCGGGGGGCCGAGTGCGGGCAAAGCGTGCGCCCTCCTCTTCGGTTTCCGCGGCAGAGGTCGTCCAGCTGCGCATGCGCGCGGCCGCTAGCGGTTGACCCAGGTGCGCAACTCGCGCGCAATGTCGCCGGCGAGAAGACCGCGTTCGCCGCCGTTGCGCGCGGCACTGTCTCCGGCCATGGCGTGCACCCAAACGCCCACCCGCGCCGCAAGCGCCGCATCACGGCATTGCGCAAGGATCCCGGCTATCGCGCCGGTGAGCACATCCCCGGCGCCGGGAGTCGCCATGCCGGGGTTACCGCGCTCACACAATCCTGGGACAGCACCCGTCGTTGCGACCAGTGTGCCCGCGCCTTTGAGCACGACAGTGCCACCATAGCGCGCGAGGAGCGCATCGAGCGCAGCAAGCCGGTCTTCCTGCACCGCTTTCGCGCTCGTGCCGAGCAGGCGCCCTGCCTCCCCGGGGTGGGGCGTGAGGATCCAGTCAGCGCCTCGCCGCGGCGCAGCGCTCAAGAGATTGAGCGCATCCGCATCGACGACGAGAGGCTTGCCGCAGGCGAGGACGCGATCAAATGCCGCGCGCGCCCAGTCTGTGCGTCCGAGGCCTGGACCGATGGCGACCACATCCGCACTCTCAAGCGCATCCGCCAAGTCGCCGTCATGGGTGACGGGACGACAGATCAGCTCGGGGCATCCGGAGGCGATCGAGCCCACGTTTTCCGGCGCCACGCCCACCGTCACGAGCCCCGCGCCCACCCGCAAGCACGCCTCGCCCGCCAGGCGTGCCGCTCCCGGCATCCCGACGCCGCTGCCGACGATCAGCACGTGGCCAAAATCGCCCTTGTTCGCCGCGCGCGCGCGCGGCGGCAAGGCGCGCGCAATCTCCGCCTCGATGATGCGCTCGAGCCGTGGCCGAAATTCCGGCGTCGCCGGTGCAGCGACCTCGAGGTCATCGAAGAACACATTCCCGGCAAAGTCCGGCCCGTCGCCGACAAATAAGCCCGTCTTCAGAGCGATGAAGCACACCGTGCCGGTCGCACGGACCGCATCTCCCAATGCCACGCCGCGATCGCTGTCGAGACCCGAAGGCACATCGAGTGCAAAGACCGGCCGTTCCGATGCGTTGATGGCGTGGATAATCCCGGCTGCCTGCGGGCGCACGGCAGTTGAAAGTCCCGTGCCGAGCAATGCGTCCACGATGACCTCGCCAGCGGCGAGGAGTGGCGAGGCGAACGGCTGCATGCGCCCGCCGCTCGCCTTGAAGTCAAGGCAGGCTTGTTGGGCATCGCCGCGCAGCCCCTCCACTGGGCTCGCCACCAGCACCGTCACGGTCAGACCCGCGGCCTGCGCGAAGCGCGCAAGCACGTAGCCATCTCCGCCGTTATTGCCGCCACCACAGACGATGACGATGCTGTGCGCCGTCGGCCAGCGCGTTCGCAGGTAGCGCAGCGCCGCCTCGCCCGCGCGCTTCATGAGCGTGTAGCCCGGCACGCCCAGCGTGTCGATCGCATACGTATCGAGCGCGCGAGCCTGTGCGGTGGTGTACAGCGGCGTCGGCAGCGGCATCAGCCGATTATACTGGCCTTATGCCGAACGGACCCGTCACGATCGAGCTTGCCGCTGTCAAAGAGGATCTGCAGATCCTCGCGCGCCGCATGGGCTTTGACGCATTGGGAGTCGCCCATGTTGAACTCGGCAGCGACGAGCGGCATCTGCAGGATTGGCTCGCCGCGGGATTCCACGGCGAGATGCATTACATGCAGCGCCATGGCACGAAGAGAAGCCGACCCTACGAGCTCGCGCCGGGCACCGTGCGCTGCATCAGCGTGCGCATGAACTACTGGCCTGCGGATGCGCGCGATGCGGCGAGCGCGCTCGCCGATGGCACGCGCGGCTACGTCTCGCGCTACGCTCTTGGGCGCGACTATCACAAGCTCATGCGGCGCGCGCTCGCCAAACTTGCGCTCGCCGTGTCGGCGCGCATCGGGCCCTTCGGCTACCGCGTCTGCGTCGACAGCGCGCCGGTTCTGGAGAAGGCGCTCGCCCGCAATGCGGGCCTGGGATGGATCGGCGCCCACACGAATCTCATCGCGCGCGATGCCGGCTCATTCTTCTTCTTGGGGGAGATCCTCACCGATCTGCCGCTGCCGGTGGATGCGCCCGCAAGTGCCCATTGCGGCACCTGCAGCGCCTGCATTCCCGCGTGCCCGACACAGGCGATCGTCGCGCCGCAGCAGCTTGATGCACGGCGCTGCATCGCCTATCTCACGATCGAGCATCCCGGCAGCATTCCCGAAGAGCTGCGTCCCTCCCTCGGCAACCGCATCTACGGCTGTGACGACTGCCAGCTCGTGTGTCCGTGGAACAAATTTGCGCAGGCGGCGAGCAATCCTGATTTCAAGGTGCGTCACGCGCTCGACGCGCCGCGCCTCACCGATCTCTTCGCCTGGACGGCGCGCGACTTCGATCAGCGCATGCGCGGCTCGGCGATCTACCGTATCGGCTATGTGCGCTGGTTGCGCAACATCGCGGTCGCACTCGGCAATGCCCCGCGCTCGGCCGAAGTCGTGGCGGCGCTGCGCGCCCGGCGCGAGGATGCATCGCAGCTCGTGCGTGAGCACGTCGCCTGGGCACTCGAGCGCCACGAAGAAGTCAGCACACTCTGAGATTGTCGATGAGCCGCGCTTTACCCAGGCGCGCCGCCGCCAGCACCACGAGCTCCTGCGAGAAATCCTGCGGCGCGCCCAAGTTGCGCGCCGCGCGGACCGCGAAGTACTCGGGCTGCAGGCCCCCCGCTTCGAGCTCGCGGATTCCCGCGCGCTCGATCGCAAGAAAATCCTTATCCGCCGCCAGGCGCCGCACGGCGCTTTGCAGCGCGACGTACAGGCGCGGGGCGATCTTGCGCTCCGCGGCCGTCAAATATTGATTGCGCGAACTCATCGCAAGTCCATCCGCCTCGCGCACCGTCGGTGCCGCCACGATCTCAATGGGATAGCACATATCGGCCACCATGCGGCGGATGATCGTCAGCTGCTGAAAGTCCTTCTCGCCAAACACCGCGATGTCCGGCTCCACGATGTTGAAGAGCTTCGCGACGACGGTCGTGACGCCCTCAAAATGCCCGGGCCGAAACTGCCCACACAGGATGCGCGACAGCTCCGGCACCTCAACACGTGTGGCGCGCTGGAAACCGTCCGGATAGATCTCCTGCGCATCCGGCATGAACATGAGATCGCAGCCCGCGGCGCCCAGCATCTCGGCATCCTTCGACGCGGTGCGCGGGTAGTGGGCAAAGTCCTCGTTAGGGCCGAACTGCATCGGATTCACAAAAATGCTGGCGACGAAGCGCGCGGCGCCGCGGCGCGCCGCCTCAATCAGGCTGATATGGCCCGAATGCAGATTTCCCATGGTCGGGACAAAGGCAATGCGCGCGCCGCCTGCCCGCCAGCGCCTCACCCGCTCCCGCACCGCGGCATTGGTGGTGACCGTATCCATCGACTTAAAGCAGCGCGCTCAGAAAGAGTGTTCTGTCGCCGGATACTCGCTCTTCTTCACGGCGGCCACGAAGTTTTTCAGCGCCTGCAGGTTCGTGCCCGCGTCCGCCATGAAATTCCTGACGAAGCGGGGCTTGCGCCCGGTCGTGATGTCGAGCACGTCATAGAGCACGAGGATCTGTCCGTCGGTGTGCGGGCCCGCGCCGATGCCAATGACCGGCACGTGCGCCGACGCGGTGATCATGCGCCCAAGATCGGTCGGAATGCATTCGAGGAGCAGCATGTCGGCGCCTGACGCCTCGAGCTGCTTGGCATCGCGCAGCATGCGCTCGCCGGCATCGCTGGCGCGCCCCTGCACGCGAAACCCGCCGGACTTGTGCACCGACTGCGGCTTCAATCCCAGATGCGCACACACCGCGATGTCGTGGCTGGCCAAAAACTCGACGATCTCCGCCTGCCCCGCGCCGCTTTCGAGCTTGACCATCTTGGCGCCGCCCTCCTGCATCAGGCGCACGGAGTTCGCGAGCGCCTGCTCCTTTGACGGATAGCTCATGAAAGGCAGGTCGGCCATGAGAAAGGGGCGGCTCAACCCGCGCGCCACTGCGCGGCAATGGTAGACCACGTGGTCCATCGTCACGGGCACGGTCGTGTCATGGCCCTGGATCACCATGCCGAGCGAATCCCCGACCAGCACTACATCCGCATCCGCCTCGTCGACTAGCACGGCGAAACTTGCGTCGTAGCAGGTAAGGCACGCGATCCTCTCGCCCTCCTCCTTCATGCGCGCAAGCGTCGTCAGCGTGACCGGCGGTCGCGTCGAGTCGCGCAATTGCAGATGGGTGTACATGATTCAGATCACACGGTGTCGCAGTGGATTGTAATAGAGCCGGCCGCGCTTCATCCGGCCGATCGTCGCCGCGAGCTCATCGTAGTCCGCTTGGCTCGAAATCGGATCGATCGTCGCCGCGTTGACGATCAGCAACGGCGCCGCATCGTACTCATGGAAGAAGCGCGCGTAGGCTTCGTTCAGACGCGTGAGATACGCGCGCTCGATGCGCTGCTCAAAATCGATGCCGCGTCGGGCGATACGCTCCAGGAGCACATCGACCGGCGCCTGCAGGTAGACGACGAGATCCGGCTTTGGCGGCCGGATGTCAAGTTTGGCATGCACCTGCTCGTAGAGCGCGTACTCGGCCTCATCGAGCGTGACGCGCGCGAAGAGCCGATCCTTCTCGAAAAGATAATCGGCCACGCGCACCGGCGCAAACAAATCCTGCTGCGCAAGCGCAGTGAGTTGCTGCGCGCGCTGAAAGAGAAAGGCGAGCTGCGCCGGGAATGCTCCGACGCGCGGGTTGCGGTAGAAGCGCTCGAGAAACGGATTCTGCGAGGCCTGTTCCAGCACGAGCTCCGCCGACAAGGTCACCGCCAGGCGCTGCGCCAAACTCGTCTTGCCGACTCCGATCGGCCCTTCAACGACGACGAAGCGATGGGCCGCCTTAGCTTTCATAGCGGCCAGATGTCCTCGCGACTGGCCCGTGCCGCAAGTTCGGCCACCCGGCCCAACCCCGGAACGTCGAGATCCGGCGCAATGTCGGCGAGCGGGAAGAGCACGAAGTTGCGCTCGCCTATGCCAGGGTGCGGCAGGTCGAGAGATCCCCCGCAGGAGCGCTCACGGCCATAGATCAGAAGGTCGAGATCGATCACGCGCGGTCCCCACTTCTGATGTCGCGCGGGTCGCCCGAGAGTCCTTTCAAGCGCCTGCAGTTCCAGAAGGAATTTGCGCGAGTCAAGCTGCGTGAGCGCCCCGACCACGGCATTCACAAAGTCCGGCTGCGCGATGGGACCAAACGCTCGCGAGCCATAGAGCGGGGAGACGCACACCGCGCGAGACGCCGCGATCGCGCCCAGTTTTGAAACCGCGCGCCGCACCTGCGCGGTGGGGTCATCGACATTGCTGCCGACCCCGATATAGACGGGTTGCCAAACGCTCACCACCCGGCCTCATGCCGGACCGGCGCTACGCGGTCGCCGCCGGCTGCGCGCGCCTCGACGCGCGCCTGCCGGACGCGGTGCCCGCTGGCCCTCTAGCGCGGCCAGCATTTGCTCACGCTCCGCGGGTGCGACTTCCTGCAGGCGTTTCCACCAGTCCGCACGCTCTTGCAAGGCAAGACCCGCCTGCGCGCGCAGCAGCAGCAGGTCATAGGCGGCACGGAAGCGCGGATGCTCGAGGACACGCAGTGCGCGCCGTCCACGCGGGTGCTCGAGGCGCGGCTGCAGTGCAAACATCTCCCGCAGGCCGAGCGAGAAGCGCCGCGGGATCAAAACGTGTTTCTGCGCATCGCGCACCGCGCGATCGCAGGCATCCAGAATCGTCGCGATGTCGTGCCAGCGCTCCGGCGGCGCGGCTTCAATCAAGCGCGCGATCGGCCCGTACAACAGCAGCGCAAAGAGAAAACTCGGCGTGACTGCTTTGCCATCGCTCACGCGCATGTCGGTATTTGCAAGACCGCCCACCAGCAGCGCCTCGGCGGACGCACCGCGATTTGACTCCAGATAGGCATCGACGGTTGGCAGCAGGGCCGCCAGCAGCCCACGGCGCCGCAGCACCTCGAGACTGCGCACGCCGCAGCCGTTCAGAAACAGCTTCAAAGTCTCATCGAAGAGACGCGCCGGCGGTACATCCGCGAGCCGGCCGCGAAGCCTCGCGAGCGGCTCTGCGGTTGCAGGATCAAGGTCGAAACCGAGCTTGGCCTCAAATCGGGCCGCGCGCAGCATGCGCACCGGATCCTCGCGATAGCGTGTGTCCGGGTCGCCGATGAGCTTTAAGCGCCGCGCCGCGATGTCTTCCGCGCCGCCGACGTAGTCCCAGAGCGAAAAATCCGCAATGTTGTAGTAGAGCGCGTTCGCCGTGAAGTCCCGTCGCCAGACGTCCTCGTCGACTGTGCCGTAGACATTGTCGTAGATGATCCGGCCGGTCTTGTCGAACAGGCGCTCGGTGTCGGCATCGCCGAACACTTCCGCGTCCGCGGGTTCCGCAATTTCCGCATCCTCTCGGTCGGTCTGCGATTCCTCGTCCTCTTCCGCGTCCGGGTCGGGCAACGGCTCCTGCCCTGGCGACGGCGCAGTCGCGGCGCGGAAAGTTGCGACCTCAATGATGTCGCGTCCGAAATAAACATGCGCCAAGCGAAACCGCCGCCCGATGAGCCGGCAATTGCGAAATAATTTTCGAACCTCCTCCGGCAACGCGTCCGTCGCGACGTCAAAGTCCTTCGGCTCAATGCCGAGCAGCAGATCGCGCACGCAACCGCCCACGAGGAAGGCCTGAAAGCCTCCTTCGCGCAAGCGATACAGGACCCGCAAGGCGTTCGGCGATATGCCCGACCGGGAGATCGCATGATCGGATCGCGGGATGATCCGGGCAGTCGTGGCGGGCGCCCGAACAGGCGCGGCAGGTGAGTTCAAATTTAGTTCTTTCGGCTTGAGCAATTAGCGCGGGCCCCTATAATACCGCGCTCTTCTGCCTTTCCCTTGGCAAACGCTCCCATCGTCTAGAGGCCCAGGACATAGCCCTCTCAAGGCTAGTACGCGGGTTCGAATCCCGCTGGGAGCGCCATTAAATCAATGACTTAGAGGTCCGGGTTTACCTTTGTACGGAAGCTGTACGCCGAGTCTTGCCAGCATTCTCGAAGCAGGCGCCGCCCGACGCGACTGTCACGACGACGGACGGGCCACCACAACGCAACCTGCAATTGAGGCGTGCCTTATGCCTGACACGCATGTTCGTCCCAATCGAAATAGAGCTCCAAGATTAGCCAGTCTTGCCCTTCGCTGCAGCCGCGCTTTGTGCCTTGATTTGCGCAGCAGTCTCTTGAGCCATCTGTTGAATTTTTGGCATTAAAGATGCCAATCGCTGTTGCACCAAGCTCATCGCATTTTGCATGGCGAGCGGAAGCTTCTGGATTATTGCGTGGCCGGTAGGGCTTCTATAAAACGCCACCAAAGCGTCAATTTCTGACTGGGAGAAAGTGTCCGCATAAATCTTGACGTATATGGGCTCCATTACACTCCAATCGAGATCTTCTCTCATAAGGGCTGCCACTTTTGTCCGCATCGCCTCGATAGCCTGCTGCTGCTGCGGCGACAAGGATTGCCCTTGCAAACGCTGTTGCAGCGTGGCAGTCATCATGTTTTCGACATGACCGGGCACTGCTTCGACAAGTTTCTTAGCATCCATAATTTGGAGCAATTGACGCACGGACTCATCTGTCGGCCGCATCTCTGACTGGGGCGTTGAATCTTGGGCGAATGCAGGGCTAAAAGTGACGAGTAGCGCTAGGATGACGTTAATAATCTTCACTGCAGCCTCCGTGAGCCGCGGCCGGGAACTTTCATTGTTATGCCAATTTTCGACGGCCGTGTCCAGCTCGCCGCACCGGCACTGGACGTTCGCGCAGGCGACACCAAATTCTCTGCGGGTTTTTTGCTTCTTCTCTCAACCCCGATCCTACTACAGGAGCCGAAACCGATTCTTGTTTTGATATTGTTGTGACAATTGTTAGGGATTCACTCGGAACAGGGAGCAGCGAACGCGGGTATCTCTGTGAAGATTTATCCGCGATTTGGCGCCTCTGCCGACGAGGGCCATAGCTTTGCGTACAGAGGCGCCTCAGTGTGGGCGCCTGATGCCATCGATTTCTTAGTGCAAAACTGCGCGAAAGGAATTGACTCAAGACGGTAGCCTCGAGATTCCGCGGTGAGGCGTAGTCGATTGTCTCTAACTCTAACAACTCCTCGTCGCTCTGGGCCTGATCGTGCTGCACGAACTTATCCGCGCGGCACTGCGGCCGGACTTGCGGGCGGCAGATTTTGGCTTTACGGTTCGCAAGAGTCGACGCCGGACTTCATAGAGGGTTTATGCGCCGTGTCTTTATCGCCTTGCTCGCGTGCAGTTTCTTTTTCTCCGCAGCAGTACCTGCAATCAATCAGTTCAGCACCGCTGCGGATGCAGCAAAACACTGCCCGAAAGATACTGTAGTTTGGTTAAATCTGCCGACGATGATCTGGCACTACAAGGGCCAGCGGTGGTACGGAAATACGAAACATGGTGCGTACGTCTGCGAAAAGGAAGCAGCGGCCGAGGGAGCTCGCGCGACCCGAAACGGAGAATGAAATCGCGCCGTCCGCACTACCCCGTACGCTGCGGCCGGATCGTGCGCTCAGCGGGCGTGGGCTGATCGTCCCCTATTTCGTCCTCCGAAATCGCTGGCAAGACCGAGGTGGGTGAATCGTCCTCGACTACGTTTATCCTCTTGGCTACGACAGTCTCGCCGGTGCTGTTTTCGGCCGTCTGCAGAAGTCCTGAAAATGGCTGGTCAAGCAGGAATTGCAGGGCAATTTCCGCAACGACCGGCTTGCTGAAGTAATACCCCTGGCCGAAGTCGCAGCCCATCTGCCGCAGAGCCTGTGCGGCGGCCTCTGTCTCAATGATCTCTGCGATGGCTGTGAGCCCGAGGCTCGGCACCATCTGCAGTATCGCCGTTACCATCCCACTGCTTGCGTGGTCCGAGCCGCTGCGGCTGACGAATGGCCGGTCAATCTTGACGTAGTCGAGCGGGAAGAGCTGCAGATAGTTGAGAGACGAATATCCCGTGCCGAAATCATCCAGTATCAGCTGAATGCCGAGGCTGTGCAGGCGTTCAAGAAGATCGCGCGCGGCGCCGACATTGCTGATCAGCGCCGCCTCCGTTACCTCGAACTTCAGAGCGGAAGCCGGAACCCCCGTCTCGCGTAGCACGCCCGCCACGTACTCGCTCAATCCCTGATCGCGCAGCACGGCCGCGGAGAGATTAATGCTGAGATAAAACTCCTGTCCGCGAGGCAGACGCTGCCGCCATACGCCGGCGAGTTTGCACGCGCGCAGGATGATGCGGCGGGTGATGGATACCATCAGCCCGGCCTCTTCAGCGATAGCCAGAAACCGGTCCGGCGTCAGCATCCCTTCGACAGGATGTCGCCAGCGCAGCAATACTTCCGCACCCACCATGTGGTAGTTGCGCAGATCAACGATGGGCTGGAACACAAGCCGCAGCTCGTTGTTTGCGAGCGCCACATGCAGATCGGCCTCAAGGCTCACCAAACTCGCCGCGTGTCCACCCATCGCCGGGGCGTAGGCAAGCGTCCGCGTGGTCTCGTCCTTCTTCGCGGCGGACAGGGCAATATCCGCTTCACGGATCACATCCTCCGCGCGCTGCGCAGAGTCCACAGCGGTGAGGCCGATGCTCGCGGTGACACTCAGGCGATGCTTGCGCAGTTCGAAAGGCGCCTGCAGCGCGTCCTGCAAAATGCCTGCGAGCGCTGCGGCGGATTCAGGGGACGGAACATCAAGCAGCAGCACTGCGAATTGATCCGCGCCCCATCGAGCGAGCACACATTCAATCGCAGCCGTCGAGTTCGCGAAGCGTCGAGCAGCTTGCATCATGAGCTCATCGCCGGCGGTGTGCCCCAGGGTGTCGTTGATAAGCCTGAAACGCGTGATGTCGACGAGAATGACCGCGACGCGTGGCCGCTGCCGCGTGCGCACTTCGCGCAGCGCTCGATCGAGCTGATTCATGAAATAGCGGCGATTGGGCAGTCCGGTGAACCCGTCGTGATAGCGCGCGTGATCAAAGCTCTTCTGCAGGTCCTGGCGCTGCTCGATTTCGGCGCTGAGGCGCGCGCTTAGTGCATGCTGCCGCTGCCTGGAAACGGAAAGTCTCTCCTGCAGGCGACGCAGACTGTGGGTGAGATCGTGCGTGCCGAAGGCCAGCACCCACGCCAGGATTGCGAGCACGCCGATTTCGGTCGCAAGCTCGCTTGTCGGGTACCAGCCCGCGCGCGGACGGATCGCGATCTGCAGATCACTGCCGGCAATGGCGGGTACAAAGCCCGTGGGCAAGCGGATGCTGCGCTCGACGGGTGCGTCTAGAGGCGTCGTGCCTGAGCTTGCGAAAGTTCGAAAGCTGCCGCTCTTGGACTCAAGCTGCACGATCTCGAAATCGTACCCGGCATCCACAATCCGGCCGAGGCGCGTTGCGGACAGCAGCCGATCCAAATCGGCGTATACCACCGACCATCCGAGCGCCTGGCTGCCACGGTCCGGGTGCGTCGGCATAATCGGCACGCGGGCCGCAACGATCCACTGACTGCCTTCGCGCATGGGCCCGAGCACGCTCGGCCTCTGAGCGCCACTTTGCGCGGGCACGGATGCCCATTCGCTGACGATGCTGTTCGCGATTGCCGGGGGAGTGTTCTTTGACGGCAGCGCCGTATTGTCCGCGGCCATCCAGAACCCGTTGCGGACCGGTGCCACGGCTGCAAGGGAACCCGACCCGTCGCTCGCGATTGCACGGTCGGCTTGACGGTTGGCATCGTCCGTCACCCCCTGCAGTTGCCTTTCGATGCTGCCCGCGACTTGCGTCGCCTCGACTCTCGCCGCTTCACGCGCGCGCTCGGCATGCTGCTGCATGCTCAATGCGATGAGCCTGGAACCGGCAATCAGCACCACCGCCAGGACGAAAGTAGCGGGCAGCCATCCCAGGGTTCGCTTGAAAAGCGCCGATATCATTTGGGCCGCCCGGTTGCACCCAAATCGAATATGTAATTCACGGTCAGCGTGACCCGCCTGGTTCCGGACAAATCCAGGTAATCCGCGACCACCGTAAGGTCCGAGCGCGCAAACGACTTTGCGGCGCCGAGGAATACCTCTTTTAGCCTGCCAGAATTCGGCTCCACGAGTCCGGTCTGCAGATTAAACACCGCCGGAGCTCCCTGGCCGTATGCGCCACCGGCGAGCCAGTTCAACGGCTTTCCATAGACATCGACGCGTATCGATCCCAAATTGGTACCGAGGTTGCCGCTCACCGAATGCTGAAAGGCGACGGCGGTCTGCAGTCGCGGACCCCATAAATAAGTGACGCCAAGCTTCGGCAGATTGCCGCGACTGGTATCGATGTCGATCTCCCGGTCCTCGAGCTGCAGCGAGAGATGCGGGCCGAACGTGCGGATGAGGCCCACCGCCTCGACTGAGTAGTCGAACCGGCGTAACCCGATGTCGCCTTCGCCCTCGTGAATCTCGCCGTAGAGACTGAGCCTGGCACCCGCCGGCCCGCTCGTTGTCGCCGCGTTCAGTGACCCGAAGGTCCAGTGCGCGTTCGCAATGGTGTCGTATTCGACCGCCGCACCCGCAAGATTGTCGGCGCTGAAGTTGTGCAACCAGCCCGCGCTGCCGCCGCCGCCGCCGCTGGCTACCGACAGCGTCGCCCCGGACGCGCTGAAAAGCAGCCGATCATCGCTGCCTGCGTTATCGGCATAGGCGACACCGCTGCACACAAGGGCCGCCAGGGAAATACACAGCCGAACGGAGAGCGCTCTCATCTTTTCAGCACTAGAGTGGAATCGACCATGGTTGCGGCGGTCGCGACCTGGTTCGCGGCCTCCGCCTTTCCGACGGGAAGAAACGCCACGACGTACATGCGCTCCTCTTCGGCGGGGAGCGCGACGGCGGAGCTCGTGACCTGGTAAACCCACGGCGCTATCTCGATGTGCCGCTTGCGGCGGCCGGCAACGCCCGGATCCCACCACGGCCCTCCGGAGGCGGCTTGCGGCAGCAGGCCCGCGGCATCCATACCGATGCTCATGCCGGCAAACAGCCAGGACGCCGGTTTATTGAAAGCGCATACGCGGCCGCGCGCGTCGATGACGAGCGCCGCATGTTCAGCCGTATCGAGAGCTGCTCTGACGCAAAAGGACTCGGTCGTATCTTCGACCAACACGAGCGCGAATCGGTGGCCGAGCTGTGCGACGTGCCGCACGCGCACCTGCGCCACCCGAAACTCATCCGCCACGCGAATAACGGCCTGCTCCGCCACCCCGTCTGCGCCGCGGATGAGTTCCTGCACCACGTCCGGATACGAGAAGCGCACCGCGTCAAACAGACTGCGCCCGCCGACAGGCTCATCCTCGCTGCAGAATTTCCGGGTCGCAAGCTCGCTGGCACACACCACTTGCAGCGTGTCGACATCAATCAGAAAAGTCGGCACCGGCAGCTGCTCGATGAGCCCCGTCCACAGTTCCTGGCCGCCCTCCGCCTCGGCGCGGGCCAGACTCACGAGCGCATAGAGGCGTTCGAATATCGTTCCGAGATACTCCGCCGCTACCGCGCAGGCAAAGAGCACAATGGCGAACACCTCCAGGAGCACGACGAAGTAACTCGCAGGAGCATAAAACCCTGAGAAAGGCGCGTTAGCAGCGGCCGACTGCTCGCCGAAAAGATTCGCCAGCCACGGCCCCGCGCCGCTCAATCCGCTCGCATACCAGCGCAATTCGGGGACTTGACCCAGAGCGACTACAGTGACCACCACAATGGCGAGCAGCGCTGTGAAATAGGGATGCCAGTCGGAAACGAAGATCGCACCGATGACCGGCAGTGCAAATACGCATAGGAACATGGGATTCTGCACCCCGCCGGTGTGCTGCCAGATGTAGCCCACACCGACGACCCCGGCGAGATGCAACGCGGCGAGCCCGCGACTTCGCCAGCGCGTATGCGCGCGCGTTTGCGCGCCAATGGAGGTGAACGCCACGTGGATGGCGCCGAGCGCGAGCAAGCCCCAGGTTGCAGCTCCCAACTGGACTTCGAATCCGCTCAGAAACCAAGGGACTGCCGTGGCGATCAGGATCGCAACAATCGTCAGCAACCAGACATCGTCCAGCAGATGCACGCGCGGGTCGGCCCACGTGGGGCGCGGCAGCATCTGAGTTCGTTCGCTTTTGCTCATTGCGGCATTACTGCGCCGGGTGCGGGTCCGCTACAGCGGGGGCGGGCGCGGGGGTAGTTCCCGCAGCCGGAGTCCATCCGCCCTTGTCAAAGGTATTGTTGTCGAGGAACGGTTGCGCCTCCACCTTTTGACCGCCCGGCGGAGAAAATCCGTCGACGTGCAGCGCCACCGCGTGCGGTCGCAGCACCTGATTTCTGCGCAGGATCGGCGAGTCGCCTATGACATCGATACCGTTGAATTTTGTCTCGATGATCGTGTTCTCAACCGCCGTGCTCGGACTCTTGGCATCACCGAGCACGAAGGCGAGCCCGTAGCCCGTATTGTGGACGCGATTGCCGCGCACCAGTGTATTTGCCGACCCGCGCACCATCACGCCGTAGGCTGCGAGACCGTCAATCTCATTGTTGTCGATGATGGCGCTGCGCACGTTCTCCACGACGATTCCCATCCCGGCGCCGCCGCTGATCCGGTTGCCGCGGATCACCGCGCCCGCCCCGACCAAGTGAACAGCGGCCTCCTGAGAATTGAAGAAGTCGTTGCGCTCCACGAGAATCGGAATATTGCCGGCGACGATGCCGATGTGCTCGTCGCTGAAGCGGTTGTCGTGCACGTTGATCGGATCGCCGCGAACATCGGAGCCGCTGCGTACCGCCCACAGGGCAGCCTCTTTGTCATTCGCGAACTCATTCTTATCCACTACCGTGTTGTGGCCCGCGGCGGCAAAGCGCACCGCGACTTTGTTCTTCATGAAGTGATTGCCTTCGAGCAGCGTGTCACTGGCGTTCTCGGCGGCCTCGACGCCGACATCGCACGATTCGATGGTTGTCGCACGCAGATGAAACCGCACGGCGCGCAGCAAAATGGCCGCTCCGGGACAATTGCTGATGTGCAGGCCCTCGATTGACGTATTGGGGCCGGCGATGTCAAACACCGGCCCGCCCGCAAGCGCATGGGCGTCGATCTGCGCGCCGGGCGGGCGCGCGACGACGCTGACGCCGTGCGGATTCACGAGCGGGGGCAGCGCCGTCTGGACTGTGATGCGCGGCACCTGGATGGAGACGGTTGCACTACCCTTGGCCGCGGCAACGATGAATAGCGCCTCGCGCAACGTACCGGGGCCGCGGTCGCCGCCGCTGGTGACATTCGCCAGCGTGTTGCCAGCGACCTGGTCCGCTACCGGGCTCTGCTTCTCGTACCATCTGCCGACCGCCACAACACCGCTGAGCAGCACTAGGACCCCGATGGCCACGGCAGATCGACGGCTAACGCGCATGATCGTCCCCTCCACACGAGCTCTCCAAAAGAAAAACGGCATGCCAGGATCGCTCGACGGCGAGCCGGCCGAACAGCGCATCGATGGGCAGCGACATGGCGGTCGCAAGCGCAAGAGCGGCGGTGGCCACTTGGCGTGGGAGCCGCGGCAGATGCGGCAACAGGAGAGTCCTAAAAGGTGCCGCATCCACACCGGTGATCCCGCGCAGCCGCAGCCCACAGTCGGCGAAGAGCTCGAGGTACACATCGCGCTGGCGCGCTTTGAATACGGTTGAATCGCAATGATCCGCGAAGGATGTCGGCGCAGCCTCGAGCAGCACGATCCGCCCCGTCGGGGCAACATGGCGAGCGATGCGCTGCACGGCGGCGCGCAGCGCATGCGGATCGAGAATGTGCTGCAGCACGGTCACCCCCAGCACTAAATCGAATTGCTCCCCCGCATCAAGAGCCGCCGAATCCTGCACCAGGAAGCGGCATCGGCCAGCGAGGCCAGCGGCTGCCGCCCTGCGCCGGGCTTCGCCGATCATCGTGGGGCTTAAGTCCACACCGGTTACCTCGGCGCCGCGGGCAGCGAGCAGGCGGCTCCAACGTCCTATACCGCAGCCCACATCCAGCACCCGCATTCCAGCGTCGACCCGCAGCCACGGGGCAAGCGCCAAGCGCTGCGTGAAATGGATGGCGCGATTGTAGAAGCCGGGCATTCCGTAGGCGCACACGGCCGCGAGCCCGTCGCCTTCGGCTGCGAAGCGGCGCGCCCGATCCTCCCAGTACACGCTGGGGCGATAGAGCTCGGGCGCCGGAACTCCGCGGGTTGTCATCCGACGTTGCGCCCGTGTGTTTGCAGTTCATCGTCCGGATCGGCACCGCGGGGTCGCGGCTCGTAATGATCGTGATAGAGGCGGCGACCCCAGAGCTTGAGCGCGATGAAATTGCCGAAGCCGACCGACATCGGCGCAATGTGCGCAATGGCATAGAACAAATAGATAGGCACAATGGGGGCAACGTAGGCGCGCTCCGCCTTCGGCACGCTGGTGAACAATGCGATGACACCGAGCGCCAAATAGCTGCCAATTGCCGCCGTGAAATATACCGGGTTCGTCAAAGCGCCGGCGGGCACCCAATTGTCGAGCAGCAGCCGGTCAAGACCGCGCACAAAGCTCGCCACGAGTAAAACTGCGCTCAGCATCTTGACCAGATGCAGACCGAGCGAGAGAACGCCGATGTAAACAATGAAGTGATACAGGGCGAACGGTGTGCGGCGACTGATGCGCCAGATCATTCCAAAGCGCTCGGTGTACACCTTGAGCAGGCCGTGGTACCAGCCCACCCGCTGCGAGAACCACCCGCTCACGGATCCCGGTCCCTCGGTACTGACCACCAGGCGGCCGTCATAGTAGATGCGCTCGCCGTGCCCGAGAAGAATCACCGCGTTCTCGAAGTCCTCCGCATACACCGACAGCGAGTGCTCCTGCAGCGCGAGCACCAGTGCATCCCGGCGGTACAACGAAACGCCCGAAGTAATGCTGAAGTCAGAGAGACTTGCGCGCCCGACGCGGAATGCGAGCGCGTACTCGAACGCCTGAAAGCGCGCGAGGAATCCGTCCGGCTCGATCATGATGCGCGGACACGCTGCGGCCGCGCCGGAGAGCTGAAAATCGCTGATGAACCGCTCGACATCAATGCTGCTGCCGGCGCTTCTGCCGCGGATGCGGATATCCGGATCAATAACCATGATGGTCGAGATGGCATCGGGCAGTGTTTCGAGGAGGCTGCGCAATGCGGCAGGCTTGCGCCGGTTGACGGGCTCGTCCAAGCAACGCCAGCCCGCGCGCCGCAGGCGCATGACGGTATTGTCCGTTGACCCGTCACTCACGAGCCACACCCGTTCCCGGTACGGTGCGAAGGCCTCGATGAATGCCTCGACGTCGTCTTCAAGATTGAACACCGAGGCGATGATGGCGTACGGCGACGTCGGCACGACGCGCCGCGCCCCCTGCGGGAACGCGGCGGCAATATTGATCGACAGATCGCGGGTATCGTCGCCTTCGCGGGCAGTTGCGGTATGGCGCCGATGCACATAGAGGCGCAACACAAAGTCGAGCGCATCGGTATAGACAATGAGATTGGCCAAACCGAAGATCAGGATCGAGAAGCTCGCGGCCTCGAAGTTGGCCACGGACATGCCAATCCATCCGACCAGCAACGCGCACACCCCCAGGGGGGCGAGGACAGTCCAAGCAGCCCGCTGAACGGTCACGCGTTCGCGACGGCCCGCCGAGCCGGCGCCCTCCGGGTCTGCGGCAGGCGCGCGTACAGCTCAGCGAGCACCTCGCCGTCGTTTGCAATGCGCATGCCGTGCCGGCCCATGACGGGCAACGAGCACAGGATCCACACGAGCGAGCGCACCCGCGAAGGCAGGTGCGCTCCGTGTCCCTCGAGAGTCGCCAGCATTGCTTCGAAGTCGCGCTCAATCTGCAGGATCACCGCGCTGACTGTCGGATCGATCGGCAGAATCTTGCACGGCTGGTCCCACTCCACAGTCGTTCCGGCAACGCGGCGCCGTGCAGACACGGTATAGGGCAGCAACTGCCGGTCCTGCGCCAGAGCCGCTCCGGAAAACGGAATCACATAAGGATACATGCCGATCTCGCAGCCGCGCCGCAGCCAGCGGTAGGCTTCGCGCAGAGTTTCGGCAACATCCTCCAGGCGCGCGTGCGGTGAGCTCAAAATGAGATCGAGAAACGGCGTGATGCCCGCCGCGAGCGCCGCCGTGAGCATCGGCTCGATGTGGCGGTGAATCTGCGCTTTATTGAACTCGGCGAGCACATGCGGTGAGAAGCTCTCGATGCCGAAGCCGAGCACCCGGAACCCGGCGCGGCGCATCGCCTGCAGGCGCTCCACCGACATCGCGTCGATACGGTTGGTGCTGATGAACTGCAGCTCCTGCGGTATGAGGCCCTGCTTCTTTGCCGCGACGATGCCCTCGCACAGCGGCAACACGCGGTGATCTTGGGTGAACGCGAAGATGTCGTCCTGAAAGAAGATGGTGCGCACCCGCGGATGCGCGGCGACGATGCGCTCGATCATGCTCAGGCATTCGTCGGCCGCGAGCCGCGCGATCGCAGCCACATTGCCCTGGGCTTGATGCAGGAAATTCGTGGCCGAACAGAAAGTGCAGGCCATCGGGCAATAGTTGAGCGTGATGAGCCGCACCGAGCGGATCTCGGCAAGATGCGCCTCGCGCGCCGCCTTACTCGGCAGCGCGCCGATCTGGTAGGCGCTTTCCAGACGATCCCAATACGCTGCATAGGGCATTTTCTCGTATGGCGTGCTGAAGATCGCGTCACGCAGCTCTGCACGATCGAGTGCCCGCTGCGGCATGAGGAGCGCCTTGCCGTCGCTGCCGCGTTCGGCGGTGCCGCTGATGCCGCGCGTGGGCGCGCCCGAGCGCAGGCGCGCTGCGAGTTCCAAGAGCGGCCGTTCTCCCTCACCCAGCACCACCAGATCGAACGGCCCGAGTTCGAACATGAGTTCGGGCCGAAAGGTCGCTTCCATGCCGCCCGCCAGCAGCAGCGCACTCGGGGCCATGCGCCGCGCGAGATGCGCAAGCTCCAGATCGAAGCTCAAGGTCATCCCGGTAGTTGACACCCCGATGACATCCCATGCGCCTTGCAGGAGTTCTCGTTCCAATGCGCGCTGCGGCGCCCCAGTACAGCAATTGGGATCAAAGACTTTCGCACGCACGCCGGCCGCTTCAAGGACGCCCGCCAGCCGCCAGACCCCGAGCGGCGGCGCCAGGAATGTGTACTCGCCGCAATGCGGGTCGTACGGTCCGATCAGCAGAATTCCCGGCGAACGGGTATTTAGGCTAGTCATATACTCTTAGCGAGCTCTTGGTACGTGCTAGTGCTGCGCCGACGCGCTTTAATTGCAGAGGCTCGCTAAGTCCAAGGCTTCGCAGGAAACGTGCCTGCGAACCCTGTACCCCTCGACACGAGGCGCGGCGCGCTCCGCGCGGACTCATAGCTCACCTGCGCGCGCGTCTTACTCACTACCAACGCGGAAAATCTCAATTCACGGCGCGCCGCAATCCGCCATAGCGATCCGCAACTCGCGGGATGCCATTAATGATGTAAGAAAGCGTCGGGAATTAAGTTAAACGCGCTTATCGGCGCCTAGGTTCCATCGTGAAAAACACCGCAGAGTATGAGTCCTAGGTCGAAAGCTTGTTCCCCTGCACGTATATGTACGCGCAGTCGGAATGTTAGGCAATCGATTAAATAGTTCGTGCCCGAAAAATGGGCGTCCGGTCATAAGGCGGCCGAGATTACTTTTCGCGTGTCGCCGCAACACTTCCACCTAACTCAATGAATTTTCTGGCCTAGTGAATGCACAACCAGCTTGCCCTGCGCATCCGAGTTGATCTCGTAGCTGCTTTCATTCTGACACGTGACGAGATAGTCGCGGTCCGCTTGCGTGTCGATCTTGACAATCTTCCCGCAGGGCAAAGCCTGCGACACGATAAGCGCTATCAGTTCCTTGCTGAGCGCCGGGTCAGGGGCCGCGAGCGCAGGCAGCGCAGCTAACCTCAGCATGAAGATCGCCAATACGCAGCCCACCAGTTCTTTACTCACGTCGTCTCCTATTTTGCACAGCGCGGCAGGATCAAATCAGCGTTTGAAGATATTGAAGAGCCATTGGCCGAGATACCCCAGAACCGGCGGCAGCAGCACTCCCGGGATGAAACGCGCGAGCGTCAACGGCCACCCCAATAGAGGCGCCTCGTAGGTAAACATGCGAATGGGGCTTACGAGAGTCTTCGCCGTCAGCAGCGCGATCACCGGCCCCGGCTCGGCGCCGGTTCTGATGAGATTGGCGGCGATGGGAAACAGCATATAGGGGCCGCCGGGAAGAATAAGCCCTGCCGCCCAGCCAACGAGTATCCCGCGGCCCAAATTTTCACGACCCAGCCATTGCGCCATCGCCTGCGCCGGGAGCAGGACTTCGAGCAAGCCTGCGAGGACAAATCCCAGCGCAATCTCGATCCATACGCCGCGCAGCAGTCTGCCGCTCGCCTCGATGCCCGCGAGCGGCAGGCGCGCGTCTCGCAGGAACGCGACGATGAGCGCGACTACGACCAGTCCCAGAAGAATATAGAGGCTCGCGTCCAATTTGCGTCGTGTGCGTTTCAATCTCGAGGTCCGGAAGGCCCCCAGGCAGGATCGACGTATGCAGCATAGGTCGAATCCAGCAGGTGCCAGAGAACTTGAGTTTTACGAATGAGTGCTTCCACGCAACGAGTCTGCAACTCATGCGTCGTCGCATGGGAGGTCACATACTCCAGCGCTTCGCCCGAATCACGCTTGGCACGCGTCACCCGAGCCCGAAAATAGGCGAGCATCTCGGGCGCGACCCACGGGTAATGCGCTTCCCAGGCGAGAATTCTCTTCGCCATGATGTCGGGAGCGAAAAACTCCGTGAGCGATGAGGCTACGGCCTCGAGGAGGCTGCGTTCGCGCACCAGCTGCACGTAGGCATCACAAGCGAACACCACGCCGATCAGGACCGAGCGGCAACTGCGCACCTCTTCAGGATCAAGTCCCACGCCTGCGGCAAGTTGCAGCCACATCGCAAGGCCGCCCTCGCCTTCCGTCGTCCCGTCGTGATCCTGGATGCGGCGGATCCACATGCGCCGAAAGGCAGGATCGTCGGACTTTGAGAGGATGAGCGCGTCTTTGATCGGGATGCGTGTCTGGTAGTAGTAGCGGTTCAACACCCACTGCTGCAGCTGCACCTGAGTGAGCTTGCCCGCGTGCATGAGCGTGTGATACCGATGATGGTCGTGGTAGCGGCTCGCGCCTTCGCTCCTCAACACTTCCGTGAATTCGGCTACGGAGAGCGGGGCGCTCACAGCTCAAACTCCAGACCGTCATACGCCACGCGCCACCCGGCCGCTTCGACCGCCGCGTGCTCCGTGGAATCCTCGCGCAGGATAGGATTGGTGTTGTTGATGTGGATGTAATAGCGCCGCGGCACCTTGATATTGGCAAGCAGCGCGAGGCTCCCCGATGCGCCGCCGATCGGCAGATGAGCCATGTCTTCCGCGCGCTTATCCCCAAGGCCCAGCGCAATGAGCTCATCAGCCGCCCAGAATGTGCCGTCAAAGAACACGCACTGCGTCCCCTCAAT
>Ga0182024_10006561_pt1 | contig 25487 bp, 18 predicted proteins | sample P32metaG_FD_120480 | JGI IMG/M metagenome (GOLD analysis project Ga0182024, IMG submission 120480) | Permafrost microbial communities from Stordalen Mire, Sweden - P3-2 metaG (Illumina Assembly) | ecosystem: Environmental > Terrestrial > Soil > Wetlands > Permafrost | place: Sweden: Stordalen...
CGCCGACGGGCAGCTTCGCGATTATCAGGCAAGGCTCGGTAAGCCCTTCACGCATGAAGCCTACTTGGCGGAACTAACGGGCTTGCGTGACCAGCTCAAGGCCGGCCTTTCCGGCTCGGCGCAGAAGGAAGGAAAGGAAAAGGGCCCGAGCGTTTCGGAACTAGCTGAACGCATCAAAGCACTGAAGGCCGCACACACCGTCGAGGCCACGCCCGATCGCGCTCGGCAGAAGCACTCCTCAGCCGAGGAGCCGATCACCGCCCGCATCCGCCGACGAGCGGAGGGGCTACAGGCATCCGATTCACCGGCCGACGCTTCGGCGGGGGCCGATCCGGCGCATCGGTCGGCCGTGGTGTCTGTTGATCACAACGGCGCAATCCAAGCAGGTTTCGGGGGACGTGTCGCGAGCGATCGGCGACCAAGCGAGGTCGGCCGAGCGCGTCAAGATGTTGTCGGACGGCGTGACGGCACGGTGATCCAGAAATGAGGAAGTTGGCCCCGAAGGGGTATGGATCGAAGTGAAATTCGTGGGCTTTCGAAGCTCAATCGCAGTCGCGTCCATGACTTACGTCGTTCCTAAACTTGAAGATCATGACGGCCAAAATCTCATAGCAAGCTGAGCCAGGACCTTCGCGCCACTGGGGCAAGGCTAGCGTTGCATCAACCCTTGGCTAAAATTCCTTGTCACGCCCCAGCAAATGGAAAACAATTCTCTAGGATTTGAATGTCCGGGATTGAGGTTGGTGCGAGGAGGTTAGGATCACTGATGATTGTTTTTTGAGGTCCACGATGGGCTTAGCGCGTATGGAAGGATGACGTTGTGTCAAAGGCTCAAGATTATGACTTCGACATTCGGCTCATGCTGAGCTGTCGGGTCGAAGCAGAGATCCGTGAAGGCTTTACGCTCATCGAAAAGCACCTGCGAGATCCAATTTGCGGGTGGTTACGTGTGAACTATTACCCGGGTATTTCGGCGGACGATTTGGCGGACCTTTGGCAGGAAACATTGGTCGAGTTTCTGAAGCAGATTCGTGGCGACAAGTATACCGGCGAACGGAAGGTATTCACCGATTTGTGTCGAATTATCTCGACGAACGCAATCGACAATCGCAGGCGGCATAAATCCCGTGAAAAGCTGATGCAGGCTGTGGGCGAAGCGCTTCGTGGGACGCAGACGGGTCAAAAGTGGAAAGACTGCGACCCGGCGACCCGTCGGGAAGTGCTGCAGCTGATTCGCGAAGCTGCAACAACTCTGCCAGAGAAACAGCGGCAGGTGCTGGAAGCTTTCGTCGCAAATTTCCCCGAGAGCCAGGACATGCAGGAGTTAAGACGCATGACCTCCGAACTCACGGGGACGGAAGAAACTGTTGCGAGTGTAAAAGGCAATTTGAGAGAGGCTCGCAAAAAGCTCCGGGGAATTTTGAGGCGGAAGGGCTACGGACCTACTAATTCCGGAGACGACGATGAGTAACACAGAAGATGGAAAGGCTCGTGAGGAGCAGGCACTCGACGCGCTCATCACAGCCGCGTTCAAAGAGGCGCAATCCGAAGCTGATGACAAGGAAATTGAGCGGTATGGCACGACGTTGACCGACGACGACCGCAAGATACTCGATGCCAGTAGCAACAACTTGATTGATTCACTGTTTGCGGGTGAGCCGAAGAAGCCGAAAGAGCAGGCGCGCAAAACATTTTCGACTGCGATGAATCGCGGTGATGAAGGTGTTGGTCTTACTGAAAGAGCCTCCGAGGAGAAAACGCGGAAAATTCGGGAAGCAAGAGAGCGACGGAATGCCGCGGCGCAAAACAAGCAAATTCAGGAGCATGACATGGTTCGCGTTCTCGGCAATTTTCAAGTGGAAGGCTATTCGCTCAGTCCAGGAATGGTCGGCACTGTCGTGAACGTCTACCGCAACGGTGAGGCATTTGCCGTTGAGTTTCCGGAATTGGAACGCGGTTCGGCTGTCGTCACGCTCTACCGCGACCAGCTCGAGCCGGTTGAGGGAACGGATGAATGAGAAGAGACTTCCGAACGGTGGACTGGCGTGGGTCGAAGAGAAGAAGATTCGCCTCTACTTGCTCAACCTCGAGCATGAACAGGGCGGAGCGAAGGCGAAATTCTTCCTGAATCGCGGGTTCACCGCCGAACAATGGGAAAAGATGAGCAAGGCGCTGGTGACCCAAGCGACGACAAATCCACTGGCAAAGACAGTGGAGACGGAGTTCGGTACGCGCCATACCGTAGATTGTCACTGCCCGACCCCGGATGCGCTCGATCCGTGCATCCGCACGGTCTGGGAAGTCGACGAGGAGGATGTGCGTCCTCGGCTCATTACGGCGCACCCGCTTGACTGACTGTGAGGCCGCCATGAGCGATGATGAAATTGAAATGAAAGTCGACGAAGTGCTTAGAGATCACGAACTGGAAGACACCATACCGATCGACCCATTGTTCATCGCCGGTGAAGAAGGAATCGACGTGCTCCCTGGCGACTATGACCGCTGCTTCGACGGACGAATCGAATACCACCGTGAAAATGGCGTTGGGCAGTTTTATCTCATGTACGCGCAAGAGGAACTGCCGTTCCGGACCGAAGGACGAGTCCGATTCTCAATCGCACATGAGTTGGGGCATTTTTACCTTCCCGAGCATCGGGCGTATCTGCTCTCGGGCCAGTTTCACAACTCGCAATCAGACTTTGTGTCTTCGAAGACCTGGGAACGCGAGGCTGATAAATTTGCAGCCGAGTTGCTCATGCCGACGGAGTTGTTCCGCGACGAGGTTCGCGCGCGCGACGGCTTCTTAACCCTCCCAGACTTGCGCAAGCTGGCTGGCGAAGTTTTCCATACGTCGTTGACTAGCACGATGCTCCGGTATGTGAATATGAATTTCGAGCCGTGCTGCATGATGATGGCCGAAAAGGGAAACATCTTGTGGTCGAGTACCTCGGAAGACATGCGACGACAATCGCTTGGGTGGTTCGATAGAGGAGGCAAAGTCCCGTCGTCATCGATAACGGCAAAAGCCTCAATCTCCGAAGTAAGCGGTACACAGATCACGAGCGAGGGGACTGTCGACTCAAGCGTCTGGTTTAGCCGGAAGAACTCGTGCGCGATTTGGGAAGAGGTGCTTCTTCTTACGAACTCGGGCCGCACGCTCACGTTCATGACGCCGGAACACCGTTCCAATCAGTACGACGATTAAATTTTCTCATTTTGTATTGTTCGCGGTTGGGGTTGACGCGAGGTTGCTACAGAGGCTTGCGGGATGAGGAGTTCTTAATGGTCACTATTTGTATCAACGGGTCGCGGCGAATGCTTGAAGAAGCTGACGAAAGCTGGGTTCACCAGCAGATCAACCGGCGTTGGGCCGATGGGCAAAGTGTCTGTGTACAGGTGACTGTGCGGTCGGGTTGCCTTGACATGATACTCAGCACCCCCACCTGTGCGGGAGGGTTTGGGGGTGGTCGTGCCCCAAATGGGCACGAACGGGACGTTTTCGCGCTTTGGGAGAGACGTAGTCTTAACTGCCACGAGTTCACCGGATTAGACGTGGTCGCCTTCTTGAAGCAATTGGTCGGCTTCTTGTGATCGCGAACGGCGGCATCGACTCGTGATGGCGAGGTGGACATGAAGCGAGCCATGGTCATAGGCGTCGGAAACTACGCCGCGCCCTATCTGAAGCTGCCGGCGGTTGCAGGGGACGTCCGGGAAATTGCAAAGCTGCTTCGTTCACGGAGTGGCAGCTTCAGTGGCGGTGACGTCACCACGTTGGCGGGCAGCAATGCTACGCGCAGTCGTGTTCTCGCGGCGTTGGAGCATGTTTTTTGCTCTGCGGGACCGGATGACGTGGTCTTCGTATACATGGCCGGGCACGGAGAAGTGGAAGGAACCAAAGCTTCGTATTACTATGTGGCCCAGGATACAAAAGCCGAGCGCGTCGCTACGACCGGAGTTGCTCTCGCCACGCTGAAACGTCTGTTCGATGAATGTAAATGCCATCGCACATTTCTGTGGCTGGACTTTTGTCACAGCGGTGGGATTACAGCGCGCGGCAAGAGTTTTCGGCGGTCCGACGAACGATACTTGATTCGGCGTGAACTGGAAGTGGTCCATGGTCATGGGAAGATGATTCTGGCCGCGTGTGCGCCGAACCAAGGGGCCTACGAAGACTCACGACTGGGCCACGGCAAATTCACGGCTTGTTTGCTCGAGGGTTTGCGGGGCGCTGCGGCAACCGCTGGAGAAGTGACCGTGGCGTCGCTTTTTGACTATGTTGACCGAAAGATGGGCAGTCCTCAGCAGCGTCCGATGATGTTCGGCGCGATGGAGGGGCGTGTTGTCCTGATGCACTATCCGGTCGAGGATGTGGGACGGGCAGGGCCGAAAACGATTGTTGGGGGAAGGGCAAGCAAGACCGAGCGCGGGTTTGACTCATCGGGAAACTGGTGCATGCTGGACACCGACTTCTTCAGCGCGAAGACGGTGAAGCAAAGCAAAGACGGAACCATCACACTCGACATCGTTTCCAACGGACCAGAGACGGATGCAGCGGTCAGCCGTTTCCGTCCGGGGCCTTACGGCCGCGGCCAACCCGTGCCGTACGCGTTCCGGAATGACGGCATGCTTGTACGGGTCGGTGATGTGGAGTCGGTTTCGCGTGGTAACGCACACGTTTGGACAGTGACAATAAAGCCTGAACCGGGCCAGCAGGGGAACATGACAGATATGGCATTCAGTACGGGCACAAAGTCATATTCGCCTGATGACCTCGCAAAACTACGTGGGAAGCGCATCCTGCTGAATGATCCCCCAGCGAGAGAGGGACGACGTGGCGGATTTGATGAGTCGTCGCTGCTGGAGAGCTTCATAGGTATGAACAGTCCCGCGCAGGCGACTGCCTGTGCCATCCAGAAGGCCTATGCCCGCCGACAGAAAGCTGATGAGGTCTTCTTGCGAGTCGCTCGCCTGCTCGCGATCTTCATGCTGAAGACGAGGGGCGTTTGCGAGCATGTACTCGCGTTGAGGCTCGGACCGGTACGTGACGGGCGGTGCCAAGTGAAATTCCGAGGGCGGAGACGCAAAGTCTACGACAATATGGAACCGTCTGTGATCGAAATAGAAGGTGATTGTCCCTTGCGATAGGGGTGACGAATACCGTTGGCACAGGGGCGTGCCGCCGCACAAACGTAGGCTTTGTGGCCGAAAGGATGCTTAGATGGCGGAGACCTTTGAAATTCGAGAACTCTACCTGTCTCTGGAACGCGACAGTTGGCGGGACCAACACCCGTTCTCGGAGGACGTTGCAACCGCCTCTAAGCTGTTAAATCACCCCTTCGCGACTGATGGTGACCGGGAGGCGGGTTTGTCGCTCTGGCTTCAGAAGCGCCAGCCTTGTCTCTTTGGCCGCATCGCGGCTCGGGATTTCATGCATTACACATTCATTACAGACGCCGATCTCTTGGGTTGCGACCAACACATCGGGTCAGTGATCCGTGCAGGCGTGCTCGCTTGGAAGCGCCGGTCCCTTCGGCCCGAGGTCACGTTTTCAACGCCAGCTCACGGTTTCATGCTCGTGCTTTTGTCCGATCGGCTTGCCCTGGCTCGGCCAGACAAGCAATTATCTCGACTAGCCGAACGGGTTAGAGCTCTGTGGGGGTGCCCGTCGACGACCGGCAGCCACGGCACCGTCTACTTTGAGACGCTATACCTTGAGAATCCCGCGGACCGCTCCGTGGTCAAATTCACGTTCAGCGTCGACTTCTTCGCGGCTCAAGGGGACGGGCGGTGGTGGCACGACCACCGTGTCCCCGCGGGTATCGCGTTCACCGCCAACTCGGTCGGGCACATGCGTCGCTACCGGGAGTGGTATGAGAAAAGGAACGGTCAAGTTGAATGGGTGCTTAAGACCGCCATGGGAACGATTGATCTGGCGACTCAAACCGCTTACGGAAAGGCGACATGGCTGAAAGATCTTTCAAACGGGCGACCCGTCGTTGACCGGATCGCTTGTCCGTTTGCGGACCCGTCGACGGTCAAGGAGGGACTCCGTAACAAGGATTGGACGCGCTACGGTGGTCACCTTCACACCGACCACTCGATTCGATCAGAATTCTTCGATGAACGACCGGACAAATCGCCACAGGTGATGCGCAAGGAGTATCTCCAAGACTTCGCGTACCTCTACGATGTTGCTGCCCTGGACCACGTAAGATTCGTGGCGGGCCAAAATGTCTCGCGTGAGGAGGTGGTCTCTGAAATCGGAGATCCAGAAAGTTTCTCCGACATCGTTGGTCCCCGAGTTCGTTCGGGAGGACCCATGCATCCGGAAGTCAGAGCTTTGCTGGAGGCTTGCCGGGCATGGGAGCTAAGCGAAAGTGAAAGAGCGGACCTTGAGTAGTTCCCTAACTATTGTAATTAATATTGTCATGTGACGATAGACGCGCGTGGCATGCAAGTTCCCTGGGTATAGTTTCGATCGTATTTACGAAATTGAAAGGATCACAATGGAAGCACTACTTGAGCTATGCCCGGTGTGTGGCGGAACCGGACAGCGCCCGCAAGAGCCGTTACCCAGGAACGTCATCAGCAGATACGGAGATTTTACGTGTTCGAAGTGCGGTGGTAGCGGGAAGCTCTTGACTGAAAGCGGCAAATTGGTTCAGGAGGTGATCGATCGATACGAGAGACTGAAGCAATCGGGCCGTGCTCAAGATGTTTAACGTACTGGCTGCTACAATGATCGAGAACTCGATCACTCCGCAGTGCCGCCCTCGGGACAACCTCCCGACGTGTCGGACATTCGCCACCTTCACCACTTCCGACTCAACACCTGCCGCTTTTCCCGTGACAAGAGCACCTTCGCGCAGCTTTCCCAGTTCGTCTTCTCGATGCGTTGGTAACGAATGTCGAACGGGTGTTTTTGCGGAACCGACTCGATCACCTGCTTGGCGCGTTCGACCTCGCCGTTAGCGACGTCGATCCAGACGTCTTCCAAAACGTCGGGTAACTGCCCGAACATCGTGTAGATGTCAGCCAGGCGTGACGACAGAAGCTGATGGACGCGGTCCTCGACGGAGTCGAGATAACGCATGTTGTAGACGTAGACTGTGTCGTTCAATTGGCCGATACGCTGAATACGGCCTTTCCGCTGTTCCAGCCGCGTGGGATTCCACGGCAAATCGAGGTTGATGAGCGTGCCGAGTCGCTGCAAGTTCAGGCCCTCGGACGCGGCATCGGTACCGAGTAAGAGACGCACTTCGCCGCGACGGACTTGCGCTTTGATTTCGTCACGTGAGGCACCGTTGAACCGGCCATCCCTCCAGATACCGGACTTGCCGGAGCCGGCGTAGATCGCGATTGGTCCTCGCGGGAAGTCCTGGGCAAGTTGGGATGCCAGCCATTTCACCGAATCGAAGTATTGGCTGAAAATGATGCAGCCGCGTTCCAGCCAGTGGCGCTGACGGAGGCATTCGAGCACCACCGCGTACTTCGGGTCACGCTCCTGGCTAGCCTCCAGCGCTTTGACGAATCGTTGAAGGATCAGGCGCTCCTCGTCTAGCAGGCTGGGTCCTGCGGGTGCTACACCACCGCTGTCCGCATCCTCGTCAGCCTCATCGTCTTCTTCCCCGTCTGCCTCGACGGTGCCCCAACTGGCAAGCATCTTTTCGGCGGTGATTCGGCCGGCCACGATGCTACTGCCCACGCGTCGAAGAAGCAGCGTGCGAAGGAACCCCGACGCCTTCCAGCGGCGCGCGATCACCTCACAGAACTCCTCGGCAAGGTCGTAGGCCTCTTTCAAATAGAGAGGCAATCTGATGGCGTCTTCGTCCCGCTCGCCGAGCAATTCGACGAGAATAGGTTTGAGATAGGGCTCGCCGGTCTCTGGGTCCTTCGTCTCCTCAAGGTACTGGCGGCTGCGGCGGACGATGTGCCGGATGAACGGGTTGTGCATCGCCACAAACCTCGAAAACATCCGGCGAACACGCGCATGGTCAGGTGGCTTGAGAAGGTTCCAATCACTTCCCTTAGCCGTGACTTCGCCGTCTGGCATGTCCAAGGAACGGCGAAGAATGTCGAAATCAGGGTGCTCGGCCCGCGGCGGCATTGGCGTCCGGACCCATTGCCACATGTCCAGCTCGTCACCCGGAAAGTCCTTCTTCCCCATAACCAGATGAAGCGCCTCATCGGCGCGACGCCATTTGCTCCACGGCCCGCCGAGAACGGCATCGCTTCCTCGGCTCAAGGCATCCAGCAAGTCCCAAGCCTCGACGGGCCGCAGCTGTACCGGGGTTGCCGTCGCGAGCAACATGCTCTTGGTTCGCGACGAGATCTGGTGGAGAAACTGCAACAGATTGTTGGGCTCGGGCGGCTCGCTTTCGCAGCCTTCTTCCAGATTCCTTCGACGGGCGCGGTGGGCTTCATCTAGTATGACGCATTCGTATGACAGCGCTTTCAGGTGGTCCGCACCCTCGGATTTCGCGGTCACTAGCCCGGTCGAGACCAGCCCCACGCGACGGGGACAGTTTCGAATTCCCGCCGGGCCTACAGCAGGGTACTCGATTCCGTTTTCATCAACCCATTGCAGCCCATTCCAAAGCGCGGACGGCATGTCGAGCAGTTCCAGTAGCTCACCTTGCCACTGGCCAAGCAAGGTCTTCGGGGCCATGATCAAAATCGGTTTGTCGCCAACGAGTGCCATCAGCTCAGCGGCCATGGCAAGTTGAATGGTCTTACCCAGGCCAACTTGGTCGGCAAGGACGAACCTGGCGCCGCCGGGGTTGTGAAGGTGGGCCTCGAACGCCAGCTTGACGAAGTATTTCTGATGTTCCCAAAGCCCGACCTGCCGCCGGTACACCGGCGCCTCGACGAAAGCCGCCGCCGGATCCGGCTCTTTGGCTTCGGACCGCTCTCGCCAGTCATCGACGCCGATCAATTCTCGATGGCTGAGGCGGTCTATGTCCTCAATGATGAATTCGGCCAACGGCACGGCGGCGTGATGCCCCCAGAGCGCATCAAATTCCTCCTGGACCCATTCGACGGCATCGGCGGATGAGTCTTCCCACACCAATTCGTAGTTCAGGCACCAACCCGAGCGAGATTCATTCGCGCTGCCCATGAATGCCGTCTTACTGCCATCGGCCAAGGTGATCACCCCCGCCTTGCCGTGGATCAGGCCAAAATACTGGTCAGGAAGGACTTTTATCCTGAGCTTGCCTGATTTGAGGAATTGGTACAGCCGCGACATTCGCTGCTTCGCGGTAGCTCCGCCGGCTTCCACGCTCGCCTCCGGCGTGGAGGCGCACCATTCCTGGCGAAGCGCCGCTGTTGCGGCCCGGGCGGCGGCAACGTCCTCGGGTTGAAGCCCGGAGTTGCAGATCACGCGGATCGTTCCTTCAACCGATTCAAGAGCCTCGCCAGCGGTTTCCAGGATAGAGCCGGAAAAGTAACCCGCGATGCGATCGTAGCCTTTGGCACCGGCGAGGCGATTGGTCAAGAACGAACGGTCCAACCGTTGGCGTCGCGACGAAAAACGCAGGATGTTGTTCGTATGGCCTTCGCCCATGCTCCCTCGATTCAGACGTTGTCTTCGCGGTTACGAAGGGCACCGGCTACCAGGCCGGCAGCACGGGCATCTGTGTGCCAATGAACCATGGATGCGTTCGCCGCGAGCGCCGCGAAAAATTCGAGAATCTCAATGATGCGGCCGCGGTTATCGGCGTAGTTTTTCACCTCCGTCTTAAGCCAGTTGAGGGAATCACGCGTTCCTTCAGTCTCGCTGCACTTATAGGTAGCGAAAAGAGCCATACGCACCAGCGAAGCACCGAAACCGCCGACGTCGTCACCCATTTCTCGGGCCTTGAATTCGCTTGCGCTCTTTAGTCGCGTTTCGTTTGCCTTTGTGCTGGCGAGGAGCGAGCGGTATTCGTCGATGCCGAAGCCACGGGCCAGTTCCTGATATACCCCTTCGCGCTTCTCGCCATGGCTCTCCATTTCTAAGCCCTTCAGATAAAACCGCTCGATCGCGGCCAGACTTTTCCAGAGATGCGTTTCAATTCCGCGTGGCACCAGATGGTCGCACGCAATCGCCACGGCCTTTTCAATCACCTTCTCGACCTGAGACTTTTCGTTGCGGTCACGGGTCCGCGTAAGCTCGTATGCCACATCAATCTCTTCGATCTTTTTGCTTGTGAGGACCCGGAGCGCGGCCGCATAGGCCGCGAGCTGGTAGTCAGTGTCGCTGAAGTTTGGATCGTTGGCGTCGTCCAAGTCCCTCATCGAATCCATCTGCCGCCGCACCTCGCTTTCCACCTCGTTGTAGACCTCATCGAGAAATGCCACCTGTTCTGACCGCTGTTTCCGAAGCACGAGCAGTACGGTGCCCTGGACAAAGTTGCCCTGCTTAAGGGTGGAATCGGTTTCTGTGGCGATGCACCAAGCCGCCGTAACCTGTAGCCCCGCGGCCCAGATAATGTTGGTCAAATCCGCCCATACCGAAGCATCATGATGCGTAAACATCACAACTTGCTGCCCGTTCGCCGGCATCAACTCAGCAAGTCGCCGGTAGCAGTCCACCATCGACCTCTTGAAGACCTCGGGATTGTCGGCCTTTATTGCCAGCACGCGCTTCGAATCGGAATACCACCCCGGAAAAAGCTCGGGCAACCGCTTCTCGCACCATGCGAGAAAATACTCGGATAACTCGTGGTAATTCACGGCGTCGGCGTACGGTGGGTCGGTAACCCAAAAATCAGACCTTCGCGTGATGCGACGGGCGTCTGTTAGCTGGATGTCGTGTCGAGCCAACTTGTCGCAAGCGGCGACATTGCCTAGAAAGGTTGTGTCGAGCGAAAGAATTGTGCGGCAGCAGTAATTGAACAGCGGCGTAGAGAGGGATGGCTTGTAAAACGTCTGTTCGCCTTTCTCGTTGCCAACACCTGAATGCCACCGAGATTGTCGGCTATTCCAATCAGCAATCCGATTCAACCCTAATATCGCTCCGATAGACGCGGCTAGGGACTGTGGCGACGAGAGTAGCCATGCTGCTATCTGTTCAGCGAAGAGTCCGTTTGTGAGTAGCTGGCGCGGATTAAAGAAATGATGCCAGTAGGTCCAGCCGCGCGCGTTCGTTGGCCGGTTGATATCCTTTCCGCGCTCGATGCGGCGAGTTGGCACGAAGCCGCGAGAAGTCCACTCCTTCCATCGGTTGCGAAGCAGCCTGAGTACCTGCTCCTCGCGGTCGACATCCTCTTGGGTAACGCTCCGATAGTGTCTTCGTGTCTTTCTCTGGATTTCCTCTGATGCTAGCAGCAGGTCAAACGAGGGCATCGCTTCAGCATCGCGCTTTGAGATTTCAATAAGCTCTCCGTCAGCTTCCCGTGTGTAGTATGTTTCAACCCATCGAATACAGAACAGGCGTTCCTGAAAGACATCTTCTTCTCGCGGCTGGGTCTCGCTGCTTTCCCAAAGCCGCAAATCCCGGCTGAAGGACTCGATGGGCGTCCCAGGCGCACCTTTGGATGGAATCATGCGGTAGTCACGAACGGTTGCATTCTCCTTTGCACGCTCCATTTCATCGCGCGACGCGCCAGAGCGGATCGCAATGTCGTACCTGCGGTTCTCGTGGTCGGGAATGAGTTCGGCGATGGTCGCCGTTTTCTCTCCAAGAACCCAGGATGGGGCCAAAGGCACGAGCCAGCCAGATTCGGGGTCCCGCACCTGAACACAATAAAGGTACGCGTCTGCTCGCCACCCCAGGGAATTGTGGTCTATTCCCAATTTGATGAGCTTCCCATCTACGGCGTCGAATATCTCGCGATGAGCCTTCTTCACTTGCTCGGCGACTTCCTTACCACCGCCGACTATGTTGAGAGCTGCCCACGAGAGTAACGCAGCAACGGGGTTCAGGTCGGAGCCGTAGGTGTTGCAGCCGAGCCGGGCGGCTTCAAAGGGGATGGAACCGCCACCGCAAAACGAATCCCCCACGCACGGCACATGACCGAAGCGACGTGTCCCGAGTTCGGCGACCAATGCGGAGAGCGTCGTGGCGCTGGTGCCGAGATGGTCGTTGACGACCTTCCACGACTGCGCCGACGGACCGTTAATTTGCTCGGGGCGGCACACATACTCCATCTTTTCGTTATAGGCGAGACTCAAGAACACCCGCTTTTGCAGGGCATTCTTTTGGTCGCGCGTTAAACTGCGCTTGAGTCTTGCAGATTCTTCCGTAGAACCAGCTTCGAAGAAACGGTCACGATCGGATGCCGGCAAACGGGCGAAGAGTTCCTTGGCGGGGATTGGCTTCCACTTGCGCTGAAGCAGGCCGTCCTCGTCCATTGTCATCAGGCGAAGGAATACATCGCGGTCAGCGGCCGGATTGTCGCTGGCAGGCAGCAGAAGGCCAAGGATAGCGGCGCGGCAGAGCACCAGCGGCTTGCGGCCCCACCATTTGCCGAGCCCGGTCAGGGTCTGGCCCTGTTTTGCGGTGCGCTCCCGGAAACTTTCGACGGACATTTTCGAGACGGGAAACTGTGTCTCGATAAATGAGAGGCTGCCCTCGGCGGCAAGTGTCGACGTCGTCGGTTTCGGGGCGGTGTTCACGGTCATCTTGTGGTCTTCTTGGCCTTTCGCGATAGCCGCGACGGCCTTACCGCCGCGGCGTTTCGGGCGGTTCCTTCGGGAAAGGGAATCAACTCGTCGGACAGAGGGGCGCCGGCAGTCGTTGTCATTTGTGACAGCGCTTGTTCGAGAGCCTCCTTGTTGTTTAGCACCCGGGCCAGTTGCTGAAGTTCCTTCTGCGCCTTCGCCTGCGCGGCACTGTTCGGCTGCGTTGGCGTCGCTGCGACGGGCACTGGTGCCGGTTCGTGGTCCAAACCCTCGGCGGTTGAGGGGGATGAGGGGGATGAGGGGGCCGTGTCAAAAATCGTACCGGCTCGCGCCGTGGCGAGGCGAAAGAATTCGGGGACGACGGGTTGGTCCTCGACACGATTTGTCACCGGATTTTCCGTAAGCGCGTAGCGGACTGCTTTCCGCCATCCAACGCCGCGGCCGGTTTGGCAGTGGCCGGTGGCGGCTGCTGTCATCGTGTACATCCACCATCGCTCTTCGGGGGCCAAGCCTTGCCAGTTGGCGATGGCCGTTCGGATAAGCGAGGGGTCGGCGTCTTCGATGCCCCACGCGAGAAGGGTCAGTTCCTTGCCGAGAGTTCGTTCGACAAGGTTGTATCCGACCTTCCACTTGCCGGGCCGTTTTCCCTGGCTCTTCAAACGGGTATTCAATTCAGCCCGAAGCGCATCGGCAACTTCGTTCCATTTGGTTCGCGGAAGGAAGCAGCGAACTTGGCCATCCTGTCGGTCGATGCCGTAGTGTTGTGAAACGGAGACGCGTAGGGGGTCCCATGACAGATGCTCGCTGATCTCCACGGTCTGCTGGCCTGAAGTGGGAATGTGAACCAGAAAATGCGCAGAGGACTCCTGCGGGTCGAACCCAAAGGCGCCGACCAACACATCTTCGCTGGAATCATCCGTTTTTCTATTCACGGCTGTTGTACCTCACCCGGTTTAATCTCGGTCTTTACATCATTGAGCCAGTCCAGGAAGTGTTGGCCCTTGGCAAAATGGATAGCCGACGCTTCGATGCCGAGCTGACCATCGGCAAAGAGCTTGCGAACGGCTTCAACGCCGACGTACAGATTGATGGCATCCAACTCGATTTTCTCATGCATTGTCAGCTCGGCCCAACGGTCGCCGGTAACCTGGACGCGGCAACCGGAGATTCGGGCTTCATGGGCCTTAAGCATATCCATAAAACGATAGGATTCCGATGTGACGAGGAACTCGTGCTTGCGCCGCCAAGTTAGCGGCTTCTCGGGGTCGATGGGCTTTTCGGTGTCGGGCTTGTCCCAGTTGATGCTGACGCTCAGGGGCTCGGACAGCACGCCGTCTCTGCTGGCGATTGCGAGCACGATCGGGGTTCCCTTGGGAATTGCGAAGGGGCCGTCGTATGCGCCGCCGGACAGTTTTGGGTCGGAGCCGTCGGTTGTGTAGCGGATCTCGGTCTTGCCATCGGAATTGGGCGCGGCTTTCAGTTCCAGCATCTTTTTGCCGCCGGCGGCAGTGAAGGTGCGGTATTTAAGAGTAACCCGGTTCTTCCAGGTCTGGGCAGGTCCGGAAGCGTGAATACCCGCGGAATCAACGGCGAGAAACGATACTTCCATTTCGTCCGTGACGAAGAGACCATTATCGAGCTTTTCGGATGCGACCGTCGCGTCACCGCCGATCTCCGCGTAGACGGTGTCGCCGTAGATTGGCGTCACCTTCAATTCCACTTGGCCGGAATCTTCGTCGCGTGAACGCTCCTGGACCTGAACGCCGGTTGTTTTAGGCGGGGGCGGCGAGCGGTCGACGTAACCGCCATCCTCGCGCCAGACTTCCTTGTGGACAAGCTCGTCCTTGAGAGCATCGAGGGCATCGCGCCGGTGCCATTGCCACTGCGGGTTCATCGCGGCGCGCTTCTTCACTTCCGACCAGAGCATGACATTGGTCGTGTAAATGCGGGCTTCGACCTTCTTGCGGAAAGTATCGCTCGTTACGTCCTCGGTGAATTTCTGCTTGTCCTTGAGTGCTTGAACAACTTGCTCTTCGCCGTTGTATTTGTTTCCTTCGAATTTCATCAGGAAATCAGCAGCAAGTAGCTGGCCCTGATTTGCTTGTCGCGATGGGTAGTATAGGGTCGAGAAAGTTTCCTTCACGGCGGAGAGGAACTGGCCAAGAATACGGTCGCGCAAGTCGTCTGCCTGCTTGAACTGGGGGTCGGCCTCGGGCGTTTTGTCGGCTGCCATCTCATCCAGAATGTGCTGAACTGCCTTGAGCCGCTTCGCGCTTTCGATGAGGCTGTCGAATGTATTGCGGGAACCGGTGAGGAAGGCGATGCGGTTCTTAAAGGTTTCCTGGTCCCAAAAGTGTCTGAGCTGCGGGTTCAGCCCCTGGCCGACATTTGGCTCCGAGATCACGAGGGCGGTGCGGTCGGCGCTGAGTTTTATCTCATCGAGGGCCGGCAAAGGCAGGGCGTCCTGGTAGCACCAACCGTTCACCGGCTGGAAAAGTATGGCCAACCGCTCGCGCAATTCCTTGATCGACTGTTCGCGGACATAGGTCTTGGCGAGACCCTCAAGCTTGGCAATCAAGTTCTCGACGTTACGGAAGAACAACTTCCCATCGCGATTGGAATGCAGATACCACGCCGCGGTGGACAGCTTTTCCAACACGTCGGACTTGAGTTTCGCAAGATTGCGACCTGGGGCGCAGAGGTAAGCAACCAACTCGGGCATCGTCAGGCCAAGCACAGCATTGGGCACGTTGGCCAACGACGCCATGAAGATCAGCCGGCACGCATCACGAGCGTCGGTACCGCCGAGGTTTTGGTCCATCACCTCGGCAACGGCCTGTCCCTGATCGGCGATGTCATGCGAGATGGCGTTCTCAAGGGTCGGGTTAATCATCCGAATTTCGGACAGGGTTTCGGCGTCATTGAGGTCAATATCGTGTACCGAAATCAGAAAACGCTTCTCGGCGTCGCCCCCTTTCCATAAGCGCGAGGCGATGATCCGCATGAGGCGAATGAGCGCCCGAGTTTGCTGGAAGCCCTGGTTTTCGCGGAAACGGGCGTACAGGTCCTTGATGGCGGGATGAAACGGGTAGCTGGTCTGAATGAGCTGTGCGAACTGCTCCGGTGACTGCGCGGTGATGTCCATTTGCTTGGCTTCGCGAACCGCTTTGGCGTAGCCCTGGGCGACCTCGCTTGCTTCCTGGTCCTTGGGCAGCGTCTTGAAAAGCCGCTTGCGAAGAATGTGATAAAACTCGTCGGTGTTGATCTGGACCGGCGTCAGATTCATCGCATGACGCTGGGCCTCGTCCTGCACCTGCTGCAAAATGGTGGCAATCTGGGCGCTGGCTTCGGCGTAAGTTCCAACGAGGTCGGTGACGACGACGCAGACATTTCCAAGTTCCTTCTCGGCGATGGCCTCGAAGAGATTGCTCAGGGCAGTGGCAGTGACCCTTGCGAGATCCGAGCTGCCAACGGCGATAGACCGGGCGTTGTCCAGATAAGGCGGCAACTCGTCGAGGAGAATGAGCGTGGGTGGGCCCTTCAGCAAGTTGGCCCAGGCCGTGCGTCCCGGTGCCTGGAGGGGTGAGTAGTACGGCGCGAAGGCTTCCTTCTTGCCGATTTGCCTGGCAATCTCCCCCCAGATGCCGTGAGGCACGTCAGTTTCGCGGCCTGAGAACGCGACAACGCGTACCGGTGGAAGTGCCTTTGCGTTGGGCAAACCGGCAAGAACGGCGGCACGATAGTCGGGGTGCTGGGCAAGCAGGCCGAGCGTGATGAGGCTGTGGGTCTTGCCACCGCCCATCGCCTGGGTGAGCTTGAAAAGGGCTTGTTCGGATTTGCCCTCCAGTCGGCGGAACGATTCGGTCAGGAGCGTCTTCATTCCGTCGGTGACGTAATTTTCCTCGAAGAATGCCTTTGCGTCGATTTTGCCGTCGGTCAGGTGCGAGAGGTTCAGCACGGTGTCGCGCTTTGACACGTCAAAGACGCTGTCACGGGGAACGCAAAGCTGCTTCAAGGGCTTCATTCGGGTCTCCATCCACTTTTTCTGGGCGAGCAAGGGAATCGGCCATTATCGTGAAAGTCGTTGCTGATGCCACCCTTGGGGCATCTTGGCGACAGCCACTGACACCGTTAGGTCATGGCTGCGGTTTTTGGTGGCATTCGCCCGCTGAAATGCGTCTCACCGAGATCCGCGCTAGCTTTCGGGCGTGTCGGTGCCAAGGACGAGGCCTCAGTCTGAATGCGAGCTGTCCTCGGCCCGCGGAATGACGTTGCGCGATGGTTCAAATAGCGGTTTGGGTCGTCTGACTTATCCACAGGGCGACGGGTTCTGAAAGGCCTGGGGCGACCCGCCGCCGTCGCTAGCGTTTTGGGCGCGCTTCGTCGGCGGGTCCAGCCAGGTGCGTTTTAAGTATAAGAAAGGGGAAGGCTTTAAGCGTTTGATTTCGCCCGATCCGAAACGACACGTTCAGACGGTCACCCGTCACGATCGGTCGGTGAACCGTCAAAAAGTGCTTGCGCTTTTGTCGTTTGACTGCCATACCTCTGACTGTTTACTGACAAAATTGGAGGGCGAAAATGACGGTTGAGCGCCAGATTTCAGACATTCCTACGAACCAGCTTTCGACAAAACGGGGTTTCCCGGTTTACCGTACCAATCCGAGCGTACCGCAGACAAACGGCTTGCCGACACGGACGAAACGGATCAACGTGCCGGGGGGCAGAGGGTCCGTCATCGTGGACAACACCACCGGCGAGTTGAAGGGGATTGGTGGCCTGGGCTTCTGGTGGGAAGAGGTCCGGTCTCGGTTGCGCAGAATCGTCGTGCGGCGTGCCGATTTTGCTGCCCGGCGGCATGGCCGCGGGGCCGTCGAGGGCACGAAAGGGAGCACGAATTGCCGCTCATTTCCGTCGGCCTTCCGGACGGAGCGAGGGGTTTTCTGGTCGTTGAAAACCGCCGAAATTTTTTCCCGTGCGGCGGTGCGTCGCCTCTGGCGTGTCGTGTGCATGAGGTGGGTAAAAAACCTGCGCGACCTGAGCGATCTTTGTTTTCAGCTCAGAACCGCCAGCTTTGGGGCTTTTTGGGGGGATGGTCGCGCAACTGGCCGTTGAGCAACCTGCACAAGCCGGCCGCTGGAAGCGGTCGCGGCCGAGCGCCGCGAAGGGCCGCGAAGGGCCTCCTACGTCCGGCACGGGGAGACCCCTGGCTTCGCTCAGGGCGACGGCAGAAGCCGTCGGCTTCGCTCGGGATGACGGTTTGAAGCCGTCAATTCCGCTTCCAGATGTAGTCCCCGTCACTCATTGTCCATTCATCGTCGCCGGCGACGACATCGATCTGGCCGGTCTGCGCCGTGCGGAACCCAAGAGGGTCGCCGGCGCGAACGGGCACGGTGTGAAGGGGCGTCCCGTCACTAAACTTGGAGTAAAGGGAGTACTCGCCGTCGGCGGGGGCCACTTGCGGCTCATCGGAGTGCCCGTGCATGTGTTCGTTGATCATGTTGCCGCCGGTCAGCAGGTTGGAACACGCGGTCAGTGCCATGGTGCTGAAAAGCGCCATCCAGAGAACCACGCAGCAGGATAGCCGCCTGCGGCTTTGCGAGTTCTGGGTTCGCGAAACCCCAAGCGGCACCCTCAACCCGTTTCCCATTCCATTCATAAGTGCCCTTGCGCAAATCGCTTATTTCTCGCCCTTTTTTCGCCAGTAGTAATAAGGGACGTAGCGATCGCCCAATTCGATCTCCTTGTCCTTGGCCACGGCGATGATCGCGTCGTCTTCGCGTTTTCGGAACCCGTAGGGGTCGCCGGGCGCCAAGTCGATGCTGAACTTGGGCGTCAGGGAGTCGTCGGGGACCAGCACGTACGTCCCCGGCTCCGTTGCCTTGATCAGCGGCGTGGGAATCGTGCCGCGGACATATACAAAGCGGTTGTCATAGTGCTGCGCGCAGCCGCCTGACAACGAGAGGCACGCCAGCAGGCCGACCAGCCCGGCGCAGCAGCATCGATCGCGGCTTGGCCTTGCCCGTGCAAGGCCTGCGGCCGACCCGGCGCTGCTTGAAGCACACTTGCCCATCGTCAAACTCCTTCGATTTTCTTGACTGCGCTGCCGGTGCGGCGCCCGAGCCTGCTCGAAGGCGCGGACCGATAACCCGCCTGCGGTGAGCTTGCCCGCGGTGAGCTGGTCGAATCCGTCGAACCCGCCGCAACGCTTATCGGCATTCTCCGCCCCGCCGGATCGCTGCCCGCGATTCACGCCGGCGATTGCTGATTCCCTCAATCAGCCAACGCCTCGCTTCGGCATGCTAATTCAATCCTGCGGGTTTCGCTCGCGAAACCGCCACGGTTCTGCTTAGAATAACCAATCGCTTTGACGAATTTGAACTGAACGCTTTCAGTCGTGGCAGAGACCCTTTGGCATTGTACGTGCTAGCGACCCGTCAGACGTAGTCTGATGGGTCACTCGGAGCCGGGGCGTGTCGCCCCGAGCGGCCCCTCGGGCCTGTGTGCCCCGTCGAACGCCGGCTGACAAACAACCAATCCTCAAATGAGCACCGTTCCAAGAGTCGGCGTCAGAACCGGTCAACGCCCTCCACGCCGGGCCGTTCCGGCCCGCGTCCTCTTCCTCAAGCGTCTGGTTCTTCCCCACGGCAGTTCCATGATGTCCCTATGCGCGTTGACTGCGATGGCGGCTATTCAAGGCGTCGCCGCCGCTCATCCCGAGAGCGCAAGCCTCCTTCAGTTGAAACTCGCCCCCGCCGGGCTCCACGCGGTCATGACCCTGCCTACCCGCGACCTGACGCGCTGGTTCCCGCCAGGCCGCTACCCCAACTACGTCCCGGACGTAACCCGGGAGTTGCAAGGGCGGGCGGATACCTTGCTGGAAGTACGCTGGGACGATGCCGTGGCTCATCTGGCCCGGGCCAGCGTACATCGCGGCCTGACCGGCTTCATCATTGCCGAGCTGGATTATCCTGTCCCCGAAGGGGCCGCCGTGCTGCAAGTCCGCTCGGCGTCCATCGCCAACCTCCCCAACGACCATCAGGAAATCACTGCCGTCGAAGATGACCGCGGCCCAACGCCCGGCGGGCGCATCCTGGCTGAAGAAACGTTGACTGCACAGCAGGACACACTCTCCGTTGACCTCCCCACGGTAGCGAGCAGGTCAACCACCTCTGCTGCATCGACCGTCACCACGAACCTGGCGGTGACCGGGCCGGCTATCACCCGTAGCGCCTCGCCCGAGAAGCTTCGGATCTCAAACGTCTTGCCCTGGGTTGGTGGTTCCCTGCTGTTGGCCGCAGCAGGGGGCTTGTGGCTCGTTCGAAGGATAAGGTCAGGTAGACGGGCGACATAACGTCGCAGAGCCGGGGCGTGCCGCCCCGGACGTGCCGCAGGCCCGTGCGACGTCGCAGATTAAACATGGTCGTGCGTTCGCTGGAAGGAGCACTTCAAATGAATTGTTTCTCGTTCGCCTTATTGGTGAATCTGGCCGCGGCCTCACTGGCGGCCGGCGCCGATGCCCCCGAACTGATTGGCCCCGTGGCGGACCGTCCGTCCGCTGTGCCCGAAGAAGTCGCTCCCGGCGCAGTCGGCTTCCGCATCCGCCTCGGGATGAAAGACGCCGACCCCACCGACTGGAGCGGCGAGGCCGCCGTGTCTTCCGGCCGGGTCATCTCCATACACGGCTGGCGCTGGGCACAGGGCGACAAGTCCAAAGCCAACACCTGGACCATCACCACCCGCCGCCAGTCGCCACTGGGCGGCGAAGTTGCCGAGGGCAAAGGGCCGGTGCTCGACAGCGGCCTCATCATCACCTTCGGCGACGTCAAGGGCGATAGCAAGATCGACATCAAGACGCCAAACGGCAGCTTCTCTTTCACGTTCAACGATGTCCCCTACGGCAAACGCGTCAGCGCCCTCGACGGCAAAGCCGAGATCGAGCGCGTGCCCGCGGTCGTTGCCGGGGCGCAGACCAACGCCGATGAAGACTACCCCGCCGCCGCTTTGGCCAAAGACGGCACCACCTACGTTACCTACCTTTCTTTCTACCGCGGCGAAGACTTCCAGGGCGTTCGCGAGCGATTGAGCGCCTTTGACATGGCGCCCCAGACGCCGGCAATCAACCCCGGGCGCCTCAAGCGGATCGACAAACCCGAAGACCTGGACTACCTGCGCGAGCCGACCGGCGGCGAGGTGCTTTACCTCCGCGCCTTTAAGGACGGTAAATGGGGCAACCCTGTGCCGCTGACCGAACGCCCCAAGGGCAAGTTCGTGGAGCTTTATCGCCCCGCCCTGGCCGTCGATGGTGCCGGAAAGGTGTGGGTTTTCTACTCAGCCCACTTCGATGCTGATGCCGACCTCGATTACGGCAACTGGGACCTGCTGGCGCGCTCATACGATCCGGCCGGCGGGAAGCTCAGCGATCCGATCAACCTCAGCAACACCCTCGGCGCCGACTTCATGCCGGCCGCCACAACCGACTCGGCGGGCAAAGTGTGGGTTGCCTGGGTCGGCTCGCGGGGCGAGCATTTCAACATCTTCACATCCCATCAGACCGATGCCGCGGCGTTCTCCGCCCCCGAGCGGGTCACCGCCTCGGAGAGCAACGAATGGGAACCTGCCATCGCCGCGGACAAGAACGGCACCGTGACCGTCGGCTGGGACACCTATGAAAAGGGCGATTACGATGTCTACGTGGCAAAAGCGGCCGGCGGCGGGAAGTTCTCCGCGCCCGTTCCGGTGGCCGCGACCCTCAACTTCGAAGTCCGGCCTTCGCTTGCCTACGACTCCACCGGCCGGCTTTGGGTCGCCTGGGAGCAGGGCGGCGAGTTGTGGGGCAAGGACTTCGGCGCCCTGAAAAAGAAAGGCACGCCGCTCTATTCCGGCATCCGCTCGCTGGGCGTAAAGGTGCAGGACACCTCCGGGCAGTGGTACACGCCGCCCGACGTCATGGAGGCGGTGGGCGCCGACGCCCGCCCTGGCGCCGGCAAGGCCCGCGCTGCCGGCAATCCAGCCAAACAGGCCCCCGCCGGCCTCGGCGCCGCGGCTCGCGCCCGCGGCGGCACTGCGCCCTGCTTCCCGCGCCTGGCCGCCGACGACCAGGGCCGCATTTGGCTTGCGTTCCGCGGCCGACAGGGCGGGAACTGGAGAGTCGGCGTCGGGTCAGTCTGGTTCGAGTTCGTCACCCGCCTCGACGGCGACGACTGGCTCCCCGCCGCCTGGATACCCCATTCCAACAACATCCTGGACAACCGCCCCGCCCTCGTCGCCGCCCCGGACCACAGCCTGCTGGTCTTCTTCTCCGGCGACGGCCGCGGCGAAATCCTCCCGGCGCGCGTCCCCGATCCCCACACCGACGCCAGCGAGCCGGCCGGCACCGCCTCCGTGCCCAACGACAACAATGCCGCCGGCAAGGTCGTCGGCGCCGGCGGCAACCAGAACTCCAAGGGCAAGGGCGGCGGCGCCGGCCCCGATCCCAACGATGACATCTACTTGGCCGTCGTCCGTCCGGATGATGCCGCTCCCGCACCCGCCCGGCTCGATCCCGCTCCCGAGACCGCCCCGGCCAAGCCCGGCCCGGACGTTGACGCCGAGCGGCAAGCCGTCAAGACCGCCCGCGACTTCCGCGTCAACCTCAACGGCGAGACGCTGCGCATCTGGCGCGGCGAGTTCCATCGCCACACCGAACTCTCCCCCGACGGGGGCGGCGACGGCGGGCTCCTGGACATGTGGCGCTACACCATCGACGCCGCCAGCCTCGACTGGGTCGGCGACGGCGACCACGACTACGGCAATGGCCGCGAGTATTCCTGGTGGACCACCCAGAAGGCCGTCACCCTCTTCACCATCCCCGACCATTTCACTCCGATGTTCTGCTACGAGCGCAGCGTGGTCTACCCCGAAGGTCACCGCAACTGCATGTTCGGCCGCCGCGGCCTGCGCTCGCTGCCGCGCCTGCCCTTGTCTTCCGTCGACGCCGGCGACAAGCCCGCCCCCGACACCAACCTGCTGTACATGTACCTGCACCATTTCGACGGCGTCTGCGCCCCGCACACCAGCGCCACCGACATGGGCACCGACTGGCGCAACAACGACCCGGCAGTCGAGCCGTTCGTCGAGATCTACCAGGGCGACCGCAACAACTACGAACGCCCTGACGCCCCGCGCTCGGCCATCACCGAGGCCAAACTCAAGCAATCCACCCCCGAAGCCGAAAGCTTCGGCGGCTACCGGCCCAAGGGCTTCGTCAACCTCGCCCTGCTGAAAGGCTACCGGCTCGCTTTCGAGTCCAGCAGCGATCACATCTCCACGCACATGAGCTACACCAACGTGTACGTGACCGAGCCGACCCGCCAGGGCATCCTCGACGCCATCAAGAAACGCCGCGTCTACGGCTCCACCGACAACATCGTCGCCGACGTCCGGGTCAAAACCGGCAACGTAGAGCACTTCATGGGCGAGGAATTCTCAACCCCCGAAGCCCCGACGTTGAACGTCCACCTGATCGGCGCGCTCAAGCTGATGAACGTGACGATCATCAAGGACGATGAGGTGGTCTACTCGTCGGCCCCGAACCAGCAGGATGTAACATTCCAATGGACCGACCCCAAGCCCGAGCCCGGCAAGACCAGCTACTACTACGTCCGCGGCGAGCAGGTCCCGGATGTGGAAGGCGCGACCGGAGAATTGGTGTGGGCATCGCCGATGTGGATCAAGTATTCCTCGACCCCATAGCGCGTGTAGAATGCCCGCTTGGCCGCCATTTCGCCGGCGCGGTTGCCCGGGGAAAGGACTTCGAAGACGACCTGCGGCGCGATGCCGCCTTCTTCCCATTGCAGGTAGGACCTGCGGTGACCCGCAGGGCGGCCGAAGGCCACCATCGCGTCAGGGGCCATACGGATTTTCGGCCTGGCCTCCGCAGGGTACCAGAACAGGTCGCCGGCAACGAAGACATTGGGGTCGTTCTCGAACAGGTGCCGAAGGCCGGTGACGATGGTCACTATCCATTGGTACTGGAGGGTGTTTTCCGCCATCGGCAAGCCGTCGCTCTCGGGGTACTCGATCGAGGGGATGGAAGGTGGACGAGCCAGGCTACTCATGGTCCCCCGATTGTAGCATGCCTTCGACGGTGCAGAAAGATCTTGCGTTTTGGCTTTTGGCAGAGAGTTGAGGCTTTTCACATGAGCGATTCCAACCCGTTGTCCAGCCCGAGTTCGGTCGATCTCGAGGTGCTCCGGCCATTTCGAGAGGACTACCTCCAATTGCAGAATGTGGAAGAAAAGACGGTCCTGCTGGCAATGCAGGAACACCTGTTCCGCAACACAAAACTGCTGCAACCGGCGTTCGCGGCGATCGGGCTGCAGGGCCGGCATGTCATGCCTCTCGACGATCAGTTGATCGTTCTCTCGGAATGGGCGATTCATGACGTCATGCTGGACGGCCAGACCATTTTGATGCGCGTTGCGGCCAATCCGCCGAAGCTGTCGGCCAAGGCGCTGCGGGCCCTGCGGAACCGACTGCAGGCGCGCTACTCCGTCTACCGGCTGAACAACCTGGTGCCCGAACTGGGGGTCGAATTCGAGGACCTGGTCTTCGGCGGGAAGTTCGCCGTCCTCGACCTGCCGACGGCCGAACACCGCAAGCCTGGCGACCTGATGGCAACGCGCATCTTCTGGACCGGCGAATACTGGACGCATAGCAGCGGGCGGTTTTTCATCAGGCCGGAACTGGTCCCAGTCCTCTGCCAGCGCGTACGCGGCATCGTCGGCGAATCCCGTTACGAGGACCTATCGGTGACCATGCGTTCGCAGGTGACCACGACGATCATCCGAACCTGTGCTGAAGACCTGCCGGACCAGGACTTGCGTGACCTGGACTGGGGCGTGCTCAACGACTTCAAAAAGCAGGCCTCGTTCAGGTCGAGCCGGCCGCAACATCCACCCGCCCGGGGCCGCGACATCGCCTCCAGGATGAACGCGTTCAACGATCGACTTCGATTCTCGGGCAACCAGCCTGCCCACGGTTCCGACGATCAAGTCCCGCCGACGAACTCGTCCGACAAGACGCGCGTCGGCCGAAACGACCGCTGCCCTTGCGGCAGCGGTAAAAAATACAAACATTGCTGCGGCATTGAATGACCCCGCGCCGGCGAGGCTAGGCCCTGCCACGGAAAGTGCTCCAATGCGATAGAGTTGCCCCGCCTTGCGGCGACGATTACAGTCCTTCGATAACCGCCTGTGAAGGAGACGCGCCCATGCACAACCCCGTCCGCACCATGTTGCTGGCCCTTGCCGGGTGTGTCGCGTGGCTCGCGCCGGACCTGGCCGGCGCCCAGCCGGCGACTCGTCCGAGTCGGCCGGAGGCCGCCCAGTCGCAGGTCGAGCGGAAGACCTATGACTTCAAGGAGCCCGGCGGCGCGAGCAGGCAAATGGAGTACGCCCTGTTCGTTCCCTCGGGGCACGACCAGGCGAAGAAGACACCGCTGGTGGTGGCGCTGCATGGGCTGTACAGCAACCCCCAGCAGATCATGCACTATCCCGGCATGACCAGCCTGGCCGAGAAGTACGGGTATATCGTCGTGGCCCCGATGGGCTACAACAACCACGGCTGGTACGGAGCCAAGCCGCTCGTGCGCGGCGCGGCAGACGACCCCAAGGACCTTTCCGACCTGAGCGAGCAGGACGTCATGAACGTCCTGGACCTGGTTCGCAAGGCGTACAACATCGACCCCGACCGGATCTACCTGCTAGGCCACTCCATGGGCGGCGGCGGGACCTTCGAGCTGGGAATCAAGCACCCGGAGTTGTGGGCCGCCCTGGCCCCGATCGCCCCGGCCACGAGTCGCCCGGCTACCGACGCCGAGGCCATCAAGCGCCTGCCGGTGA
>Ga0182024_10006562_pt1 | contig 25485 bp, 24 predicted proteins | sample P32metaG_FD_120480 | JGI IMG/M metagenome (GOLD analysis project Ga0182024, IMG submission 120480) | Permafrost microbial communities from Stordalen Mire, Sweden - P3-2 metaG (Illumina Assembly) | ecosystem: Environmental > Terrestrial > Soil > Wetlands > Permafrost | place: Sweden: Stordalen...
CGTGAAAAAATGGTAAGGTATATGATAATCGCAAACTCAAGCTGCTGAGGTCATATGCCGAATAAGTTATCGATTGGATTAGCCGTGTCGCTCATGCTCTCCGGCTCATTATCCCAATTTGCAATTGCCGATGATCCGAGCAGCTTGGAAAGCCAGATTATGAACGGAGACGCCGCTCCCTCGGTAAATCGGGCAAAACCGGCTCCCGCGGTAGCAACTCCAGCTGCAACGCCAGCGGCCGCGCCCGCAGCCACAAACGAAGCGGCGCCATCGGCTCCGGCAGTGCCTTCAGCCGTCACCTCACCGTTAGGAGAAGTTTCACCGCCCACAGCGGAGCAGCAAGCAAAAGAAGCAGCCGAGACGCGCGCCAAAGAAGCAGCCGAGGCCCGCGCCGCCAGCGAAGAAAGAGTGAGGGAGGCGGCCGAGTCTCACCGCAAAGAAGAGCAAGCGCGCATTTTGCTTGATAAAGAGCACCCTGTTGCGGCTGTTCAACCAGCGGCTAAAAAGCCAAATATGCTCTTCGGTAGAATTGAGCAACTGGCAGGCAACAGTGGCGCTACCTTCCCCAGTTTGAAAGCGATGACCGCTATGCCAGACAAGCGCGTCGCGCAGACCATTCCCGGACAGACTCAAATCAACAATGGAGCGCTCTCTGGTCTGGTCGTCCATTCCTTCCCTTCGAATTATCAGGGAAATTGGGGTGGGCATATTGTTATACAAACGGTTCAGCTCGACCCAAACTACTATCGGGTCGACCCTGAGGAAGCAGCAAAAACCGCAGCTGCACTGCACTCCGGCCTGCAGGGAGACGTGAATTTTATGTTCGCGAAGCTGGCTGGCAAAGTAGATCTGGAGCCGACCAAAGCCATGTTCATGGTCCCCGCCAGCGCCACGTCGATGAGCGATGAAGTGAGGAAAATGTACGGCGGAAACCCCGCCATGGCAGGAATGATGTCCTCAATGGTTAACTCTATGCCTGTTCCCATCTCTCTAGAGTTTGGCGAGGTGCACCGCACAGCCTTGGGCGAAGCCAGTCTAGCCGGCAACAAGGTGCGTCAGGTAGTTTTGAAAAACGAGGTGAGGCAGCTGGGAGCGGGAGCCGTTGAGCAGCAGATTGTCACGGAAAAGACGACGTGGGACAAGCGAACGGGAGTTCCCCATATTGGTTATGGTGAAACCGTGATGAAATTCACGACCCAGAGCCCGACGGTCATGTATGTGCAAGCCGCGACCGTGGAATATGGGGCAGACAAGAAGTTTCTTACCAAGTTGGTTCTTTATGGATCTATTGGCAAAGGGGTCGTGATGAACACAGATCCTATGTCAGCGATGATGGGCGGCATGGGCGGCGGAGGGGGCATGGGTGGCATGGGTGGTATGGGAAGCATCATGAATATGTTTGGTGGCGGCCAGGGTGCGGTTCAACCAGGCGGCGTTCAACCCAGAGGTGGCACGCAGATGCAAATACCAGGGATGGATCCTGGCGCCATGCAAAACATGATGAAGCAGCTGATGGGCCAATAAATACAATCGTCATGGCAAGTAGATATAATCTTTGTCATGGAATTGCCTGAACTGGCCGAAATCGTCGAGAACATGATTGTTCAACACGACTATCCCGGCTACGAAATTCGCTCTCTCAAGCTTGGCCTGCCGGACGCAGCCTTACGATCGCACGCCCGCGTTTTTGCGCAGGCTCTCGGTCACGAAAGCGTCTTCGTCAAGTTGGTAGCCTTGCGATACTTTCAGGAAAAACCCGGTCTGGCCAAAAGTTACCTCAACGCCATTTGCGGATTACTAGATAGCCCCGACAGCTGGGTGCGCATGGAAGCAACGCGGACTCTGGAAAGAATTCAGTCACCGCCTGAGAATACGGCGACAAAACTTTCGCCACTTTTGAAAGACGATGATATCGAAGTGAGAAAAACTGCCGCCAAAGCGTTGGGGAAAGTTTGCTCCAAGATGAAGACGAAAGATGATGCCGTCATTCAGGCGCTGCATGATGCCGCTGAAGATAAGGATGCCGGCGTGCGCTGGAAAGCGCAGAAAGCCTTAAGACTTATAGGCGAGTACGAGAGTTGAATGCTAGCAGGATGCTAGTCGACAGGGCCACTATCGTCCAAACCGAGTGATTTAGCCATTTCCGTCAAGCGCTCGACAAACCGATGCTCATATTGCAACCTGGCGTTGAAATCGAATTCAAAATATTGCTCGAGAAAATTCAAGTCGTAATTGATTATTTTTAGTAACTCTTGCAATTGGTCTTTCATTTCTTGGCAAAGGCTGCGCAATTGGTCCAGGCCCGCAACCTCACCTTCGGCGCTGGCCTGAGTCAGGCGAAGAGGCGCATCACGGGCTATTCTTATGCAGAGCGCGGAAATGCGGTGCAATTGCAAGGTGATCATTTTTTCTTCCAAAGTAACGCGCTTCTCCGAAAGTCTTTTGCTGATTTCCAAAGCGGTATCACTTATGTCGACGAGAATGCCTAGCTGGCTCGTCCACAATTCCTGTTGTCTAAGATGAGTGTTTTTGTCAATGCCCATATGTGAAATCATCGTGAAGAGATCTGGATCATAGCAGCGCCGGCTCCAAGTTAAAAGCCGCTGTAAGACTTGCTTACGGCGGCTTCTAATTCTTAGTTGGAGGAGTTCGGTGAAAACTTCTAAACTTCTATGAGAGGGTGGTGGCGAAGGTTTCTGTTGATTCCATCGTGCTCACCGCTAAATGGGTACCCTGGGTGCGTCTAAAATTATCGAGATAACGGCGTAATGCTTCACGTATCAAATCAGAGCGGGTGCGGTGTTCGCACTGGGCGATGAAATCAACTTGTTCTAGCATGGCTGGTGGCAGAGCGATCAGTACCTTCTTCGGCATAAGCGGAGACCTCACAAAAAACGACATGGGGATATACGGGACCTTCTCGGCAGGGCTGCCGCAAGCTAGTCCCACTTTTACGGTTCTTAACAGAACTTGTAAAACTATGAGGTGGAGGCGCGATTAATCAACCACCTTCAATGACGTTACTTTACACATCAAAATGAATATCGTAAAGGTCTGAAACGCGCATAAATACGCAATTTATGCGATGCGCGCTTAAAAGGATTTACTTAAACTCTGCAACCCAACAACGACAAGAAAAAGGCTCCAAGAGCGACGACAGAAGGACCACATATATAGACATAAGAGATGTCCTCAGACATATTTCGTCACTTGCAATTCAAATTTTTTGTGGTAGCACCGTTGCGAAAAGTGGCTTGAACCCTGATTCTTTCGTAGACTAGGCTATAATTGGCGGTCTCAGGATTTTGCGTTCCTTTGAAACCTAGTAGTAATGCGGCTTTGCAAGAGGTGCGAAAGAAAACGTTATGGTCAACAAAATACCTTTTTATGGAATCAGCGCCGGTGGGAAGATCGCCTTGCTGGCAAGCAGATGTCACCCTGCCACCAGCCAGATTATGTCTGTGACGGCGCGAGAGACGCTGGAATCGTGTGGCGTGGAAACTGACGACATCTATTTAATAGATTGTCCGGCCAACACATTGCTGCCTGGTATGAGCAGAGAGATTGCAAGAAGCGGATCGTTCGCCGCTGTGGTCGCTCTGGCTGTTTTGCCTTCAGAGGGTGCGGAAGCGCAAGCAGTCCGAATGGGAATGTCCATGAGCGATTTCGCGGTTCCGGTGATACCAGTATTGGTGCCCGGTGGCGCCGGTGGTGCGCAATGGGCGGCTGCGGCTGAAAAGGCAGCGCGGGCGGCAGTCGAGTTGGTGAATTTTTCCAGCATGTTGGCCGAGTTTGCCGCCGGTGGTGGCACGACCGAGGCTGACGAGGCTGACGGGTTGGAGGAGTTCGTGGAAACGGCTGCCCCTGCGCGTTCCAGACGAACTGCCAGCCGGACCACCCGGCGCCCGAATGCGGCGAGCAACGGTCGCAAAAAAGCCGCGAGCAACGGTCGCAAGAAACGGCAATGATCATAACGACCTGGAATGTCAACTCTATTTCAGTGCGTTTGCCACATTTAATCGAGTGGCTTAAGCAACACAAACCAAATGTTGTCTGCCTGCAGGAAACCAAGACGGTTGACGAGAAGTTTCCTGAGCAGGAGTTGGCGGAAGCGGGCTATAGCTGCGAGTTTTTCGGAGAGCGCAGCTACAACGGCGTCGCCATTCTTTCTGACAGACCGATGATCAATGTGCACAAAGGATTCGTCGGCGACGGCCCCACGGAAGCGAAGCGGTTGATTGAGGCTGAGATCGATTCCACTTACATCATCAACGTCTACATCCCCAACGGCTCCCATGTCGGTTCACCCAAATACGAAGTTAAGCTAAGCTGGCTTCAGAAGTTGCGCGATCACATCAATTCCAGGCATGACCTTTCGAAGCGGATTATTCTCTGCGGAGATTTCAACATCGCCCCAGATGATGAAGATTGCTATAACCCTGAGCAGATTAAAGGCACCATCATGGTAAGCGAACCCGAACGCAGTCGCATCGAAGAAGTGCGAAACCTCGGTTTTACAGACGTGTTTAGATTGCTTAATAAGGAAGCGGGTCAATTCACCTGGTGGGATTATCGAATGGGAGCCTTTCGGCGCAACATGGGATATCGCATCGACCACATCTGGGGCAGCCAGTGTATGGCTGATGCGTCTAAGAGTGTGTGGATAGATAAGGCGACCCGAAAATTGGAACGTCCCTCCGATCACGCACCGCTGGTCGCAGAATTTAATTGAGAATGCAAGTGAATTTGTGATCAATCACAGCCGATTGAAAAACAATAGTCAATATCGTAGCCATCGTATCTTAGCCATCGTATCTTAGCCATCGTATATGGATGGCTTTGTTGGTGCTCACAGGTGCGATCCTACCGCCAGCTTTGCAGCGCACTGTCTGTGGTGCCAGTGGCAAATGACAATCTAAAGTAACGGGCTGACTTTGGCGGAACTTTACGGCGATACTTTTGCTACCGCCTTCTGGTCTGGATGGGTCGCATGGTGGGGTCAGGATGGTTGCCTGGTGGCCCCTATACCGTTACACCAAATTTGGTGAAATTATAGAAAAGTAGCGATTGGCTCAAACCATTACTGGGTCAAGCTTTCAGCCAATTTCATCTCTTGTTAGATCTACATCAAATTTGGTGTAACGAGATAGGCGTCGATAGGCGACCATCCTTGCCGTCGGACCGTCAGTTTTTTCTAGGAAACAGGCGAAAAGGCTTGAATCGTGAGAGTGGACTGGGTTTTCAGTCATTCCGCACGAAATGTACACGTTTGGTCAGCTAGACTTGAAGGAGGTACTTGACTTCGTCTGATTCTGTTCTGGGTAGCCAAAGACAATGCCTTCGTCCCCACGATTTTTACTATTGCCAGTAATGGCAATTCTGGCAATCCCTGCTTGCCTGGCCGCCTCGCAGCCGACCAAGGCCTTGTACGAGAAGGGCGCTGCTGCGTTTCAAAGGAAAGACTACTTCGGCGCCATTGATAGTTTTGAAGACGCCTATGCCAGGGACCCTAAGAACGCCAATGTTTGCTACGGGCTGGCTTCGTCGTTTAGCGCGTTGGGACAGAAGTACCAGGCTCTCCAGTTTTATCAGCAGTGCCAGGCACTGGCTCCTCATTCTCAAGTTGCTGAAAACGCCCAAAAAGGCATAGATTATCTGACAGGAAGATCTACGGCTCCGTCAAGTTTCAATCGCTCACCAAGTCAGCCAACCCAGAGCCAGCCAAATGCAGGCTCTGGCATGCATCGCCACAGACAGCCAGCACCGCAACTTCAGGTCGCTCGCCTTCCAGATCGCACCGCTCTGGAGAAGTCTTTGAATGCTTCGAATTCTTCCCCAATTCCGGCGTGGCAGGGATTGCTTCCACAAAACTTTGGTGGAGGCCAATCCTCTCCAGGAGGACAAACTCAACTGGCGTACCAGCCCCCGCAGTTGCCGAATCTTACGCCGCAGCTTCCCACTCCTGCCGGAGCGCAGCCGAATATGCCATTTGCCATGCAGCGCCCAGGACGCAGGCACGGCGGCATGCAGCAGCAATCCTATGGCAGCCCACAGCAACCCTACAGCCCGCAGCAATCCTACAGCCCAATGCACCAGCCGTACGGCGGAGGATTTCCGAACCGCCAGTTTGGCAACCAGCAATCTGGCTCAACGACTGGGCCGTTTTCAATGGCGAATCAAGGACAATCGATGGGCTTTGGTGGAGGTCAATCAGGCTTTGGCGCCAATCAGCTTGGTGGGGGCCGCCACCATCACCACCAGCAACCCATGCAGGGGGGCGGTTTCACTCCTTTCTATGGCGGCGGGTACGGAGGATACGGTTCGAACCATGTGCCAGTGATGGTAGTGAGAGAGTATGCGTTCCCGCGGTCTCTCAATGCCCAAAAGAAAGACGAAGCACCCTTCATGGTTGAGCTTTTGGCCAAACAAGAAAAACTGGTCATTGATAAACCTGATGCGGCCAAGGCTTTGCAGCCAGAATCCAAGCCTGTGGAGCCATCGCTGAACCCTTTCGATCCTGATGGGCCCAAACATTCGGATAACAAGCGTTCGGATAACCCTAATGTGCTCAACCCGTTGGAGCCATCTCCATGAGTGCAGTGTGATGCCGTCGCAGCAAGTTTTGAGAATATTGGCGATTTCGCAAATTTGTCTTTTGGTCTTGTGTCTCTGCGCCACACTCTTGGCAAACGCGGCATTCGCTGATCCGCCTGCCGCTGACGCACCTGCCGCTGGCAGCAATTCTGGCAGCACTGCTGGCAGCACTTCCCATATCGAGGCGGTACCGACGGCGGTGGCACATCCTGATCCAGTCCCTACGGCGATAATAAAAGCGGGAGAGAAGCTCGAATTGCAAGGGGAAGTGCAGCAGAATCGCGAAGTAGACAAGCTAAACGCAAGACTCGGGTTCATCGCCAAAACACAGGGAAAAGACCCCTTTCCCGCGAGGATACTCTCGGTAATAGAGGGCAGTCCAGTTGCTAAGCGTGGTATTGCACCCGGCGACTCGTTGATTGGCGAGGTGACCAACCACGATGGCAGCATTACCCTGACAATGGAGCGTGGCGGGCAGGGCATGAGATTCACTTTAAAGAGTGCCGAGCTAAAAGCGGCGCTGGCCGAGGGGGCTCCGGCTAAGCTTGACGGCAAAAAAGACAAGCTTACTGCCGGTATATCTGGTGGCGGAAGAAAGCAGTTGAAGTCAATTGTCGATGTTTTGGAAAATCATGATCTCGGTTTGATCATCGATTGCTCAGGCAGCATGAGTACGGCGGACTGCCCGGGCGGATTGTCTCGATGGGAGTGGTGCAGTCGAGAAGCGACCGGTCTAGCACAAGCAGCTGCACAAGCGGCAAGTTCGATCGATGCATCGCTTTTCAACGGACAATATCAAACTTTCCGCCACATCAGTCCCATGCAAATTCCTGAAATCTTCGCTGAAAACAGACCTATGGGCGGCACCGAGCCAGCATTCGCATTGCAGGAACAACTGGAAAATTTCTTCAATTCGTCTAGAGCCAAGCCGCTGACGATTGTCATCGTAACTGACGGACTGCCAAATAATCCTGCCAACATAGCTCAGGTGCTGCGAGAGGAAAGCAAGAAGATCCGCTATCAGGGCGAGTTGTCGATTACCTTTCTGCTCATTGGTGAGCGCATAGACGATCAGAGAATGAGGGAAATGATTGGACTGGCACCAGGCAGTTCGGTGAAGAATGGTGGCTTTGTGGATGTCCTTCCCTTTGATTGGACTGCCAGTCGCGGCATTAAAGAAGCATTGTTTGAGGAGTTGAAAGAGGTGCGCCTGGCCACCAATCCACACCAGGCAAGCAAAGCTAGTGAAACAGCCATTGGCGTTCCTCTAAACTCCAATCCCTACCGCCCAAGTGGATTCGGTCCTCCAAACTCATTTGGTGGCCGTCGAAATGGGATGCATCAGTACGGCGGACAGACCGGTGGATATAGTGGCAGTGGATATAGCGGTAGTGGCACCGGATATAGCGGCAATGGATATACAGGCGGCGATTCCAACGGCGTCGTTCGGCAAATCACCAGTCACTGAGTGACATGGTGGTCGATCAACCAACCCTTTCGATCAGTGTTCATGATGTTCAAGATGTTTGCCGGTGGCGGCTAGCAATTTCTTGAGTTCAGCTGGTACACCGGCGATTGCTTCGTTGATGCATTTGATCGCGCATTCACCGGTCTGTGTCACTGGATGCATCCCCATCTTCCTGAAGATCTCGTGCAGCATATGAACAGGAAGCAGATGCCGCGTCGCAGCGTAAACCTTTTGTTGCTGCGTATTTTCCAGCCCCGGTCGATAGCGATCTTTATGGAAAGCCAGTGATTGGAAGGCATAGAGGTAGTTACAGTGGTCGTATGTGTATCGGAATAATTCTTTGAGCGGCTTGCTGTGTTTGAACTGCCCGTCGTCTTCCACATGGACAAACGGTGACCAGCCAAGGGAGAGAACCTTCTTGCCTTCCTGGCGCAGGCGCCCGATTGCTTCGACGATTATGTAGTCGGTAAGGCTGTATGGCAGATGCCCGAGCGTCCTGAGAATATTGGCCATATAGCCAATCACCTCGCCGTTCTCATAGATCGGATCGAAGAAGACAAAGCCTTGTATCTTCCATTCCTTTAAAGCAAAGAACTTGCGCACATCCAGCTCGTCGTCGTAGACCGCAGGGCGAACGAGAAAACCGAGCTCATTGTCGTGGTTGGCTTTCTTGTTGAGCCATTCATCCGTGATGCTCTTCTGCTCTTCCTTACTGACTTCGCGAATGTCCAGCTCGCCCACGTGCAAGCCATCTTTCTTGGCTCGGTTGCACTGCTGCCTGAGCGTCTCCTTTGGACCACCTTTGGTAGTAAATTGCTGCACGTCGATAAGCGTCTCAACTCCGATCTCGTTGATGTAAAATCCTCTCTGCTCCAAAATCTTGGCGGTGGGCGCCGTGATGTGCATAAAGATCGGGTCGTCGTATTTGGCAATAAATGCATCAATCATCTGCCCCATGTTCTGCCGATCGCAGATGGGATCACCAAGCACCACAGGCGTGACAACCTTTCCCTGAATCGGCGAAAACGACACGTAGCCAACATCCGGTAGAAGAAAATACTCCATGCCCTTCTGCAACGATGAGTACGCCATCGACTGCCATCCATACTTTCGCAGGTAGGGCAGGCGAACATCTGATTCAGCTTCAGCCGTCATGGTACTCATAGAAACCAGATTCTCCTTTGACCTGCCTGTCGGGCAACCTTCAAACCGCAGCCAGAAATACCACACGGAATTGTAGCAAGACAGGGCGGAAGGAGCTTTGCAATTTCGTTATACGTCATACGTATAACGTATAACGTATGACGTTATACGATCGTCCGATCAGGAGGGTGCTCAACGTTGAAGCCCAGATTTTTTCGAACACCGTTGGAGTTCCGCAAGTGGCTGGAACAGAATCACGGCGATGCCCAGGAGCTCTTAGTGGGATTCTATAAAGTGGACTCCGGCAAGCAAAGCATCACCTGGCCAGAGTCTGTGGATGAGGCGCTGTGCTTTGGCTGGATCGATGGAATCCGCAAACGCGTGGATGACGTCAGCTACACGATCCGCTTCACGCCGCGCAGGCCGGGCAGCGTCTGGAGTGCCGTCAATATCAAACGGGCTCAACTGCTCGTCGAGAAAGATCGCATGCATCCTACCGGCTTGAAGGCATTCGAGGCACGATTTGAGTACAAGTCGGGCGTCTATTCTTACGAGCAACGGCCGGATAATCTCATCGAACCATATGCCACCATTCTTGCCGAGAATACGGCCGCGCAAAGGTTCTTCTCAAGTCAGTCACCGTCGTACCGGCGGGCCGTGACCTGGTGGGTGATCAGCGCCAAGAAGGAAGAAACGCAGTTGAAGCGGGTCAAGGCGCTGGTCGAGCTGTCAGCAAAAGGTCTGCTGATTCCGCAGGCCAGCGCCAAGCCAGCGTCAAAGTCAGTGTCGAAGCCAAATCCTTAGATCGTCTCGTCGCTACTTTTCCCGTTGAGCTGTTTGGCCGTTCAGACCACCACCTGTGGTGCCAACTACACATGGAACCTGTTTGCACAGCTGCGCTCCCTGATCCCTCAGAGCTTCCTAAAGGGAATTCTTGCTTTTCAATGAGCCTGCCATGCCCTCATATTCCCAAAACATCTTTTCCAGGAGCGTCCCGACAATGTCATTCCATTCGGATCCAGTAACGCCGGAAACATACTCGCGAAATAGCTCTTCTACGGCATCCGGTTCATAACTAGACACAACGAATCCTCTGAATTTGCGCATCATCTGAGAACGGCCTTTACCTGCAAATGGCGTAGCGACAGCTGTTTGAAAAAGATTTGACCAGTTTTCGCCAACGACACCTATGCTCACCGTGAACCAATGAATGACATCGGTAGAGTTCTCTGGAACCCAATTCTTCCAATCAGGACCAACATCGTTTGATTCAATACTCTTGATTTCCGCCCTTAGCATAGTTGTAATTCTAGGTCTATTGACTCTTTCCACACTCATCCACATAATCGCCAATTGTAATTATGCATGAGGCGCATCGAATTTTCAGAACGAGTTGCATTGTATGCATATTGCCAAAGCTTCGGTGCATCCGAGACCAATAGTTTCAGCGCAACCGATTCATACCGCCTGTGGTGGCAATCACACGAACTATTTGGTGATATGGTACACCACGACGACACGCACACCCTTCTCTTCTGTTTGCTGCATGGGCATTCCTATGTCGAAGCTCCTGCGTCTTGCCAACATTGGTGCTCCAAAACTATCTGCATCATCTCGCGGAGCGGCTGGTTCACGCAGTCCGATATAGTCAATCTGGCAACGACCAACGCCTGCGATCTGCACTCCCAAAGCCTTGGCAGCATCCTGGGCGCGAGCGTTTGCTTTTTCAATCGCTGCTGCGATCCATGCTGGTTTACGTTTGTCCAAATCGCTGAATTGCCATTCCATGGAATCAAGCGAAATATTCTTCGCTGATGTGACGGCAGAGAGAATTTCACCCATCTTCTCCAGGTCTTGACAGTCAATTTTGAGGGTGTAGGAAGCAGAGGATGTTTTGAGAATAGCCCCAGAACTGGATTGCAATTTGATGGTCTCGACAGTAATTCTTTCCGCCGGCAAACCAGTTCCGATCAAACCATCAACCAGAGATGCTACCTCGTGTGCTTTTTTCATCGCCGTTTGGCCAGTGACAAAGGACGAACCTTTGACAGTAACCATTAAGAGCACACCCGTAGCCGGAACATCTTCGAGAAATAACTCTCTGATTCTTATTCCGTCAGGTTGTGGGATTGGCAACGCTTTTTCCTGGCTCATGGCTTTCACTTCCAAAAAATGAACCCAAAGTTTAGCACCTCCTTCGGTGGACTGCCGGGCAAGCCGCTTTCACCAAAAGTGCGCGCGCGGGTTGAGGAATTTATCGAGTCAACCAACAAACCGGAAGTTCGCGAAAAGCTCAAACTAACAGGACTCGAAGATCACCGGATCAGTTATATGAAAGCAAGGCCGACCCTACTTCTCCTCAACGGTTTTCCCAAGTGATACACCTAGATCGCTTTTCTTGGCTCATCAATTCCCTCGCCAAGAAATGAACGATTCAGAACGATTCAATTGTTGACCTCGGCACGCCGTGCTCAGAGGATTTGGTGCCATAAGGTGGTGCCTGGCGCAGCAAGCGTCAGGCCGCAAATGAAATTGACAGCATGTGAATATATCTATACTGTATAACAGGGTATAGATGAAGTGGTGGCGACGCCGCAATTTGAAGACTTCATCTAACAAATGAACAATAGTAATAGGCACAATTCTTTTTGGTAAGTTACAAGAACCCATTGATGAAAGGCATGAAACTATCGAAAATCGGCGACCTTAGATTCGTTTTGGTATCGTTAGCGGTGGCGTCTTGCTTGTCGGCTTGGTGCAGAGCAGCAATGGCGGATCCGACGGTTCCGACGGTCACTTGGAGCTCAGTAAACCAACGCAACTCCCACTTAGTTATCTTTGAGCAGCCAGACCCAGCCTTCAGCGGTAGCACTACTGCCATACTTGGCACGATTGATCCTAACCAGCCATCCTTTACGCTGCTAAACCCTCACAATACAGGTTTGGATGGGTTGAACTTTCCCGCGTTGAACGGAGGGCTGCTGCCAAATTCAGGCGACTTTGCTCTCATCGAATCTTTTTACTCCACCCCGGGAAATGCTACCGCCGATACGGGACTGACGTTCGTTGTTCAGACTGCCGATGGCTTGTATCACTCTGCCAGCTTTAATACTCCAAATCCATTTGGCAGCATAGGCTCCCTTAATGTCGGCACAAACAACGGCAGGACCCTCTGGGTCTTGGTATTTGAATGCAGCAATCCTGGAAACGTTCCAACTAACAATTTCGTTCCGCCCCTGATACCAGGACCTGATGCTCAAGTCGTCAAAATAGCGATTCTGTACTCAGGATCTCCAAACACCCCGTCCATAAACATAATTTTCCCCCCGACATTTGCCGGTGGAACAAACGCTTATGATTTGCTTGGGGGCACCAGAGGTCGGCTGTTCAACTTTCCTGGTATTGGTGGTTTAGCTAATTTTGCTCTTCGTGCCTATCCGCCAGACAGGCACTTTAACTTCGAGCTGCCATGACCAAGTAACTCAGTTTATGTGTTCGTTAACCTCGCAGACCACAAATCTCGGTCGGGAGCTACAAATGAGTAAGGAAAACGATAACAGCATAAGGCGTGGAACCAACAACGTGTTTGCGCGTGATTTTTTCTGGTCGCCGAATAGCAACAGAAATGTGGGACGGATGGGCGCAAAATGAAGGACAGAGAGACCTAGAATGGTACCGAATTTGGTATCACTAGAGGGTCAAGGTTTTGAAAGCTTATCGGCACTATTGCGCAACCCCTACCTCCGCTAGCGTGGATTGGAGCCATAAGTTGTCCAGCGACTGCAAGTGATCCAGAGGCGGTAAAGGGATCGACCACTGCCAGCATTCTTTCAAAATTGCGATGTGTACGCACCAAGTGTTGAATGGATCCTCTGAAAGAAGTGGTATCAGTCGCTCGATCTCGCTCTTTGCGTTCAATAGACTTATGGCTTTTTGCTTTAACGTTGTCCTTGAGTCGTTCAGCGCAAACTCCAACAGCAAATGTTTTCGGTCTATGTTAGCAGCATGGATTAAGTAACTCTCGAGAGCCTCACTGGCGAAATATCCGGTGGTGTCATCACATGTGAGCAGCTCCCATAAACGATCCCCTATTTCCTTGTTTGGTTGTAGCTGCTGGCTGTAGTATGCAGCCGACTTTCTGACACCATAGTTGGGATCGTTCAGTAGCTCCAACATCGCATTGTTGTCTTGCCAATGCGCGCTTGCTCGGCATGCGATGTCTCGAGCGAGAGGATCGCAATGTTCCTTGAGGAATCTCAACAGTCCTTGGCGCTGAGATGGCTCAATCTGGTCCCAGATATCCGCGGAGTAGTATCGGTAAGTTTTTTCGCTCCACTTGCCGTTTGCGTCGCTCAAGTCATCAATGATCGCTGCTGCCGAGAACACTAATTTATTCGGTTCTTGCGGTTTTTCTGGTGCCTCCTGATCCTTCGGCAGGTCAGTACAGACTTCATCAGATTCGGATTCTTCAGTCTCCTCAAGAGCGATCAAATGTTGCACGGGAGCAACCCACGTAAGGAAGCGGTTCTTGGCTTCCTCACTGACCCAACAATTTTGCAACTCGCAGCCAAATTCCTTCGCCACATATGCATACACGCGTTCGTAGTTTTCTCGCAATGACTCTGGTCCGTTGTGGCGCAAATCGTTCAGCGTAAGCAATATTTCCTTGCTGGCGCAGTAGCAAAGCACATCCAATGCCTCTATCACCACATCTTCATTCGCTCCATCGCCAGCCAACTTAAGCAAGGTAGCTTCAGCCGCAACTGGTTGTTCCCATAACAATGCTCTTGCTGCTACTTCGCGGACGTCAGCCTCCTTGTGCGTCAGTGCGTTGATAATCAGTTTCTGAAACCGCGGTTCTTCCCAGCCTTCAAATTTGCCGATTGCATCGATATAAAATGGATGCGTCGGGTCGGATCCCACCATAACGACGAGGTCGGTCTCTTTCCGTTCGGCCACTCGTATTGCGTGCCTCATCAAAACCGGATCGCCGGATTGCCACCAATCTCTGCGCTCATCCGCGGTGTCAAGCGTGCTGCAGCCGCACAAGGCATCGCTGGCCGCTTGCCTTATCGCTTGGGGTTGACTTAGATCCAGGAGAAGATTGGACAGGGGTGCCAGTGATCGTGGGTCATCCAACACGGAAAGTGTCTTCCAGAGTTCAACCAGCTCATCCAGCCGCCCTTGAGCGATCTCATCGACAAGGCGCATGGTGAACGAGCGATCTTGTTGCTCGCGAATCTCTTGAAAATTAAATGTAGACATGATCAGTCCTCCCGAAAAGGCTATCCTTGCTGCGTCGCCGTAACAGGTGCGCGCAGCGAAAAGAAAGAGTGCGAAAACGGCGGATCCAACGATCCGCGAAGCAGGCGGGACGCCTGCGCTCCCGGATCAAGCTAAGCAGGCGAGACGCCTGCGCTCCCGGGGGTCGCCGTTATTCGAGAGGTTCTAGGTGCGTGCCTTCACTGGTTCTTTTGCCTCGGCCGGTTTCTTTTCGTATGACATGAGGATATCTTGCTTGGTGATTCCTTCGAGTTGCTTCATGCCACCACCTATGATGGTGTCGGCTAATTTGCTGCAAGCTTTGAAGTAGCTGTCTGAAGGTCGGGCACCAGTTAACTTGCGTGTCAAATCTTGACAGAGTATGTCTGTGGCCGCGATCTTGACCGTGTCTCCTTGCTTATGCGCCCAGAGAGCAGCAACAAGTATGGTGATCGAATCTTGAATGCGTTGCGACATCTCAGCGATTCTGCACTGGCGGTCGGCCAGTTTCAGCTGGTGCTTGACCATATTTTCACTCAATTCGATAGGCGCTCCATGCAACATTTCCATGGCGAAATCTACGTGCTCTTGCAGTTCCGGTGGCATGCCGGGAATCACGTGCGAATCGGCGCCAGTGAACATTTTTCCAAGGCGCCAGGTGGCGTACGGAATCATTTCGTTCCGCAGAGCCCAGGCATGACCAGGGTTCATTGGATTGAAGTTGCGAATGTTGTTTTTCTGCAGGGCTTTGCCGACAGGTTCGAAGTAAGTCTGTCCATGCTGTTTGGCCAGCGATTTGAAGAACGCCATGCCCAGCATCTCTCCTTCACCTTCATAGATGCATGGTGCCAGGAAATCGTGCACATTGTCACCAAACATATGACCGTGCATAAACGATCGTCCGCCATGAGTCTTCATGAACAATTCAATCGCCACTTCTTTCTCAGCTTCACTGCCAAAGATTTTCGCGATCACGCATTCAAGTTCGCCGCGGTAACCTTGATCCAAGAGCCACGAACCCCAGGAAAAGAGCGCTTCTGCACCGCAAATCAAAGCCGCCGTGCGAGCGATTCTTCGTTTAACGAGTTCACGCGATTCTATGGCGTTTCCGTACGTCTCTCTAAAATGAGCCCAGGGCAGCATGTTAGCCAGCATCACTTTCATGACACCAGATGCAGTGGCGCAAAGGGCCAACCGACCCAGATTCAATCCGTGATATGCCACAGTGAGCCCGTCGCCGGCTGGTGGCACGAGAAGATTCTCTTTGGGCACGGCAAAGTCTTTGAATTTCAATCCTTTGTTGTATGCATGATTGAGAGCGTAGAGACCGTAGTGGACAATTTGAAAATTCTCACTCTCTTTTTTGGGCAGGTCGGCAATGATCGCCGCCGGCTTGCCGTCAATAAGACAGACAATACCGACGGTGCGGCCGGGAATGGCATTGGTGATGAATAGCTTTTCGCCGTTGATTAAATATGTATCGCCTTTCAAGGTGGCGGTTGTGCGTAAGGCTGTCAAATCAGAACCGGCACAGGGTTCGGTTAAGGCGAAGGCAGACAGGGCTTCCCCTGACGCCAGACGAGGCAACAGCCGTTTTTTCTGCTCTTCCGAGCCGAAGGAGCTGACTGGATCCACGGCGCCGATGCAACCGTGTACTGAAGCAAGTCCGGCAGTGGTCGGATCGATCATCCCCACTTGCGATAAGAAGGTCATGAACTGCAAGACATTGGCGCCCTGACCACCGTATTTGGTCGGAATGAGCATGCCCCAATAACCTGCGGTCCCCAATTCTTTAATTACATCTTCTGAGACTTTGCCGTCCTTATCCCAGACGGTGTTGGCTTTGCGGTGCTTTGCCAGAATGTCGAGGCATGTTTTCATGGCGGGCAGCGTCATGTCGGCTTCCGCTACTTTTGGGGTCGTGAACAACTCAATCGGCACACCGTCGTCCCATACCGCCCGGTGAATGGGGCTGTTAACAGTTTTATACTGGGGGGCGAACATTGCTTCGACCTGGTCGTCAGCGCGGTCAACCGCACCTGTTCTGGTCGCTTCTTCCTCGGTTTTGCCTCCCATTCGCAGGGCGGTTTCGGCAAAGCTGACTTCCTTGTTAGGGTCCGATGTCGTTGTCATATTGAGTCCTTCAAAAATTGGCCGACTATAGGATCATAGCCGATTGCACCTCACTTTCAGAAGTACCGTGACTCTGTATTGCGATGGTGGGCGTCTGGATATGCTACCTTTGGCGCTGCATAATGACCATAGCCTTGTCATAGTCTGCCTTTGCCCTGGCAGCATCACCCATGAGAGTGTAAACATCTGATCGTCCCTGAGGCCTTTGTCTAGTCCGATACTGCCTCTTTGTAATCGACCCTTTCCATGTTTGCATCACCACGATTGTCGAACACGCTAGGCACGCCGACGAGAGTTGATTGAATATGCCCAGGGCTGAAGCACTGTCGCCGGTTCTGACCAGATTGAAACCGTTGCCTAATGAGGAGCTCGATTTGCTACGGTGACGCTAAGCTCTGGAGCTCCAGTTTGAGAGGCGGATCTGATTGATTATCGATCGACACCGTCAGCGGTGCGCCATCCAAAAGTTGTCCTAGTTTGGAACCTGCCATTTCCCAGCGCCATCCACTTAAAAGCGGCAGTGGATGCTCTTTTGATAGACCGGACTCGCGATGCAATTTGACCAGAGTTTGCAGGTCGTCTCGAGTGCACACCAGCTCCGTGGCGATGTCACTTTCATAAGTAATCACTTTCAACACAGCGAAGAGGTAGTCTGCAAGCAGAACTTCGCGTTTTGGTGGAATGCGAGAGCTCGGCCACGATGGCAGATCAGCGTCTGCAATTTGCATGCCCACTTTCACAGCCTTCAGTAAATGCTGACCTAGAGCGCGCACCTGATCGGGTCGAATACCGCGTATTCTCTGGATGTCGGGCAGCTCTTGCGGCGGCCGGCGGCACAGCTCAACAATCGTATTGTCGGAGAGCACCGAACGGGCCGGTTTGTTGACCCGCTCCGCTTCTTTATTGCGCCAGTCAGACAAGGCCTGCAGAACCGCTAATCCTCTGCGACTCAAGCTGCTAGCGCCTTTAATGCGCATAAAATCTTGACTTCGATCGCGCTCATACTTTTCCGTAATCACATATCGCTTGCACTCTTCTTGCGCCCATGAGAGTCGCCCTTGCTCGTGCAGTACGGTGCAGAGCTTGTCGTACATCTGCAAAAGGTGGCACACATCTTCCAGAGCATATTCAATTTGCGAATGTGTGAGCGGTCTACCAAGCCAATCAGTGAAACTTTCTGTCTTAGCTATGGTGACGCCCAGGAGTTGTTGCAGTAACTTGCCATATCCAATCGGATAACCGAATCCGGCAAATCCAGCCCCAATCTGGGTGTCGAAAATGTTTTGGGGGATCAGTCCGGACATGTTGTAAACGAGATCCAGATCTTGATTAGCCGCATGCAGCACGACAAGAATTCTGGGATCGCAGATGCGCTGCCATAACATAGTCAAATCCGGCAAGGCCAGGGGATCAATGATATGTGCTGCGTGATCGGTGGCAATCTGCACAAGGCACAAGACCGGCTCATAGGTGCGCTCCGGAATGAATTCCAGATCCATCGCGCATCTGCCCGAGGCATCAATTTCTTCGCATAGTTTTCGCAATTCCGCGTGATCGACGATGATGCTCATTTTTTGCCCTGCATTGCCGGACTCAAGTATTTTCTCGTCCATGCTAGAGATCCCGGACGACCCATAACAACGGTGGTTTCATGCAAAACGCTTTGTCCGGGAAAAACAAGCTCGTCGTTGTCGAGCGAGCCAACATCAAGACAGCCACCCAGCGCCACTGCAGCAGGTCCGGCAGTGTCCCAGGTTTTTAGTTTTGCCGAAAGATGAACGAAAATATCAGCATCTTTTTCAAGCACTTTTGCCACCTTCAAGCCGATACTGCCGGCTTTGACCATAGTCACCTTCGGATGTTCTGTTACCCACGGATGCGATTTCCTATCTCGATAACCCATGATCACGCGAGCGTGCGCGTTCACGTCAAGATGGGGCAACGGTTCGAACCGCACGGCATCGCCGTCGAGTTGCTTTTTCCAGGCACCATATGCGGGGCCACCAAAATAATTGGTCATATTGGCCGGTGCGAATACCCAACCGAAAACTGGTTTCATATCTACAAGCAGACCGATCATCACTGACCATTGACCGTCGTTTTTGATGTAGTTGTCAGTGCCGTCGATTGGATCGATCATCCACAATCGGTTGGTCAGTCCTTCTTTTGCATCATCCTCTTCCGAAATTATTTTGTCGGTCGGAAATCTTTTGTGCAGGCTTTTTACCAGCAATCGAGACAATGCGCAGTCTGCGGCGGTCACCTGGTCGTCGGGTCCGCTTTTCTCTTCAATGCTCACACCCTCTCGCATGGAAGCCGCAAGGACGCCAGCTTCTTGCATTAGCTCACATACGAATTGCACATCTTCTTTTGTTAGGACATCCTGAGTCACTTTATGCTTCCATCAGCGCGCCGGTGTTTTCTGCTGCGTGCTTGCGTCTTCGACATACATTTTGGCGCCGAACTCTTCTGATAGTTTGTCGTCCAACAAATCAGCCACGTAAGCCGCATTCCAGACCAGCTCATCGAGCACTTCTTGTACAAGCCCGACGATTGGGCGCTGGGCGACGATGAGAACGATTTCCCCATGCAGGGACAGAGCGCAGCTAGTGAGGTTGGTATTAATATCAAGGAGGCGGTGAAAGAAGGCCTCGCGTTTGTTTTCAGGCACAAAGACAAGCGGGCTGGTTATACGCAGCACTGCACCGTTGGCACTTTCCTGAACAAAGATGTAGACCTTGGCGCTGCCCTCGGTCAGCCACCAACCGTAGCCTTCCGCCCCTGACAATTGGTGATCGTGGGGGTCAAGCTGCCGGTGACGGAAATAGGTCTCCACCATCGTCACGGCTTCTGCGGCCAGGCCTGTGGCAATTTTTTGCGCTCCGAACAGACTCATTCCAGTACCTTCTTACTTATAAGCTCCAGAAAGTATAACTGATTGCCCGGTTTAAGCCCGTAATCCCGCTCATGTGGGAGCCTTAGAAGCCAATCAGGAAAGCCAAGAGTTAAGAGGCGTTAAGCATCCTTGCGCCGTGTGCAGGGCATCCCGCCTGCTTCGGACGCTTCGGAACCTGGGAGCGCAGGCGTCCCGCCTGCTTTTGCCTGCCTCAAATCCCGGGAGTGCCTTGTTCCTCCAGCCTTCGTCGCAATTCATCCAGAAGGGAGTGCCATACGCTTTCGCCATGATAATATAAACAAACGCCATTCCCGAGTAGCGCAGTGGTAGCGCAGGTGACTGTTAATCACTTGGTCGCTGGTTCGAATCCAGCCTCGGGAGCATTTTCCAGCTTTAGCCCTTTCCTGTGCAAGCACCTTGTAAGCACTTGGAAAGGGCTGCGCTTTTGGGACGGTGGCCACCGCATCTGATACCAGAAAACCTTAACAATTCAGCAGCGTCTAAAGCTTCTTTGCATTGAACACTTTGCCCGCCCTGGCACAATTTGCTTTTACTTTATCTACGAGTTTGTCGAGGGCCGCGTCCTCGAAAGTTGTCCCCTGTAAATCCAGCCTCTCAAGCCCAACTGCATCAACGAGAGTATCGATTTGCTTCTCAACAATTCTCTCCAGTGTTGAAAAAGGAAACTTGATCTTGTCACAAAGCGCTTTCCAATCATTCAATGTGACTCGTCCTAGCTCGTATTCTTGACCAATTCGCATCCCCATAGCAGTAGCAACACTGTCGTAAAATTGTGTGCATAGGATGTCATAGAACGGCGCGAGTCGAACCTTGCTGGGTTCCGTGTACAGGAGGGAAAAATTCTTAGCGTGGGCATCGGCGTTTCCGATTAAATAGTTGAACACGACTGCTTGCATCAATACATTTCTGTCAATCAAAGGAAGGCTTGTGTTCATCATCAAGTCAAAACATTCGAGAAAGCCTGGACCTCCTTTGACCTGATATTTTTCACGCGCCGACAAGGCTTGGCAAAAATCTTCTTGATGAAGGCGAAGTATTTGGTCCTTCCCGTTGAACACCCTGTCATATCGTTCAACCAACAGAAACACCTGAGATCCGGCACTTCCCATAGAGACTTTGGCAGTTGGTAAACCAAGCTTAGCTGCCGTTCTTAAGCAAATGAACTCATTCTGAACACTGAGTGAGTATTTAGGAATAGTGGGCTTGAGGATGTGGGTTGTAGGCGTTCCGTCCCTGGGCAAACATATTTTCCCGCCTACGATACATACGGGAGCTTTGTCTTGCACTCCGGCCAGAGACATGCGTGCTCCTTCAGCCCCTAGGAATAAGGGGCGTTGTGGAAGCTCGAGAATATGCCGTTCTAGCTCTTCGTCTGAAATCGGATTTACGATAATGTGGTGGAAGCTGTCTATCTCGATCGGATCGTCTGGGTCGTTGAGAGAGATTGCGCCAGCACAGTCATGACCTATTGCTCTGATTAGCGAAAACGTGCTTTTGGGATTAGCATTGAACTCGCGTGCGATTGCTTTCTTGGCGTCTTCGCTTTCTGGTAATAGGGCACCAAAGTACTTTTCGCACGGCATGTTCCCGTAGGTCTTCTGGGAGGTTGGCATGCTTAGCGAAATGGATTCTTTTGCGTCCGACAAATACTCGAAGCGCATTTTGCCGTCTTTCGTTTGCATCAGATGGCCCACTGGCGTGCCAGAAAGTCTGACTGAAAGAACTTTAGACTTCTTTTTGTTGTCCATTATCTAGTCGGGCGTCTCCGTGATCTCAATTCTGACTCCAAGCATGCGGGCTACCTTTAGGGCTTTTTCGAGCTCACAGGTCGGCTTCCCTCTCTCCAATTCTGCAATAAATCTCACTCCGGTCCCACACTCTGCCGCTACCGCGGCCTGAGTTAACTGAAGCTTTAGGCGCACTTGTTTTATAGAAGAACCAAGCTGCTTGGCTGATATGAGCTGCATTGAAACACCATATTCCCGTACGGTACGATTTTATCAGAAAGATCCCCCAAAAACCATTATTCTTCCCGTACGGTATGATTTACTAGTTTACGGCTGATTTAAATGCTAAATAATCCCGTACGGGATTGTCTGTAAATCTTGAATAGTAAAGTCTTTAGCTCTCTTTCTACGCGATTTTATCAAAATTCTACCCCCCACACCCATTAGGGTGGAAACCTACCCTCCCGACCAGGCGCTGGCTCGAAGCAAGATATTTTTGCATTTGAAACTTCCTGTCTCCTGTCCTTCATTCATCGCCGCGTTGAGGAGACTGTGGCAGTGAGATATTGAAGGTTGCTTGTAGGTGCTCAGGGACTGTAGGAGGAGCCAGATAGGGTGCTGCTTTTCTGACTGCCAGTATTGCGGACTGGTCCAAATCGGCATTTCCTGTCGAATGATCCAGACGCATCTTAAAAGGCTCTCCGCTGGCATCTATTTGAAATATCATGACGACTTTGTGCAGCTTGTCACCAAGTCTTCTTCTAGTATCTGCAGTGCCAAGGCTGTCCCAAGATCGCTGGATCTTTTGCTGGAGTCCAGCAACCCATTCGGGGCTTATTTCTTCTCTCCCTTTGAAGACTCCCTTCGAATAGATCATGTGTCCAAGGGCGCGAACAATAACTTCGCCTTTGACTTTCAATTTTCCTTCGGGCTGGCTCATAAGCTCTTTCACTATGTTGGTAGTGGTATCACTTTTGGTTTGGTTCAACGGCGGATGAGTGTCAGGACCAAAATCTCCAATCGGAAGTTTGTTGTTGTTCTGAATGAAAGTGCTCGCTTTGTCGACTGTCATTCGGCGCGATTCGGACGGGAACCGGAGTATTTCCAAGTTTCCATCAACTGAATTAATGGCTGTGAGGCAGATGGCGTTGTAAATCGGATTCACATTTGGCTGAGTCAATCGAGCATTCATGATACGTCCATTCCGAGTGACTGTGTAAGCCGCCACTGCGGAGAGTGGCTTGCTTCGATAGAAGGCTGCGTTGACCAATCTGGCGTACTTCGCAAAGATGGCACCGGCTACTCGCTTATGCCATTCGTCCCAAGCGATTTTCATCTCTGGTGAGTTTTCTGGATCGTTTGCAGTAAACTCTTTCTTTGCTTGCGACCCTTCGTCATAAACTTGCGACCCTTCGTCAGCTTGCGGCTTCGGAGGCTCTTGCGGTTCAGAACCAAAGGGATCTTGAGCAGGGAGACCCATTCTGTCTAGGAATGGGTAATGCTGCAGAGATGGGTCTGGACCAAAGTCTCCAATGCCTTGGTAAGGAACCAAAACGGCGGGGTCGTCTTTGGCAACGCCTGGCAAAGCGCACGACAGACAAATCACTAATAGAAAGAGACGATGCTTCAAACGCAGCTCCAGCTCGTACTAACACATTACCGTTTCGAGCATCGGATGCATAGTGCCTCACTTTCCTTAATAGCTGGACTTGGTCAGCCCTTCGCCGGGAACAAACTTCAATCTGGTTGAGCCAAAGTCGCCACCACCATAACCTCTCCCTGTGCCAGATCCATAGCCACCTGAATAGCTGTGGACTGGAGCCTTCGCGGCTTCATGCTTCATCTTCTGCTCTTTCTCGAATTCCTGTTTCGCTTCAGTTGCTTTGCCGGCAGCCTCGTATGCGGTGCCTAAATACCAATGCACTGCTGGATCGTGATCGTCGATCTTGATCGCTGCCAGATAATCACCTATGGCACCCGGCAAATCATTGGTGTTCTGTTTGTGAATCGCTGTGGCGAATAGCGATTTTGGTCCCTTCGGCATGTAACGTAGGATTTCGCTGGACCATGGGAAAACTTGGTCTTCCGGTGCGAGACGACCACCCAGGTCGATCGAGCTTCCGCTGGCACTGGCAGTTTTCTTTTCCGTTCGGTATCCAGCCGGTGCTTCGCCAAAGTCACCTACCTCATTCCCTGGCCGTCCACCAATGTTCTGTTCTGCAGGGGCACCAGTAGCTAAGCACAGGACGCCGCCGATCGTAGTGATGAAGTAGTTTCGGACTGTCAACATGCCACCACTTCTGGTTAACTCATATCTGAGACTATTCACTGTGATCTCACCTATCGACCCGAACCCATGGTCCCCAGACATCCCAAGGCCAAACCCCAACGAGGTTAACGGCTTCCCATGGCGTTCCGGCGGTCCAAAAACGGTGGCAACGGCTACAAACGAAAAAGACCTTATTGTTCAATGTGCAACAAACACTATAAGGTCCTTTTTTCATGTCGAGCCTGGTTGAGAGTGGTCTGAACACGTGGCCGCCCGGAATATTCCAAACGATGGCTGTTTGGTCAGACTTCCAGCAACTCCAGCATAAGCCACTTTCTAAGATGTAGCTGCCATAAAACACGCCCAGCCAGTAACAGACAAGACCTGTGATCAGTCCAATTTTCGTCCAGCTGGCTCTCGATTTTTGCATCCGGACATTTCTCCCGACCAACTAGAACTAGCTTGACATAAGACCGGCGCCACTACCCACTTTTCTCAGCGCTCGCATTCGTGGGCTGCCCACTTAGCCGCTCTCTTGTAGCGACTGAACGGGCGTCAGGCAATGACTTAATGTGCCAGACAAAGAGGCAGTCGAGAGATCTCCACCTTTTGTTTTCTTTAGCCGCGAATTTATCTAATTGTCAGCGCTGCTACAAACAAAGCGGCTAAGATAAATAGCGCGACGAGTTGGTTATCCATCAGATTCCTCTCGATGCGAACTCAGGTAAGGGCCAGTTAGTACAACAGCTGGTCCTTGTCGTTTCGACCTTGTACGACAGAGCTCGCCTCGGACACAGGCTCGACCTACCTCAACCACGTACGTGCCCCCGCGGCCACTATCCGTCCCAGGGCTGAGGGGCGATTCATAGTCCTAAACGCGATAGGAGTTGACCTCCTAACCGCCTGAAACAGGCGAGGATGCGCCACAAGAAGAAAAAAGAACAAAGGGCGATATCGCGAACGACTCTTGGAGCAATTTGGCGAACAGCATATCTCGTTACAGCCTGAGCTCAGCTTACAGATAGTCTTGCCTTCAAGTGCTCATGCGAACGCATTGTTTCGATTTTGTCAAAGAAATCGTCTGCAAATGCAACTGCACAATTCACCGCCCAACTAGCACAACCATGACTGAGGAAGAGATATGGGAAGAAAATTTGGTTTCCAGCCTCAGCAAAAGGATTTGTCGTGAAGCGATCTTTCCCGATCATCCTAACCAGCTTTTGTGGTGACACCGCCCATTCATCGCCATCTGGAAGAGGTATATTCTCCGGTACATAATGCACCAAGGAATTACGGATCCTTACTAGCAATTCTACGTCCTGGCCTGGGCTCTTACCAAAATCCAGAGGACTCTTATCAAAACAGGCCGCTGCCAGGCGATACTTGTTGAGTATTGATGGTCCAGTGCCAAGCTTGTCGAACTTTCTCGTATTCTTGCTTTGCCTCGGTTGCTTTGCCGGCAGCCTCATACGCTGTCCCTAAATACCAATGCACCGCAGGATCGTTATCACGAATCTTGATCGCTGCCAGGTAATCACCTATGGCACCATTCAAATCATTATTGATCTGCTTGTGCAGCGCTGAGCCAAATAATTCCATTGCCTTATCGGGTTTGTCACTACCGAAGTGGTGATCCCAGTGCAGAACTTGCATGTGCGATGCGATCTTGATGCGGTGATTGCCGGCGAAGTCGATCCAGCTTTGAGGAGATGTTTTCAATTTCTTTGGCGCTTCGTAAGTGCCCGCGGCGTTTCGCCAAAGTCACCTACCTCATGGCCCCGCGGACCCGCAGGTCTTACTGAATGAAAGCGGTCGATGTGGATGACAGTGCGAGCAGTAGGTCTCGGTCCATCATCGCATCCGCCGCTGGCGTTGCTGGAATATAGTGCCAACAAAGACAGTAGAAGTAGATGTTTTGCTAGTGAGTTTGCCATGATGAACCCCTGGTTCGAGCCAGTTTCAAACGATCAAA
>Ga0182024_10006563_pt1 | contig 25480 bp, 21 predicted proteins | sample P32metaG_FD_120480 | JGI IMG/M metagenome (GOLD analysis project Ga0182024, IMG submission 120480) | Permafrost microbial communities from Stordalen Mire, Sweden - P3-2 metaG (Illumina Assembly) | ecosystem: Environmental > Terrestrial > Soil > Wetlands > Permafrost | place: Sweden: Stordalen...
ACAGTTGCCTTCGTCCATTGCCGTCCCACCTATAGGTGCGCACCACGGTTCGTGTCGTGGAATCATTTACGTGGATGGTTTCTGTCTCCGTATCGGAATCGGGTTGGTAATGGCCATCAGGCCCGAGCACTTCTACCCTTTGTTTATCAACACTTCGGTTGCCGGACTTAGTGTGACTTTCCATCGTCCGCGCCGGATTGGTGTTTTCGGCTTTGGATTCCGCCGTGGTCGTCCAAGATTCATCGCCCTTATTGGACTGAGAATCCTGCGCCCGCGCGATGACAAATGGACCGACGCATAGAACAATAACAAGCAGCGGCTTCACGAAAAGCCTGATGGCAGCGAGAGAGAAATAACCTTCAGATTTTAGAAATGCCATGTGGTCGCTCCTGCAATTAGCGCTGACCTTTGCCTCGAATCCTTCAGAATCTCCAGCGTAACCCATTACTGTTGCTCACAGTACCTAGCAAAAATGCGCGTCCAGATTCTGTAATCGATGCTATCCAACCCTCGTTACACACTCCGAAATAAAGCCTCAATTTCCGAGTGAGAAAGTTCTTGGGTTCCTTCAGATGTGGTTGTTTCCACAATAAACCGACGTTCGTACTTGGCTGAGTGTACAAACCCAGTTCCGACAGCACCGCTCGTTGTGTAGGTCACAGTTCCTTTACCGTATCCCAAGTTTCTGGTCCACGTTCCCACAGGCGAGTAATCCTGTCCGGCAATAACCGTGAATTCACTTCCGGTTAATAACGCTGCCCGTTTGTTACCGTCCGCAATCGCCGCTTCTCGCGTTGCATACCCGCGTTTCTTAATCGCAACGCGGTCCTCGCGGTCCTTTATTTCGTAGAACCAAGACATAAGTTTGTATCTTTTGGGTTGGGACGAATTGTACACCCAAAACGAAAAACGCCCCGCTATCCGATTAAGGACGGCGGGGCTTCGAATACAGACTGGTGAAGGTCGTCGATGGCGACGCAACTAGGCAGGTCACATTTAAAATTCAATTCCGTAAAATAAGTGCCCGGAGTGCCAAGGATGTTCTGAGCACCATCCTGAGCCGTGTCTAGGAGTTAGGTTACAGAGGTGTGCCGTGTCCAATGTCAGTTTCGTAAGTAGCATTTGATTGGCCGGAAGTCCGCAATGCGAACGCGAGGCACAGCACTGCCACAATTACTGATTTCCGTGCTACCGAGGAACCACGACAGGCGCATCAACTGATTGGTGAGATTGCAAGCATTCGAGCAATTCACGGAGGGTCATAGCTTCCTCTTGCCTAAAGCATAAGCAAACGAGGAGACTCGTTTTGGTTCATCGCGTTCCTGCGAGAACGACTGTCCATGCTCAAAGGGCGCTCTTTGGGTAGCCAACGAATGTTTTGGCACCGCGCCGGTCACCAGCTTCACGATGGTAAGGACTACAGCCGCCACCCAGGTCAGCCAAAACCAGACCGTCAGAATCGACCGTGGCTCATATCCGAGCTTGTAGGTGATAGCTACCTACCAAGAATTCACCCTGACCTTTGCCAAAGGGTCCGACGTACCCGAGCAAACCGACCGCAGCCAAGCCCGAAAGCCAAACGTACATATACTTCCTCTCGCCAACGAAGGCGGATTGCACGGCCCTGAACACTAGCTTGGCCATGAGAATGGCCGCAGCCAGCAGTAGGGTCGGCCAAAAGGATTTGCGAGTAATGTTGACCCAGAGTCACCCCAGCGGGCGCAAGTGAATTAGAATGAAGAGCCGGAGCAGGAAATGGCACACCGGGATGACCGATAACACGCCAAGCAGCCACAGAAACAGATACTTTGTCTTTGCGGCAGCGACCGACAGCAGTTTCACAAGAGAGATTCCCGCAGCGAATACGAAAATGGGCACCGCGCCCCCGACCCACTCCTGGTAAAGATATAACTGGAAGAACACGCCTGTGCTGATGTCTTTTCCGGGGACAAGAGGGGGAGGGGGTTGCCTTGTTCCAAAATAGCCCACGAGACTACTCGCGGCCAAGGCCAGCAGCCAAAGGAGCAGCAAGTTCTTAGTCACTTTTTTCACGGGCACGCCTCCTACCCCTACGATGATTAACTGCAAGGAACCACGAGGTCGCCCGGCGTCTGCATACGTGTGCCCGAGAACGCACGTGTTTTTTATCTTCAGACTTATCCGCCGCTCGAATTGTATCTTCTGTACCTCTGCGCGGTGTGGGAGTCTTTAGGCACGGTGTGGCATATATCAAGAACTTACCGGAAAGCTTAATAAGCGTGGTCTATTTTGGCTTTTCTCCCAACCCCAGTCTTTCGAATTAAGTTTGTTAGTGCCAGCGAGAAAAAATTCTGGATACCGAACTTTGACTCACGCGGCGTTGGTTGGTCAATACGATGCGCCCGAGGTCATCGAGATTACTCGCCCGTTAACGCTGATTTGTTTTTTCCTAAAGCTGGCTGAGTTCATCAATATCAACGACCCTCACTTAGCTCCTTGATGTTGCGGGTGGTTTTTTCTTCGCGGGAATCATTGCGATTATAAAGTGCGTGCTTTGTTTCGATTTTTCTTGTTGGTCTCCGGATACGGCTTCAGATGAATTTGTAGCGCTGTTTGTTCCTTCCGGTGTTACAGGCGTGTTGCCACTGGATGCTTCACTCATTACTTACCCTCCTGCTTCGGCTCGCAATAATGTCGGGACAAAACCGTAAAGCGCCCCGTTATTGGGCTGGAGCCATAATTTCAATAGGTAGTAGCTATTTGGGGGACTGTCAGACTCAACGCAGATTTATTGGCCAGCGCAAATCGCCTGTCAATCAATCCCGCAGGTACACCATCTGTTGCCGTCCAGCAGTCGCCAACAAAGGGGACTGCCCACTCTGCCCAAGTACAATCAGTGAAAAAGGGAACGGGGCGTGGCTGGATAGGTATCGTAGCGAAAAGAGATGATAAAGGCCGACTCGCAGTAGTGCAAATCGCTCCGCAAGGGCCTGCGGCGTCAAAGGGCCTAATGACAGGGGACTTTATTACAATGCTGAACGGTATATCCGTGAAGTCCGAGGAGGAATTCGACTCTGCGATTGCATACTGCGAGCCGGGGTCACAAATACGGCTGAGTTATATTCGCGGTGCGTGGCAGGTTGAAGTCACTTTGACAGTGGCGCGAGAATAGGAGCACCTTTCCCAAAACGGACCTGTCGAAATTATGAAACCGGGCGCTTCACCGATGTCTGAGGCCGAATCCCATCAGGCTTCGTTTATTTTAAATTAGCCACTATCGGTGGCAGCGTACTTCACCGATTGCCGCAAATGAAGGTTTGGAAAAATTCCTACTTGGTTCTGGTGTTAGATTCCGCGTATCTCGCGGGCTATTTATTTTGTTCCACCAGTTGCTGCCCCTTCGTCAAACTCCAATCCTTCAGGCGTAGTCCGGTCTTCGATTTCCTCGGACACCATTTTCACAAAACGCTTGCGGAGTTGATGAATTAAATTACGGTCTATGTCATCCAGCTTGGCGAATTCTTGTACGTCGGGACTCATTGAACTTATATCAATCGGCTCACCATCGCCTCGTTTTAGTATTTTGATGCGAAATTCATAAGCCATATGTGCCACAGCAATTTTGGTCAGAGCATTAAGATTCTTAGCCGCGTCTGGATGTGGACTTCCTTCGCGCTTTCCGAACTCCATTGTTTCTTTCACTAATTGTTGCCCTTGAATCCATAAAAACTTCAGCATGTTTTCCGTGTCGATGTGTTTCCATTCTTTAGTGACGTTACGTTTTAACCAGCGCAAGTTGCAGTCACTGGGACCATCTGGTTTTATTTCTTCTGGCGGCTTAACGAACGCTGCTTTGGCGGTGTTGAACGCTTGGATGGCTTTTTGGGTAACGGTTTCTTCGCGCCGTTGGGATACGGTGTTGCGGTCAAGAATTTGGAGCCATCTGCGGTAGGTGTAATAAGAATTATTTCCGTTAAGGTGGTAACAATACTGGGCGAGCGTGCGGATGGAATCGCCTTTGAGCATTCTATGGATTAAGTGCTCAAATACTTCCTGGCCTAGCTCTGCTTTTAGCAGGCGCAGTTATCAATTCGGCAGTGTGTCGCGCGAATCGAGGAAGACTACACCAGACGTTTGGATTTTTCGACACCGACAGCGCATGCCAAACGGAAACGTCGTTAATCGTAAAATAATGGTGGGCATGATAGAAGAATTCCCGACCAAAGCGCAGGTACTTAGCAAAGTCGAACCGCTTCGGGACGGCATCAATATCGACAATTCGGCAGTGCCGACGACCTTGAAAGAGTTGGTTAGGCACTACAACCAAAATGAGCTACCCAAAAAAGCTCATTCCACACAACGAACGTTGTCCACGGTTTTGAACACGTGGATTCTCCCGAAATGGGGCGAGTATTCCCTAGCGGATGTCCGCACAGTGCAGGTGGAAAGCTGGCTAATGGGACTTTCACTCGCCAATGCAACCAAAGCAAAAATTCGAAATATCCTGCATGTACTGTTCGCGCACGCTTGCCGACAGGAATGGCGTGTAAACAATCCTATTTCCCTGGTGCGCCAGAGTGGCAAGCGTGAAAAAATTCCAGCCGTATTGGAGATTCAGGAGTTAAAGAGCCTGATGTCTCGGCTGAAAAATCCTTGGCGCCTGTTAGTTTTTCTAATAGCGGCAACGGGATTGCGAATCTCTGAGGCGCTTGCACTGAAATGGTGCGACGTCAACTTCGCTGCGGAAGAAATCCAGTTGGCGCGTTCAATTGTTGGCCAGCACGTTGGAAACATGAAAACGGAGGCTTCAAAAAAACCGATTCCGGTGGCGGGTGCGTTGGCCACCGACTTGATGGCTTGGAGGCAGCAATCACCCTACAACCAGTTGGATGATTGGGTTTTCGCAAGCCCCCATAAAGACGGTAAGCAGCCCTATTGGCCGGAAACTCCACTCAGATGCTTTGTGCAGCCCGCCGCAAAGCGAGCCGGAATCAAAAAGACCATAAGTTGGCATATCTTTCGGCGGACGTTTGCGACCCTGCTGAAGTGCAGCAGAGAGGACGTCAAAACGGTTCAAGAATTGATGAGACACGCGAACAGCAGGATGACGCTGGATTTGTATGCGCAAGCCATAACTTCAACGAAACGGGCAGCGCACTTAAAATTGGTTGATTTAATTAAGCCGGGCGGGATTATACAAAGTGTTCCTTTGTGTTCCTACGACTCCATGGACGTCGCTGTAAATGATTGAATTTATGGAGCGGCCTATCGGAATCGAACCGACACCTGAACCTTGGCAAGGTTCCGTACTACCACTATACTAAGGCCGCTCAAGGGCTCTTCCTTATATAACATGGGGAGCTAAGCGCGACAAGTATTCCTGCCGGTTGCGCTTCCATGCGACATCAAATTCAAAGAAAATTCCGACCGCTCAGGAAACCTGCGTAATGCGCGCGGCCTTGACCACCGGAGAACGCTTTTGGCGGTCGGCGAAGCGCGTGGCTTTGTCCTTGTCGGTGTATACGCGACCAAATTTTTCGCCGTCAGCGTAAGACACGGTGACCAGCCAATGATGATGCTTGCGGCGGCGGTCTTTATTGAAGCTAGCCTTGTCTGTTTTTGAGGAGTTCTTGGGGGTGCTTTTTGTCACGGTGCTTTCCTGTTCTTGACGTCAGTGATGCGAACTATCGCAAACTAAAGGGACACGCGCAAGTGGCACGTTAGGTAGTAACGGATTTTTATTGACACGCATGCACCTGAAACAGATCAGATTCCCAGTTATCGTAGCCTAATCGGAGTGGGGGTAATGTTTGCGAGAGAATCGCGACTCCTGCCCCCAGCTAACTTTCTCGCATTTCTAACGTTACGGCCTCCCCGGACATCGAATAATGGGAGGCAATTCAACAATCCTGGACCTTGGTACAGCCGTAATGGGCATGTCAACAGAATGTGAAAAGTTGTGAACCATGAAACATTCCAGGAGTTTTTACGTCTTACTAGGTGAGTGGCACGATAAGCTGAATCAGTGGATAAGAACATGATCTCAACAACAAAACGTCCCCCGTTAGTGCAAGACCTGCGGAATCATTCCGCGGAGCAGGTAACCGAATTGCGCCTGCTGTTAAAGAATGGCGCTCCGACAAAGGCCGATCCTCGCCGCCCAGGTTTTTATGAACTACAAGGGCTGCAAAATGTGTTTTACGTTTTCAAATATCCCACCGGTGCAAAGGTTCTTTTGCTCGGGGTATGGGAACGCGACCCGGTTGCGGAAATGGTGGACGCCAACTGCTGCTGTTCCGCGTAAGAATTTGCTGAAATTTAGGTTAGCTAGAGCCGCTTGTTGTCTCGCGGCTCTTTTTATTTCTGGTCGAGTTTTAAAGCCGCAGAGTTAATGCAGTAGCGCAAGCCGGTCGGAGTCGGACCATCATCGAACACATGGCCGAGATGCGCTTCGCACTTGCTGCACTTTACTTCGGTGCGAGCCATTCCATGACTGCGGTCGGTTTCTTCCTCCACTGCTTGTTTATCCGCTGGAGCGTAAAAACTGGGCCATCCAGACCCGGAGTGGAACTTGGACTCTGATGTGAATAATGGCTGGCCGCAACAAACGCACTTGTACGTGCCGGGGTCCTCGGTATCGGCGTACTCGCCAGTGAAAGGCGGCTCGGTGCCTTTCTGGCGGGTTACGTAATATTGGTTTTGCGTAAGCTGTTTTTTCCAGTCCTTTTCGTCTTTACGTATCTTCTCTTCCATAAAAATCTCCTGATGTCGTGAATTCCTATTTGATTCCGCTGGAGAGGTTAATGTTTCATGCTTGCAATGGATGGCTGGGCATAGCTCTTCCATCGCTGAAACTATACATTGACAGGCCGCAGAAGATTCCTTATCGTTGATTTTCTTATATGAACGCGACGCTCACTTCCCAGACGCACCGGCACCAACATCATCACGGCTCAACGCCGCGTCTGCTGGAGTGCGTATAGCGATTCGCTAAACAAAGCACTCATCGGCCCGCTGGCGCAGAAAAGCCCAGCGGGTTTTTTGTTTTTGGGAGCGGTTTGGAAAGGCGGGACGGTGAAGATTGCATTCGAAAAATATAACGGGTTGGTGCCGGCAATTGTTCAGGACCATGCCACCGGGGAGGTGCTTATGCTCGGCTTCATGAATGAAGAGGCGCTTGCGGAGACGCAACGCACGGGGCAGGCGATTTTCTTCAGCCGATCCCGGAACAAGCTATGGAGAAAAGGCGAGTCCAGCGGCCACCTGCTGAAAGTGCTGGAGTTGCGCGTCGATTGCGATTCGGACACGCTGCTGCTTCGGGTGCAGGCCATCGGGCCGGGCGTATGCCATGAAGGCTATCGAAGCTGTTTTTTTCGCAAGCTGGAAAATGATGGTACCGCAACGGTAACGGAGGATCGTGCGTTCGACCCTTCGAAAATCTATGACTCGAGTTCGCAATCATGAATCAGCTGAAGCTTGGAATCCCGAAGGGGAGCTTGCAGGACGCCACGATCGATTTATTTGCGCGGGCTGGCTGGAGGATCTCGCTGAGTGCGAGAAGTTATGTGCCGTCCATCGACGATCCGGAAATTGAATGCCTGATGGTGCGCGCGCAAGAGATGGCGCGCTATGTGGAAACCGGCGCGCTGGATGCGGGAATCACCGGGCACGACTGGGTGGTGGAAACGGAGGCCAACGTCGATGAGTTGGCAGAATTGGTTTACGCCAAGCAGCGGCTGGCGCGCGTCCGATGGGTGCTTGCGGTGCCGGAGGATTCGGGGATACGGCAGCCATCGGACCTGTCCGGCAAAATCATTGCGACGGAAGTGGTGAAGACCACGGAAAAATATCTTGCCCGCCACGGCGTGAAGGCACGCGTGGAATTTTCGTGGGGAGCAACGGAAGTAAAAGTGCCACGGCTCGCCGACGCGATCGTGGAGGTAACGGAAACGGGCGCGTCGTTGCGAGCAAATCGTTTGAGAATCGTGGATACGGTTTTGGAATCGGCTACCGTTTTTATTATGAACCGCGAGGCCGCGGCAACTTCCTGGAAACGCGAAAAGGCGGAGAATCTGATTCTTATGCTTCAGGGAGCGATCGACGCTACCAACAAAGTGGGGCTGATGCTGAACGTGCGGCGAGAGCATCTGGACGCTGTGCTTGCGGTGCTGCCGGCGCTGAAGAATCCTACGATTTCGACACTGAGCGATCCGGACTGGGTGGCGGTCAATACCATTATTGAAGAAGCGGTGGTGCGGCAGATTTTGCCGAAGCTTAAGGCTGCGAAAGCTCAGGGGATCGTCGAGTATCCCTTGAATAAGATCGTGCTTTGATGAGAATCCTCAAACTTACAAAAAGCGTGGAAAGCTCGCTGCTGCGGGGGCGGCGGGAGCGAGATGAAAAAGCGCACCGCGTGGCGGCACGCATTATTGCCGATGTGCGAAAGCGTGGCGACGCGGCGATTCGCGAATGGACTAAAAAATTTGATGGCGTGGACTTGCGCGCGGGCATGTGGGTTTCGCCCAGCGAGATTGAAAAAGCGGCGAACGGTGTTGCCGAAGAGACGCGCCTTGCGATGGAGCATGCGGCTCGTAACATTCGCGCGGTTGCCGAGCGCCAATTACCGCATGAATGGACGCTGGAGGTGGAACCCGGAGTAAATATCAGCCAGGTTGTCCGGCCTATCGAAGCTATCGGCTGTTACGTGCCTGGCGGACGCTTTTCGCTGCTGTCGACGTTGCTGATGACCGTCATCCCGGCCCAAGTGGCAAGCGTGAAGCGCATTGTCGTCGTTTCTCCGAAACCAAATACCGAACTGTTGGCGGCAGCGGCGATGCTGGGTGTTACCCGCATCGCGCGGATTGGCGGTGCTCAGGCGATTGCGGCGCTGGCTTACGGCACGAAAAGCATCGTGGCGGTGGACAAAATCTTTGGGCCGGGGAATCGCTTTGTTACCGCGGCGAAGCAATTGGTGAGCGGCGATTGCGCGATTGATCTTCCAGCGGGTCCGACGGAAGCGATTGTGCTCGCAAATGACGGCCAGCCCGCGTGGATCGCAGCTGATTTGTTGGCTCAGGGGGAGCACGCGCCTGACGCTGGAAGTTTCCTAGTCACTACTTCTCGTGATTTCGCGGTTCGAATTGAAAGGGAGATTAGGAAGCAGCTACGTGCACTGCCGAAAGCAAATCCTGCGCAAGAGTCTTCGATGCGGAGCGGCGCGATTTTGTTGGCGTCTTCGATGGAGCAGGCATGTGAGTTCGTGAATCGGTTTGCGCCGGAACACTTGAGCTTGCCGCAAGACGCCAATGACTTGCTGCAAAGGATTCATGCCAGCGGAACTGTTTTTCTCGGGCCCTGGAGCGCGCAGCCATTTGGGGATTATGCGAGTGGGAGCAATCACGTTTTGCCTACGGCCGGCTGGGCGCGGGCGCGGGGCGGCCTTAGCACCGCGGACTTTGTGAAATGCATCAGCGTGCAGCACATCAATGAGATGGGATTCGCGCGACTGTCGCGGGACGTTCAAATTCTGGCGCGAACCGAAGGATTGATTGCGCACTCAAATGCCGTCGAGGTGCGCCGATGAGAGTCCGGCTGCCGGTTCGCAAAGCCATTTTGCAACGCAAAACATATGAGGCTCCCGCGGAGGGCCGGCTGAAGAAAATGCGGCTGGACTTCAATGAGAATACGTCTGGGTGCGGGCCGGCGGTGCTGCGCGCGCTGAGGAAACTCACGCCCGAGCAAGTGGCCATGTATCCGGAATATGCTGCGCCCACGCGGCGCATCGCGGCGTACTTCGGAATTGCGGAGCATGAACTGTTGCTCACCAACGGCGGAGACGATGCGCTACGCGTGTTTTTTGACGCGTTCGTTGAACCCAGCAGTCACGTTTTGATTTGCGAGCCGACATTTCCGATGTATCGGTACTACGCGGAGATTGCCGGGGCTCGGATTGAAACTCTTCGCTATGGCAGCGAGATGGAGTTCCCGCTGGATGAATTTGTCGCCGCATTGCGAAAAAAGCCCGCGGTCGCTTTTATTGCTAATCCAAATAATCCGACGGGGACGCTTTTGCCGCTAGCCGCTATCCAAAAAATCTTGCTTGCGGCAGCCAGTACCGTCGTGGTGATCGATGAAGCATATGCGGAATTTTCCGGGGTGACAGTGCTGCCGTGGATTCGTAAGTATCCGAACTTGTTTGTCACGCGCACTTTTTCAAAAGCTGCAGGTCTGGCGGGTCTGAGATTAGGCGCCGCAATGGCTTGTCGTGAATCGCTTGCTCTGCTTCGCCGCGCCATGCCTCCCTTTCCCGTCAATGTAGCAGCCTTGGCCGCGGCGGAAGCGGCGCTGCAGGAGCGCAGCTCGATACGAAACTACGTGAAACAAACGCGAGAAATTCGCGAGTGGTTTGCGGGGGAATTGGCACGGCTCGGCGTCAGAACTTTTTTGAGCGCGGGAAATTTTCTGCTTGCTAATTTTGGCGTGCAGGGACCGGCGCTGTTTAAGAAATTGGCCAGCCAGAGCATTTTGGTGCGGGAGCGATCGAAGGATATTGGCCCGGGATTTGTGCGCATCAGCATCGGCACCGCGGCCGAAATGAAGCGGCTGGTTAACGCCATTCAAAACGAAATAAGACCAACGTTTCGGCAAGGAAGAAATTAGCGATGCCTCGCGTAGCCAGCATTCATCGCAAGACCAACGAAACCGAGGTGCGAGTGAAGTTGAATCTCGACGGCCGCGGCAAAGCACGAATTTCAACGGGCATCCGTTTTTTCGATCACATGCTGGAACTTGTGACCCGCCACGGCGGCTTAGATTTGCAGCTTGCGGCCAACGGCGATCTGGATGTCGATCAGCATCACACCGTCGAAGATGTTGGAATCGCTCTCGGAGATGCCTTGCTGAAAGCGCTGGGAAATAAACGCGGGATTCTTCGCGCTGGATATTTTGTGATGCCGATGGATGAGTCGCTGGCAGTGGCGGCGATCGATCTTAGCGGCCGGCCTTATTGCGTAGTGGACATGAAAATTAAAGTTTCTTTGGTAGGAGATCTGCAAACCGAGCTTATCGAAGATTTTTTTCAAGGATTCGCGCAGGCGGCACGCGCGAATGTGCATTTACGCGCGCTGTATGGACGATCTTCACATCACCAGGTGGAAGCGGTGTTCAAGGCGTTCGCACGGGCTTTGCGATTTGCCGTAGCGCGAGACACGCGGCTTCGCGGCGTGCTGCCCAGCACCAAAGGGTTGTTATGAAGATTTCGCTGCTTGATTATGGCGCGGGGAATCTGCCTTCCGTGGAGCGCGCTTTGCAGCGGCTCGGCGCGCAGACTGAAAGAATTTCTACATCGGCGGGAGTGGCGAAAGCTTCTGCGCTCGTGCTTCCGGGTGTCGGCCACTACGGCGCACTGATACGTGCGCTGGACCGGGACGGGCTGCGCGAATCGCTGATTGACGCAATCAGGCGCGGCGTTCCGTTCCTGGGAATTTGTTTGGGTTTGCAGGCGCTGTTTCAAAAGAGCGACGAGGCACCTGACTTGCATGGATTGGAAATTTTGCCGGGCTCCGTGCGGGTTCTGAGCCGTGCGGTGAAATTGCCGCACATGGGTTGGGATCAGGTCCAGGCCAAAGCTGGATCGCGATTGCTGGAAGGAATTGATGCCGCGGCCTATTTTTATTTTGCGCACTCTTACGCTGTGCCGTATTGCGCCGAAAAGCAGGCGCTGGAAACTCGAGCAACCTGTTCATATGGCGGCGAATTCGTCGCGGTGACGGAAAAAGAAAAGATCTTCGCGGTGCAATTCCACCCAGAAAAGAGTGGTGCCGCCGGCCAGCGTGTGCTCGAGAATTTTCTGCGGACCGCGGCATGAGCCTGGCGCACCGGATTATTCCCTGCCTGGATACCGACGGCGAGCGCGTGGTGAAGGGCGTGAACTTTGTGGCATTGCGCGATGCCGGTGATCCAGTGGCCCTGGCGCGACGCTACAACGCGGAGGGCGCGGACGAGTTGGTGGTTCTGGATATAGCCGCGTCACGGGATCGACGGCCCACATTTCTCGAAACAATTCGAAAAGTTGCAGCGGAGTTGGCTATCCCATTGACGGCCGGTGGCGGTATTCGAACGCTGGACGACGCGCGTGCGGTGGTTCGCGCTGGTGCGGACAAAGTGACCGTGAATACTGCCGCGGTGTTGCGGCCAGGATTGATTTCAGAATTGTCGGAGGAATTTGGGTCGCAAGCGGTGGTTTTGGCGATCGATGCAAAACGGGATGGCGACCGTTGGCGTGTAATGACAACTGGCGGGCGGGTATCCACGGATTTGGAGGCAACCTCGTGGGCTACGCGAGGGGCGGAACTTGGAGCGGGGGAAATTCTGCTAACTTCCATGGACCGCGACGGAACGCAAAGTGGTTTCGACGTGGCCCTCACGGCAGCGATATCGAAAAAAGTTATGGTGCCGGTGATTGCCTCCGGCGGGGCCAGGTGGCCACAACATTTTGCAGAGATTTTTTGCGAAGGAGCGGCGGATGCAGCGTTGGCAGCCTCAATTTTTCATGACGACATTCAAAGCATTCGCTCGCTCAAGGAGTTTCTAGCCGATCAGAAAATCCAGGTTCGGCTGCCGTGCTGATTCCCTGCATCGATTTACAAAATGGGATGGCCGTGCAGCTGATTCATGGGCGTAAACGCGAATTGGCGATAAGCGACGTGCTGGGCGTGCTTGAAAAATTTAAAAATTACGAGTGGCTGCACATTATCGATTTGGACGCGGCGATGGGCAAAACTTCCAACGCAAAGCTGGCGCATAAATTGTGTTTTACGGCCCGCTCGCGCTATGGGATGAAAGTCCGAATCGGGGGAGGAATTCGGACCGTGGCACGCGCGGTTAAGGTCGCCGGATGGAAGCCGGAGCAAATCATCATCGGCAGCGCTGTGTTCCATGAAGGAAAAGTGAACCTGCCATTTCTTGAGCGGTTGGTAAAAAAGCTCGACCCAGCTCGGATCGTAATCGCTCTGGATACCGCTGAAGGTCATATAACGACTCAGGGCTGGCGGCGCATGATCAAATTCCGGGCCGAAGACGTTATGGCTCAGTTGCAGCCACACTGTGCCGGGTTTCTTTGTACTGATGTCGATCGCGAAGGCACCATGAGCGGCGCTAATTTGAAATGGTTTCGGAGTCTGCGAAACGCCGCCGACCATCCGGTGATTGCGGCGGGCGGAATTAAAACCAGGCGCGAAGTCTCCACGCTAGAAAAAATGGGGATGGATGCAGCCGTGGGTATGGCAATGTACAAAAATATGTTGCGTTAAAAAACTAGCGCATATACGCGTCGGTAATATATTGCTGCACCATGCGCTGCGTATTGAAGAAAGATCCGTTGATAGCGATGGCGTGCTGCATGACGCTCAAATAACGGTAGCGCTCGTTATAAAACATCGGAATGATCACGCTGTCTAACTTGGTGTAAAGCGATTCGGCGTCGGCTTTGTTGTCAGTGACAAGATCGGGCGTGGCACGGCGTGCTTCCCCGATGGACCAACCGGTTACGCCTTCGATATGACCTTCCGACCACCAACCATCGAGGATGCTGAGGCTGGGCACGCCATTTAAGGCGGCCTTCATTCCGCTGGTTCCGGAAGCTTCGAGCGGAAATTGCGGAGTGTTCAGCCACAGATCCACGCCAGCGGTTATTTTTCCACCCAGATCCATGTTGTAGTCGTCGAGAAACACGACCGGAACAGCTTTGCGCAAAGCTTTCTTGGCTTGAAAAATATGTTTGATGATGGATTTTCCGCCCGCGTCATGGGGATGCGCTTTGCCGGCGTAAACAATTTGAAACGCGCCGGAATTTTTTGCGATCTGACGCAGTCGATCCAGGTCTGCGAGGATCAGATCGGCGCGCTTGTAACCAGTGGCGCGCCGCGCAAATCCGATGGTGAATTTTCCTGGGTCGAACTTGATGCCGGTCTTCTGCCGCACAACTTCCAGCAATTCATGTTTGGCGATCAGGTGAGCCGTCCAGACTTCTTCTGGCGGCAGGCCCAGCGCGCCGCGGAGACTGTAGTTGTCTTCCCGCCACGTGGGAATGTAGCGATCAAAAATTTCGCGAAAGGCCGGAGCGGTCCAGGTTCCAGCGTGAACACCGTTGGTAATGGCTTCGATGGGTACGCCAGGAAACATCTGGCGGGAGGTTTCGCCATGTTGCTTGGCGACGCCGTTCACGTATTTGCTCAGGCTGAGCGCGAGATACGTCATGTTTAAAGAGACGCCAGCTCGCGCGGCTTGCTGCAAATCCGGGAAAGCTTGTTCAGCCTGAAGCACGCGCTTCACGAGATCGGCCGCCGAAGCATCTTTCAAATCGAAAAGGTCAGTCTGACGGGGAAATGCCCGGGTGAGGTACTCCATGGGAAATCGATCGTGACCGGCGGGGACGGGCGTGTGTGTAGTGAAAACACATTTGCAGCGAACTTTTTCAATGTCCTCGGCGCGAATGGTGGTGCGTCCCGCTTTGGCGGCCTCGGCCTCAAGAAGTTCCAGCGAGAGCAGCGCGGCGTGACCTTCGTTCATGTGATAACGGGTGAGCCCCTCGTGGCCCAAAGCTCGAAGCATGCGAACACCACCGATGCCCAGAATAACTTCCTGACAAAGACGGTAGTAGGGATCGCCACCATATAGAGTTCCGGTGAGAGCGCGATCCGCGGAGGCATTCGAAGGCAAATCGGCATCCAGAAAATAAATGGGGACTACATATCCGCGCACGCCGACGGCGTCATATCGCCAGCAGCGAAGCTCCACGCGCCGGTCTTCAAGAGGAATGGTTACCCGCGGAGATTCTTCGTGCAGAAAATCCTCGACGCGCCATTCCACGGGTTCTTCGGTTTGCGTACCGTCCTCGGCGAGGCGCTGAGAAAAATATCCTTTGCGATACAGCAGCGAAACCGCGACCATCGGCAAACGCAGATCGGCAGCAGCGCGAATGGTGTCTCCGGCAAGGACACCCAGTCCGCCGCTGTAACTCGGCATGGAATTCTCAAGCGCAATCTCCATCGAGAAATACGCAACTAATCGATCTTTAACGCACTCCATTCGATTCCTTCTACGCAACTGCGAAGATTAACGATTATTTAGGTAGAAAAGCCCGCGTTGTCGAGCTTCTCATTGTCGGGGAATCCGTGCGGGCAAGGCAAGCGCTTGCGGGATAAATCTGCCCGCGAGTTGCATGGAAACGCAATCATCAAATTGGTTCGTTCTAATTATGTCGATGAACTTGCCAGCGCTTGCGTTTCGTGGTCGGAGTAGCCGAGAGCTTGAAGGATCTGGTTGGTATGTTCGCCCAAAAAGGGAGGGGCGAACCGGTAAGTTACCGGGGTATCCGATAAACGCATTGGATTTGCGATGCTCTTAACGATTCCTAAGATCGGGTGTTCCAGCTGTACGACGAGCCCACGTGCCTTGGCCTGGATATCGTTGAGAGCTTCCGAAACACCGTTAATTTTCGCGGCGGGAATGCCCGCGGCCACGAAACGCTGGAGCCATTCGCAGGCTAATTTTTGGTTAAATGCTTTTTGCAGGATGGAAATCAACTCTGACCTATGTTTGATGCGCTCCGCATTGGTTCTAAATCTTGAGTCACGGCGCAGATCCGTCGTGGTATCGATGATGGCGGTGAATTTCTGCCACAGCAGCTCAGTGCCGACGCCGATGACAAAATAAACGCCGTCACTGCCGCTGAACATTTCGTACGGGACGATGTTGGGATGCGCATTTCCCCACCGGCGAGGCGTAACGCCCGCGTTTAAGAAACTGCTTCCTGCATTTACCAGCCAAGTCAGTTGAGAATCGAAAAGCGCCATGTCGAGGAATTGGCCTTGCCCGGTTTTCTCGCGGGCAAAAAGCGCAGCTAAAATTCCCATGGCGGCATAAATACCACAGGTCATATCCGCGATGGCGATGGGATAGCGCATGGGCCCGGAATCTTCGTCACCGGTAAAGCTCATGAGCCCAGCTTCGGCTTGCGCGAGGATGTCGTATCCGGGCGAGCCTGCTTTCGGGCCGGAAAAACCGTATCCGCTGATGCTGCAATAAATCAGTCTGGGATGACGCTCGCGCAGATTTGCCGCGTCGAGCTTTCGTTTCTGCAATGATTCCAAAGACGGCTGATTGGTGATGAAAATATCGGCCGTAGCAATCAATTTATGGAGCGCTTCAAGTCCGTTTGGTTGGTTGTAATCGAGCGCGATGGAGCGCTTGTTGCGATTGGTAGACAAAAAATACGCCGACACCTCTCCGACAAATGGCGGGCCCCATCCGCGAGCCTGATCGCCAATCCCGGGACGCTCCACTTTGATTACGTCAGCTCCCAGGTCTCCAAGCAGCATTGCGCAGTAAGGCCCGGCGAGGGCCTCGGTCATTTCTATAACGCGAATACCATCGAGAACATTTTTCACGAAGGGGATTATAGCTGAGACCATTTTCGATCGGGTGCGGGTCTTCAACAAGATCGCTGGCAGGGCGTTTCATTCCGGTACACGCGATAGTTTTCTTGAAACATCACTTTCGTCTTGACCTTCACATATTCGGACGCTAGATTACGCACAATTCGTTCGGGAGCTGGATCTGCCGCATCAAAGAAAGTGGTTTTACTCATCTGTTATCTTCACGCGGGTCAATGATGCTGTTGCTTTGTCGTCTGAATCGCGGTCCGTTTTGGAAATTTCCGCTTACATCGCTGCGCGTTTTGCTGTCATCGCATTAATCATTTGTGCTTGTGCGATATTCAACGCTTCGAGTCAGGCGGCTGTCCGCAAAATTATTTTTGATACTGACCCTGGAACTGACGACGCCATGGCGCTGATGCTGGCGCTGAATTCGCCCGAGCTTGATGTTCGCGCAATTACCGTGGTGCCGGGCAACGTTACCGCAGAGCAGGGCCTGGAGAACGCGCTGCGCATGGTGTCGCTTGCGAATCGTTGCGACATCCCGGTTGCGGGAGGCGCACGGCATCCGCTATTTCAAAAATTGATCACGGCGGAATTCTGGCACGGGAAAAATGGGCTGGCGAATATCGAATTGCCGCGAAGCAAATGCAAAGCGGACCCGCGTTTTGGTCCTGATCTGATCATTGAATTAATTCACGCGTCGCCGCATGAGATCACTCTGGTACCGGTAGGACCGCTGACCAATATCGCGTTAGCGGTAGAAAAAGATCCCTCCATTGTTCCGCTGATTAAAGAAGTAATCCTGATGGGCGGGTCGATCAAAGGAGGAAATGTAAACGCCGCCGCGGAAGCTAACATCTATAACGATCCGGAAGCGGCACAAATAGTTTTTCAGGCGGGCTGGCCGTTGACGATGGTGGGGCTGGATGTCGGCGACAAAACGCTGCTCGGCCATAAGCAATTGGATCAATTAGCCAGCACGCACGGTCCGGTCAACGATTTTATTTATGGAGTGACGAAATTTCTGGTGGAGCTTTCTGAAAAATTCGGCGATAGCGGTACGCCGATGTACGATCCGCTGGCGGTTGGGGTGGCCATTGACGCGACGTTGGTGACCGCGCCCGCGATGCATGTGGATGTTGAAACCCGAGGCGAATTCACGCGTGGAGAAACCGTTGCCAACCGCCGCAATGAAGTGGAACGCAACGTTCTGCATGGAGACCGCTACATCATCGAAGGCGTCGACAAAGTGCAGCCCAACGCCAAGGTGTGCGTCGAAGTACAAGCCGACCGTTTTTTGCAACTCTTTGTTTCACGCATTCAGGGCAAGTGACTCGCTGTCCAGGTGAACGCAGATCGTGGCCACTGCACGCGAGTGGGACTCCGTTTCTAAATGAAGTCAGCAATCGAGGAACGACGGCGCTTCGTTACGCGTTTGGCAGGATCGCTGGCGATTTTGCCGCTGGCTCCTTCGTTTGCCTCGTCCTTGATAATGATCTCAACTACTCTTGCGAAGGAAAATCCTGTGCGCTGGCCCACTTTAAGCGGTAGCCCGGTTCTGGATAGCTTACGACCGGTCATTGAAAATTCTCGCGACGTCCGTACCAATATCGGGAAGATTATCGAAGTCGCCGGGTGGATGGGATATGAGGATTTGCCCCTTCCGGAATTCACGCTACCTTTTGCTATTGGCGCCGGCAACGCAGACGAAGCGATCGATTTTGTTCTGGTGGCGGATTCTATCGATACGGCGTTCACCGATTTCTCCACGCACGAAAAATTCCAAGTGGATTTTGCCGGGCAACATTGGTCGGACTCCGACGCGGAGTTCGCTTGCCTTAAACGTGCGCTGGACGCCGGAAAACCGATCCTCGACGGCAAATACCTGGCTAAAATTTCGCGCAGTGAGCTTGATGAAATTTTCGCCGGCAATATGAAGATGCCCATGCTGGATGAAAAACTTCAGGTGCTGCATCAAGTCGGCGCGGTGTTGGCGGAAAAATACGATGGGCGCTTCCACAAGTTTGTGGAAGCATGCTCCCCGAGACTGTATGACCGCGGAAACGGGCTCATCGAACGAATGGTAAAGGAATTTCCACGTTTTAATGACGTGAGCGAATTTGACGGGCACGAAATAAAATTTTACAAATTGGCGCAGTTGGGCGTGTGGATGCTGTATTCAACACTACACAAGTCGGGGAAATTTCGGCTGGACGACCCGGAGAAAATGACGGCATTCGCGGATTACATCGTTCCGGTGGCGTTGCGGTTGCTCGGCATAACGTCCTATTCGCCGGAGCTGGAAAACGCCATTAACACGCATCAACTCATACCGCGGGACTCGCGCCGGGAGATTGAAATTCGCGCGCATTGTCTTTACGCCACGGCGTTGCTTGCAGAAGAAGTGAACAAGGTTCGCGGTCCGAAGGAACAGGTGATCATTCCGCAGATCGATGCACGGCTTTGGACCCACTACCACACCACTTCATGGCCTCATCATTTGACGCAGACCATCATGTATTAGAATGGCCGAAAATCTTTTGACGCCTGCTGGAAAGGAAATATTTTCATGATGTACAGGAAATGGTTCTTACGCTGTGGCGTACTCGCGCTTATGGCGTTTTGTGTTCAATTCCCTTCGCACGCACAAGAAAAACGCAAAGTGATCATCGATCAAGACTGCGCCGGGCCGGGAGGCACGGATATGCAGGCCATTCTCGCGCTCATCAATTCTCCCGAGACTGAGGTGCTGGGAATAACGGTGCTCACTGGCGATGCGTGGCGCGACGAGGAGGTGCAGCACACTTTACGGCTGCTGGAAATAATCGGGCGCACGGATATCCCGGTGGTGCCTGGCGCGACTTTTCCACTCGTGAATAGCAAAGAATACATCGCCAAGTGGGAAACACTTTATGGCAAGGTGGTCTACCAGGGCGCATGGAATTATGCGAAGCACAATCCAGTGCATGGCCCTTACGAAATTCCGCCCATGCCTGAGGGCCCGCCTACGACGAAACCTTCCACCGAAGACGCCGCGCGATTCATGGTGCGTCTGGTGCATAAATATCCGCATGAAGTAACGATTTACGCCGCGGGACCGATGACCAACTTGGCGCTGGCCATCGCGCTTGACCCGCATTTCGCCGAACTCACCAAAGAATTGATTGTGATGGGCGGAAGCATTAATCCGCGCACAGACGATCCGGAGTTCAGCCTCACGCCGCGACGAGAATTTAATTTCTGGATGGACCCGGAGGCGTCGCAAGCGGTGCTTCACGCCCACTGGCCGCGCATTGTGCTTACCACCGTGGATATTTCGGTGCAAACGCGCATGGAAAAAAGCTTGATCGCGGAGGTGGCAAAAAGTCAGACGCCCGGGGCGCAGTATGTAGTGAAGTACGCGGAAGCCAATTATCTCTGGGATGAGTTAGCCGCGGTAGCCTGGCTGGACCCGAGCTTCATCACCAAATGGCAAAAACTTTACATCGACGTGGATACCAGTCACGGAGCATCTTACGGGGATACGCTGGCTTGGGCGCCCGGTCAACAACCGGGCATGGGCGAACAGTTGGTGGAAGTGCAAAAAGAGCTGGACAAAGACAAGTTTTACAAGGAATACGTGGAACTATTGTCTCGTCCGACACCGAAGGCTGCCGCGAACACGGCGAAATAATCTCGCTGCAGGCGCGACGCGCGCTAGTTGGGGTGGGGTTCATGAAACTTTGCGCGATGCTGCCCTTTACACTTGGGCTTGTGCTATCGTTCCGGCGTTTGCAACGCATCGCGATTTTTTTCGCAGGAGAAATATGGCAGAGCCCACAAAAGTTGTAGGAATTGGAAGCTGTGGAGTCGACTACTTTGCGATTGTGCCGCGGCTGCTCGGCCCGGAAGAAAAAATCAACGCCGATCGGCTGGAGATTCATGCCGGCGGAGTTACCGGCAATAACCTCACGCAGGTTGGGCGCCTGGGAGTTTCGGCCGGTTGGCTTGGCCTGATTGGCGACGATGAGAGCGGACGACTAATCACCAAAGCGTTTGAGGACGATGGGCTAGATCTTTCCGGGATTGAAACGATCAAAGGTGAACATTCCACGTTTGTGTGGATTCCCGTGGATACCCAAGGCGAGCGTTGCATTTACATGTTTCCGAATATCAATGGCCAGCTTTCGGCGGAGCAGGTGCGCAAACTATTTTCTTCTCACATCACCCAAGCCAGGCACTTTCACACGGAGGCTTCGCAATTGCCTTTGCCGCCGATCATCGAGGGTATGCAGATTGCGCGCGGCGCCGCTGTGCGCGTGATTTTCGATCTGGATGTGGCGCCAAGTTATTTCGCACAGGCCAAGTTGGGCAGCGAAAGCGATCTTATTACGGCGCTGCGCATGGTCGATGTGTTGAAGCCGTGTAAAGCTGCGGCGCGGGAAATTACCGGGGAAACGGATTACGAGAAAATGGCGGCGAAGTTATTGGGGCTCGGTCCCAAAATTGTTGCTCTGACGATGGGCGCGGACGGCTGCTTGATCGCCGCCGGAAACGACATGGTACACATTCCGCCATTTAAGGTAGCGGTGGTCGACTCCACGGGGGCCGGAGATGCGTTCATGGGCGGATTGTCTTACGGCTTGCTGCAGGAATGGGACTATCGCCGCGTGGGAACTTTTGCCAACGCTTGCGCTGCGATTTGCTGCACAAAGGTTGGTGCGCGATCGATGGGCAGACGTGAAGACGTAATGGCTCTCATCCAGTCACAGCGCAAAGCGGAAGCTTCCGCGTTCTAGCGCCGTAACTATGTAATTCAACGAAGTATTGCAGCGAAATGTTATGCACGGATTCGCGGCAGGAGAATACAAATGTTTGTGCCCCATGAGTTCGTTATCGCTTTGATCATGATGATCGCCAGCGCGGTGTGCTGGGGCTCGTGGGCGAATACCTATAAGGGCGTCAAAAATTATCGTTTTGAACTTTTTTATTGGGATTACGCGCTAGGGATCTTCCTGATTTCCTTGGTGCTGGCGTTCACGATGGGAAGTACGGCGGACGATCCATCGCGTTTTCTGACCAACGTTCACAATGCTGACAATTCCAACATCGCCTCGACCATGTTTGCCGGCGTTATTTTTAACCTTGCGAATCTTTTGCTGGTGGCCGCGATTGATATGGCGGGGCTGGCCATAGCTTTTCCTGTGGCGATAGGAATCGCACTGGTGGTCGGGGTGGTGTCCAGTTACATTCTTCAGCCCAAGGGTCACGCGGGCTTGCTGGCCGCGGGCGTGGTCTGCGCTTTAGTGGCGGTAATCCTGGACGGAAAGGCTTACGGCAGTTTGCCCACGGCCAATCGCGCCATCAGCAAAAAAAGCATCATCACCTGCGTAGTGTCGGGAATTTTGATGGGGGTATGGGCGCCATTTGTCACGCGCTCGATGACCCATGGAAATACGCTAGGGCCTTACAGTGTGGCGGTGTTTCTGACGCTGGGGGCGTTGCTGTCTTGTTTCGTGTGGAATATTTATTTCATGAAGCATCCGCTGGTTGGTCAGCCGGTAAATTTTGCGGAATTTTTTCGAGGGCCAGGGGCGGGGCACTTGCTGGGTTTGTTGGGCGGTTGTATCTGGGGAATTGGTACGGTGTTCAATCTGGTGGCTGCGCATTTCACCGGCGTAGCGATCTCATATGCAATAGGTCAATCCGCGCCGATGGTGGCAGCGCTATGGGGCGTGCTGGCGTGGAAGGAATTTCGCGGCGCGAACCGTCAGGCTTACGTGTATCTGGCGGGAATGTTTGTGTTTTATCTGCTGTCCATCCTGGTTATTTCCTACGCAAATACGGCGAGCTGAATCGTTTCATTCCTGGACTGCCATCGCCTGAGGTTTGGCTGTTAGGACGCTAAGAATATTTATTGAGGTAGTCTGCCTTGCGGGCACGAGTGCGTTCAAAACTGACGCCAAACATTGTTTCTACGCACCTTACGGTCGTGGGCCAACTTGTCGCTGGCGATTTACCCAGTATTTATCCGGAAAATTCGTCGATTCCTGGTGCCATTTCGGGCCGCTGCTGTGCCGATGTGTTCCGTTTCGAGAATTCGCCAAAGCGACGGGCGCAACGGCTAACACGTTTTTCTTAGACAAAATGACTGCGCCTCGCATCTCGAAAAAACATCCTGATTCAGACCGCATATTTAGGTTGCGCAGATACCTGATTGGATTCTTATTCGTCCTGATTTTCGTGCTGTTGGACCGGACGACGGTTTACTTACAAATTTTACCTGGGATAAGCGCCTGGTATCCGCCGGTGGGAATTGCTCTGGCTTTATTAATCGGCATGGGCCCGCGGTACGCACCGCTTTACTGGATTGCCGGGCTCATCAGCGCAAAAGTGAATTACCATCAACCATTTTTCAGCTACGTCTTTCTGCCCGGAAACTTGCTCGATTTTGGCACGTATACGATCCTATCCGTCGTTCTGCGGAAGGTATTCAAGCTGGATTGGCGTTTGAGATCGATCCGAGACGTGATGGTGTTGTTATTCGTCGCTCTTCCTCTGAGTGGCATTGCGGCCTTCGTGGCTACGGTGGCGCTCATTTTCGACCACGTCATTCCATGGAGCGGGTATGTGACCGCTGCGCTGTATTGGTGGATCGGTGATGCCGTGGCCATTGCGTGTCTCACGCCCTTTTGTCTGGTTATGGTGATGCCGATGGTGCGGCGCTTCGCGGGATTAGCGCAGACCGCCGCGGACATCGAATCGGCCTCCGCGGGAACGAACGTTCACGAAGCTCAGGGTGCTTACCGAGCGGTTGAATCAGTTTGTTTCCTCGCGGCGCTTGGCGGATCGCTTTGGCTGGCGCTCGGACCAAGAAGCGCCGGCAACCAGAATATGTTTTACGTTTTCTTTCTGCCCATTGTTTGGATTGCGGTACGCCGCGGTTTACGGGGAGCCGCTACAGCAATCTTGCTGGTGGATATCGGCATCGTTCTTTCGCTGCAATTCTCTCGCTGGGGACCAGCTCGATTCGAGGTTTTGCAATTGCTGATGCTGGTTCTTTCGCTCACCGGGCTAATTCTGGGCACGCTTATCAGCGAGCGCGATCGCACCGAGAAACAATTGTCCCACGAAGAAGAGCGCATGCGGCTACTGCTGGAATCCGTGGGCGAAGCGGTATATGGGGTGGACAGTAATGGAGACTGTACTTTCTGCAACGCAGCATTTCTGCGCCGCATAGGATATGCGAATTCTCAGGCTCTGTTGGGCAGAAATATCCATAACGTGATTCACCACACTCGACCTGACGGATCGCCATACCCGTGGTCCGAATGTGTCCATCGTAACGCTTTCATGGCCGGTGAAAAACTGCATCTGCCCCGGGAGTTAATGTGGAGCTCGGACGGGACGGCTTTTCCAGTGGAACTGTGGTCTTCGCCCTTGATTCAGAACCATAAAGTGGCAGGCGCGGTGGTCATTTTTACTGACATCACCGAGCGGCTGCGAACAGAAGAGTCTCTGCGGTACGCGAAAGAAAATGCGGAAGCCGCGAATCGCGCGAAGAGCGATTTCCTGGCCAATATGAGCCATGAGCTCCGCACCCCGATGAACGGAATTCTCGGCATGGCCGCTTTGGCACTGGATACCGATCTCTCCGCGGAACAACGCGAATACCTTGGCATGGTCAAAAGTTCGGGCGAATCGCTCCTTTCGTTGTTGAACGACATTCTGGACCTTTCAAAAATCGAGTCCGGGAAACTGGAGTTGGAAATCACCGACTTTTCCATTGAGGATTGCATCGAACAGGCTTTTCAGCCGGTAATTCCGCAAGCGCAGGAAAAAGGAATCGACCTGGTATGGGATGCCATCGGAGTTCCGCCGTTGGTGCGTGGGGATCAAATGCGTCTGCGGCAGGTACTTATCAACCTGGTTGGCAATGCACTGAAGTTTACGAAGCAAGGGGAAGTAACGATTCTCGCCGAGCATTCCGCCACCACCGAATCCGGCATGCGATTTCATTTCGCTATTTCGGATACTGGAATCGGCATCCCGGTCGAAAAGCAACGGAAGATATTTGAAGCGTTTGCGCAAGCGGACATGTCCACCACCCGGCGCTACGGTGGAACGGGGCTGGGGCTGTCCATCTCCGAGCGGCTCGTCAAGCTAATGAATGGGCGCATCTGGCTGGAAAGCGAAGAAGGCAGCGGAAGCAAATTTAATTTTGAAGTGACTTTTCTGCCGGCAGACCGTCAAAGCCTGCGTTCCGATTCCGATTTTCGTGCCATCCCCGCGCAACGCCTCGTGCTGGTAGCGGACGACAATCCAGTGAATCTCAAGATGCTAAAACGCGTGCTGCTGGAGTGGGGCATTCCATCGGTCACGGCATTGGGGGGATCGCAAGCTCTGGATATTTTTCGTGAGCACTCGTCAAAAAATGTCGATTTCTCCGCCGCCTTACTGGATATAGATATGCGGGATTTTGATAGCCTGCAGTTGGCAGAATTAATCTCCGCTTCACCGGGCGGCACTCAGATTATCGCGATGATTCATTCGCCGCTGGACGGCGAACGCGCAAAAGGGTGTAAGCGTCTAGGAATTCGTACCATCTTAAAACCGCTGCGCCGCCTTCCATTGTGGGAGGTTTTACATAGCCAAAACGCAGGGCTTCTAACCACCTCGAGTGCAGCCGCGTCTTCCACTGCTATAGATGAGACCGCCGGTGCCAGCAGACTTCGCATTTTACTTGCGGAAGACAACACCGTGAATCAGCGACTGATCTCGCGAATCCTCGAAAAAATGGGGCATACCGTGGTGGTGGCGAGCGATGGTGCTGCAGCGCTCCATACATTGTCGCATCAGCAGTTCGATCTGGTAGCCATGGATATGCAAATGCCGGTTATGGACGGGCTTGAGGCGACGCAAAAAATTCGCTTGAACGAACTAGGCACAGCGCGTCATATACCAATCATTGCGATCACTGCCAACGCTTTTGACGATGACCGTCGCAAATGCTTTGATGTGGGCATGGACGGCTACGTGGTAAAACCAGTTAGCCCGAAGGCTATCGGTGATGAAGTGGCCAG
>Ga0182024_10006564_pt1 | contig 25479 bp, 25 predicted proteins | sample P32metaG_FD_120480 | JGI IMG/M metagenome (GOLD analysis project Ga0182024, IMG submission 120480) | Permafrost microbial communities from Stordalen Mire, Sweden - P3-2 metaG (Illumina Assembly) | ecosystem: Environmental > Terrestrial > Soil > Wetlands > Permafrost | place: Sweden: Stordalen...
GGTAGGAGATTATCATGTCCCATTTGCTCAACCAGTGCATGCACATCTGCAGTCGGGCACCCATCGCGGATCACCTGCCACACGCCATAACCGCTTCTGCTAGCACCACAAGCGCCCGGGGCAACCCGGGACGTTGCTCCGCGTTGGTCCAATCAGCGCCCACAATGAGGCTGCCCCATCCTTACGTTCTTAGTAAGGATGGGCACCGGAATATATACCAAGTGGGATTAGCGCTGAATCCAACAAATTGGTCGGGGAGAGAGGATTTGAACCTCCGACCCCCTGGTCCCGAACCATGAAATTACAAACTCCAAGTGCTTTATCTGGTGTCGCTTAGGGAGCAGCATACTGGTTTTTCTCTCGCTCAGTTGTACCGAAGCTGTACCGAAGTTGTACGAAGCTGTACCGAAGCTGTACCGAAATACAGGGCAGACTGATGGACTGAAACCGTTGATTGTTCCTGCTACCGAGAAACGATAGATCCCTATCGGGACTGCCCCGAAGCAGAAATGCGAGATGCCTAGGTTCGTGTGGTCGGGGCAGTTTCGATAGGGTCGTTTGAACTGAGCCGCTAGGGTTTGCGGCGGATGCGGTGAGAACTATGGGATTTCGATTCAGCAGCGTAGGTTAGGAACCGTCTTTGCAGAAACAAACCGGAACGAAGAGAGTCGTGGACCTGTTCTTGTAAGTTGCCGTGGAGTCTCGGACTGCAGAAGAAGAGTTCGTATCGGTGGGCAGAACCGCCGGTTGAGCACACGAGGGCATGGCGTGTTTGAACACGCCTGCGACCGACGATGATCGGAGCAAGTTGCGTCATCGATATCTCAGGAGGAATCAAGGCTGCACCTCTGTGGATCAGGCAGGATCAGGCCTGAGCGGAAATGAAGCTGGCTACTGGTCATCCGTTCGATGACGAGCATGGGACCGGTGCAAACAGGACAGCGCAGCTGGATTGACGTGACCGGCAAAATTTGTACCAAGTGGAATGAGAGAGAATCCACTTGGAGGAAAACCGGGTCATGCCAATCAAGAGGTACAAGCCAGAGCAGATCGTGACGATGCTGCGACAGATTGAAGTCAGCATCGCGAATGGAAAAACCACTCCCCAAGCCTGCAAAGAAGCCGAGATCACCATCCAGACGTTCTACCGCTGGCGAAAGGAATACGGCGGTTTGAAGATGGAACAGGCCAAGCGGCTGAAGGAACTGGAGAAAGAGAACGGCAAGTTGAAACGGCTGGTGGCGGAGCTGGCGTTGGACAAGCAGATCCTAAAGGATATTGCAGAGGGAAACTTCTAAGCCCGGAGCGACGTCGGTGCGCCGTGGAGCATGCCCGCCACGAGTATGCAGTGAGTGAGCGGCGGGCGTGCCGAGTGGTGAGGCAGTGGCGAGGAACACAACGCTATCTGCCGCTGCGGCGCACGGACGAAGACGAACTGACGCAGGCGATCCTGGCCTGGCTGTGAAGTATGGGCGGTATGGCTATCGGCGCATCACCGCGTTGTTGCAGGATGCGGGGTGGCCAGTGGGCAAGGATCGAGTGCAGCGGATCTGGCGACGCGAAGGGCTGAGGTGCCGCAGAAGCAGCGGCCGCGAGGACGGTTGTGGTTCGGGGATGGCTCGTGCATCCGGTTGCGACCGGAGCGTGCGAATCATGTGTGGAGCTACGATTTCGTGAAGGCAATGACGCATGATGGACGAGCACTACGTATCCTGGTGTTGATCGACGAGTATACGCGCGAATGTTTGGCCTTACGGGTGGTGCGGGGATTGGGGAGTTTGCAGGTGATCGACACATTGGCGGATGTGATGTTGGTGCGCGGGATTCCCGAGCACATACGTTCGGACAATGGGCCGGAGTTCATCGCCGAGGAGTTACGGAAGTGGCTGGGGAAAGTGGGCACGAGGACGTTGTATATCGAACCTGGGAGCCCGTGGGAGAACGGATACTGTGAAAGTTTCAACGGCAAGCTGCGCGATGAGTTTTTGAACGGCGAGATCTTTTACTCGTTGAAAGAGGCACAGATTCCGACGGAAAGATGGCGTGTGGAATACAACACGGAGCGACCGCACTCGGCGCTGGGCTACAGACCACCGGCACCGCAAGCGATCTTGCCGCAACAACCGGGGCATGGGGATATGGAAAACGCTTCGCGTTTCCCACATCCCCACACCCCCGGCGACCACTACGGACAAATGTCTAACGAGGCGTTACACTAACACTCCACTTGGTACAAAAGATCGGTCCGGTCAGCATCTTCGCCTAGAACCGACAAGCCGCGCTCACCTCCAAATCAGGAACTAGTTGAAATCATTTGAACTGGATATCCATCCGGATCCACCACGTGGAAGGTAAGGGGCTCACCCGTGTCTGTGGGTGTTATGCCATGCTGCTTCATTTCCTGAGTCACTTTGGCCTTATCGAGGTGGTCGACCCCCAATGCAAAGTGATCCACTACACCAGGAGGATCTGCATGCCGAATCACTAATCGGCCGCTACCCGCTGTCAGACGGACAGGTTCAGTTTTCTTATCCTCATTGAAGATCGGCAGGCCAAAGGCATCCTGATAGAACTTGACTGAACGTTGAACGTCTCTAACCTGAATAGAGACATGATGAATACGACTAACCTGTACTGCAGAATTAGCGGCAGTTTTAGAATCAGATGCAGATGCAGTTACACCCGTTGCGAGAAGCATTGCCATCCCCTGAATCAGTTCTCGGCGTGATAGCGCTCCTCGCTCATAACGATCTAATATGCTCGAAATTACATTTTCCATGACGCCTCCTCGCCCGCGATTGCCAATTTCGCCTGCGGCTTAGCGCCGGCGACCGTTGCCCCACCGCTAAAGCCGATGGCTCCGATAATCTGTCCATCCAAGTACTTGACCTCTCCGCTATCATCCAGAATGGCGATGACTCCACCGCATTTTACTTTGCATTCCTGTTGTTCAGCGGCGGCAGCAGGGCGCTTGGCAACTGCTAGGGTCAGTACTTTTTTCTGGCCCAGTTGGTCCTGCGCGTTAGCAATCAGAGCGAATGCAAAACATAAAATGACCGCTATCTTCGTCTTTGCAGCAACATTCATATGGCCTCCGCTGTCGAATTTGAGTTATAGAATTTAAGTCAACTTGAGGCGCTCTACTTTAGAACTACGCTGCGAGAGTTCGTTACTTATTTTCAGGAGATGCTGAATCTACTGGCACACGGTGTGCTATCTACGCAGCTTCCCGCCATTTCCCTGTTGATTGACCCAGACTATCGTAAGGAAATCCTCGACATCGGCGATGTGGCCATTATTGTTCGCCCGAAGGTGCAGATGCGCATCTACTATCGCGGCGCCGCTATAGGAACGAACATGGACCTCAGAAAGATCGAGCGCCAAAAACTTGTGGGCGCCAGTTCCGATACCCTTAAGATATTCGGCTTTGGGCTCAACCTTGCCGCTGGCATGAGTATGCGTGAAATCAGTTATTTCGCAATTATCCATGGCTTGTACATCTGCCCGTAATTCAGCTGCGTTGCAGTCAGCGTTCATTTTGAGGATTTCTCGATCGGCCTCCGAAGCCCCAGACTGAGCTGCGGATGTGGGGTCGCCCGGCTCCATTGCGAACGACAATTCAAATGTAAACACAAGCAAACATACAAGAACGCACAGCACTACGCGGTTTGGGATCATTGATTCTCTCCTTAGGTGGAGAATTGAGTCCACTTACTACGTGTACGACTTAATACCAGTGCGATTACCAAATTCAAAAATGATCATTATGTTGCTTCACTATATTTGTCCTAACTACCGGCCAATCACTCCCCCGGCCCCCAACCTTAATCATTTTCCATCCTTCCTTGATCCGTTTATCTGCTTCCGCCTGTGTTGTGGCACTTATGCCACAAACTACATTGTGGTTCTTGCATGCCTTAAGAACCGTCTGGCGAGCCTCTTCCATTGTCGGAGAGTCGAGCGGTACACCAAGATACTGGTGCAAATCGGTTCCAGCAGCGACATAGAGTGCCCCGACGCCGGGCACCGAGGCGATTTCGTCGACGTTTTTTAGACCTTCCGCCGTTTAACGTCGTAGTACTAGGCTAGGTTTCTATTTGCTAAGCCTCATTTACAAACAACTTGCCTCGGCAAAAAGTAGCCTTGTTCACCAACTTCTGGTGTCCCACACGCTTTCCAACTGTTCCCCCAATTCCTCTACCACTGTCGACAAATTCGAAGTTTCCCTCGTGAATCTCAAAAATACTAATATCGGCTTCACTCCCTGATTTGAGTGTGCCGAGTGGTAAGCCATAATCGAACACCCCTGCGGGTTTGACTGTTACCCTTTCAATCACTTTGTCAAGATCCATGCCTAAGGCCATAAACTTAGACACCATAGTAGGAAGATCAAACACTTGGGAGTTTACAGTCCGTTTGTTAAGATCGGTGCTGATCGAGTCCGGTAGAAAATCTTGCTGCAGAGACTTTTCCGCCACGTCGAAGCTGAGGCAAATGAGACCTTCGGCAACATCGAAAATAATACCACGCTCACGAGCTTCGCGGACCTCCGGCAAAAGTCTCCCATTTGCATCAAGAATGCCGTTCGGATAACCATTGAAACAGTGTGTAAATACATCGCCCCTCCGCATCTTCTTAAGCACCTCCGGCAAGGGCGTGTAGGCGTTGATGATGTGAACCATTAGCGGAAGACGAGAAGCCTCTGCCGCCTCTAGCGCTTTTCTCAAAATCACCAACTCCGACTCCTCCGGGCGGCTGTAGAGATCTCTGTTCAGGTGGACTTTGATTCCAACCACAGCGGGTTTGTTCTCTTCCGCAGCCTGCGCGGTCAACTGTGGGTTGACACCCCAGTCCAGGTCGTACATGTAACGGCTTACGCCGATAAGCATTGTCCCCAGTGGTCCGATCTCCACCAGCGCATAGATTCGAGTGATTGAGGGCTCAATGATGTACTTTACGAATGTACCTATCATCGGATAACCCGTTGAACCCGCATCCACAACCGTGGTCACTCCCCTGCCCAGGGAATAATGATCAGCATTTACTCCAGTTGATACACCGTCGAAGCAATGAATATGAAGATCGATGAGACCCGGCGTCACGATCTTGCCCTTAGCGGAAAGAACCTGAGTAGCCCGACTCTCAGGAAAATCGTGGGATACCGCGAGGATTTTCCCATCCTTCACTGCGACATCCAGCGGAGCGTGCAAATGCTGTCCAGGATCAATCACTGTGCCGCCCTTAATAAGAAAATCACAGTTTTGCTGCGAGATTCGATCTTGGGGATCCGGAGGCTTTTCAGCGGGCCATGTATCTGTGGACGCCAGTAGACCCGTACCTACACTAACCAAGGCCTTTGCGAAAGTTCGACGCGTCAGCATCAATCACTCCTTCCCTAAAAATATCTCGCCGAGACGAACGCTCATAGGTAACACGGTTCCTCGAACCTCAAGGTCCAACGCCGTTACTCGCATCCGGTCGATCGCAAGGCCGGTCTGATCTGCGACCAGAGTGTCGCCTTCACTGGCTTCTACTCGCACTGAGGCTTCCGGGCCCCTGCGGCGCATCCGCTTCAAGGATCCCGAAACCGCCAAGACCCTCATCTTTCTGACCAACAATTTCGTCTTGCCAGCATTTACGATCACCGAACTGTACCGCTGCCGCTGGCAAGTCGAGCTCTTTTCAAATGGATCAAGCAGCATCTGCGGATCAAAGTCTTCTTCGGAACTTCGGAGGACGCGGTCAAGTCACAGATCTGGATGGCCGTCTCGGACCTACGTCCCGGTCGCCATCGTCAAGAAGCGATTGCATCTCTCGGCCAGCCTGTATGAAATCCTACAGATTCTCAGCCTGACCATGTTCGAGAAAATCCCATTCGATCAACTACTTGCACAAACTATCAGCAACTAGCCATTGGCAATCTGAGGCTTGCTCATCGTAAATGACTCTTACTCTAACGGTTCTATCTTGGCAATTATTCCGGCGTGATCCAACGGCACCCAAACTCTCTCGGGAGTTCCCGAGTCGTCAATCCTAATATCTCGTATCTGCCCTCCAAGCGTCGGCAGCAAATATTCCCTCCATTCGCCGGTTTTGGAGTTTAGCCGGTAGACGTAATCAGTGCTCATTCCTCCTGCCCAAGCGTCACCATTCCTATCGCCTGCCGCACTATACAAGCCACTCCATGGCGTCGGTGGCCGCCATTCCTTAATGTTCTTCGTTTTGGGATCGAACATGCCCAACTGACTCGCCATCCACTCTCCGAACCAGAAGTGGCCCCCGGTATCGATTCTACCCCGACGCGGGGCAGAATTTGGAGTGGGCGTCGAGTATAAAGTCACTTGTCCCGTCGTGTGGTCGAGCACTGCGATTGTGCTCCCCCCGATGTCGCAATAAATTGGATCTCCGTTTGAATCAACAGCGCCTCCGTATGTAAAGTGGTACCGGGCCTCGTCTCCCCCAAACTTCTCATCGACACCGAAGTAAAAAAGAGGCGATAAAGGGCCAGTGAATTTTGGGGCACCGGGAGGATAGGCAGCGAAGGTTCGAACCGTACCCGTCTTGGGATCGAGCTCGAACATCATGCCACTACGTTGCTCACTAAGCCACACCGTCCCATTGGGTGCGACCATGCCTTGCCCGCAGGAGGCATGATCGCCGTTGTATTCTGCCGGAGCGCTCAATGTATGAAACTCTTCAGTTTTTATGTCGAACATAGTTGCGGAACAGCCCTGATAAAACCTGGGTATCCACAGATTCCCCTCTTTATCCAGATCCATAGACTGGGACCACTCAGGGTGACCAGGTTTGAGTACTGGCAGCGTCCATTCCTTGACTTTCCCAGTGCGGGGATCCAGCCTACCGATGTTGGGACTCTGAAAATCGTCGTACCAAACGTTCCCCTCCCGATCAATGGCTACATCGTGGGGCATACTTCCCGACCGCGGTAATTTATACTCCGTGATAATAACTTTTGTGTCCGCCCCTCGGGGCCGCGGAAAGGTTTTCAGCTCATATGTCCATGTTGTCCTACCGCCGCTCAAGTTGATCGAACTCAGATACTTGGCGAGCTCGGGATCCACCGGCGCCTGTTTAGTTGGACGCGGAGGCGGGATAGGTTGGGTGATCATGCTATTCCCGAACCAATAAAACTGCATTCGAGGTAACGTGGAGAGCCAGCCCTCGGCATCATAGGTGCTCTTCGCGATTACGTCCAGCGAGTGACAGGTGTCACAGTGAAACAGAGCTCTCTTCTGTTTTTCGTTTCCTGGAACGCTCGTCATCCACTCTCCACCGGTGAGCTGCGACGCGAGTTCCTTTGCCTTCGCCAGTTTGATATCCGCGTGGCGTGTTTTATTGGTTTCGATTTCCACCGCCGTCTGCCCAGGTAGCTCGTACCCGACCGCTCTGATGGCCAGAATATACCTGCCTGCTTGGAGCCTATTCGCCGGGAAGGAATAACGTCCTTGAGCATCGCTGACAACCGTGACCGATATGTTCCCTCCTTCTAGCCTTGCGGTAACCAGCACTCCTTCCATACGTCCTTCGGCGTCGGACGTTACCACACCGGTCAATGCCGCTGGAGGCTGACCCTTGGAGGAAGCAAGTAACATGCCCGCAAGAATTACACCTATGACTAGCGAGAAAAATCTCTTCTTTGACATACGGCCCTCTCTTTGGGACCCTCAGGACTTCGCGGTTTGGCTGGAATTTCCAATTTGAGCTTCGGTTTCAATTTCTTTGACTGCATCCGCTTCTATTCCTCGGGGGCCTCTTGCGCATCAAAAAGCCCCCAAGGAGGTGGCAGGGGGACTTGCCTATTCGTCCCCCCGCATAACTGAAATGCTGTCCGTTGGGTCAAAAGATCAGTTTCAGCGCGAACTGGATTTCCCTGGCCGTAGTGGATGTCGAATCAATCAAACCCGCGCCCGGAACCGGCGCCCCGGTTTGATCGAAAAGTGTGCTATTGTCGATGGGAGAGTTGAAGTTTGAATGATTGAATACATTGAAAAACTCTGCACGGAACTGCACGTTGAAGCTCTCGGAGATTCGCTTGATATAGTTGTTCTTGAACAGTGAAAAATCGACGTTCACTAGGCCAGGTCCGATCACCGAATTGCGCGCTGAGTTACCAAGGAGATTCGAGCAGGTGCCCAGTGCCGATGGGAAGGGCGTGCACTGCGCCGCGAGAGCAGCAGGAGCTGTCGGAAGAGTGAAGCAGTTGAGTTTGATGTAGTCATTGACGTTTCCAGGGTTAACCGCGGTTTGGCATCCAGATCCTTTGAGACGATTCGGATAGGCATAGGCATCGGTGCTGTTTAAGCCAAGCGGATCCCCGCCTATGAGGGGAGTAAAGGGCAGCCCACTGCGGATCTGAACGATGCCGTTCAACTGCCACCCGCTAGCTGCCCATGTTGCAGGACCCGAGAGCGAATTGGGAGCGGGAACATTCCAGACGTTATTGATAGTTAGATTGTGGGCAACGTTGAAGTCAGACAAACCGCGTCTCAACTTTGGATTAAAGAAGAATAAGCTGGAGATGGAATTTAGGAACGCGTCGCCAAGCGTGCTCGAAGATCCCTCATCGATTGACTTGCCCCACGTATAGGCGCCTTCAACCTGAAAGCCATGGCTCATGCTCTTGATCATTTGCACTTCAAGGGCATCGTAGAATGAGCTTGACGTCCAAGTCAGTGTGTCGATGCGACCGACATTGGGATTTAACACTGTCCCAGTGCCGGCGGGAAACGGCCACAAGTAGCCCGAGGGGGTCAGTGTTGGTAACACAATATTCACATCGTTCGCACGGAATGGCTGGTGGATGCCGCGTGAGCCGACGTAGGCGCCTGACAATGTGAGGTTAGGCACGAGCTCGCGCTGGATGTTCAGGTTCCACTGCATGACGTAATTGCGTTTGGGATTGGGGTCTACGTAAGCCGTGCGCAAATTCGTCGTCGCGGCTGCGATGATGCTGAATGCCCGCGTTGGAAATGTTCCCGGTGCCAAGTTGTTTGCCGACCCCTGCAAATAGAATGGAGCTGCAGAAAACTGCGGGAAGATAAATTCAAAGGGTAAAGGAAGAACATCAAACATCCCGAAGCCGCCGCGAACCGAGGTCTTGCTATCTCGGAATGGGTCCCAGGCGAAACCCACTCGAGGCTCGAAGTTGCGAAGCGTTGGATTTGAAAAAAATGGGTTACCCAAATGAGGAGCAGCATCGGTGAGGTTGTGTAGCGATACCAATTCGCCGTCCACCTCGGTAGGCACCGTTGACATCTCGTAGCGCAACCCCAAGTTAACAGTGAGGTTGCTTCGCAAGCGCACATCATCTTCAAAGTAACTGCCGAAGACGGTTTGTCGGATATCCCTGGGACGCGATACCCCTGGAAGAGCGGCGAAAAACGACGTCGGAGCGTTGGTCAGGAATTGGGTCAGCGAGCCAAATGTGAAACTTCCCGCTGCAGCCACAACGTCGAACCCATTTTCAGCAATTCGTTCCACATCAACGCCAAATTTTAAACTGTGAACTCCTTTCGTAAGAAAGACGTTTTCAGATACCTGCACTGAGTTCCAGTGTAAGTTAGCTGTTGCCGCAGCTTTTAGACCTCCCTGGAATTGTGTCAGTCCCGGAACGATGATTATGGGGGCGTCGCTTCCGGGAACTGCACCTAAGGAGGGGTCAGCCGCCAAGTGATTGATTGCGCTGGTTTGGATGTCGCTTATCCCAGTGTTCCTGTTATAGCCCACTCGAAAGGAATTGAGCACTTGCGGTGTGAAAACATGGCTCTCTCCGAGCGCAACAAACTCCCTCCCTGTCTTGTCTCCGTCGCTCACGTCGTTCAAGGAGTCGGGTGAGCTAAAGCTGGCCCTGTCAAATTGGTAGGTGCCAAAGAGATGGTCCTTCTCCGAGAATTCGTTATCAACTCGCGCGGTTACGAAGTTCTCCGGCAGAACTTGATTTCCGGCGAATGTAAAAATCCCAGTGTTCCCCGGACTCAAGAGCGCCCCGTTTGGGGGCGCCCACAAGGCCAGAAATGGTTTCACCAGAGGGTCAACGGTCACTGTCGTTGTTGTCCCGTCGACATTATGGATAACTCCATTGCGCGCGTCGAGCGAGGGGACTATGTCCACCGTAGTGACGCCTGTGCTCTGACGAAGCCCCTCATAGTCCACGAACACGAACGTGTGGTCCTTAACGATCGGCCCCCCTAATGATCCCCCGAACTGGTTCCGCTTGAAAGGCAGAATCGTGGCACCGTCGAAGTAATTTCGAGCGTCGAGTGCGCTGTTGCGTAGGAAATCATACGCATCGCCGTGGAACTGATTCGTGCCCGAGCGCGTCACGGCGTTGATGACGCCACCCGAAGTCCTCCCATATTCGGCTGAATAGTTGCTCGTCAAAACGGAAAACTCCTGAATGGCATCTACCCCCGTAGCACCACCCCCCACACTGCCGGGACTGCCACCCAAGACGTCATTAGCGTTGATACCGTCGATGAAGTAACTGTTCTGTTGTGGCCGAGCGCCAGAAATGGTCAATTGCGCTCCAAAGCCGCGGTTGCCCCTCTGAAAACCTGATGAGACATCCGCCTGTATCGACGCCGTCGAATTTACTCCAGGTTGGAGAGTGGCGAGTTGGGTCCAATCGCGCCCGTTCAGAGGCAGTTCAAGGACTGTGGCCGAATTGACCACGGCGCCCAGAGTAGCCGTGGCCAATTGCACACCTGGAGCCTCCCCTGTCACTACCACTGTTTGCGTAGTTTCCCCGACCTTCATCGAGATATTCAGCACTTGCTGAGCACCGACGGTGAGCGTGATGCCGGACCGCACCTGAGTGGAGAATCCCGGAGCCGCAACTGTGATGTCATACCTCCCCGGTAGCAAGTTAGGCGCTGCATAGAATCCCACCGTATCTGCGGCGGAGGCTCGCACTTCGCCAGTGGCTACGTTTTTAATGGAGACCTGCGCGTTCGGTATAGCTGCGCCGGATTCGTCGCTCACCGTTCCCGACAACGTCGCCCCAGGTACCTGGGCATAGACGTGAATGGGCGACACCATGCCGACAGTCAGCGCCATGAATGTCAGAAAAGTAAGGACGATCCTCCTCGACTTCCTCTGCAAGACTACAAAAGGCTGACTTACCTTTTCCATTCTCGGCTCCAGGAACTTACTCACTATCTCAACAGCCACGTAGCTCACTACAAACGAAGAATCAATAACTTACAGTAAAAGGCGTAAATCACTGAAAAGCAGATTTCTTGGACGCGCTTCTAGCTTTCTTTCTATAATGCGAGGCCGCCTTAAAGTGTTCCAGAACATGCTTTCCATTCTCCAGTTCACACGTCCTGGTTTTCTTGGCCTCGCATTTGCGCAGCTCGGAAATCTACCTCCAACAGACTCTATAAGCCCACGCTTCGAGATTTGTAAAATAGAATGTTCAGAACATACCGTTCCAAAACTCCTATAAGACATCACAATATCGGATCAAGGGTTGATCCCCGCGGAAAGAAGCCTGCATCGCCGAGGGCGAGAAGTGTGAGAAATTAAGGTAAATAGCGATTGCGAACAGGGGAGCACTACACACCCGTACGTCTCCAAGAACGATCTGCAGCGAGATTCAATTATGTCAATCTTGGAATACTATATTCCGTAAATCTATTTTACATATCTCAAGACGAAGCATATGTTGTGCGTGCATCGAAAAGCCATGAAGCGTCTTCGATCTTTCCAAGAATTGCTTACGACTGGCAGCAGCACAGAAGTACCGCAATAGAGGCATTATGTGCTGCAATGAGCGGCGTTTGGTTCCTAATCAAGAATCGATCTTCCAACGAGAAGCTTTTAAATGACGACGTGGAGTGACAAGGTGGAGCGGAAACGCGTGCCCATATGCGAGGATCTGTTAATTGGCTCGCTGGACGAGCTTAATCAAGTACGGCTCGTCGGCTCGCGATGTTCCGCATGCGGCGAAACCTCTTTGGGCAGGAGAAATGTCTGCCCAAACTGCGGCCGTGAAACCGTCTCCGAAATCCCCTTGAGTAATCGCGGCGTATTGTGGACCTACACTGTCGTTCGTCACCGGCCGCCAGGTAATTATAAAGGGCCAGATCCGTTCGCGCCCTTCGGCATGGGACTCGTGGAACTTCCCGAGGGGCTGCGCGTGCTCACACCCATTCACTGTGATATCAATCGGCTCAAAATCGGGCTAGAACTTCAGCTTAGGCCTGTCGTTCGTAAAGATGCTGACAGTCGCGAAGTCGTCTCGTTTACGTTTGAGCCAATCGCGTGTAAGGAGATTCAGATCTGATGTCTGACGTCGTTATTATAGGGATTGGCATCCATCCCTTTGGGCGCTTTGAAAAAAGCTACGAGGAAATTGGCGCGGACGCTGCGCGGGCTGCTCTTCGCGACGCGGGGGTCGAGTGGTCTCAGATCCAGTCCGCATACCTGTCGAGGATGTACCTGCCAGCCACATCAGGTGTGCGCATTTTGCGGAGGCTTGGAAGCACGGATATCCCCATCACAGATATCGAGGCTGCGTGCGCCAGCGGCGGCGCCGCTCTGCGCCAGGCAGTCCTTGCGATTCGATCGGGCGAGATCGATCTCGCCCTTGTCTTAGGAGCCGAAAAGATGCCCCGCGGTTTCATGGATCCTTCGATGATCTATAGTCAATGGCAGATCGAAATGGGAATGTCTCTTAACCCGGCTTATTGGTCCATGAGAGCCCGGCGACACATGCACGACTACGGTACCACTGAAATACAGATAGCAAAAGTAGCATATAAGAACCATCGCAACAGCGTGCACAATCCCAACGCGATGTATAAGAAGGAATTCAGTCTTGAAGAGATTCTAAGCTCATCCCTGGTTTGCGATCCAATTAGGCTCTTGGAGGTTTGTGCGCCAAATGATGGCGCTGCAGCCGTCGTCGTTGCCTCCGAGCAGCGTGCGCGCCGTTTAGGAGCGAAGGCGATAAATATCGCCGCTTGCTGTCACACGATTGCCCAATACTCGGCCGATTTCCGCTGTCCGGCCGATAGTATGAGCGCATCTGCCAACAATCCCGGCCCTACTGAGTGCACCGCGAAGCAAGCATATGAGCGAGCTGGTTTAGGTCCCAAGGAGATCGATCTTTTCGAGGTGCAGGATACTGATGCTTTCTGTGAGATTGAGATTTATGAAAGCCTTGGGCTTTGCGCCGTCGGAGACGGGGGCAGGCTGGTTGACGAGGGGCGGACAGAAATCGGCGGTGATATTCCCGTCAACGTGAGTGGCGGCCTGATCAGCAAGGGCGAGCCTGTGGGCGCGTCACACTTGGGCCAAGTTGTTGAGATCGTGTCGCAATTGCGGGGCAACTCGGGTCCGCGCCAAGTGGTCGATGCGAAGGTCGGGATCGCACACGTGCTTGGAGCGGGAGGCAACTGTGCTATTACGATCCTAAAGCGATAGGGAGCCCATTGAGCTCGCGAAGTCGAACGCGGCGTTCTCGGTGGGAGACCTCCATAGCCAGACGGTGCTCTCAATATCCTCGCGAGAGATCTACGCGATTTAGCAATTCCTTTCCAGAAAACCACCGATCGAGATTTTCCATCAGTAGTTCTTCCTGCCGCTCCCAGATATGCTCGCTCAGTGCGCTCACATGGGGCGTAATAAACAGATTGTCGAGCTTCCATAAACGGCTTTCCTTGGGTAGGGGTTCGTTCAACATTACATCCAGCATCGCGCCGGCGATCGTGCGCCGTTCGAGCGCCTCGATGAGCGCCCCTTCATCTACGATTACACCGCGCGCCACATTTAAGAAGTAGGCAGTGCGTTTCATAATCGCAAACTGAGGCGCGCCAATCATCCCTCGCGTCTCAGGAACATCGGGTGCGGCGACAACGACGTAATCCGCCAGCGGCAGTGCTTCGTGTAGCTTGGTGACTGGCAAACACTTCTCGGACAGCTCTGAATCGGCGCGTCCTGAGCGTGTCACCGCCCAGATATGCATCTCCATTGGCCGAACGAGCTTTGCCACCGCGCGGCCAATCGAGCCGAAGCCAATGAACACCAATACTTTCCCTCGAAGCTCGGTCGGCTTCACCGGCGCGTTCCAAAGCTCCTGTTGTATCCAGCGGCCCTGCTGCTGGTACCTGAAGCAATCGGGAAACCGCCGGGACAAGGCAATGAGACCGCCTAGAACATGCTCCGCAATCGGAACGCAATGAACACTGCCAGCGTTTGTAAGCTCGATGCCGCTTCGCTGCAATTCAGGGTACATCATCTGAGCAACGCCGGTGGCAAATGAATGCATCCACTTGAGCTTGCGAGCCAGAGCGAATTCCGCGGGGCGCAGCCAACGACCAGCCACCATATCCGTATCGGGCAGTTCGAGGGTGAAGTCTTCTGCGTTCGGCAAGTGCAAGACACACATGTCGGGCCAAAGCCTCCGGATGCCGTCGGCGATGTGCGATTTGGGCTCCCAAAGCGACTCTTGATCCCGTGCGAAGATTATGAGTTTCGTTTCTTGGGGCTTTGTCCGTGTCATTTGAGGACCAGCGAGACAGACTAAACTGCGTCCCTATAATATGCATAATAGAAACATTCGAACGTGGCATTCCAAGACTCTAAATGGAGCTCGAGCTCTACGGTAGCCACCCTCCGCCGGGCCGATGTACTGTAACAGCCTGGACCCTCTCCACGAAAGAACCGCAAGCCGTGCTGCAACCGACGAATTAGTGTAGTGCACCCCACTAATTTCAGAACTCCTGACATGCCTCTAAAAAGCGGCGATGGGCAACGACAATTAAAATTCCCGATCAGCGACAATAGCCAAGCTCTGGTTTGGGGCACTCAAAATTTGATGACAGACAAGCAGGTGAGGAGGTTGTTTGCCTTGGGGAAAGGGAAGACGAATCTGGAAACAGCGGCGGCTAAAGCGGGCATGGATGCTAAGACGGCGCGGAAGTACAGCAAGACGATTACTCGTCTTCTTGACACAATCACCTCCAGCGGAATCGGCCGCCGTGTGTTTTTCGGAGGGCTTCGAAAGTCTGTGTGAAGGATTTCAGAATGCCGTATGGGAACTGGGGAAAGTGCCGCAGCGGCACCGAACCGATCGGCTGTCGACGGCGGTGAACAACATGACGACGCCGGCGGAGTTCACCGGACGCTACGCCGCGCTGCTGCGATATTACGGGGTAGAAGGGGAGAAGATCCAGGCGGGACAAGGGCATGAGCACGGAGATGTCGAACAACTACATCATCGACCGCGATCGATCGCCTGGTCCATCCCGGCGTAATCCTGGAACTAAACATCCCGAGTTACCGCATGGAGCAAGCCAAGAAGAATCGGGAAGCCGGCTTAGAGTCCGGGGAAGCCAACTGACTATCATGATGCTTATTTCAACGACAAAAATGCGGCGCGGCCGCTGCTGGACCGCTACACAATTTCTACGAGGCTTGGCTAAGGGAAGAAAGCCCACGATGGCGCGCTTGACCTTGGCGAGGAAGATTGCCGCGATCACGTTGATCGTGTGGAAGAAGGAGGTACGTTTCGACGCCAACTATTTGAAACCACAAGTAGCTTGAGCGTCTCTGGCAAAGAGTCAGGTCCCCCTGGGAACCATTCCTGGCTGTGGCCGTCGGGTTCTTGAGACGCTTGGTTCGAGGGAGAGTATCAATCGGAAAAGTCAGGCCACCGTGTTGTTAAAACACGAGAGTCTCGACTTCACCCTATGCCCCCTTGGATGACCAAAGGAAGCCATAGGCCACGAGCCTCAAATTAGGACCATGAGTTACCGCCCATTCCGTGCGGATAACCGTCGGGCTTGTTAGTTTCAGGAAACGAATGGCGCCGTCACAACAGTGAAATGAAACCGCAGGGGAAAAGAAGAATCTCTCCGTTTCGTATGACGAAACAAAGCACGAGATTAAGCGGCCTGAGGAAGACCACTCGTTAATCGCGAGTACACGTTCAAACAGTTGGGCTGAATGCCGAGACAAAAGGTGTCGGCACCGAGCCAACGGTGAGATATGTCTGTTGACATTCCCTTTTATAGGACTTTCCGAATGCAGTATTCTGAACATTATATTTCACAAATCGCGACACATACCGTAAAGTTCTCGCGGTCGGTATAACGCCCAGTATGCACCCTTCCGTCGGGAGGGAGCGATTTGAAGAAAGTGTTAGTTTTAGAGAACGACCAACCTTGCGCGACTGCGGTTCAATGTTTGTTCGGAGAAGAGGAATGTGCGCTGCCGTGCAGACTGATCGTCTGATTGACACCTGGGTTATGCAGATCTCGCGCCGAGAAATCTATCTATTCGGTTCACCTCTCTATCGAAGGCGCGCCTGCAACTCATTGAAAACACAGGCTTACATGCGCATAGAATTTTATGCATAGCATCGGTGCATCAGCGCTGTAGGGGAAAAAGGCGATTTTCATTGGGCTCAGAGATAAGTTCGCGGAAACCCTTGTGCGATGGGCTTTCTATGAACTCGCTGGATTTCGGCGGTAACCATTCGGGTGGCGCGCAACCGCCAGATCAGGCGCCTGTGGACTGCATATCCTGAGAAACCGTGCATAGTTTAGGTGACAACACGCGATTGCCTGCGGCGAAAGACGTATATCGCAAGGTTATGTGGAGAATCATGCCACTGCTTGTTGTTTGTTATGTTGTCGCCTTTTTGAACCGCCAGAATGTCGGTTTCGCGAAACTCCAGTTCATGCATGATTTGGGATTCAGCGAAGCTGTATACGGAATCGGCGCAGGGATGTTCTACCTCGGCTACATCTTGTGCGAGATTCCCAGCAACTTGTACCTGGCGAAAAGTGGAGTTCGTAAGACGCTCTTGCGCATCATGGTGTTATGGGGCCTTTGCTCAGCGGCAATAGCGTTTATGAAGGGGCCGAACCAGTTCTACATTTTACGGGGCCTGCTCGGAGCGGCTGAAGCAGGGCTGTTCCCCGGTGTTCTTCTGTACCTAACCTATTGGATTCCGACGGTTCGGCGTGCCTACTTTACAGCACTGTTTATGTTTTCAATCGGCGTAGCGGGGATCATAGGTGGTCCCATATCGGGCGGGATCATGCGTTGGTTTGGCGGGCTATCCGGACTTAGGGGTTGGCAGTGGCTGTTCCTTATTGATGGTCTTCCATCTTGTGTCCTAGGTGTCGTCGCTTACTTTTTGTTGAGCGATGATCCAGTCCGAGCGAAATGGTTGACAGATTCCGAAAGGGCAGTCGTGCTATGTGATCTCGAGAAGGATCGAGTTATTGAGATCCGGATGAGCCATCAGTCCTTCAGACCGGCACTGCGTGACTATAGGTTCTATCTATTACTTGGTGTGGCGTATGCGCTTCTGGTTAGCACAGGAGGAATATTTCTCTGGCTACCCACAATTGTAAGGAATTCGGGCGTTAAGAGTGTTGGGGATGTCGGTTTGCTCTCATCTATTCCATTTGTTGTTGGTACCGTTGCTCAGATCGCAGTTGCACGCCATTCCGATAAGAAACTAGAGCGGCGCTGGCACGCCGCGATCCCTGCACTTGTTGGGGCTCTTGGTTGGGCGATGTTGCCTGTTTTTTCGAAAAACTCGGCCCTTTCCATCACCATGCTCACTCTAGCGACGATGGGGACGCTTGCTGCCATGGGACCGTTTTGGACGATGCCGTCAACCATTTTTTCGGGAACGGCTAGTGCGGCCGGTATCGCACTGATTACCACGTTCGGCGGATTTGGGGGTTTTATTAGTCCTATTTTCGTCGGATGGATGGCAAGTCGAACGGGTTCGCTCGCAGCTGGCCTGTATTACTTTGCGGCGATCATGTTATTGGGTGCCGTCGCCGCGGTCTTGGTCGGAGGTCAGCAGAGATCGTTGGATTCAGTTGTAGCGGACCGAATGCAGTCGGCTACTGCTAGGGGTTAAACGAGAAGATCTTATGCCGGGGCCCTTATCACATATCCGTGTTCTTGATTTGAGCCGCGTCCTAGCTGGGCCGTGGGCTGGACAAGTCCTGAGCGACTTGGGTGCCAACGTCATTAAGGTCGAGCGCCCCGGCACCGGTGACGACACGAGAAGCTGGGGTCCTCCATTCCTCAGGAATCGCGACGGGAGCGAACCGCAGGAAGCGGCGTATTTCGTTGCCGTCAATCGTGGCAAGCGCTCCATTACGGCAGACCTCGGCACGCCCCGCGGACAGCGCATCGTGCGCGCCCTCGCGATGCGTTCAGACGTGCTTCTTGAGAACTACAAAGTCGGTGCGCTCTCGAAATTTGGGCTTGCCTACGAGGACCTCAAGGAAATCAAACCGGACATTATCTACTGCTCGATTACCGGCTTTGGACAGACGGGCCCTAAGCGGGACAACGCCGCCTACGATTTCATGATTCAAGCCACGGGTGGTCTGATGAGCGTGACGGGAGAACGCGACGATTGCATCGGTGGAGGTCCTCAGAAGGTTGGAGTTCCAATCGTCGATATTATGACCGGAATGTACGCTACGGTTGCGGTTTTGGCCGCACTGGTTCGCCGTCAGGAGACTGGGCGAGGTGAACGCATCGATATCAGCATGCTTGATGTAATGGTAGCCTCTCTGACAAATCAGGCTATGAACTACCTGACAACCGGTAAGGTTCCCAAACGAACGGGCAATAGACATCCGAACATCCAGCCGCAAGACGTCTATGGCACTCGCAACGGGGACATTGCATTGGCCGTAGGAAACGACGCGCAGTTTGCTAAGTTTTGTCAGGTTATAGGGAGGGAGGAACTCGCAATCGATGAACGTTTTGCGGCGAATGCCGCTCGTGTGCGAAATCTCGATGTCTTATCGCCGATTATTGGCGAGATTCTTACTCAACGCGACACGCGCACATGGGTCGAGCTGTTTGATGCGGCGGGGATACCATGCGGTCCCATCAACACGATCGCCGATGTGTTTAACGACCCACAAGTACAGCATCGGCGGATGCGAATAGAGATTGATCACCCAAGTGTTGGCAGTGTCCCTATGGTTGCGTGTCCAATTCATTTCACCGAAGCCTCTCTCTCGTATCACCGGGCACCCCCTCTCCTCGGGCAGCACAACCGGGAGATTTTGGGGGAATTGGGTATTGAAGATGACAAGATCGTCGCTGAGTCACGAGGTCTCAACCCTTCGGCGAAGGCGTGAAAGGTTGGCAATTCCGACATAATCGATGGCACGGTGAGAAGGAGCTATCCAGTGGCACGAATTCCACTTCCCACACCCGAAACAATGACGCCGGACCAACGGAATGTCTACGAGAAGATTATTGCGGGTCCGCGCGAGGCCTTCGTGGGACCATTGCGCGCAGCCCTTCATTGCCCCGAACTTGCGGACCGCTGGCAGAAGTTGGGAGTGCTATTGAGATACCAAACGAGTCTTCCGGCGCGATTGAGCGAGCTTGCAATTCTCGTCACCGCGCGCCGTTGGAATAGCCAACTCGAGTGGTATATCCACGCTGATGCTGCACGAAAAGTAAATTTGCCCGAACCAATTATCGAGGCCATCCGAGAGGCTCATTCGCCTGAATTCGAGGATCCCGATGACGCAGCAATCTATGAGTATGCCCGTGAGATGCAGGTTTCAGGCCAGGTTTCGGAACCGATCTACATGAGGGTGCTTGCCAAGCTGGGTATCGCCGGAGTTGTCGAACTGACTGCACTGATTGGCTATTACACAATGGTCTCGATGACGCTGAACGCCCACGAAATCCCTTTGCCCGATGGAGCACAGGCCCTGCTCATGCCAGTCGGGTCGCAAGCTAAGAGCAGCTCTGACAATCACAGCGGACTTACCGTTCTCTCGTCGGCTCGAGTTCAGGGCGGGGCCGCTTCCGTGGAAGGCTGATCCGCATGCCTGTCGCTCCTGAATTCGACGGTGGGGTACCGCCTATTGCTTCAGGTCCGAGCAAGTCTCCTCCGAGCGGATCGTGTGATACGCATGCGCATGTCTTTGGCCCGTACGATGTTTTTCCATTTGTCACACCGCCCAGTTATCCGCCCCCACTTGCGCCATTCGAACTTTACTCAGCCATGCTAGCCCGTGTTGGCATAGATAGAGGTGTGCTCGTCCAGCCCGCTCCATATGGAACTGACAACCGTGCGCTTACGGATGCGCTGCGCCGGGGAAAAGGGAAAACGCGCGGAATTGCTGTTGTCACCGAGTCCGTGTCAGACAGGGAACTTGCAGCCTTGCAAGAAGCAGGTGTGCGCGGGCTAAGATTCAACGAGATGATCGATTCTGGGACGGGCGGCCGTTTTGAGGGGAGCGTTGGTGTAGATCAATTAAGGCGACTGGCACCTCGCATGAAGGAACTCGACTGGCATGCACAGGTGTGGGCCAGATGTGACGATGCAGCGTCGCTTGCGAGAGAAATCACACAACTTGGCATTCCCGTGGTCTTTGAACACATGGCCAGCTTTCGTGTCGAACAGGGTACCCGAGATCCGAAGTTTAGAGAGATTCTGGCACTTCTTACCGAAGGACGCATTTGGTTAAAGCTGTCCGTTTGCCGGAGCTCAAAAGCGTATCCTAACTATGAAGACGTACGGCCTTTTCACGATGCCCTAATTGATGCTAATCCAGGCCGACTCTTGTGGGCGTCCGACTGGCCATTCGTCCGCATAAGTGATGCAGCTCCTGACGTCGGCCACTTGGTCGATCTATTTAGCGAATGGATTGGTGATGAGGAAATTGAACGTAAGATTCTGGTAGAAAATGCTGGGAGCCTATACAGTTTTCAGTAGATACAGGAGAAAAAGAACACATTTTGCTTACCGCGAGAGAAAGGGCGTATGGCTGATCTCAAAATCGAAAAGTTTGATCGAGTGGCTACCGTCATCATGGATCGTCCGCCCGTCAATGCTCTCACACTAGCGCTCTTCGAGAATATTTTTGAAGTCTTTCAGGACCTGGGCACATCCTTCGATGTAAACTGCGTGATCCTTACCGGAGCTGGCACGCGCGCATTTTGTGCCGGCCTCGATCTCAATGATTCTTTCTCCGCCACGCTCGCCGAAGACCTGAAAAGGCGACGCGCTTATTCGGCCGTGTACCATTGTAAGGTGCCGGTTATCGCGGCAGTGAACGGCCCCGCGCTCGGTGCTGGTTCACTCTTGGCTTCTGTTTGCGATATCCGCATTGCGGCTGATAGGGCGACGTTTGGCTTACCTGAAATCAACGTGGGTCGCTGCGGAGGGGGTGCGCATCACGGTCGACTTATACCGCAGGGTGCGTTGCGGCGGATGTTCTTTACGGGTAGCCCTATTTCCACTGAAGAGGCGTACCGTATCGGTCTCGTCGATCAGATTGTCAAGCCAGTTGAATTACTGCCCGCTGCACGTGCACTCTCTGCCGTTATCGCTTCCAAGAGCCCGCTTGGACTGCGATTGGGGAAGAAGGTCCTAAATGAGATTGAGTCTGTGCCTTTTGAGGAGGGTTATGCTCTCGAGCAAAGGTATAGCGCAAAGCTTCTAGAAACGGAAGACGCGAAAGAGGCAAAGCGGGCGCTGATTGAAAAACGAATGCCTGTGTTTGTGGGGCGGTAAAGGCTTTGCAATTGCAGATGACCTTTGGGACGTAATTAGCGTTACCAACATCTTCCGTTTCACGAAATACAACGATCGTGCCAGTGTAGAGGAGGGGGGAATGCCGCATATCATTGTCGAATATTCAAACAATCTTCGCGAGTCTCTAAGACCCGATCTCTTCGTCCAACACGTCCACGAGGCCGCTATGAGGACAGGCGAGTTCGGCCCCGGCACCCTTAGGACGCGGGCATCGGAACGGACCTGTTATTGCGTAGCAGACGGACATCCAGACAACGGATTCGTTCACATCGTAATGAGAATCCGTCCCGGACGTGGCCGCGACGCAAAGCTTAAACTAGGCGAGAGCATCTTTTCAGCGGTCTGCGATTATCTGAAGCCAATTTTTGATTCCCGACCGCTAGGTCTCACCTACGAGATCCAGGAAATTGAAACTGACTTTCGCTTTCTCAAAAGCAATTTAGTGGACCACGTAAGCACTCGTAAACAAATGCCCAGGGAGGGTGAGATTGCCCGGACCGCGGGACAAGAGCCTCGAAGAGGATAAGTGCTACCCCTTTGTCTGGCGACGGGGGCCGTTAATCAGACCGTCCAGGGAAAAGAGACGCGGACACATGAACTGCTGGCCGGAGATGACAGTGCTATTTCCAATTATGTACATGAGGTGAGCAACTCGCAGGCACTCGCAGGAAAGTGCAACGCCTCCATCGCGTGTGTGATCATGAGTCCTGAATCATCAAGGGCGAAGCTAAAACTCGGTTCGCCTTGCGATGTTCTATTGTAAATTCAGATACGGCGTGTTACCGTCTTCCGTAATACAGATGATTGACGCGATTCGCCACCTCCGCGCCTTTCTTGCAGTGGCGCATTTGGGAAGCTTCACACGTGCGTCACTCGAACTTCACGTTTCCCAACCTGCACTCACCGTGCAGGTTCAACAATTGGAAAGCGCCCTGGGCGTGACCCTGTTGGACCGGAACAACAGAAAAGTGGCGCTTACTCGAGCAGGCCAGGAGCTCCTCATTCCGATCGAACGCGTCTTTATTGACATTGAATCAATCATGAACCACAGCCGCGATCTTGCGGAGCTTCGTCGCGGCCTCGTTACGGTGGTTGCTGTGCCCTCCCTCGCTGCGACGTTGATTCCTCTCGCCCTCTGCGAGTTTTCTCAGGCTTATCCTGGCGTGTCAATTCGCCTGAGGGATTCGGTTGGAAATTTAATAAGCATGGTAAAAGAGGGAGAGGTCGACTTTGGAATCGGGGGCACGATCCAAAGGGATCCGGCTGTTACAACCCAAGACCTGTACACGGAACCCATCTGCGTCTTCGCGCCGATAAACCATCCAGTGGCTCAAAAACAGACGATCACTTTATCTGAACTAGTTGAACAGCCCGTCATTGTCCCGCAAGAACAAAGCAGTTTGCGCATGATACTCGAACGTGCTCTGGAACAGCAGGGGTTGTCGTTCCGCCCTTTCCACGAAACCAGTCATATTTCGACCACAATTGCGATGGTAAATGCCGGACTGGGGATTGCCGTTCTTCCCGTCCGGGCAATCGACTGCTTTCTTTCCAAGAACGTGCGGTGTATAGCCATAAGGAAGCCCGCACTAGAGCGACGAGTCGTGATTTTCTCGAGGGCTGGCCGTTCCTTTTCACCGGCCGTTTCGAAACTTATCGAAATTCTACATCGGCGCGCCCATCAGTTTGCCCACCAAGTTCCCACTCGTGACCGAAGGGGAGCGTGACGAGCGGGGTTTTCTCCAATCGATTTGGACTGTTGGTGTCGTCTCGAAACGACGGAACGACGTTCAGAAACGGTCTGGGTAATGATCGTCTCAGTAGATCAACCAAACAAGACTAGGTAAGTCCTCTCTAATCGTTCAATCGTTCGTGTGCAGATTAGTTGCGTGGGGTGGTGTGAAAATCCGAGTCGCCCTCCAGGTACGCGACAACAGATGACGCCGCATATGAATATCGGAATAGTGCATTTCGGATTTTCTATTATGCGGAGTGCGGGCTGCAGCGTAAAGTCGGGGTGAAGAGAAATCAGCGTACCGCGCGGGACTTGTCGAAGAAAACGCGCCCTGCTGCGTAAAGCAAGAAGACCGCCCCCGAGTGGCGATAAAGTTGCTTGAGGGCCACGGCTTGGGAATGGTTTTACGGTTCTCGTGCTTGACGAGGTAAAGGCGACGGTCGCACAGCGATACCGAGAGAGAACTTTGAGTGTTTGCATAGCGCCCAGGATTAGGGGAACCACAGATGGCGATCACCTATGACATCGTGAAATCGGTGACGGCGCAGCTTTACGAGGAATCTTTGCGAAAGATTCCCGGGGATACCAAGCGCGCTCTGCGGTCCTTCGCGCAGCGTGAAAGCAGTGAAGTAGCCCAGAATACTCTCCGAATCATGTTGCAAAGTGCAGAGGCGGCGGAGCGGACCTCGCATTTCGTTTGTTCGGACGCCGGCGTTCCCGTTTATTCGATAAAGATCGGCACACGCGTCCGATTCGAGGGAGACATTAGGCGCGCGATCGTCGATGGCTTCGACCACTTAGTGAAAACTATCAATCCACCGCTCTTGGCGCATGTCACCAATCCCCTAACCCTCCAACGAGGCTACAAGGGCAAGGACATGCCGATCGTGACCTACGATCTGATTGATGGCGCAGATTACATGGAGATCACGTGTTCTCCGAAGGCCTTAGGGTCGGGGCGCTGGGCAGCGCTCGAAATCTTCAGCTTTCCGACTCTCGACGTGATCGAGAAATACGTCTTGGAGGTTGTGCTGCGGGCGGGCTCGCAACCGTGTCCTCCCGTTGTGATCGGTGTCGGCATCGGCGGAACCTTTGATTACGCCGCCATGATGGCAAAAGAAGCTACGTTGCGCCGAATAGGCGAAATCAATCCAGAACCGATTCTAGCCGACATGGAAGCGCGGCTCCTGAAAGCAGTAAATCAGACCGGATTTGGGCCGATGGGAACTGGCGGCGATACCACGTCGATGGCGGTCCATATTAACTACGCGGCGGGCCACGGCTTTACGCCGGTCGCCGTGTGTTTCAACTGCTGGATCAATCGCAGGACGCGGGCGCGAATCTTCAATTCCGGAGAAGTAGTTCGTTTCGAGTAAGGATTAAAGCTATGGTCACAACACATCACCTGCAATTCCCATTGACCCGGAATCTGGCTAGATCGCTCCGTGCGGGTGACTCTGTCTATCTGAACGGTGTAATTGTGGTTACGGCGGGCCTGCCAACACATCAACGGATTCTGGAATGCTTGGATAGCGGTAAGGCGCTTCCGATCAATCTTAAGGGAGCTGCGATGCTTCACATCGGAAGCTACAGCCGGGAGTATGGAAGCAAGTTTGAAGTCTTGTATATGAATCCGACTACGAGCACACGCTTCAATTCCTACATGCCAAGATTTATTCGGGCTTTCGAGCTCTGCGCGGTCGGTGGCAAGGGCGGCCTGGATGCAGAGTGTGCACGAGCAATGACTGAAGTTGGATGCGTCTATCTTTCGTTCTTGGGCGGCGGCTGTACGTTGTTGTCACAGGCGATCCGGCAGGTTGTTTCCGTAAGCTGGAACGACTTGATTCCACAATATCGTCTCGTCAAACTCAGCGTCGAGGAGTTGGGTCCTGCAACGGTCGGAATCGATGCCCATGGCAATAATGTTTACGAGGATTTACAGCGCCAAGCCAGGCGCAAGCTCCCCGAGATTATGGACGCTCTGAACAAGGCGCGCGGAAAAACGGTGGGGTAACAATGGCAAACTCATCGGAATCAGCATCGGAATCCCGCCGCCGGTCCGAGAATGTGTTGCTGTGACCCACGAACGCAAACTGCCTCATCAGGCGTGGTGAGACAAGTATCAGAACTTAATCTGCGCATTTAATGCGATGACCAAGTCCCGAAC
>Ga0182024_10006565_pt1 | contig 25477 bp, 24 predicted proteins | sample P32metaG_FD_120480 | JGI IMG/M metagenome (GOLD analysis project Ga0182024, IMG submission 120480) | Permafrost microbial communities from Stordalen Mire, Sweden - P3-2 metaG (Illumina Assembly) | ecosystem: Environmental > Terrestrial > Soil > Wetlands > Permafrost | place: Sweden: Stordalen...
GAACGCATGTTCGCACGTGTTACGGACGGCTCGAAACATTGAACAGCGGGTGGCGATCAAGCCGTTCAGGTTTTCCGCCGATACCACCGGGGCTAGACGGTCGTCTAGGCCGAACACTGAGGATCGAAACCATACTTTTCTGTAGGATGAGCAACCATCGTCCAACCAGGGCAGGAAAGTTCCGCTTACACCTCCCATCCGTGGGCGCGCAGGACGGTCAGTCGCTCGTGATCGTCGTGCTGACGATGGTGGTGCTCATAGGGATCGGTGCCCTGGCGATTGATGTCTCCTCCTGGTACCAGAAGCACCACAGCGCCCAGGTGGCGGCTGATGCCGCGGCACTGGCCGCGGCCAACTGCCTGGCCAACTCAAGCGCCACCAACACGGCGACCAACATGTGCACGACCACCACGGACACGAACGCACAGAACGTGGCCACCACGATCGCCAGCGCTAACGGCTTTCCCACCCCGACTGTGACCGTGGGCAGCAGTGCCGTCACGGTAGCCGTCTCCACCAAGGCGCCAACCTACTTCGCTGGCTATTTCAAACTTGGGCCGTCGGTCAGCGCCCGGGCCGTCGCATCGTTCACCCCGGGTACGAATGCGTGCACCAGCTCTGCGGCATCCGCTGGCAACTGCTATTCGATCTTCGCCGGTGGCCCGAACGCCACCACGTGCACCAACAGCACCATCTCCTTCGGGGGCGGCGGCGAAACGCTGGACGGCGCCGTTCATACGAATGGCACGATCAGCGGCGCGGGTGACGGTGGAGACGTCTTCGACGGTCCCGTCACCTACGGCAGCACCTGTACGGCTCCCGGCACCAACGCGAACTACAAGTCGAGCGGGTCGCCCGCTGGCGAAGCGCCGGTCACGACCTGGCCAGACGACTACTCGAATGTCCTCCCCGCCTGCAGCTCCACCGGGCAATACCAGTGCACCGGCCCAGGCGGGACACCCAGCTACTGCACCACCGCCTCCGCCAACGTCACCGTACCGGCAAACGCGACCACCTCGGGCATCTATTGCGCCACCGGCACCGTCAGCAGCACCGTGCTAGCGAGCAATCCAGCCACCTGGACCGGCATGATCACGATCTCCTCGAACGAGGGCTCGAGCACCACTCCCTACAGCGCCACCTATATAGGCGGCACCATCAGCCTCAGTAACGGCACCGCATACCTGAGCGCGTACCAGTGCTCGAAGACCGCCGTATCCTGCACCTACCCGCTGTTCTACCTGGTCGGCACGGGCACCATGACATTTGGCAGCGGCGGCGACACGTTCTACGGTGCGATCTTCTGCCCCAACGGCACTATCTCCTTGGGCGGCGGCGGTAACTCGGTCACGTTCCTGGAGGCCGAAAGCGTAAGTGACGGGGGCGGCGCCCTCACCGGCGACGGACCATCTGCCACGGGCGGCGTGACGAGCCCCGGCTCCGACTCCCTCTCGGGCTAGCCTCCGCAGAGCCGGAGCGGCTACCAGTGCACCCCGCGGGTGGCCCGGGCAAACGCCTCCTGGTCGAGTCGCCGCCGGTCATCGGTCGGCTTGCCCTCACCACCCTCCGGGAACAGCTTGATGGCCTGGTTGGCCAGGATGTCCTGCGCACCCGGCGCGACAGCGTAGGTCAGCTGCCCCAGGCTGCCCAGGGTCGTGGCGATCCGCTTTGGTCGCCGGCGGATCGCTTCCATGATCAGGCCGGCCGCCTCGTCCGGGCTGAGCGTGGGGAAGCGGTCATACATCTTCGTAGGCGCGATCATCGGCGTCCGCACCAAGGGCATGTAGATGGTGGTCACATGGACGCCGTCATCGATGATTTCGGAGGCGATCGAGCGGGAGAAGGCATCCAGAGCGGCCTTGGAAGCTACGTAGGCCGAATAGCGCGGGGTATTGGTCTGCAGCCCGATCGTGGAGATGTTGATGATGTGGCCGCTGCCCCTCTCGCGCATCCCGGGCAGCACGTCGAGGATCAACTTGACCGCTCCGAAGTAGTTGAGCTGCATGGTGCGCTGGTAGTCGTGGAAGCGCTCGTAGGACTTGCGCACCGAGCGGCGGATCGAACGTCCCGCGTTGTTGACGACGATGTCCGGGACGCCAATCGAGTCGATCACCTCGTGGGCCATGCGGTCGATGTCGTCGGGGTCCGACAGGTCACAGGGAGCCACGTGGGCGGTGCCACCCCGCGCCTCCACCTCCCGGGCGGTCTCCTCGAGCTTCTCCCGGGTGCGGGCGACCAGGATCACGGCGCCATGGGCTTCGCCGATCTTGTAGGCCGCCGCCTGGCCGATCCCCGATGAGCCCCCGGTGATCATCACGGCCTTGCCGCGGACCGCATCGCTAAGCGACGGGGCCAGGACGTGGCCGGCCCCGGGGACCCGCTGACCGAAGGCAAGAGCGGTTCGCACCCCCGTGGATACAAGCTGACCGACGTTTGGCGCCACGGCGGCCACCCTACCACCGGGACGAGCCCCGTCGCGCTGGCCGCCCCACCGGCATCGCCCGGCTCAACCGACCACTTTCTGGACCGATGATCTAGTCGCGATGGAAGAGCTTCATGGACGTTTGATGGAGAACCGATGTCATCCGGACCACAAAGTCGCCGCCCAGGCCAACCCGAAGGATCAGCCCCGACTCCACCCCAGGACTCCGACTACTCCCCCTCCGCCCTCGGCGCTGGGCGCCGCCCCTAACCGGCGCCGAGGATGACTCCCACTTGCGGCTCAAATCCGTGGACCCATGAACCTCTCAACCAGGCCAACCTTCAAGCGCAGCGACCTCCGTACCGGCGCAACAAGAGCAGCACGACGGCGCCGCGGAGCGCTGATCAAGCGTTTTCCGGGAGCGCCGCCTTCGCCAGATCGCCATGGCTGAGTCCCGCTCCCCATTCGCGGCCGAGTCTTGCCCGACCAGAATCCACCGACGGTCTCGGCTGCCCCTGCGCGGGCGGGATTCCGAACGCGGGCAGGCACTGATACTGACCTCGCTGTGCATGGTGGTGGTCCTGGTGATGTCCGCCGTCTCCATCGACGTCGCCCAGTGGTACCAGAAGCACCATCAGGCCCAGGTGGCCGCCGATGCGGCGGCACTGGCGGCCGCCAACTGCCTGGCCAACGCCGGAAACACCGGAGACACCTGCACGTCCACGACCGACACCACCGACGCGTTCGCGGTCGCCAGGAGCATCGCCTCGGCAAACGGGATCTCGCTGCCCGCCAGCGATGTCAGCTTCCCGGGCAGCCAGGTGGACGTTACGGCGCCGGCCACGGGCACATCGATGTTCGCGCGCATGGCCGGGATTCAGAGCGTCCAGGAGAGCGCCAAGTCCGCGGCTTCGTTCGCGTCCGGCACGAGCACCTGCTCGAGCTCTTCCGAGGCCAACAGCGACTGCTACATGATCTTCGCGGGCGGCCCGAACGCCACCACCTGCTCGGGCAGCACGGTCACCTTTGGCGGTGGCGGCGAGACAATTTCCGGAGCCGTGCACTCCAATGGGACGATCAACGGCGTCAGCGACGGCGGCGACACGTTCAATGGTCCGGTCACCTACGGAACCGGCTGCGCGGCGCCGTTCACCGGCCCTGGCACCAACTACAACTCCGCGGGTTCGCCAGCCGCAGAAGCACCGATTACCACCTGGCCGATGGACTACTCAACGGTCTTTCCGGCCTGCAGCGCCACAGGGAAATATCAGTGCACCGGACCCGACGGGACGCCCAGCTACTGCTCCGTGGGGATGACCGGGACCAGCGAAACCGTGCCGCAAGATGAGACGACCTCCGGTGTCTGGTGCGCCTACGGCACGGGCACGCCCAGCAATCCGGCCACGTGGACGGGCAACATCCTGATCACGGGGCCTGACGGCTCTAGTACGAGTCCGTACGTCGCCTCCTACATAGGCGGCAGCGTCTCGACCCAGAGCGGTGGCGACACATTGGCCGCATACGACTGCTCGCAGACGGCAACCTCGTGCACCTACCCGCTGTTCTACCTGGTCGGAACGGGTACGCCCGCCGACTTCTCGAACGGCGGGATTTCGCTCTACGGAGCCATCTTCTGCCCGAACGGTTCGATCGACCTGGGCGGCGGCGGGAACTACGCCACCTTCCTGGAAGCCGAGAATGTCACCGACCAGGGAGGCGGTTTCCGGGGCATCGGCCCCGTCGTCAGTGGCTCCGGCGGCGGACTCACGGGAACCGATCAGCTGATCGGGTGAGCGCGTGCACAAAGCCCGCCCCGTCACAGGGGCGGGCCCAAAAACCAAAGGTCAGACCGGGACGCCGGAGTCGTGCAGCAGGCGGCCGACCGGCACCGCCTGCAGATGGTGGGCCCGCAGATCCTGCTCCAGGCGGGTCAGCTCGATCAGTGCGCCGGTGAGGTGACCACCCCCCACCTCGATCACGTCGCCGGGGTGGATGCGGCTGAACGAGTAGTCGTCGTCACCCAGCCGCACGGCGCCCGCCACCGGGCGACCGCCGGCCCCGTGGGCGAACAGCCACTGTCCGAGGCTGGGCCCACTGGAGGCGTACAGGAAGTGGTGTCCCCAGCCCATCTCATGCAGCAGGCGATGCAGCAGACCCCGGGTGTGCAGCCAGCTGACCAGGCCACCATCGGGCAGCCGCGGGAGCGCCTCGTCGCCGTAGTCGCCAACGTTGTCGGCCGCACCCAGCGAGGGGTTGTCGATGGCGAAGGAGACGTGCAGGCCGTCGGCGTTGGCGGCCGCAACCAGGGCCGGCAGCTGCCGGCTGGTGGCGTCCACCATCACCCCCACCTGGCGCCGCGGCGTGTTGACCGCGGTGACCGGGCGGATGTTGGTGAAGTGCGACACCAGCGAATAGGACATGCTGGCCGTCAGCGCCCAGGCGCCGACCACGAAGAGGGCGGCCGCCGCGGTGGCGGCACGCACCGTGCGCAGGCGCCAGGTTGGCACCGGCTTGACGTAACGCTCGTTGCCCAGGATCAGCGACGCGGTCGAGGCCCGGCGGGCAAAGCGCGGGTCCGGCTCGACGCGTCTCTCCAGGGCCCGCGCCATGGCCGGCCCCAACTCGTGCTCGCGCTTGACCACCTCGGCCAGACCGAAGCGGCGCAGCGCCTTGTTGCTCTCGCGCACATGGCCGTAGCCGAACCCGTAGGAGATCACCGGGCAGCCACGGATGATCGCCTCGAGCACGGTCAGCCCGGCGCTCGAGTGGATCAGCACGTCGGCCGCGGCCAGCACGTCGCCCATCCGGTCGGTGAAGCCCATCAGCTTGAGGCGCGGGTCGCCGCCCAGCTGCTCGGCCAACCGGGCTCGCAGCTTGTCGTTGCGGCCGCACAGGGTGAGGACCGTGGCATCCGGCTGCGCGGCCAGTGCTGCTCGAGTGGCTCCGAGCAGATCGCCGACACCCCAGCCGCCGCCCGACACCACGATCACCGGGCCGGGTGGGTTCGGATTCAGGGCCAGCGCCTTGCGGGCCTCCGCACGAGAGCGTCTGGCCAGGAACGCGGGCGCGGTGGGTGGCTTGGCCCAGCGCACGCTGCCAGGGCCGGCGATCCGCTCCACCTCCTCCTGAGACTCGGGGTGGGTGATGAAGTGCAGGTCGATCCCCTTGTGAGCCCAGAAGTGCAGCCCGGCCAGGTCGGTGATCGACGAATAGCAGGGCGCGGTCAGGCGGCCCTTGCGGCGCAGCTCGCCCAGCACGGCGGTGACCCCGGGGTAGGTCGAGACAATCATGTCGGGGTCGTGGGCCTTGATCAGCCTGGTCAGGCCGCGGCGGCCCATCATCGTCAGCAGGAACAGCGAGAGCCAGCGGGTCGGCGCGAAGTTCATGAACAGCCGGTACTGGAAGTCGAACCACCAAGGGATCCAGCGGAACATGAAGGCCGAGTTGTCGCGCAGCAGCCGGGTCATGAACGGACCCATGGCCGGCAGACCGTTGACGATCGAGACCTGGACGTCCGGGTCCGCCTCCTTGAACTCGCGAGCCACCGTGCGGGCGGGCAGGTCGTGGCCCTCGCCGATGTCGGCCGAGATGATCAGCACCTTGCGGGGCGGGGCCTCCTCGTCGGGCTCGCCGGCCGGGATGATCGCCTTGGCCTCATCGTCGGCGTGCTTGAGCGCCTGCTCGCGGCGCCACTCGACGTAGTTGCGCACCGCATCGCGGAAGGGAGTGGCCGACGTCCAGCCGAGCTCGGCTCGCGCCCGCTCGCCGGAGACGATCTTCGTCCCCAGGTCGCCGGGGCGGGCCGGCATGTAGACGATCTCGGTGTTCCCGACGATCTCCTGGACGAGCTCGGCGATCTGCTTGATCGTGACGTTCTCGTCGCTGACCAGGTTGTAGACGCGGTTGCGCGCGACCTCGTCGAGGCCGAGCGCGACACCGTCGGCCAGGTCCTCGACGTAGACGAAGCGCCGCGACTGCATCCCGTCGCCGGACAGGGTGAGCGGCTCGCCCTTGAACGCCTTGTTGACGAACGCCGGGATCACGGCGGCCTCGCGGGCGCGGGGGCCGTAGGGGATCCCGAAGCGCAGGATCGTGTAGTCGATCCCGTACAGCTCCTGGTAGCTCTTGCAATACAGCTCGCCCGCCAGCTTGGTTGACGTGTACAGATGGCTGGGCGGGGGGAGCAGCGTCTCCTCGTTCACCTCGTCGGACTCGGTGTCGCTGTACACCCAGATGGTGGAGGCGTAGACGACCCGCTTGACGTCGGCGCGCCGACACGCCTCCAAGACCGTGACGGTTCCGCGGGCGTTGATCCGCTCCGCGTCCTCGGGTTCGGCGTGGACGTCGTTGACGTCGGCCACGGCGGCCAGGTGGGCCACGGCGTCGCAGGTGACAAGCGCGCTCTCCAGGCCCTCGCGGTCGGTGATCGAGCCCAGCACCGTCTCGACGGCGTCGGGTCCGCTGGTCGGGTGCCAGGGACTCGGGCGCAGGTCGTAGATGACCGGCTCGTGGCCACGCGCGCGCAGCTTGTCGACCACATGGGAGCCGATGAAGCCCGAGCCGCCCGTGACGAGAACCCTCATGCGCCTTCAGCCTCGCTCAGCTCGGGGCGGTAGTACAGCGGAGGGCACGAGTGGTTGGCGGCCACCCAGTCGGAGTTGGGTAGATCCACGTCGTGGGCCATGATCCGGTGGCAGGGCTGGTCGTAGACCCGACCGGTCGAACGCTCCAGCCAGTCGAACACTATGTACTTGTACAAGCCGCTGGTCATTCCTTCCGGCAGCTCGAGGCGTGAGCCGGCGTACTGATCGTCGAGGTGGGTCCGGGCGACTTCGTTCTTCCAGGCCACGATCTCGGGCATCCGCTCGGTCTGGATCAGGCCCAGCGCCGCGGTGAACTCGCTCATCCGGAGGTTCAGCCCCTGCACAGCGTGGGTGGGCTTGCCGTAGTTGCGGAAGTCTCTCGCGTGCGCGAGTAACTCCGGCCGCTTAGAAACCAGGATTCCGCCTTCTCCCGTGGAGATCGTCTTGGTGGCATACATGGAGTACACCCCGGCGTCCCCATAGGTACCCGGCTTGTGATCGTTCCATGAGGCTCCGTGGGCGTGGGCGCAGTCCTCGATCAGGAAGATGTCGTGCGCGGAGCAGTAATCGGCGATCTGCTGGGAGTCGAAGGCGATGTGCCCGCCGATGTGGACGAGGAACGCGGCCTTGGGCTTGTGCTGGTCGGCCTTGCGCTCGAAATCCTCGAAGGACATGCACAGGTCCTCGCGGTTGCAGTCGACGAACTGCACGGCGGCGCCGGCGCGGATCGCGGCCAGCGGCGTGGCCATGAACGTGTTGGACGGGCACAGAACCGTGTCGCCGGCATGTAGGCCAGCGAAATTCAGAGCGGCCAGGGCGCCGCCGGACCAGCTGGAGGTGGCCACCGCGGGGATACCGTTCCAGGCCTCCCAGGCCTGCTCGAAGCGCTCGGTCATGGTGGCCTCCGACCAGCGGTTCGAATCGATCACCTCATCGATCAGCTGGTGCAGGCGGGCGCGGTCGCGAGGATCGAAGCCGATCGCGAAGCGTGCGTAGTCGGGCGTGGTCTGTGCGTCAGTGGAGGCAGTGGTCATCGTTGTCCTGGGAATCGGCGGCCGCGAAGATTGGAGCGGCCGTAGTGAGGTGGGTGGCCGCGGAGGAACTCGGCTTTTCCGCTGGCACCCGCGGCGTGCCGTGGGCGCGCGCCCAGCGGCAAGCGTGTCAGACGCTTAGGACGGTAGCGGTTTTTGAGGATTGCAGGTGGCTGAGGATGCGGGTCAGAGCCTGGGCTGTGCGCCGGTGCGAGTCCTTGGCGCTGTAGAAGTCGGCGTCGTGGAGGAGGATCACTGTCCCAGGGTGGAGGTCCTTGATGACCCGGGCGGCGATCCGCTGTGGGGTGGTGAACTTGCGCCAGTCCTTGCCCCAGGCTGACCAGAGGAGCGGGTGGAGGCCTGCGTTGCGCGCTTGTTCAAGGCCGGCCGGGCTGTAGATGCCGTAGGGCGGGCGGTGAAGGGTGGGGTTGGTGCCGGTGGCGTCCTGGATGGCTTGGAGGCCGCGCGTGTAGTCGTCTTTTATTTCCTGTGTGCTGAGTCTCAGCTGCAGGCGGTGGCGATGGGCGTGCAGGGCGATGGCGTGGCCTTCGGCGAGGATGCGCTGGGCCAGCTGCGGGCGTTTGGCCACCTGCTCGCCGACGAGGAAGAAGGTGGCGTGGGCTTGATGCTCGGCGAGGATCTCCAGGATGCGCGGCGTGCCCTCGGGGTGGGGGCCGTCGTCGAAGGTGAGCGCGACCGCGCGCGTAGCCTCGATCGTGCGCGGGAGCTGCAGCGCAGCGGCGGCGCGGGCATTGACTGGGGCGAGGGCGTGTCGGATCACGAGGAGCTGTGGATGAAAGTGACGCTATAGCGACAACTTGATCCACCGGTCGCTCACAGCGCCGCCCGATTGTGCCGACTTCGTGACAAACGCCGACATGCCGCCTCCCCGCGCTCTACTGTCGCGTGAGCGATGAGCGCGTTCGATGCCGAGGTGACGATCCGGCGAACCCGGTTCTCCAACGCCGAGAACGGGTTTGCCGTGGTCGACGCTGACGCCGACGGCGAGCACATCGTCCTGGTCGGGCCGCTGATCCATCTCGAGGAGCGCGAGCGCGCCCGGATCCTAGGCAGCTGGGTGGAGGACCGCCGTTACGGCCCGCAGGTCAAGGTCTCCGAGGCCCATCCCCTCCCCCCGGCCGACGCCGAGGCGCTCCAGGCCTATCTCAAGCGCGTCAAGCATGTGGGCCGCAAGCGGGCCGCGGCCCTGGTCGAGCGCTACGGGTCAGACGGCGCGCTCGACGCCATCGACCGCGAACCCGCCGCGGCCTTCCGCGCCGTCGGGCTGAGCAGCTTCCGAGCCGAGGAGGCCGCCGGCTCGTGGCACGCGCTGCGCGTCACCCGCCAGCTGCATCTGCTGCTGGCGCCCCACGGTCTGAGTTACCTGGTCAGCCGCATCCACGACGAGTACGGACCCACCGCGCACCGGGTGCTGAGCGCCAACCCGTACGAGCTGACCCGCGTGTTCGGCGTCGGCTTCACGATCGCCGACCGGATCGCCCTGGCCACCGGCGGTCGCCGCGACGGCCCTGCCCGCAGCCGGGCCGCGCTCGTCCACCTGCTGGGCGAGGCCGAGCGCAGCGGCAGCACCTGTCTACCGCTCGGCTGGCTCCTGGCCGGCGCCCGCGAGCTGCTCGGCGAGCCCTGCGAGGTCGACGAGGACCTGGTCGACGAGCTGGTGGGGACGGGTGATCTGGTCCGCGAGGGCGACTGGGTGTACCGCACAGCCACGGCCGAGCTGGAGGCCGAGCTGGCCGAGCGGGTGCAGGCGATGCTGAGCTCGCCGACCAGCCCGCGCCTGCGAGAGCTGAAGCCAGACGAGAGTGACGGTGGCGCCGGCTTTGGGCACGGCGCCGGTGGGCCGTCGCTGACTTCCGAGCAGCTGGCCGGGGTCCAGGCGGCCTTCGCCCACCGGCTGTCGGTGATCACCGGCGGCCCGGGAACCGGCAAGACGGCCACGATTCGTACGATCGCCACCGAAGCAGCGCACCAGCAGGCCCGGGTGATGCTGGTCGCCCCCACCGGCCGGGCGGCCAACCGGATGAGCGAGGCCAGCGGCCTGCCCGCCACGACCGTGCATTCGGCGCTCGGCTGGATCCCCGGCGAGGGACCGACCCACGACGAGGACGAGCCGGTGCGCTGTGACCTGCTGATCCTCGACGAGTCCTCGATGGCCAACCTCGAGCTGATGGTCACGCTCCTGCGCGCGGTCCCGCCCACCGCGCATGTCGTGCTGGTGGGCGACGCCGACCAGCTGGCCCCGGTGGGAGCGGGCAAGCCGTTTGCGGAGCTGATCGCGGCCGAGCTCGTGCCCACGGCCCGGCTCACCCACATCTTCCGCCAGGCTGCTGGGAGCATGATCGTCCAGGGTGCGCACGCGGTGAAGCGAGGCGAGGCGCCGGAGTTCACCCCCGGCGAGGAGATGCGCCGGGACCTGTTCCTGATCGAGCGGGCCGACCCGCTGGCCGCCCGGGCGGAGATCGTCTCGCTGGTCAGCCAGCGACTGCCCGCCCACTACGGGATCGATCCCGTGGCCGATATCCAGGTGTTCGCGCCCGTGTACAAGGGCGAGTTGGGGATCGACGCTTTGAATGACGCGCTGCGGGACGCGCTCAACCCAGACGGCCGACGGGTGCGGGGCGGGCGGCTGCGGATCGGCGACAAGCTGATGATGACCGGGCGCAACCTGCACGAGCTGCGGCTGATGAACGGCACGCTGCTGCGCCTGCTGGATGAGGTCGACGGCGGCGATGATGACGACGCGGCGCTGCTCCTGGGCGGCGAGGAGGGCGTCTTCCGGCTGCCCCCGGAGGAGTCAGAGCGCCTGCGGCTGGCCTACGCCTGCTCAGTCCACCGCGGACAGGGGATCGAGCTGCCCGTGGCGGTGATCGTGGCCCACCCCGCGGCGGGTGCCTACTTCCTCCGGCGAGAGATGCTCTACACGGCGATCACCCGAGCCAAGCTGGCCACCGTGATCGTCGGCCTCCGCGACGTGGTGACCCGGGCGGCCCGGACGCCGGACACGAGCAAGCGCCACTGCCGGCTGGCCGAGCGGCTGGTTGGAGGCGACTAGGCGCGGCCGCGGTGCCGGCTCGGCTCGCGCCCGGGGACCTGGCGGGGCGTCGGGAAGTCGGGCAGCGGCGCCAGGTCTCGGTGGACCGGCTGGTCAGGCTCGATCGTCAGTTCCTCGCCGTTGTGGACGATCTGCAGCGGCTCCTCGCCGCGCAGCGAGTAGGTCGCGCCGTCGCGCTGCACCTCCACCAGCAGGCGCCGGCCGCGGACGCACAGTCGGAAGCTCAGGCGGGTGATCTGCTCGGGCAGGTGCGGGTTGAAGCTGAGCACCCCGTCGTAGTCGCGCAGGCCGCCGAACCCGCACACCGCCCCGATCCAGGCACCGGCCAGCGAGGCCATGTGCAGGCCGTCGCGGCTGTTGTGCTGGAGGTCGTCGAGGTCGACCAGCGCCGCCTCGCACCAGTACTCGTAGGCCAGCTGCATGTGACCTAGCTCGGCCGCGATCACGGCCTGGGTGCAGGCCGACAGCGAGGAGTCGCGCACGGTGATCTCCTCGTAGTAGGCGAAGTTCCGGGCCTTCTGCTCGAGCGTGAAAGCGTCCCCTCGCTGGTGCAGGGCGAGCACCAGGTCGGCCTGCTTGACCACGCGCTTGCGGTACAGGTCGAAGTACGGGAAGTTCAGCAGCATCGGGTAGTCGTCGGGCGAAGTGTTCTCAAAGTCCCAGTCCTGGTGGCGGGTGAACAGCTCCGCCTGAGGATGGACGCCCAGCTCCTCGTCGTAGGGGACGAGCATCGCGTCGGCGGCCGCCACCCAGTCGGCCGCCTCGCCCTCCGCCAGTCCCAGCTCGGCGGCCTCGTCTGGGAAGCGTTCGACGGCGGCGGCCGCGTGCCGGAGGTTTCGCTCGGCCATCAGGTTGGTGTAGACGTTGTTGTCGGCCACGGCGCTGTACTCGTCCGGGCCGGTGACCCCGTCGATCCGGAAGCTCCCGCCGCCGTTGAAATGTCCCAGCGACCGCCACAGCCGGGCGGACTCCACCAGCAGCCCCAGTCCGGTGGTGCGGGCGAACTCCTCGTCCTCGGAGACGTGCTGGTAGCGGACGACCGCGTCGGCCACGGCAGCGGTGATGTGGAAGGCCGCGGTGCCGGCGGGCCAGTAGCCCGAGCACTCCTCGCCGTTGATCGTCCGCCACGGGAAGGCGGCGCCGCTCAGGCTGAGCGTCCGGGCGCGCTCCTTGGCCCGCTCCATCGTCTTGTGACGCCAGCGCAGAGCGTCACGGGCCGCCTCGGGAGCGGTGTAGGAGAGCACCGGCAGGACGAACATCTCGGTGTCCCAGAACGTGTGCCCGTCATAGCCCGAGCCGGTCAGTCCCTTGGCGGGGATCGCTCGCACCTCGGCGCGGGCTCCGGCCTGCAGCGTGTGAAACAGGGCGAAGCGGACGGCCTGTTGGAGCTCATCGTCTCCCTCGACCTCCACGTCGGCCCGGTCCCAGAACGCTTCCAGATACGCCTCCTGCTCCTCCACCAGTCGGTCCCAGCCGGTGTGGCGCACCTCGGCCAGCGCGGCCCGGACCTGGTCGCCCAGCGCCGCCCGGGAGCGCCGCGAGGACCAGCCGTAGCCGATGAACTTGACGACCCGCAGCTTCTCGCCCTTGGGCACATCGGCAGCGATGATCACCCGCCCGATGTCTTCTCCGCTCTCGGCGAACACCTGGGTGTCCTCCGGGCCCTGGACTTCGTGGTCCATACCCGCGGCCATGCGCAGCTTGCTGTTAGTCGTGGTGTGGACGAGCCACGCGATGCCTTCCCGGTGGGCCGCGTACTCGGACTTCAGCGGGCGCTCCAGAGCGGCCGCCGCCCGCGGGTCCCCGGCCTGGCCGTCGAGCGGCTCGTTGGCCACCAGCTCTGATTGGACGACCAGGCGAGCATCGTCGTTCAGCGGCTCCACCTCGTAGCTGATCGCCGCGACCGCCCGCTGGGCCAGCGACACGAGCCGGGTCGTCTTGACCCGCACGGCCCGGCCACTGGGAGCCTCCCACACCGCGCAGCGGTGGAGCAGCCCCCGGCGCATGTCGAGGACCCGCTCGTGCTCGCGCAGCGTTCCGTAGCGGACGTCGAACGTTTCGTCGTCGACCAGCAGGCGGATGATCTTGCCGTTGGTGACGTTGACGACCGTCTGACCCGACTCCGGATTGCCGTAGCCAGCCTCGGCGTAGGGCATGGCGTGCAGCTCGTGGAAGCCATTCAGATACGTTCCCGGGAGGCCGTAGGGCTCACCCTCGTCCAGGTTCCCGCGCAGCCCGATGTGCCCGTTGCCCAGCGCGAACACCGACTCGGTCTGGGCCAGCCGGTCCAGGTTGAGCTCGGTCTCGATCACCTTCCACGGGTCGACCTCAAAGCCCGGGTTCTGGACCACGCTGTCGCCCCGGGCCGCGGGATCGTGCTGTTGCTCGCGATCGGTGGTGAGATCGTCGTCCTCGTCCACGAGCCTTCTCACTTGTCGCTGTCGTCGTGAAGGAGCGCGGCCAGGTCCTTGACCACGATGTCGGCGCCGTGCTCACGCAGGGCGTCGGCCTGCCCGACCCGGTCGACTCCCACCACGAAGCCGAACTTACCGGCCCGCCCGGCCTGCACTCCGGCCAGCGCGTCTTCGAAGACGACCGCGCAGGCCGGCTCTACGTTCACGGCCTGGGCCCCAGCCAGGAACGCGTCTGGCGCCGGCTTGCCGTTCAGATGCTGCTCATCGGCCACGTGGCCGTCGATGATCACCTCGAACAGGTCGAGCATCTTGGCCGATTTGAGGACGTCCTTGGCGTTGGCGCTGGACGAAACGACGGCCCGGCGCAGACCGGCGTCCCTGGCCGCCTTCACGTAGCGGATCGAGCCCTCGTAGGGCTCGACGCCGCGCTCGTGGATCAGCTTCACGACGAGCTCGTTCTTGCGGTTGCCGATCCCGTCGATGGTCTCCTTGTCGGGAGGATCCTCAGGCGTGCCCTCGGGCAGCTCGATCCCCCGGGACTTGAGGAATGCCCGGACGCCGTCGTACCGGGGCAGCCCATCCACGTACTCGTCGTAGTCGCTGACCTCGTCGAAGGGCCGGAACTCCTGCCCCGCCTTGTCGGCCCGCTGACGCAGATACTCGTCGAACGTCTGCTTCCAGGCCGCAGCATGCACCTTGGCCGTCTGCGTGAGCACGCCGTCGAGATCGAACAGGCACGCCGTGATCCCGTCCGGTAGCCCCAGCATCACCCGCCTACCTACCCGGCGGTCCCGGCGCTCACGCGCAGTTCCTCGCCGCCCACGGCCACGACATCGCCGTGGTGCAGCTGGCGGCCCCGTCGCGCCTCCGCTACCCCGTTGACCCGCACCATCTCGTCGGCCAGCAGCGCCTTGGCCTCCGCGCCGCTGTCGATCAGTCCGGCCAGCTTCAGCAGCTGACCGAGGCGGATCGTCTCTCCGCGAATCGTCTGTTCGCGCACGACCCGGACGCTATCCGATCTCAGAAGCGCAGGACTCGGGTACGGTGCCGGTGTGCCCGACTTCGCTGCGCTGCGCGAGCAGGACGTCGCCGCCGATCCGTTCGAGCAGTTCGCTCGCTGGTTCGCCGAAGCCGGACAGGCCGGCATCCGGATGCCCGAAGCGGCCGCGGTGGCCACGGCGACCACTGAGGGCTCCCTCTCGGTGCGCATGGTCCTCGTCAAGGGCACCACGCCACCCGGGTTCGTCTTCTTCTCCAACTACGAGAGCCGCAAGGGCGGCGAGCTGCAGGCCAACCCGCGGGCGGCGCTGCTGTTCTACTGGGACCCACTCGGGCGCCAGGTTCGCCTGGAGGGACCGGTGGAACGGACGACGGCGGAGGAATCGGCCGCGTACGTGCGCAGCCGGCCGCGCAGCAGCCAGCTGAGCGCCCTGGCCTCCCGCCAGAGCCGCCCGGTGAGCGACCGGGCCGAGCTCGAGCAGCGCGTGCAGGAGCTGACCGGCCGGTATGCCGACACCGAGCTGCCCGTGCCCGACTTCTGGGGCGGCTACAGGCTGACGCCGGAGGGCTTTGAGTTCTGGCAGCACCGCGACGACCGGCTGCACGACCGCCTCCTCTACACGCGAGACGGTGCCGGTGGATGGCGCCTGCAGCGACTTTCTCCCTGAGCGTCGGCTACCAGCGGCCGGGGACGGGTAGATACCCAGGATGGCGGAGGAGACGGGTCTGTTGCTGGAACTGAAGCTCGCCTGCAACGAGCACGCGCCCGCGACGGTTCGGGAGGCCCTGGCCGGCGTCTCCGAAGGAGAGCCGGCGTTTGGGGACGCGATGCTGGTGGCCAGCGAGCTCGTAACGAACGCCGTCCGGCACTCGGGCGGCGCGGGAGATGACCGGCTGGAGGTGCTGGCGGCCCGGCGCGGCGAGGACCTGATCATCTCGGTGACCGATCCCGGCGCCTCGGGCCACACGGCCCGATCGAGGGGACCGACCAACGATGGCTTTGAGGGCCTGGGGCTGCTGATCGTTCAGCAGCTGGCCACCGAGTGGGGAGAGGAACGGGGCGACGGCTACCGGGTGTGGGCCCGGGTGCCGCTCTTCTGAGCCGGGCACCCGGCTAGCGGCCTAGCTCACCGCTGGACCAGATCCCGCGCCAGCGCGATCGCACCCAGCACGCCGGCGTCGTCGCCCAGGCCCGGGGCCACGATGTAGTGCTCGATCTGCTCCCCGAGCAGCGGGCTGTCCAGGTACCCGGCCAGCAGCTCGGGCAGCCGCCGCCGCACGCCATCCAGCACCGGCGCGCGTCCCAGCACACCCCCGCCGGCCACGATCCGGTGCGGTGAGACCACGGACACGATGGCCAGGATCCCCAGTGCCAGGTACTCGGCCTCCAGCTCCCAGGCCAGGTGGCCGTCGGGCAGCTCCTCGGGCGCGGCGCCCCAGCGCCCGGCGATCGCGCCCCCGGCGGCCAGCCCCTCCCAGCAGTCGCCGTGCACCCGGCAGGAGCCCTCGAACGGATCGCGCTCCCGGTCGTGCGGGATGCGGAGATGTCCCACCTCGGGGTGGATCAGCCCCCGCCAGATACGCCCGTCGTGGATCAGCCCGGCCCCGATGCCCGTGCCCACGGTCAGGTAGCAGAGGCTGCGGGCGCCGGCGCCCGCGCCCCAGCGGTGCTCGGCCAGGGCGGCCGCTCCGACGTCGGTATCGAACGCCACCGGCAGGCCGAGGCGGTCTCGCAGGGCGACCGCCACCGAGGTGTGACGCCAGCCCGGCTTGGGGGTCGTGGTGACATATCCCCAGGTGGGCGAGCGTTCCTCCAGATCCAGCGGCCCGAATGCCCCCACGCCCAGGGCGAGCGGCCGCGCGTGCGCCTCGAAGAAGGCGGCGATCCGCTCCAGGGTCTCGTCCGGCGAGCCCGTCCGGAACTGCTCGCGGGCCACCAGCTCGCCCGGCCCGTTCCCCAGCGCGCACACGCACCAGGTGCCGCCGGTCTCGACGCCTCCATACAGCTCGGTCATGTCTAGGTGTTCAGCCCACGGGAATGCCGCTCAGTCCCTGTCCCTCGATCTGCTCCTCGGTGCAGTTGACAGACGGGGCTCCGCTGGCTGGGTTGTAGGCCGGCAGCGCACTGCCGCTGACCTTGAAACCCAGTGCGGTGGCATTGTGACGCGAGAGGCGCACGACGGCGGCGCCGAAGATCGGCGAGATCGTGAAGAACCACTCGTCGGTGGTCGAGCACTGGAAGGCGCCGCCGTAGTCGGCGGGCTCCTCCACGTAGCCGAGCTGATCCTGGGCCAAGCCGAAGATGAACTTGACCTGTCCGAGCCAGATTATCCACTGAACGCCCGCGTTCGTTCGCAGTTCTCCGCTTTCAGAGGACAACCGGCTCTCGACGGCGAAACGTGCGGGCAGGATTAACCGCGGGTAACTAACGACATGTCTTCGACCGACAACGAGACCGGGGACCCGACCGGCGAAGAAGCCGAGGAGGCCGCCGAGCAACGAGAGCTCCTGCTCGACCGCGAGGCGCGGGTCGACGCGGTGGAGGGTGAGGGTCCCTACGGTGAGCCCGGGCAACGCTTCAACCGCCGTTCCCCGTTCTACATCGGGATGATGGGCGGCCTGGGCCTGGCCGTTGCCTACCTGGCCGGCTGGGCCGTGGCCTCGGCCCAGGAGATCCTGGAGCTGATCGGACTGGCCTTCTTCGTCGCTGTCGGGCTCGAGCCGATCGTGGCCTTCCTGGTACGGCGACGCATCCGCCGCGGGTTCGCCGTGGCGATCGTGTCGCTGAGCACGATCGGGATCGTGGTCGGGTTCCTGTCGGTGGCCATCCCGCCGCTGGTCAGCGAGATCAACAACCTGATCAAGCTGGCGCCGCACTACCTGGAGACACTCAACAAGCGCAGCTCGTTCCTCGGCCACCTGAACGCGAAGTACCACATCGTCAGCCACCTGCAGAAGGCGCTGGCCGGAGGCGGCATCAGCACGGTCACCTCGGGAGTGGTGGGTGCCGGCAAGGTGGTGCTGGGGGCGATCACCGGGCTGGTGGTGGTCGTGGCCCTGACGATCTACTTCCTGGCCGACCTGCCTCAGGTGACCTCGCTCTGCTACCGGGTGGTGCCGCACAGCCGCCGAGCCCGCGCGGGGCTCCTGATCGACGAGATGTTCGCGCGGGTGGGGGGTTACGTGCTGGGCAACATCATCACGTCGGTGATCGCCGCCGTCGGCACGCTCGTCTGGCTGGAGATCTTTGGCGTTCACTACGCGCTGCTGCTGGCCGTCTTCGTCGGCTTCATGGACCTGATCCCAATCGTCGGCTCGACGATCGCCGGGATCATCGTGGCGCTGGCGGCGCTGACCGTGTCATTGCCCGTGGCGATTGCCACCGGTGGCTACTACCTGGTCTACCGCCAGGCCGAGGACTACCTGATCACGCCGAAGATCATGCGCCGCACGGTGGACGTGTCAGGCCTGGTCACGGTGATCGCGGTGCTGATCGGGGGGACGCTGCTGGGGATCATCGGGGCGCTGATCGCCATCCCGATCGCGGCCGCCGTCAAGCTGGTCCTGGAGCAGGTTAGCTTCCCGCGGCTGGACGCCAGCTGAGTATTGGCCGCCGGCCCGTGGACCGGCGGCCCTCCTCCCCGCCGCTTACGCCCTCGGATTCAGACTCCGACGGCAGGCCGCTGAGCACGATCCCGAACAGCACCCCCAGGGCGCCCACGATCTGCACCGCCGTGGCGGGGTTGTCGAACGCGGCCCAGCCCACGGCGACCCCCACCACCGGCTCCAGGTTCACGTAGGCGCCGGCCAGCCGCGCGGAGACCTTGGACTGGCCGTAGGCGAACAGCCAGAAGGGGAGCGCCGTGCCGAGCAGTGACAGGCTGAGCACCGCGGCCAGTGATCCGCTCGAGGTCGATGCAGCGGGCGTCGGCTCGGTCAGCAGCGCCACCGGCAGCGCCACCAGCAGGCCGGCGGCGAACTGGACAGCGGTCACGGCGGCCGGGTCACGCCCGCCCAGCAGGCGCGGCTGCCCGTAGATGAACAGCGCCGAGAGCACCGCAGAGCCGAGGACCAGAAGATCGCCCTGGCCGCTGGACCCGCCGCCGCCGGCTCCGGCCACGAGCGCGATGCCGATCAGGGCCAGCGCGTAACCCAGCCAGATCAGCGGACGCCGGGACGCCTGTCCGCGGGCGGCGGCGATCAGCGCCACCAGAACCGGGACCGCCCCGATCAGCAGTGCCGCATGGCTGACGCTGGTGCGAGCGATACCGACGTTCTGGAGGATCAGCACGCCGCCGAAACCGAACGCGCCGGCTCCGGCCACGCTCGGCCTCAAAGCGTCCCGCAGGCCGCGGCGCCCGATCAGGGCCAGGATCGGGCCGGCGATCAGGAAGCGGATGACGGTCAGCCAGGCCGGCGCCAACCAGGGCAGGGCCAGCTTGGACAGAGGCACGGTCAGCCCCCACAGCACTCCCGCGCTGGCCAGCGCGGCGATCGAGATGTGATTGGTCCGGAGCTTCTCCATGTAAACGATGATGCCCTACAGACGCGATTGTGTATGCGTACAGTCGACATAGCGGGCCTTCCGCGCAATAATGTTTGGTCAAATGCCGCTTTCACTCAATTCGATTGACGTCCAACTGTTGTACGAGCTGCAGCGCGACGCCGACCGCCCCAATGTCGAGCTGGCGCGTATCGTCGGACTGTCTCCGGCGGCCACGCTGCATCGGGTCCGCCGGCTCAAGGAGTCAGGAGTGGTGCGCCAGATCGTCGCCCAGATCGACTCGACCACGGCCGGCTTCGCGCTGCAGGTTTACGTGGCCGTGACGCTCCAGGGCCACGACGACACCGCCCACCGCCGGTTCGCCGAGGCGGTGCGCACGATGCCCGAGGTGATCTCGGCTGACTGGGTGACCGGCGAGACCGACGCGATGCTGATGGTCGTGGCCCGCGAGGTGGCCGAGTTGCAGCGCGTCCTGGTCCGGCTCTCCACCCGAGGCGGCGCCGCGCGGGTGATGACGCTGCTGCGGCTGGAGGAGCTCAAGCCCTCCTCGCCGCTGCCGCTTGAGGCGACGGATTAGACAGGCTCGACAGGCTCGAGCAGGAGGATCGGGATCCGCCGCCCGCCCGTCCACCGCTCGTACGTCGTCCAGCCGGGGTAGATCTCCAGTCCCTCGCGCCAGATCCGCTCCCGCTGCTCGCCCTCCACCTGCCGGGCCCGGATCCGGTGGCGCCGTCCCCGGATGGTCATCTCGGCCTCGGGATGCGCGCGCAGGTTGTGGTACCAGCTCGGATGGCGCGCCTGCCCGTAGTTGGAGGCGACCACCACCAATCCCTCGCTGGTGGGGAACACCAGCAGCGGGCTACGGCGCGGCTGACCGCTGCGCGCCCCGGTGGTGGTGAGCACGCCCACCGGGAGTCCGGTCACGATGCTGGTCAGCGTGTGCCTCCCCCGCGTCCAGCGGAAGATCGGCCGATCCACATGGTCAAGCACCCGGATGAACAGCCACGAGCCGGGGCGGGTGGCCGCCGTGCCCCGCATCATCCGCTGAAAGCGGTTGGCCCGGGCGTACTGCATGACGTCGAAACCGGGGCCGGCCGCGCCCATCAGGGGATCCGCACGTCCTTCGCGGCCTCCGCCTGGGCCAACTCCTCAGGCGTGAGGCTGCTCAGGTTGACCGGAGTGACCAGGGACCAGTGGCGGCCCACCGGGCACCACTGGAAGCGCTTGGGGCCCAGACGAATCGCCTTCAGTGACCCGAGCGGGATCCAGATCGTGCTGAACAGGTGGCCCTTGCTGCAGCGCACGATCGTGTTGCGTCCGAAGCGATAACGCGGCATCGGCCGCACGCTAACACGTGGGCAGCGTGCCCAAAGCCGCTGCCCGCGCAGACCGCCGCGGACAGATCAGGGGCGCCCCGCGGGGTCGCTGACGCCGGCGCCCGCGTACTCCAGCGTGCCGCCGGCCGGAATCACCTGGAGCCGATCCTCCTCGTTCTCACGAGCCGCCGCCTGGGCACGCTTGCGCTTGGTGGCGATGAACGGGACTCCGCGAGCCGGGACGAGTGAAGCCAGGCCGGCGACGGCACAGGCGATCAGCCCGAAGATGAAGGCCGAGGACAGGGCGTTGGAGAACGGGACGGAGATCACCGAGGGGAAGAAGGAGTGCCCGAGGAGCACGTGCTGCTGGGCCGCCGAGACGGTGTGGAGGCCGGGACCCAGCAGCGTCTGGATCGGGTTGTAACCGAGGAATGCCGCGAACAGCGTGGCCACCGGGGGCAGGTGGGACGCTTTGGTGGCCACCGCCGCGGCCACGCCGTGTGCGCGGAGTCCCGTGTACAGCGACTGATGCAGTCCACCGGACAGCCCGACGATCATCAGGCTGAAGAAGATCCCGATCGACAGGACCATCGCGGAGTTCATGAACGTGGCCGCCATGCCGCCGCCCGCTCCGCGCTGGTTGGGCGGCAGGCTGTTCATCACGCTGGCCCGGTTCGGCGAGTAGAAGATGCCCATGCCGAGGCCGTTGAGCAGTAGCACCAGGGCGAACACGGGATAGGAGAAGTTGACCGGCAGGAGGGCCAGCAGCAGGAAGGACAGCGTGGCCAGGAGCATTCCGGCCACGGCGAACGGGCGCGGGCCGATGCGATCGGATAGAGCGCCGGCGATGGGGCCGCCGAACAGCATGCCGCCGACCAGCGGCAGCAGGTAGATGCCCGCCCACAGAGGGGTCTGCGAGAAGCTGTAGCCGTGTCGGGGCAGGTAGATGCCCTGCAGCCAGATGATCAGCACGAACTGCAGGCCGCCCCGGCCGATCCCGGACAGCATCGAGGCCAGGTTGCCGGCCGTGAAGGCGCGCACCTTGAACAGGTCGATGTGGAACATCGGCTGCTCGACGCGGGTCTCGATGAAGCAGAACACGATCAGCATCAGGAGCCCGCCGCCGATCTCGGCCAGCACCTTGGGGCTGGTCCAGCCCATCGTGTGGTGCCCGTAGGGCTGGATGCCGTAGGTGATCCCGACCATCACGGCGATCAAGCCGATGGCAAACGTGAGGTTGCCCCACCAGTCGATCTTGGCCGGCTTGCGCTCGGACAGGTCGCGCAGCTTGGCAAAGCCCCAGACCGTGCCGAACAGGCCGAACGGCACCGAGACCAGGAACACGGCGCGCCACTCGATGGGTGCCAGCAGGCCGCCCAGGACGAGGCCGATCGACGAGCCGGCCACCGCCGCCACGCCGTTGATGCCGAGCGCCAGCCCGCGCTGGTTGGCGGGGAAGGCATCGGTGATGATCGCGCTGGAGTTGGCGAACAGCATCGCGCCACCGACGCCCTGCAGGGCCCGCATGGTGATCAACCAGAGGGCGCCATCACTGCCCTTCATCCAGGTGACGGACAGCAGGATGCTGAAGAACGTGAACACGGCGAAGCCGAGGTTGAAGGTCTTGGCGCGCCCGTAGATGTCGCCCAGGCGCCCGAGGCTGACCACCAGCACGGCCGTGACGACCAGGAACCCGAGGATCAGCCACAGCAGGTAGTTGGTGTTGCTGGGCAACAGCGGGTTGATGTGGATGCCCTTGAAGATGTCGGGCAGCGAGATGAGCAGGATCGAGGCGTTGATCGTCGCGATCGCCACGCCCAGGGTCGTGTTGGACAGCGCCAGCCACTTGTAGTGGCTCGGGATCGGATTGCCGTGATGGTCCAGGCGGACGTCGTCCGTGGCCTGGTGCCCGTTGGCGTGCGCTGCCGAATCCCCGCCGCTCGTGCTCATGCTTCACTTACGATAGCGAATCGATTACTTACGTAAACGTCAGGTTGTTACAGCGGCGGGGCGGGCACCTCGATCTCCCGCTTGAGGATCTTCCCGGTCGGGCCCTTGGGCAGCTCGTCGGTCAGCCAGATGACGCGCGGGTACTTGTAGGCCGCCACCTTGCTCTTCATGTAGTCGCGCAGCTCATCGGGGCTGACCTCCTCGCCGTCCTTGATCACGACGGCGGCTCCCACCTCCTCCCCGAGCTTGTCGTCCGGCACGCCGATCACCGCCGCCTCGCGCACCGCCGGGTGTTCGTAGAGGACCTCCTCCAGCTCGCGCGGGTAGACGTTGTAGCCACCGCGGATGATCAGGTCCTTCTTGCGGTCGACGATGAAGTAGTAGCCGTCCTCATCGACGATGGCGATGTCGCCGGAGTGGAACCAGCCGCCGCGCATCGCCTCCTCGGTGGCGTCCTGGCGGTCCCAGTAACCCGGCATGACGAACGGCCCGCGGATCGTCAACTCCCCGGGCTCGCCCTGGGGCACCTCGTTGTCGTCATCGTCCACGAGCCGGATCTCGGTGCCGCCAACGGGCGTGCCGATAGAACCGGGCTTGCGCTCGCGGTCGGGCGTGTTGAAGGTGCCCATGCCGGTGGTCTCGGACAGCCCATAGCCCTCCAGCACGGTGGCGCCAAACGCCTCGTCGAACCCGCGCAGCACCTCCACCGGCATGGCCGAGCCACCCGACACGCACAGGTTGAGGCTGGAGGTGTCGAAGCGCTCACGGTGGGGGTGGTGCAGCAGCGCGGCGTACATGGTGGGGACGCCGCCGAACGTGGTCGCCCGGTCGCGCTCGATGACCTCCAGCACCTTGCCAGGGTCAAAGCGGGGCACCAGCGTTATCAGCCCGCGCGCCCGCACCGCGCAGTTCATGACCGAGTTCATCCCGAACACGTGGAACAGGGGCAGGGCCGCCAGCGCCACCGAGTCTGGTTGGGCGTCGACCAGATCCCGGGCCACCTCGGCTCCGCTGCGCAGGTTGGCGTGGGTCAGAGCAGCCCCCTTCGGCGTACCCGTGGTGCCCGACGTGTAGATGATCACCGCCGGATCGTCATCGTCGCGCTTGGTGACCTCCTCCACGGCCACCGCCTGGGCCAGGAGCTGTTCGAACTCGCCCGGCTTGATGATCAGGCACTCGGCGCCCGCCGCCTCGCTGCCGCCTCGGCCCGCATCCTCGAAGTCGCGCCAGCCGATCATCACCTTGGCGCCCGAGTCCGATAGGTGGTAGGCCACCTCGCGGTCCTTGAGCAGCGGATTCATCGGCACGACCACCGCGCCGAGACGCAGCGCGCCGAAGTACACCAGCGGGAAATAGGGAACGTTGGGCAGCTGCATGCCCACCCGATCTCCGTGCTCGATGCCATGGGCGCGCAGCACCCCCGCGGTGTGCGCCACCGCCTGGGTGAGCTGACCGTAGTTCAGCGCCAGATCGTCCAGCTTGACCGCCGGACGCTCGGCCTGCTCAGCCGCGGCGTCGGTCAGCTCCTGCGCGAAGTTCGTCATGGCCTGTGTCTCCTCAAATAGCTAAAGCTCTTCATGGGGGTCTACCCGCCGGACGGCTTTGGCTGGCGCTCCCATGACCACGGTCCGCGCCGGCACCGATCTCGTCACCACCGATCCGGCCCCGACCATGGCCTCCTCGCCGATCTCTATACCCGGCAGCAGCACAACGCTGGCGCCCACCCGGCAGGCCCGGCGGGCCAGCGCGCCCAGCACCGGCACGTTCGTCTGCGCGCTCCGCCCGATCGAAGGGTCGTTGGTGATCATCACTCCGGGGCCGAAGAACACGTCATCCTCCAACCTCGATCCGGGCGCCGTCACCACCTTGGCCTGGAGTCGAACCCGCGCCCCCAGCTCGACGCCTCGGCTGATCACGTTGCCCTGGCCGACCACGGTCTCGGCGCCGATCCGGGCTCCCTCACGGACGAAGGCATGATCGCCCACCACGGCACCGGCGCCGATGCTGGCTCCGGCGCAGATCACCGCGTGGCAGCAGACGGACACACCCGCCTCGATCACCACAGGTGCCGGCGCGGGCGCGGGGGCCCGTGAGCGCGCTCCGAGCCGGGGGGGCTTGCCCAGCACGGCACCGTCCTGGACGACGCACCCGTCGCCGATCCGAACCCCGTCATGCACGACCACGAACGACCCGAACTGGACGCCCTCGCCGATCTGCACGTCCTCGCCGATGACGACTCGAGTCAGCTGACTCACAGGCATCCGAGCTCCTTTCGCGCCAGCGGCTGCCCGGCCACCGGCAGCCCGGCCTCCCGCCAGGCTTGGAAACCGCCGGCCAGGTCCGTGGCTCGCGTGGCTTCCAGCAGCTCATCCACGGTCATCCTGGGCACTGGGCCACGATACCCGCGTGCGCGTTGCGCCGCCCATCGGGCAGGCCGCTGACGGCCGCGGGCGCCAGCACACCGACGCCCATTCGATAAAGTTCACTGTCTTAGTGTGGTATGTCTGGCCATGGCCGCTCCCCACCAACCGCTGGATAGGAGAACTCGATGACTGCGACCGACGATCTGCTCGCCAACAACGAGGCGTATGCGGCCTCGTTTAAGAAGGGCGATCTGCCACTGCCGCCGGGCCGCAAGGTCGCCATCGTGGCGTGCATGGATGCGCGGCTGAACGTCTACGGAGCATTGGGTCTGAGCGAGGGCGACGCGCACGTGATCCGCAACGCCGGCGGCGTCGTCACGGACGACGAGATCCGCTCGCTGGCCATCTCACAGCGCCTGCTCGGGACCGAGGAGATCATCCTCATCCACCACACCGACTGCGGGATGCTCACGTTCACCGACGACGCGTTCAAGGCCTCCATCGAGCAGGACACCGGGATCAAGCCGGAGTGGGCTGCGGAGGCGTTCTCCGACCTCGAAAATGACGTCAAGCAGTCGATCGCCCGCATCAAGGCATCCCCCTTCATCCCGCGCAAGGAATCGATCCGGGGGTTCGTCTACGAAGTGGAGACCGGGAGACTGCGCGAGGTCCGTTGAACGCCGGCTGTCCAGAAAACACAAGGAGACCGACTTATGAGCCTTTCCATCGGGGATACCGCCCCCGACTTCCACGCCGAGACGACCCAGGGACCGATCAGCTTTCACGACTGGATCGGCGATTCCTGGGCCGTACTGTTCTCAC